>Ga0187886_1000266_pt1 | contig 68214 bp, 57 predicted proteins | sample June2016WEW_20_1_FD_133001 | JGI IMG/M metagenome (GOLD analysis project Ga0187886, IMG submission 133001) | Peatland microbial communities from SPRUCE experiment site at the Marcell Experimental Forest, Minnesota, USA - June2016WEW_20_150 | ecosystem: Environmental > Terrestrial > Soil >... | reverse complement strand
AGACAAAGAGACACGCGATATTCCCATTGTTTTTGTGACTGCTTCTGTAATGGCAGAAGGCAGAGAAGAGATAAAAGCCATAACTAACACCGGATTTATAGGTAAGCCGATAAATACGCGCACTTTTGCGAAAGAAATTAGTCAATTTATTAAGTGAGTTTTCTAATATGTTGAAAAGTTAAATTCAAAAGAGATAGTGGATGAAGGACAAACCAGTAATCTTAGTTGTTGATGACGAGCCCCAAAACATTGAACTTCTCGAAGCATATCTTGTTCCGCAGGGTTATGAAATTGTCAAGGCGGCAAACGGTGAAGAAGCGCTGGGGAAACTTTCTGGTGAGCAAATCGATCTGATTCTGCTGGACGTATTGATGCCCGGCATTGATGGTTTTGAAGTTACCCGCAGGGTCAGGCAAGATAATACACATCGACTGCTTCCGATAATCTTGGTTACCGTACTGCGGGATACGGAAGATCGGGTAAAGGGAATTGAAGCCGGTTGTGATGATTTTATTTCATCGCCTGTTGATAAGATAGAGCTTTTAGCCCGGGTCCGGTCCCTGCTAAAGGTCAAGGCCTACAACGACCTAATAAGCAATTACCAGAAAGAGCTGGAAGCAGCCAACAAGGAACTGGAAGCGTTTACCTATTCGGTGTCCCACGATTTACGCGCCCCGCTGAGGGCTGTTGACGGATTCTCGCGCATCCTGCTCGATAAATACGCGCCCCAACTGCCGCCGGACGCACAACGCTACCTCAGCCTGGTCCGCTCGAACACGCTTCAAATGGGCCATCTCGTGGACGATCTGCTCGCATTCTCGCACCTTGGCCGGCAGGCAATGATCAAAGACCAAGTTAAGCCGGCCGCGCTCGTCCGCGAAGCGTGGGATCTGCTGCGGAGCGAGCAGGACGGACGTCATGTGAAGTTAACGGTCGGCAACCTGCCATCCTGCCAAGGCGACCGCGCGTTGTTGAAGCAGGTCTTCGTCAACCTGCTCTCCAACGCGCTGAAATTCACCCGTAAGCGCAATCCGGCGGTCATCGAAGTCGGTTGCATCCGCAAGGACGGGGAGAATGTATTCTTCGTTCGCGACAACGGCGTCGGTTTCGATATGCGCTATGTCGACAAGCTGTTCGGCGTCTTCCAGAGGTTGCACCGGTCCGAAGACTACGAAGGCACGGGCGTCGGGCTGGCTATTGTCCAGCGGATCGTTCACCGCCACGGCGGGCGTGTGTGGGCGGAAGCGGAGCTGGACAAAGGCGCGACGTTCTTTCTCACATTAGGAGAAAAAATATAGGGTAAACCGATGCCGACGAAACTCAAGGTCCTGATCCTGGAAGACCGCGCCGAAGACGCGGAGCTGGCGCTGTACGAGCTGCGTCGCGCCGGATATGAGCCTGAGTGGAGGCGGGTCGAGACGGAGCCGGATTTCCTGGCCCAGCTCGACCAGGGCTGGGACATCATCCTGGTCGACTACAACCTGCCGGAGTTCGATGGGCTGCGGGCGCTGGAAATCATGCGGGAACGCGCGCTGGCCATTCCGCGTATCATCGTCTCCGGCACCATCGGCGAAGATAAGGCTGTCGCGGCCATGAAAGCCGGCGCGAACGACTATGTCATGAAAGACCGGCTGGCGCATTTGGGCCCGGCGGTCGAACGGGAGTTGCGCGACGCCGTCGAGCGGCGCGAGCGCAAGCGGGCGGAGGAGGCGCTCCGGGCGAGCGAGGAGCGGTTCCGAACGCTTTCCGATCTCCTCCCGCAAATCGTATTTGAAACGGATAGCAAAGGGACTCTCACATTCACGAATCAGTTCGGTCTCAAGTCCGTTGGCTATTCTCTCGAGGATTTTCAGTCCGGAATCAACATCTTTGCGCTGGTTGCCCCGGAAGAGCGCGAAACCATTACAAAGAGAGTACAGGAGATCCTGAGCGGTTCAGAAACGGCCTCCCGCGAGTTTCAACTGATGCGAAAAGACGGAGGGAAATTCCCGATATTGATGCAGGCGAACGCCATTCTTGAATACGGAGTCCCAATCGGAATACGGGGAATAGCGATTGACATCACCGAGCGCATAAAGGCCGAGGCAAAGCTCCGCGATAGTCTCGACGGCCTGCGCAAAGTTCTCAGCGGAATCATCCAAGTCCTGTCCGCGGTTTCGGAAAAAAGAGATCCCTACACGGCCGGACACCAAAGGCGGGTGGCGGATCTGGCCGGGGACATCGGCCAGGAAATGGGACTCACCGCGGACCGGGTGGAAGGGCTGCGCACGGCCGGGATCATTCACGATATCGGGAAAGTATCCATCCCCGCGGAAATTTTGAGCAAACCGGCCAGCCTGACGAATCTAGAATTTGAAATGATCAAATCGCATCCTAAAGTCGGCCACGACATTCTCCATGACATCGATTTTTCCTGGCCTATCGCCCAAATGATTCTCCAGCATCATGAACGGATGAACGGATCCGGGTATCCGCAGAGACTGAAGGGCGACGATATTCTTCTTGAATCCCGAATTCTGGCGGTGTCCGACGTCATTGAGGCGATGGCCTCCCATCGACCGTATCGCCCAGCTTTGGGAATCGAGGCGGCGTTGAGAGAGATCGAAAACAACAGAGGCGTCCTCTACGACCCGGCCGTCGTCTCGGCGTGTCTGACGTTGTTCCGGAAAAAAGGGTACGCTCTGAAGGAATGACGCTCCGGCGGGCGCCTCGCATTTGGCCCGCCGCCCGGGCTCACTTCAGTTTCAGGCCCAATTCGCTCAGCTGGCGCTCCGAGACTTCCGAGGGCGAATTCGTGAACAAGCACAGCGCGCTCGTCGTCTTCGGGAACGGAATGACCTCGCGGATGGATTCTTCCCCGGCCAGGAGCATGACCAGCCGGTCGAATCCGAAGGCGATCCCGCCGTGCGGAGGCGTGCCGTAGCCGAGCGCCTCCAGAAAATATCCGAATTTTTCCTCGGTCTCCTTGGGCGTCAATTTCAGGACGCCGAACATCTTCCTCTGCAAATCCATGTCGTGGATTCTGATGGAGCCGCCGCCGATCTCCGTGCCGTTGAGGATCAGGTCGTAGGCCTTGGCCCGGACCCGGGCCGGGTCCGTGTCCAGGAATTCCACGTCCTCATCGAGCGGCGAGGTGAACGGATGGTGCATGGAGACCAGCCGCTTTTCCTCCTCGCTCCATTCGAGAAGCGGAAAATCCGTCATCCAGGCGAACTTGAAAACGCGCCGGCCGCCCGCCGGAGGCTCTTGGGGCCATGTCCGGCGGATCTCGCCGAGGGCTTTGAGGGCCGTTTCCTTTTTATCGGCGATGAGCAGGGCCAGATCGCCGTCGCCGCCGCCAAGCTCCCTCCAGATCGTTTCGAACTCGCCTTCGGCCAGCTTCAGGGACGCTTTGAAACCGTCCTGCTTTTTGATCCACATCAGGCCCTTCGCCCCGAGCGATTTGGCCTTCTCTCCGAGCTTGTCGAGCTGTCCGCGCGACAGGCCGGCCGCCTTCGGCACGAGCAATCCTTTGACTTGGCCGCCCGAGGTCAGGACGGACTTGATGAATTCCGCGCTCAACCCGGCCGCGATTCCCGTCAGGTCCTTCATCTCGAGAGGGACGCGGAGGTCCGGTTTGTCGCTCCCGTATTTTTCCATCGCCTCCGCGTAGCTCAGCCGCGGAAACGGCGGCGTCAATTTTTCGCCGATGAGCTCGAACAGCGAGACCATCATCCCCTCGATCAATGCGAAAAATTCCTCGCGGTCGATGAAGCTCATCTCGATATCGATCTGGGTGAATTCCGGCTGGCGGTCCGCCCTGAGCTCCTCGTCGCGGAAGCAGCGGACAATCTGAAAATAGCGGTCGAACCCGGCGATCATCAGCGTCTGCTTGAAGAGCTGCGGGGACTGCGGCAGGGCGTAGAAGCGTCCCTTGTAAATCCGGCTGGGGACGAGATAATCGCGGGCGCCCTCGGGCGTGGACTTCCCCAGGAACGGCGTTTCGATCTCGAAGAATCCGTGCCGGCTCAGGAAATTCCGGACGCGGAGCGCCGCTTCGTGGCGCAGCCGGATTTTCCGCTGCATCGCCGGCCGCCGCAGATCGAGATAGCGGTGTTTGAAACGGAGCTCCTCGGAGGCTTGCGGGGGATCTGCGATGGGGAACGGCGGGACCTTGGACACGGCGAACAATTTCAATTCTTCGGCCTCCACCTCGACTTCGCCCGTGACCAGGTCCTTGTTCTTCGCCTCACGCGTCCGGACCGTTCCTTTCACGCCGACCACGTATTCCGTCCGGAGTTTTTTCGCTTCTTCGATCAAGGCGGGCCTGTCCGCGCGGAAGACGATCTGGGCCAGGCCTTCCCGGTCGCGGAGATCGATGAAAACCAAGTTGCCCATGTCGCGGTTCTTATGGACCCAGCCCATCAAGACCACGTCGTGCCCGGCGTGCGCCGGCCGGAGCTCGCCGCAATAATGGGTCCGCTTCCAGGTTGCCTTTTGTTCAGCCATTTTTCCCCGCCTTCATGAGCGACGTTGTCGCGGCGCCTCGCGCCTCGCCGCGTCAGGGTTGCTTATTTTTATCGAGAATGATTTTTAACAGATCGCCGGGCGTCCCCCCGGTCTGGATCCCGGCCGCCATGTCCTTGAGCTGAAACAGCCCCTTGCGGATTTCGTCCTCGCCCACGACGCAGACCCACGCCGCGCCCAGCTTGCCGGCCCGGCTGAATTGGTTCTTGAGGCTCTTGGGGCCGAACTCGATCAGGGATTCGACTCCGTTCCGCCGGAAATAGCGGGCCAGCGCGACGGCCTTCTTCTTCCCCTCATCTCCCATATAGGCGAAATAGAGGAGGCCCTTTTTCCCGGGCCGGGCGGGAAGGATGGAGATCAGCCGCTCCATGCCCATCGCGAATCCGATTCCGCAAATGTCCGGCCCGCCGAAATCTTTCATCATGTCATCATAGCGGCCGCCGCCGAGAAGCGCGTTCTGCGCTCCGAGCCCGCCGCTGACGATCTCGAACGTGGTCTTCGTGTAATAATCCAGGCCGCGCACGAGATCGGGCTCGAGGATGTAATCGACCTCATAAAGGTCCAGGTAGGAGCGGACGGCCTCGAAATGTTCGCGGCATTCCGGGCACAAGTAGCCCGTGATCTTGGGAAAATTTTTCGCCTGCTCGCGGCAGCCTTCGACCTTGCAGTCGAAGATGCGCAGGGGGTTGGTCGCGATCTTTCGCTGACAGTCGGGGCAGAGCGACGCCCGGACGCTTTCCGCGTACGCCCGGAGGTCTTTCACATACGCCGGGCGGCAGGCCCGGCAGCCGACGGAATTCACGAGGGTCTTGGTTCCTTCGACGCCCAGTTTTTTGAGCAGGGCGGCGGCCATCTCTATGATCTCGGCGTCGATGGCCGGATCTTTTTCGTTGAACACCTCGATGTCGATCTGGTGGAACTGGCGGTAGCGGCCCTTCTGCGGCTTGTCGTAGCGGAACATCGGCCCGATGTAATAGTACCGCATCGGGTCGGGCAGGAGGTCGAGCCGGTGCTCGATGATGGCCCGGGCCACGGACGGCGTGTACTCGGGACGGAGCGTGACCGAGCGGCCGCCCTTGTCCGTAAAAGTGTACATTTCCTTGGTGACGATATCCGTGGTTTCGCCGGTCCCCTTCTCGAAAAGCTCGGTGGGCTCGATGATCGGCGCCCTCAGCTCGCGGTAGCCGTAGAGCTCGAACAGCCGCTTGGCCTCCGTCTCGACCATCTGCCAGAGCTCGACTTCGCCGGGGAGGATGTCCTTGGTCCCCTTGAGCGCGGCCAGATCCTTTTTCGCGGGGCTCTCGGTGCTCACTTTTCGACGTAGATCCCCATCTTCCTGAACTTCTGATACCGTTCTTCGAGGAGCTTGTCCTTCGGCGTCTCCTTGAGCTTCTTCAGCGTCTGGCTCAAGGGAATGTCCACGTTCTTGAACGTCTGCTCGGGGTCGATATGAGCGCCGCCCGGGGGTTCCGAGATGATTTTATCGATGACGCCCAGGGCGAAAAGGTCCTGGGCCCGGATTCTCATGTTCTCCGCGGCCTGCTTGACGGCGTTCTGGTCCTTCCAGAGGATGGCCGCGCAGCCCTCGGGGCTGATGACGGAATAAAACGAGTTCTCGAGCATCATGACCGAATCACCGACGCCGATGCCCAGGGCGCCGCCGCTTCCCCCCTCGCCGATGACGATGACCGCGATCGGAACGCGGAGCGTCGAGAAGATCTTGAGGTTATAGGCGATGGCCTCGGCCTGGCCGCGTTCTTCCGCGCCGATCCCGGGGGCGGCCCCCTGTGTATCGACAAGGGAGATGACGGGGAACCCGAATTTTTCGGCCATTTTCACGACCCGGAGAGCTTTCCGGTAGCCTTCCGGATTCATCTGGCCGAAGTTGCGCTCGATCCGCTCGCGCGTCGTCCGGCCTTTCTGCTGGCCAAGGACGGCTACGGTTTCCCCCTTATAGAAGGCGAAGCCCGCGACGAGGGCCGGGTCGTCGGCGAACCGGCGGTCGCCGTGAATCTCCATGAAATCCTGCATAAGAGCGTTGATGTAATCCAGGGAATAAGGCCGCTTGGGGTGCCGCGCAATCTGGACGATCTGCGTGGGCGTAAGATTGGGATAGATCTTGGCCCATTCGCGCTCGATATCGAGCCTTAAAGCGGCGATTTTCTCCGGGGCGCCGGGCTCGCCGTTCTGCTGAAGCGCATCAATTTGCTCCTTGATGAGCATGATCGGCTTTTCAAGTTGATAATAATCTTCGGTCGTCTGAGTCATTAAAACACCCGTCTTATCGGCTTTCCACCCGTAAAGAACGCGTTTATTCTATAGGGACGGGCGAACCCGTGTCAAGAACGAAGGCAAAGGCGGCGATGGGCGGAAATCAACGCCTACAAATTGAGTCGCCGGCGGACGACCTCGAAGAGGAAGACCGAGGCGGCGGAAGCGACGTTGAGGGAATTGACCTTGCCGCGCAGGGGAATGGACAGGATCTTGTCGCATTTCTTGCGGATAAGCGGGCGCAGGCCTTTCCCTTCCGAGCCGAGAACGATGCCGACGGGCTGGGTGTAATCGAACTCCCAATATCGGCCGTCCCCTTCTCCCTCCGCTCCGACCAGCCAAATCCCCTTATCCTTGAGGAGATCCATGGCCTGGGCCAGATTGGGGACGCGCGCGACCTTGAGATGTTCGAGCGCGCCGGCCGAGACTTCGAAAACGGTTTCGGTCAATCCGGCCGAACGGCGCTCGGGAATGACGACGCCGTCCACGCCCGCGCCTTCGGCGCTGCGCAGGATCGCGCCGAGGTTCTGCGGATCCTCGATTTCATCGAGAAGAAGGAGAAAAGGCGTCTTCGCGGCGGCGAGAATGGCATCCAAGGGAACAAACTCTTTGGCGGAGACGAGGGCCACGACGCCTTGGTGATAGGATGCGAGCTTGTCGAGCGCCTTTTTGGGCATGAAGAGATAAGGAACATGCCCGGCCTTGGCCAGCGCGACAATCTCTCCGACCGGCCGCCGCCCGCCTTCTTTCTGCAGGAAAATCTTGTTGACGCGTTGCGGCGACGTCCGCAGGATCTCAAGGAGCGGGTTGATCCGGCTGATCTTGTCCATTCCTGACCATCTTAGCGCCCTCTGGTCCGGCCGTCAACTCGGGCGAAAAGCCTGGAGATTCCCATAAAATCCGCCGACGCGATTTTTCGGAAAAAAGGAGCGGAAAAAAGGAGACACAATACTTGATTCCCCATTTTTTGCGAAATCACTCCCGAGGCCGGAGCAATTTCTATTCTTTTTCTGAAGCGGGATTGTCTCACCCAAACGAAAAATATATAATGGGTCGAAATCGAAAGGAGATCTTCCCCTTTGAAAGCGGTCCTGGTCCTCGAAGACGGCAGCGTCTGGCCGGGCGAAGGTTTCGGCGCCTTCGCCAAGGTCTCGGGCGAAGTCGTATTTAACACGGGCATGGTCGGCTATCCCGAGTCGATCACAGACCCTTCCTATCACGGCCAAATCCTCTGCCAAACCTATCCGCTCATCGGCAACTACGGGGTGAGCTCCAGGAGTTTCGAATCCGACAAGCCGAAGATCTGGGGGTACGTCGTCGCCGAATTGTGCGAAGTCCCTTCCCACGCCACGTCGGAAAAGACGCTGTCCGACTGGCTCAAGGAAAACGGCATCCCCGGCATATCCGGCGTCGACACGCGCGCTCTCACCAAGAAACTGCGCGTCCGCGGCGTTATGCTCGGGATCCTCGAGACCTATTTCACCAAGGCCGACCTCGCCGGGCTGCGGCGCGAGGCCAGGCTCATCCCCGACCCGAACAAACGCCGTCTGGTCACCGAGGTCACGACGAAAAAAATCAAGGTTTATAACAAAGACCGCAAGAAGACCGTGGCCCTCATCGACTGCGGCCTGAAAATGAACATCCTGCAGTGCCTCCTGCGTCGAAACGCGAGGGTCGTCCGCGTTCCGGCCGAAGCCGACTATGCCAAGATCATGGATTACGCGCCCGCCGGCGTCATCATCTCCAACGGCCCCGGAGATCCCAAGCAGTGCGGGGCTACGATCGCCACGGTCCGCCGGCTCATGCAAGACAGGATCCCCATCTTCGGCATCTGCCTCGGCAACCAGATCCTGGCCCTAGCCGCCGGCGGCAACACCTATAAACTCAAGTTCGGCCACCGCGGCCAGAACCAGCCTTGCCGGGAAGAAGGGACGAAGCGCTGCTATATCACGAGCCAGAACCACGGTTTCGCCGTGGACGTCCGAAGCCTGCCCAAGGCCTGGCGACCCTGGTTCACGAACGTCAACGATGAAACGAACGAAGGCATCCGGCACCGGTCCGGGCCGTTCATGAGCGTCCAGTTCCACCCGGAAGGGGCCCCCGGTCCGACGGACACGGAGTTTCTATTCGATCGATTTTTAGACAGTATCGGATGATAAAAAAAGCGGTCCTCCTCGGCAGCGGCGCCCTCAAGATCGGCGAAGCGGGGGAGTTCGATTATTCGGGCAGCCAGGCCATCAAAGCCCTCAAGGAGGAGGGCATCGAAGTCGTCCTCATCAACCCCAATATCGCTACGATCCAGACCTCGGATTATCTCGCCGACAAAGTCTATTTCCTTCCGGTGACGCCCCCGTTCGTCGAGAGGGTGATCGCCAGGGAGCGGCCCGACGGGATTCTTCTTTCGTTCGGCGGCCAGACCGCGCTCAACTGCGGGGTGGCCCTGGCGAAAGCGGGCGTGTTCGCGAAATACCGCGTCGCCGTTCTCGGCACGCCCATCGAAGCCATCGAGAATACCGAGGACCGGGAGCTTTTCAACGCCCGGCTGGCGGAATCCGGCCTCAAATCTCCGAAGGGCGTCGCGGCCAAGAACCTTCAGGAAGGCCTGCGCATCGCTAGGGACATCGGCTATCCCGTCATGGCCCGCGTCGCCTACGCGCTGGGCGGCCGGGGCAGCGGCCTGGCCTTGAACGAAAAAGAGCTCAGGGAAGCCCTCAAAAAGGCGTTCGCCCATTCCCCCCAGGTTTTGATCGAGGAATATCTCGAAGGGTGGAAGGAAATCGAATACGAGGTCGTCCGCGACATGGACGACAACTGCATCACGGTCTGCAACATGGAGAACTTCGATCCGATGGGGATCCACACCGGCGAGAGCATCGTCATCGCCCCGTCGCAGACCCTGACCAACGCGGAATATCACCGCCTGCGCGAGATCTCGATCAAGGCCGTCCGGCATCTTGGGATCATCGGGGAATGCAATATCCAGTTCGCCCTCAATCCGAAGGACGGCGATTACCGGATCATCGAGGTCAACGCCCGCCTGTCGCGGAGCTCGGCCCTGGCCAGCAAGGCCACGGGCTATCCGCTGGCCTTCGTCGCGGCCAAGCTCGTGCTCGGACATTCGCTCCCCGGCCTGATCAATTCGATCACGAAGAAGACGACGGCCTGCTTCGAGCCGGCCCTCGACTATCTCGTCGTCAAGATCCCCCGATGGGACCTCAAGAAATTCCGGCGCGTCTCGAAAAAAATCGGCTCAGAGATGAAGTCCGTCGGCGAAGTCATGGCCATCGGCCGCAATTTCGAGGAGGCCATCCAGAAAGCGACCCGGATGCTGCAGATCGGCATGTACGGCGTCGTCGGCAACGAGAGCTATTCCTTCAAGAACCTGGAGAAGGAACTGCGCCAGCCGACCGACGAGCGCCTCTTCGGGATCGCCGAGGCTCTGAAAAAAGGCGTGTCCATCGACCGGATCCACCGCCTGACGAGGATCGACCGCTGGTTCCTGGCCAAGATCAAAAACATCGTCGCGGTCGAAAAAAAGATCCGCGAGCACTCGCTCGCGACGCTGTCCGCCGCGCTCATGTCCGAAGCCAAGCGCAAGGGATTTTCGGATAAGCAAATCGCCATTCTCACCGGATCCGATGAGCTCGACGTCCGGAAAAAGCGGACGCGTCTCCGGGTGTTGCCCGTGGTCAAACAGATCGACACCCTGGCCGCCGAATATCCGGCCCGAACGAATTACCTCTATATGACCTATCACGGTCAGGAGGACGACGTCCGCTTCGGCCCGGGCGGAAACAAGGTCATGGTTCTGGGCTCAGGCTCCTACAGCATCGGCTCGTCCGTCGAGTTCGACTGGTGCTGCGTCTCGGCCGTCGTCCACCTCAAGAAGATGGGCTACGAGACCATCATGGTCAACTACAATCCCGAGACCGTGTCCACCGACTACGACATCTGCGACCGCCTCTACTTCGAGGAGTTGAGCTTCGAGCGCGTGCTCGACATTTACAAGCGCGAGAATCCGCGGGGGATCATCCTGGCCATGGGCGGGCAGATCCCGAACAATCTGGCCATGAAGTGTTTCAAGGCCGGCCTGCGCATCCTCGGGACCTCGCCGGAATCCATCGACAAGGCGGAGAACCGAACCAAGTTCTCCAGTCTCCTGGACAGGCTCGGCATCAACCAGCCCGCATGGCGGGAGTTGCGGAGCGTCAAGGAGGCCGAGGCCTTCGCCGCGACGGCGGGCTTCCCCGTCCTCGTCCGGCCGTCCTATGTTCTCAGCGGCGCGGCGATGAGCGTCGTCTTTGATAATAAAGATCTCGACGTCTACCTGAAGAAGGCCTCGCGCGTCTCGCCCGAATACCCCGTCGTCATCAGCAAATTCATCCTCAACGCCAAGGAGATCGAAATGGACGCCGTGGCCAAGGACGGCGAAATCATCGTTTCGGCCATCGTCGAGCACGTGGAGAACGCCGGCGTGCATTCCGGGGACGCGACCATGGTTCTGCCCCCCCAGAAGACCTATATCGAAACCATACGCAAGATCCGCGCGACCGGGATGAAGATCGCCGCGGCCCTCGACATCAGCGGGCCGTTCAACATCCAGTTCATCGCCAAGGACAACGAGATCAAGGTCATCGAGTGCAACCTGCGGGCATCGCGCTCGTTCCCCTTCGTGAGCAAAGTATCCAAAGTCAACTTCATCGAGCTGGCGGTCGAGGCCATGCTCGGCCGACATCCGAAAAACACGAAGTCCACGCTCGATCTCAATTATGTCGGCGTCAAAGCCCCCCAGTTCTCTTTTTCCCGGCTCAAGGGAGCGGATCCGACGCTGGGCGTCGAGATGGCCTCGACGGGCGAAGTCGCCTGCCTCGGCGAAGACGTCCATGAGGCGTTCCTGAAATCCATCCTCTCGGCGGGTTTCGTCTTACCGAAACGGTCCCTCCTCCTCAGCATCGGCAGCCGCGGGGACAAGATGAAATTCCTGGAATCGGCCCGACGCCTCCACGGCCTGGGCTATATTCTCTATGCCACCGAACAGACATCGGTTTTTCTCAACGGCCACGACATCCCGAGCACGCGCCTCCATAAAGTCCACGAGCGAAAGAAGCCCAATATCAAGGACTATCTCGCCGAACGGAAGATCGATTTCGTCATTTCGGTCCCCGACCCGGAAAAAAAGGCTTCCTTCGACAGCGATTATCTCCTGCGGCGGACGGCCGTCGATTTTTCCATTCCGCTCCTGACGAACCTCCAGATCGCCGAACTTTTCGTCCAGGCCCTGGCCTCGAAACGGGCCGAGCTTCTTCCGATCAAGCACTGGGCCGAATATCTATAAACCCATTCGGCTCCCCGGGCAGAAGCCCGGGGTATATTCAGGGTTAATACTGAGCGGCGCTTTTACCCCGATTTAAAAATCGGGGGTTTGCGCCGTCGAATGTATAAAAAAAAATCCCCCGCCCTCCGAAGAGGGTCGGGGGATAGAATCTCTACCCCTGAAGGCGCTAATGAGAAGCCCGGGAGCAAAAAGGGAAAAAGCGAGGACGAGCCACGACTAGGTCACGCCGGCGAGCGACTGGCCGATGTACCGGAGAGGAGTTTTCGAGAATACGGACACGAGGACAGCGAGGTTGAAGACAACTTTGAGAAGAAACGATCAAGTCTTATGTTTCGCCATGACTCGCGTTGATCCATTTTAACACATGGCGGCGGCTCCGTTTTTTTTCGACCGGAATCATTTTTAAGCGCGAGGTGATGCTGTCGGTCATCTGAGCGCGTAAATATTCCAGAAAACAATTTCGGTAAATAGGGCCCTTGTCCGCGATTAATATTTTTTCACGATGCCGGATATTTATTCCGAGCTCAAGTAAAGCGCAATTCGTGTAAGCAATTTCTTATACCCTTCATTTGGCGATAATGTCAAAATTGGGCTTGCTTTTAACCAACGCCCAACTATGGTTCCGACTTGGAAAACATCGCCATTGACAACGATCCGCTACCGGGATTATTATTTTTATATATAGGGGGGATACTAATTTCGCGTCTTAGGAAAGCGAAAGTTTTGCAACACAAGAAGGAAATTTCTTATCCCCTTAATAAAAGGAACAACCTATGATTAACGTCGGAAAGGAGGGGACATGAAACGCATCGCTATCCTGTGTCTTGTTATATTCACTCTCGCCTTCGTCGGCCTTTGGGCCCAGGAGACTACAATCCTGAAGGTCAAGGTTCAAGTGGCCAATATCCGGTCCGAGCCGGACATTAACGCCTCGATTATTAAACAAATGAAGATCGGGACCACGCTCGAGTCACATCAGAAGATTGGCGACTGGTATGAAGTCATGGTCACTGACGACAAGGGTTTATCGATGTCCGGCTTCATCAACATCAGCGTCGTCGACGTCGCCAGCCATGGCGGCATAAAACCGGAACAAGGTGCTCTGCAGGCAGAGGTCAAACCCGTCAAGACCCCAATTATCGACTCTTCGAAAAAAGTCGGAGTCGAAAATGATTTTTTGTTTGGTTTGGGGGGGGGCTTGCCATAACTATAGGAGATTTGGCTTCGTATTATTCTGTCGGTTTTGGTATAGAACTGCATGCCCTCCTTCGCGTTGTTGATCGTATATATATCGGAGGGTATCTTGGAGGATATTTCTTCCCGGGTAAGTATAGCTCAAATCTGCTTCGGCTACAGCCGATGCTGGAACTACAATATAGATACCCGCTTAACGAGAAATTCCGAATATTTGGAGGTTTAAACCTCGGGTTTGCGGTCGATGACGTATATTATCACGGCTATGGATCGCACTCAAACGTCGAAGCCGCGTTTGCAACTGATCTGTTTTTTGGGGTCAGATACGGAGCGCTTTACTTTAATCCACGTATTAGATTAATTATTTATAAAGGCAATTCCACCGGATCCTTCGATCTTCCAATTGGATTTATTTTTTAAAATTTAGAAATTCGCAAGATTCATTATTTTATGATCATAAGCGGATTTATTTAGAGTATAAGGCAAGCCGGGCATTTGACTGGAGTCCCGTCTACCATTAAGAAAGTTAATCTACGGTGTTTCATAGGCGGCCAACTTGTTAGTTGCCCTAACTCCTTAACGAGCGATAGAGCGTGCTCTAGCTCGCGCGCTGTTGGCCCGGAGACGGAAGGTTTCCCGGGTTGCTAGTCGATGAGACAAATGGATGGACTGGACGACGCCGACTTCCATCACTTAGCGCGGGTAGCAACAATACGGCAAAATCTGGAGCCTCCGATCCAAGGGACAAAAGATTACACTCCGAGACTTATACCACATCTTGATTATCCGAAAACGAATCTCCTCAAGGGAGGTTCGCAAAAGCCGATTCGTTCGCTGATCGCTTTAATAATCAAATATTCAAGCCGTGAGCCGTATAATCGACAACGCGATATTTTGCCCAAGATGGCCATCAGCCTCCTACTCATGAACCCTTTGATTAGAAGTAGGTCGAGCTTCAGCACTGCACTCGGCGTAACCTTCTTCGTAAAATACGCGTTCTGGCCTGAAAGTGCATCTGGTCATTGCGTTCATCATAGACGCGGGGACCGGATTTTTTTATTCCAGAAAAGGGGGGAGAGATGGGCTGAGAAATGGGGGGGGGTCGCGGAGATCGCAGCCACCAAGCTGGTTTGGAGAGAGCTCTCTAAGCCAATCCCCCAAGATCAGTCCCTGATATATTTCTTCAGCCGATCAATATCCTCTCGGCTGATGTTCTTTTTCTTCAAGCGATCTTCCGTATAGTCCTCGTCCAAGCGGAACGCATCCTTGATATAGGCTAGGGCCTCTTTCCGGTTGTCCAAATAATAATGGGCGGAGAACAGATTGAAGAGAATTTTGACGTTTTTCTGGATCAGGTCAGCCCGCTCGAGGTACGGGAGGGCGTCCTTGTATCTCTTCTGGTTCATCAGAACAACGGCCATATTGTTGAGACAGACAGCATAGTCCGTATCGATCTCGAGGGCCTGCCGATAATAATCAATGGCCGCATCGAGGTCGTCGAGCTTGTAATGACAATACCCTATGTTGTTGAAAATCCTCGACCTTTTTTTACCATCGAGGACGCCGTCCTCCTTTAAAGCCTCCTTGTAAACGATCAGCGCTTCGGCATAGCGGCCAGCGTCGAGCAGAAGACCGGCTTCGTGATACCTATCTTCAATGCATCTTTTCGTTGCCGCGGGAGAGACAGCGGACAGGGTCACGATTCCGAGAAGAATTCTCCCCATCACGCGCGTGAATCTCACTTGTCCACTCTTTCCAGGATCTTCAAGATCTGAGCGACGAATTGGCGATTCAAGTTCTGATTATACCTCGTCACCGCTTCTTCGGAATTCTGCCGGTTTCCGCTATAAAATCGCTCGAACAAAAAGAGCGCGTTGAAGACGGCGTCCAGTATTTGCTTTTGGGCCAAGTCATGGACGACCAGATAGCCCATCGCGGCATTGATCACCAAGGCATTGATCCCACCGGCCCAATCCGTAGCGTAGATTTGGCCCAAGCCAGGAACGACTGTTGAGAGTGCTTTGGCCAGCCCGGGAGATTTGTATCCGATTTTGGGAGCCTGGGAGAGAAGTTCGTCGACCTTCATTTCGAGATCGCCCGTTTCAGGCCGCTGTCCGCGAAAATAGCTCTGGAAGGCGGTTCGGGCTTCGGCCCAATTAGACGTGTAAAGATTGCAGATGCCGCGAAAGAAGGAGGCCTTTTTTATCGTCTCGTCAAAGGGGCTGAATATCTCGATTTTCAGAAGGAGAAAATCGGCCTCGCCGAAGCGGCCGCAGGCGATCAGCGTGACGCCCAGGGTGATGCGGCGTTCGTCTCTCACCCTCTCCTCGTTCTCGGATTGAACGGATTTCTGGAGCATAGCGATGGCCTCGTCCCAGCGGCTTTGATTCCGATAAGCCAATCCCATCTTATAATACGCGTATCCCACGGTGTTCTCGGGATCCTCGGAATGAAAAAAGACATATCTCTTGTATTCCGTGATGGCCTCCTCATCCTGGCCCACCACAAAGAGATGATCGGCGAAGCTCAGGACGCGATCCGAACGAACGGGTAAGGCCGAAAGGCAGAGGACGAGCCCCACCTGAAAAAATTTATTGAAAATAAACATTCACGGTCATTCCTATTCTCTGAAGAAGCTGATTTTCCGATTGTTCATTGAATATCCTCACGGCGGCGATGGAACCATAGATGTTCCCGACATAGAAAAAGGCCCCAAGCGAGCCGTAGATCCAGCCTTTCATCGAACGAATTCCGTCCTTGTGAAAACCCTCGTAAGCCTGCCAGCCGGTAAGGGCGATGGTGAACAGGGAAAACAACCCGTCACTCGTCCGGCCGGCATAGATCTTGCCCATTCCGGGGATTAAGCCCGATAGGACTCCTGCCAGAAACGGACTTTTATGGGGAAGACGCTGGCCTTGTTCGGCGAACGTTTTCATCGTCGCGGTCAGAGGATCCGGGACGGCCGTCTCGGAAAGGATCCGGAGATAGGCATCCGCCTGTTGCCATTTTTTCTGATAAAGAAAATTCATCCCCTTCAGTTGTAATAGCTTCAGCTTTTTCTCCGGCGGCCCGATCCTGGGCAAAAAACTGTCCACCAAGGACAAGGAATCCTCATATCGTCCCCATAAAAAATGATTGTAGGCGACCTGATAAAACGAATCCTCGGCCGCTTCGCTCTGCGAATGTTTTTCGATGATGGTTTGAAAAACGGAAATCGACTTCGGATAGTCCTGGGCGAGCCTGTAGCAAAGGCCGATCTTGAAATAGATCGAAGCGGCGGTTGTGGAAGGCATATCCCCGGTCATGAGATAACGCCGGTATTCGGCTGCGGCCCGTCCATAATCTTTCTCCTGGAAAAGAGCATCCGCGAAACGCAGGATGTTTTCAGGCGAAAAATAGACGATCTCCTGGCCGGCGGCCGGTCGGAACGTCCCCAGGAGCGATGCCGTCATCCATAACAAAAAAAGACGTCTCACTTTTTGACCCGTCCGAGATAGTAGGCCTCCAGGGGGAAATCGATCGCCAACGTGGTCTTCGGGTCTTCGGGATAAAATTTCCGGCTCAGTCCGTTACATCTCTGAAGCCGGTCGGAGGCCATTAAGAGCCCATGGAGGATTCCATATTCTTGGATGGCCTCCATGCCGAAATGCGAACAACTCATGAGAAAATTGCAGACGGATGTATCCTGGGAGGAAATGCAGATCTGATAAAACCGGAGGAGGCCCACGACGGCGGACTTCAGTTCTGACCCGTTCTCCAGAGCCCGCCGAAAAGAGTTCTCCTCTGCTTTTATCGCGGGTGTCCGATTTCTCACGATGAAAGCGAGGTCATCCCGGAATTGTCCGGATGAGAACGAGAGGGCGCCCGCGATCAGATACGTTGTCAGGAAGGCTCCGATCCTCTTACCATTCAATGTCTTTTACCTTTGCTCCGGGAGGTATTTTGAATTCCCTGATATCGCCAGGCAGCGGAGCATTGAACTGAGGATGGGCATAAACCACTTTCTCCGCCCTAGCTTCCTGATTGGTTTTGTAAGAAATGGAAACCTCTAAAGGAAAATAAGATCCGCTGAAGAACACATGCTGACGTAAGATCGCTTGACTTAAAAGTTTCCCGTCAGGTGTATGATATTCTATGCGCATGATTTTATTGGTCTGACATTCTAAAACGGCATTCCCAATGAGTTTCGACAATTGAGGTGGGGGGCTCCAGGTCGAAAGCAATACGCTGCCTTTTTTTTCATAATGAGCCAATGTGTACCCTTGCTGACTTAATCCAAAATCCTCCTTGAGACAGCCTAGGATAACCTTAAAAAAAGGCATCACGGCCTCCGCTTTTGATCGAATACGAAAGGCCTGCATCGTTTCTGGATAATAAATAAGCGTTTCATTTCCTTGGAGAATCATCCATTGATGGATGGGCGTATCAACCTCAATCAGCAGTTTGCCGGAATCCGCCTCATAAAAGAGCTTCCCCTTCAATATCTCCTGTTTGCTTTGAGTGGAATATTCGCGAATAAACTCCGCCACAAATGTTTTGAAAATCTCACCGTTGGCCGGTATCTGCAAGCCCGCAATGAGAGAAATCAGACAAAACGTTTTTAGGAATTTATTCCTATGCCCATCCTTAAAATCACGCAAGATACCTATTTTCTTTCAAACGCATCCAAACAAAGGCCTCCTCACGTCGAGAGAGAACTTTTTTTTATAAGGATAAATATTCGCTTTATTCTTCGTTTTATTAAAAATGCGGCGACGCAGCCGCGAAGATCAGGGCATAAGACAAAACTTCGACGGCGGTCCCGGCTAAGCAACCGATCAGCGCCTTCCCCGTTTGAATACTCTTTGCTTCTGCTCTATAAGCATCTGTATAGACGGCAATATAGTCCGGCGATTTCCCCAAGAGTGAGCTGGCTGAAGGATTAGGGATTGCTAACATAGCAATCACATAGCCCACAACGCCTAAAAGGCATCCCAGGCCTAACCACAATGTAGTGCTGACATCGCTTCTCGCTTGAGCTTGTGCTTCAGCAACCTGAGCGTATGCTCTCTCGACTAAAAATGGCAGAAAAAATAAAATCAGCGCCATGAAAACTGCCGTCAAACATTTCATCTTCATCATCCTCTCCTTTTGACTATTGAATTTATCATATTAAAATTAGAGTTCCTGTCAAGTTTTTTTTGCGAACAACAGTTGACACGGCCGTTTTTTTCCGAGTATTTTTCTTGCTAATGTTAACGCAATTAATATTGTTACGAGTGAGCCTGTTTTGTGTTAAACTGTTGGTATGGAACCTATCGACATCCATCATCCGGAGGTGACCCGGGAGAGCCTGGTGGCCTACGCCAAGGACACGCCCGGGGCTTGGACGGGGTTGAAGATTGCCGCCCTTCTTTTAATCGTCGAGGGGCAACGGCCCGGCTGGACTTCCCAGGTTTTAGGGCTGACACGTATGAGCCTGAATCGATGGATTCGGGCGGTAAATGCCGACGGGTTAAAAGCCCTGAAGAGCAAACCGATCCCGGGACGCCCGTCCCGGCTGACCCCGCAGATCGCCCAGGAGGTGGAACGGCATTTAGAGCAATCCCCTCAAGATTTTGGCTTGAACCGGTCTCGCTGGGACGGACCGACTCTCGTCGAGCACTTAAAACGCCGCTATGGTTTGAAACTGAAAGTGCGACAAGCTCAAGCTTGGATGCACCAACTGGGTTATCGGCTAAAAAGAGCCAGTTATGTCTATCTTCAAGCCCGGGCGGAAGAAGCGAAGCAATTTCGCCGGGAGTTAAAAAAAACTTCAAAATCTGGGGCCTCGGGAAACGGTGGTCTTTCAGGATGAGACGGGGTTCACCCTCCATCCGCGATTGGGACGGGGATGGGCCAAGAGAGGACATTCTTTTCGCATCCCCACGACCAGCCAACATCGACAACGGCTTAATCTCTCGGGTTGGGTGGCTCCTCTCCTGGGGCGTTACGGGATCATCCGTACGGAACGAGGAGACCGGGAAGGCTTCATGAAAGCTTTGCGGCATCTTTACCGGCGTCTTCGCGGCTATGCGATCTGGCTTTATGTCGATCGCGCGCGGTGGCATAAAGGAGAACCGGTGGATCGTTTTCTTCAAAAGCACCCGCGTTTCCATCTGGCTTATCTTCCGCCCTATCAACCGGGGCTCAATCCTCAGGAACAAATCTGGAAACAAACGCGATATGAAGCGACGACGAATCGGTGGTTCCAGAACTTGGATTTGATCTGGTCGGCCATCCTTAAAGCCCGCCGCTCGTGGTCACTAAAGAAAATCCGCTGGCTCTGTAACATATCTTAATGCGTTAACATTAGATAATCGTTTTTTGCCTAAGCAGCCAACCGCTATAGCCATTCCCAGGGCGAGAGCAATGACCCAGGCCCTGGCCTCGAAACGGACCGAGCTTCTTCCGATCAAGCACTGGGCCGAATATCTATAAAAAAAAATCCCCCGCCCTCCGGAGAGGGTCGGGGGATAGGATCCGGATTCGAAAGAACTCTTACTTGCGGATCTCGCTCATGTCGAGCGTAGCTTTCTTGGCATAACCGGCCGGGACAGCGTACAGATTGGCCGGGGCGTCTTTCTTCGAGATTTCCACGACGTCATTCGTCGACCTAATCTTGGCGCCCATGACTTCGCCGGATGTCTCGCTCGAGATCGCGATGCCCTTGACTTTCATCATTTCCTTCACGGAAGCATCGTCGATCATCATCTGGCCTTTAACGAAGTTCATGAACATTTTCGAATTGAAGGCGGCCCAGTCGAACCCCACGTCGGTGGAAGCCCAGATCTTCATTTTCATGGCCATGCCCATGACGGTGATGGTTTCATCGTAGCCCGTGCAATTCCACTGCCCGATTTTTTTGGTTTCGTTCGTGGCATTCACGGTCGCGCTCATCTTCATCATGCCGGCGAACGAGGCGGCCTCGGGAGGCAGGAGCTTCGCGAGGTCGAGGGGCAGGGGGGTTTCGACGTAGGATTTGCTCTTGTGATTGACGATATAGCCGATGTTCGCCTTCAAGTCGAGGATATAGGCCTGCTCATCGGAAACCATGGCGAACTTGTCGGTTCCAATCCACTGCTCATTGAAGCCGTCCTTGGCCGGCGTGTTCTGTCCCATGACCGACATCGCGTCCGTGTGGGTTTTCATTTTGATGTAGACATCGGCGCTCAAGGACAGAGCGACGACCGATAACATCATCAGGCAAATCAAAAACTTTTTCATGATCCATTCTCCTTTTTTATTAGCCGCCTTTCAAAAGGCGTCTCATTCAAAATCGTCATACCATCGATACGGCCCATGCGCCGCCTTTGCGCGTCGCGAGAGCCTCCATGGCCTCGGCCTTATCCACCGCTTATGAAATAATTCCCAGGTTTAATTAAGGATAAAGGTCACGCCGGCGGTGGCCCCGATCCCGGTGTAGTCGCCGATGAGCGATCCGACGAGCCTCAAGCTGACCGCCATTTTCGGCGAAAAATAATACCGGGCGCCGATGAGCGGCTGGAGGTTCAATCCGGACGAGCCCGAAAAGCCGGTCGAAATGCCGCTACTATAGCTGAAGCTGACGACCGAATAGCCGATTCCCGCACCCACGTAGAGATCGATTTTCTCGGCATTCAACTTGATGAAATGATAATTCGCTTCCGCCGCAATAGAGACCAGGCTTTCCGACCAACCCGTCTCGCTCCAGAACTGGGCCATGACGGTCCCGCCGATCCCGATGTTTTCGTTCAACGCATATTCGGCGTTGGCGCCGAAGGGGATGCTCCCTCCCCAGGAGGAAAAGCCGATTTGGGGCGTCAGATAGAACTTGCCCAGGCTGAATTCCTTTGTCCCGGCCGAAGCGACGGCCGCGACAATGACGAAACTCAACAACAGAACACCGATTTTTTTGAGGTTCATAAAATCTCCTACTCTTAGAATTGACTATTATGATAGGTTATATCGCCGCCAATGTCAAGGCAAAAAAGCTTCGACTCCACGGCCTTCATCTCCGGCGGACCGACGACGATGAGGGCGACCCTCTCCTCCGCATCGGAGATATGATACAATATCGCCCAGCCCGATGGCAAAAAAAAAGACGGCCCGTTTCCTTCTCAAGCTCCTTTTCAGCGTCGCCGTGATTGTCTTTTTTCTCGTCGCGACGAAGACGTCGTTCAAGGAGATCGGCCTCAAGATCAAGGGCGCTTCCTGGGGGTGGCTCGGCGTCGCCTTCTCCCTCCAAGCGCTCGGCCTCCTGATCAGCGCCCTCCGCTGGCAGATCCTGGCCCGCGCTCAGGGTGACGACGTTCCGCTTCCTTACCTGGCCAAATCCTATCTCGTCGGAATGTTCTTCAATAATTTTCTTCCAACCCGCTTCGGCGGGGACGTTGTCCGCATCTGGGACGGCTCGAAATACTCCAAATCCCTGGTCAAATCCTCGGCCATCGTCCTGGTCGAGCGTTCGACGGGCATCATCGTCCTGTTCCTGTTCGCTCTGACGGCGTCCCTCTTCCGCCTCGACATGGCCCGCCAGGTGCCCGTGATCTGGGCGGCGCTCGGCTTCGGCATTCTCGGCCTGACCGCGGTCGGGCTTTTCTTCCTTCCCATCTCAGGACGCCTGCTCGGGAAGCTTCCGGAAAAAGGCTTTTTGCGGACCATGAAGCAGAAGATCATCGCCTTCCGGACGACGATCCTTTTTTACGGGGAAAGGCGCCGGGAATTCGCCCGGGCGACGGCCTGGGCTTTCCTGCTCCAGATGAACGTCATCCTTTTCTATTTCCTGATCGGAAAGGCCCTCCACCTGGCGATTCCCCTTCTCGATTATTTCGTTTTCATCCCCCTGGTCCTGCTCATCCAGATCATCCCGATCTCGATTAACGGCTGGGGGCTCCGGGAAGGCTCTTATATCGAGATCTTCATGTTCTACGGCATCAAGGCGGAAGGAGCCTGGTCCTTCTCCATCATCGAGATCGCCTTCGGACTCATCGTCGGTTTGATCGGAGGGGCGATCTACGTGTCCCGAAAATGAAACCGCTGAAGGCCGCATTCTGCGTCGCGCTGGGGCTCATCCTGATGTTGAGCCGTCCCGCGCTTGTCCGGACAGGGCAGGAGTCCACGGACTACGAAAAGCGCCTGGCCAAAATCAAGGAGGAAATCGAAGGCCTCAAGGGGAAGATCGCCGGCGAGGAAAAAAAGGAAAAGACCATGCTCTCCTCGCTCGACCGGATCGGCCTCACCAAAAGCCTGCTCCGGAACGAGCTGGCCCTCCTCAACATGCAGCTCGAAAAAAACCGGGTCGAGCTGGGCGCGATCAAAAAGAACATCCCCGAACTCCAGACGAATTTGGAGCGGGAAAAGGACGCCCTGATCAAGATCCTGGTCACGCTCTATAAATACGGCCGGTTCAACTTTATCCGCTTCTTCCTCCAGTCCCCGGACCTGGCCTCCCTGCTTCAGGAGAGCAAAAACCTGTCCCTGCTCGCTTCCACCCAGGAACGGATGATCGCCGATTACGCCAAAAACCTGGCCGAGCTCGGGCGCGCCGCGGAAAGCCTCAAGTCCAAGGAGCGGGACATCCAGGACCTGATCGGGAAGGAAAGCTCCCGGACAGCCGCGCTCGAGGCCGAGGAGAAAAAGAACCGGGCGCTCGTCGACCAGATCAGATCGAACAAGATCACCTACGAACAGACCATGGAGGAATTGAGCGTCCAGGCCCGCCAGCTTCAGGAGCTTCTCCAAAAGCTCGAAAAGCAGGAGCCGGATTTGCCTTTCCCGCTCGTGCCGTTCACGGAAAAAAAAGGCCGGCTTCCCTGGCCGGCCGACGGGAAAATCGCCCAAGGCTTCGGCATCCAGCGGCACCCGAAGTTCAACACCCTGACCATGAACAATGGGATCGAAATCGCGCCCGGCGAAGGCGACCCGACCGTCCGGGCCGTCCACGGCGGCAAAATCGTCTTCGCCGACTATTTCCAGGGCTACGGCAATCTTCTCATCATCGATCACGGCCAGACATATTACTCGCTCTACGGCCACTGCGCCGAGTTCAAGGTCAAGACGGGCGATTTCATCAAGGCCGGCCAACAGATCGCGCTGGCGGGAGACACGGGATCCATGCTGGATGTCAAATCCCTCTATTTCGAGATCCGGTACAAGACCAAGCCCCTCGATCCCTTGCAATGGCTCTCGCGAAGATGATAGAATCCATTTTTACGGAAAAGAATATCCTCCATGTTGAAAACGCGTAAAGGCCGGATCCTTTGGGCGACCCTGTTGGTCTCCGCGGTCCTGTTTTTCTGGTTCGAGAAAAGCGTTCTGCCCGGCGGACCTCAGCGGCACGTTCCTCCGAAAAACAACGAGATCCTGTCCTCCGTCATCCGCTACATCAAGAGCGATTACCTGGAGGATGCCGATCCGAAAAAGACCATGGAGGGAGCTTTCCAGGGACTGGTCAATTCGCTCGACGTCCTCTCCGCTTTCTTGGATAAAGCGGCCGTCGCCAAATACATCAGCCCCCAGAAGCTCCGGCTCATGGACGTCGGTGTCGTTCTGTTCAAGCGCTACGGCCTTTTTCCTCTCGTCATCGGCGTCGCCGAAAATTCTCCGGCGGATAAGGCCGGAATCAGGATCGGCGATTATCTGAGCGCCCTCGACGACCGCTCGACGCTGATCTGGAGCCTTCCGGAGATCCATCTCTATCTTAAAAACGAGAGTCCCGCGGCGGTCAAGATCCGCGTGATCCGCGAAAATTCGACCAAAGAGATGAACGTCGAGCGGGGCGACCTCTATCCCCATCCGCTGACGACGACGCCTCTCGGCGGGACATCCGGGATCGTGAAAATCAACCATTTCTATCCCTCGCTCACCGCGGAATTCCAGAAATCCGTTCTGCCCGGCGTCCGGGGCCGGAAACTCCCCCTGGTCCTGGACTTCAGGGATTGCCACGAAGGCGACAACGCCGAAGCCCGCTCTTTTCTGAACGTGTTCCTCAAAGCCGAAAAAATCGGCTATTTCGAAAAGAAGGCGGGCGTCAAGGAATTCCTGTCCTGTCCCGACGAAGCCCCGCTGGACGCGCTCCCTCTCATCCTCTGGGTCAACCAGGCGACCATCGGGCCGGCGGAACTGGCAGCCGGTGTCCTCAAGGACATCAAAAAGGCCACGGTGATCGGAATCGCGACGCCCGGACTTGTCGCCCGACAGGATCTTTTCCCTCTCGAAAACGGAGACGCCCTGCTCCTGTCGACGGGCATTTTCTGTTTTAAATCGGGGGAAAAACTCTGGAGCAAAGGCGTGACGCCCGGCCTGAACCTGGATCCGGGCAAGACGGATACCAAGGCTTATATCGAAAAAACCATCGGCCTGCTCTCCCGCCGCTGAGCCATGCGGAGAACGCTTTCTTTCCCCCTCCTTTTCCTATTCTCCGTCATCTTGCTCCTGATCGTCTTTTTATTGATCGAATGCCCGGCCAAAAAAAACGGCCCCGCGCCGGCCTCAAAGACGTCCCTCCCCCGGAAAGGCGGCGAACGGGAGGTACCTCCCGCGCCAAAGAAAGCCGCCGGACGTCCGACGAAACCGGCTGTTTCCGCCAAGAAAGTGGCCGTGATCATGGATGATCTCGGCTATAATCTCGAGGTCGTCCGGGCCGTCTGCGCGTTCAAACAGCCCGTGACCGTGTCCATCCTCCCCTTCACGCCGGCCGCCCAGGAGACCGCGCGCGAGGCGCGCGCGTGCGGTCTGGAGATCATGCTCCATCTGCCGCTCGAATCCCTGCATCAAAAAATCAGCACGGCTTCCGCGGGCACGATCTATACCAGCATGACCGGAGAAGAGATCAGGCGGAACGTCGAGGCGTGCCTGGACCAGATCCCCGGATGTCAAGGCGTGAACAATCATGCCGGATCGATGGTCACCGAAGACGACCGGATCATGCCCGTCATTCTCGAGGTCCTGAAAGAAAGGGGACTTTACTTCATCGACAGCCGGACGACGAAGAACACGATCGCCTTCGATATGGCCCGGCGGATGGGGGTTCCCGCGGCCTCGCGCCAGGTCTTCCTCGACGGAGATCTGACCGAAGCCGCGATCAAGGCGAAAATCGAGGAGTTGTTCCAAACCGCGCGGGACAAAGGGCAGGCGGTGGGGATCTGTCATCCCAAAAAAGAGACCCTCGCCGCGCTCGCGAAATACCTTGGATCGGCCGGCGCCTACGGGGTCAAACTCGTCTTCGCCTCCGAAATCGTCGGGTCAAAATAGCCGGACCCGTTCGTCACTTCTGTTCCACCGAAAAAATCAGCGTGTTCTCCGCGATCTCGGCGATATTCTGGATCTTGAGCCCCCTGGGCACGATCCAGCAGACGGCGGACTTTCCTCCGAAATAACGCATGGCGTTTTCGATGACCTTCCGGACGGGAAAGGCGTCCCGGGTGACGATGTTGACGACGATCATGAGCCAGTTCATGGAAAAATGGCTGATGTTCGAGCCCTGTTTGAGGAATTGGATGACGGATGGGCCGGCCGTCTTCTTCTTGGCATGGCCGAAATCGGGAGCGTCGGGGCGGCCCACCGTCGCCAGTCCGCTCGCTTCGCGGAACTCGGCGCCCGCCCAGCGCGCGACCGTCTCGCAGTTGGAGATCCGCGAGTAATCGCAGTCGTAGATGTCCATGATCAGCTCGACGGCCGAGGACAGACCTCGCTCCTGGGGCAGCCGGAAATCGGGCGCAAAAATCGCGGCGCTCTCCACGAGTCTCGGATGGTAAATCCTGGAGAGGACATCGATCCCGTGAGACTCGGTCTTTTTCAAGGCGGCCCTGTAGATCTTGGTGCTCTTCCGGATCGTCCGGACGTCCGCGAAAGACCCCCGCGGCAGGTGCCAGCACACGGCTGCCGCGGCCCCGAAATAATCCAGGGAGAAGTCCACGGCCTTGTCCGCGGGAAGCGCGGCGCAGGTGAAAATGTTGGCGCAGGCTTTGTCGTCGAAACGGCGGTAGTTGATGGCGCTCGTTTCGATGTACTGGACAAGCGTGTCCCCGTCGCCCATCGCCGTATTCGAGACCAGGGGTTCGCCGAAGGCAACCATGCGGATGGCCTTCGAAGCGTCCCGGCTCCATTTCCCGACCTCTTTCGCGGACGGGTGGCGGCGGCCGGGCAGTTCGATGTCGAGGACGACCTCTTCTCCGTATTTGTCGCGCTCGAGCCGGCGCTGGAATTCAGGATACGGGAGGGCCGAGATGTCGGGCGAATACCAGTTGGTCTTGATTCCGGCGCGCTTGAAATTCCTTTTAGCGTTGCGGACGGCGTTTTTGAAAACCCGCCTGCCCTTGGAGCCGGCGGTCAGGCTGAACGGCCCTCCCATGTAGCTCACGTTGGCGAATTGGACGACCCGGACGTCGTCGAAGGTCCGCTCGATCTGGCGCCAGCTTCCCGGCGCCTCGAACGGCTGGAGGATGAACGCGCCGGTCTGGTGGATGGTGATGCCGTCGTCCTTGAGCGCGTCCTTGACGCTTTCATAGAAGTTGGTGTTGAACAGGCTTTGGGCGGGGCCGATCGGGTCCGTGGAATCGATCATGACGGCGTCGCATTTTCCCTTCATGGCCCGGATGACCTCGGCGCCGTCGCCGATGATCAGATCGAAGCGCGGATCATCGAAGATCCCCGCGGAAATGGAGGGCATGTGTTCGCGGCAGAGGTCGACGACCATCTTGTCGATCTCGACCATCGTCACCTTCTTGATATCCGCATGGCGGAGGACTTCCCTGGCGACGCCGCCGTCGCCGCCGCCGATGATCAGGACGTGCTCGGCCGGCCGGGGAAGGGCGAACAGAGGCCAATGGGCGATCCACTCGTGATAAATCCCTTCGTCTTCCTCGGTCAGCTGGACGATGCCGTCGAGGATCAGGACGCGGCCGAAACGGTCCGATTCGAGGATCATGAGCTTCTGAAAGCCGGTCGAGATTTCCGGGACGATGACCTTGGCGACTTCGAAGCCGTACGTCACGTCTTTGTAGAGATCCTCGAAGAACCAGAGCTTATTCCCTTTTTTAACCAATCCCATGGCGTATCTCCTAGAGGACGATGCGAAATAAATATGATGAATCGGATGAAATGTCAATCCAATTGTGAGACGGCCGGCCCCGATGCGTCCGGGATTCTTTCCATTCGACGAACGCTTTCAGGAGATGTTGGATCGATGTCTTTTCAGCGCAAGACGGCAGTACAGTTTCTAAGATAAGAAAAGGGGTACCCGAAACTGTACTACGGTCAGATCAGCGGAAGACCGAGAATCGATCGATGAGATAAAAACAGACGAGATCGAAGACGATCAAGGCCGCAAGGAAGGCGTAGCGGAAGACGGCCTTGGCCTTGATCGAACGATAAACGGAGCCAAGGAAGACATCGAGGACGAAAATCTCGAGGGCGAAGGGGACGAACCCGCCATAGCCGAGGACGGGCATCTGGAAGATCCTCCCGAAATCGAGATAAGGGAGATGATATTCCCAATGGCCGCCCGCCCAGAAATTGAAGAGTTCCCAGAGGATTCCGGCGGTCGCTCCGGCCAACATCCAACTCCAGACCCGGACCGTCTCGCCGGTCTCCAGGTCTCTCAGAAACGAAGGCCGCCCGCGGCGGTAGTTGAGCGGCTCTATCAAGAAGATGAATCCGAGCCAAACCAGCGGGAAAAAGAGCCGCGGCCAGACGAGCGCCAGGAACAGAAAACACGCGCCCGTGCCCTTGCCGAGCCACAGAAGCCCCCGCGTAATGCGCAGGCGGAATAAGCCTTTTTTCCACGCCCCTTTCGGGATGCTCTGGAAGAGCGCGGCCAGCTCTTTAAGGGCGGGAATGACCGTGGCAAAGGCGATGAAATATCCCGCCCAGCGGACGTCAAGGCCCGGGGGCGGGTCATGATAGGACCAGTTCTTCAGCCTGAGGTTGAAAAGTTCGAAGACGAGCCAGACCGGAACCGACAGAAAAGCCGTGAACAGGAAATCCGTGACGCGCCCGGAAAGAAGAGAAACGCCCCGCCTCCGATAATTCAGTCCGTCCAGGGCCAGGATGAACGACCACCAGGCGAAGCTATAAAACCAGACTTTCATGAACGGCGTCCCGGCGGCCAGAAGCGCCGCCGACGCTGCGAACAAGAAAAGGCCCAGGGCGAGGTTGAGTCTGAGAAAGCGCGTTTTCATCTTTTTCTTGATTTTATCACAGTTGATTAAATTCAAATCATCCGCTATCATTTGAACAAGGAGACCCGCCATGAAAAAAGGACAAAGAGTCATCGGCTTGACGGCCGGCATCGCGATCCTCGTCTCTTTCCTCGGGTTTCTCGCCGCATGCAAGACGATGACCGATGAGCAAGTCAAGGGCGCTTTGCAGCTCGAGGTGTTGGGCACGGCTTGGGTGGCCAAAGAGTACAAACAATGGCCGCGGCCCAAGCTGACGCTCGTCCCGACGATCACGTTCCGCGTCAAAAACATATCGGCCGAGCCTCTCCGGTATGTCTATTTCAACGGGATCTTCAAGAATAAGGATGATGCAGACAACTTAGGCGACCATTTTCTCCTGGCGATAGGCAGCAAGCCGGTCCTTCCCGGCGAGTGGAGCGATCCCATCACGCTGAAGTGCAATTTCGGCGTCGAAGGCAAACGGCTGGAGGATTTCAAGAGCAACCCCGCGTGGAAGACCTATTTCGTCAGGATTTTCGCCCAGATGGGCGGCTCGCGACATGTCCTCCTGGGCGAATGGCCGGTTTCACGCAAGATCGACTTCAAGGAAGATCAGCCCGCGCACATGGGCGCGGACAAGAAAGAGCCGGACAAGAAATAAACCCATTCGACTCCCCGGACTGAAGCCCGGGGTATATTCAGGGTTAATACTGAGCGGCGCAAAAGCGCGATTTGAAAATCGGGGTTTTGCGCCGTCGAACGTATAAAAAAGGGCCTCGGCCCGCCGTCCGCTGTCACAGGTTCAGCGGATTGGGCTTGAGGATCTTGATGTAGCTCTTTTTCTTGAGGTTGTCCATGAACTCCTTGAGCTTCGCGTTCTGCATCTCGTTGTAGAGCTTTTCCTCGATCGTTTTCTTCGCCTCGTCGAACGCGAAAAGCCGGCTGTCCTTCTTGTCTTCGAGCTTGATCAGATACCAGCCAGCCTTGGCCTGGACCCAGGACGAGACGTCGCCTTTCTTCAGTTTTTCCACCGCCTGCTGCAGGCTCTTGTCCAGGTCCTTTTTCTTGATGGTTCCCAGATCGCCTTTCAATTCCTTGAGCGGATCGTCCGAATAGGTTCCCGCGAGCTCGGTGAAATCCGACCCCGATTTGATCTTGTCGTCGATCTCTTTCTTCTTCGCTTCGAGAGCCTCGGCCTCGGTTTTTTCGCTCGCTAAATAGACCGCCCGGATTTTATATTCCTCGGGTTCGACGAACTCCGCCGAGTTCTTCTTGTAATAAGCGATGACTTCCGCGTCGTCCAGCACGAGCGAACGGTTCACGTCCTGGACGACGACCCCCTGGCGGAGCATCGTCTCCTCCAGCTGCTTGAGCCACGCGTTCCACTCCATGCCCTGGCTCTGGAGCGCCCGCTTCAGGTCGTCGTCGGATTCGAGCTTGTTTTCCTTTTTGATGTTTTCGATCGTCAACTTCACCTGTTCGGTCACGTTCAGATTTCTCTCCCGGGCCATTTGGAGCAGGAGCAGGTCGGTGATCATGGCGTCCATGAGCCCGGTCTTGAGCTCCGTCAGATATTTGTTGAAATCTTCGCCCTGCAGCTGGCCGCGGGCCCCCTGGACCCGCGTGTCGTACTCGTGCTTATATTGGGAGAGCGTGATGATGTCGTCGTTGACGACGGCCACGATTTCTTCCACGATCTCCTGAGCCAGGCCGAGCGCGACCGTGAGGCCGAGAACGGCAAGGAGCAGCTTCGCCTTTTTTGGGATCATGTTTCGTTCCTCTGATAGGCAAACGTTAAGTTTTCGGTAGTGGATTTCCAGTCCAGCGCGGACTTGATCACGACGAGATGGTCCGCGATGGCTTGCTTGCTTTTTTGATCGAGAAGCTTCGACCGGATGGACGGCGCGGCCTCGGCCTGCGTCACGAGACGCCCCTCGATTTTCTTGTCTAAACGGAAAATATGGTAACCGTAGGAGGATTCGACGACCCGGCTGATCTCTCCTTCTTTCAGGGGAAAGATGAACTTCTCGAGTTCCGGCGGGAGTTGGCCGGCGCTGAAGACGCCCATGACGCCGCCCTTGACCGACTCGGGCCCGGTCGATTCCGCCCGCGCGATCGCCCGAAACTGATCTTCCGTCGCGTTGTTCAGCCGGTCCCGGACCTGGCTGGCCCGGCCTTCCGTCGCCAATAGGATTTGGCTGACCTGGGCCTTTTCCGGCTGCAGGTAATCGCCTTTGTTCTGGTTGTAGTAGGAGGAGATCTCCTTGTCGTCGACCTTCAAGTCCTTGACGAGGAGATAAAGATATTTTTCGACGAGGAGTCTTTCGGCGAGGGCGGTCTCCTCGGCCGGGGTTCTCGTCGTCTTTGTCCCGCCCATCGCGCTCTCGAGCCTGCTCAGGTAGCCCGTTTTCTCGTCCTCGGTCAGGGTGACGCCCTGGTTCTGGGCCCGTTTGAAAAAGATCTTTTCCTCGACGAAGGCATCGAACAGCCGGCTGAGGGCGGGCGCCGAGAAGGCGGAGCTCTTTTCGCCCACCGTCGCGCGAACGTACCGGTCGAAATCTTCGTTGGTGAAGTTCGCCCCCGCGACTTTCAGGACGACGCGGTTTTGTTTTTGTCTCTCGGCCGCGGTCGTCGCGGAGTCCCTCGGACCAGGCTTCCCGCTCCCGCAGCTCGGGAAAAAGCTCAACAAGATGCCGGCTGTAAGGATACAAAACCCGGTCCGTGGGCGAAGGACGTCTCTCATCTTTTTCATAATCAACCCATTCGACTCCCCGGGCTTAAGCCCGGGGTATGCTCAGGGTTAATACTGAGCGGCGCTTTTAACCCCGATTTAAAATCGGGGTTTGGCGCCGTCAAACGTATCAATTTATTATAGGACATTTCTATAACTCCTTCAAGGCGGCGATCGTTTCACTCAGAAAGTCCTCCTCGCCCCGGGCGCGAAGGGGCAGGCTCATCACCCCCTGGGGAGTCATGGTCCCGGCGTGTCGGTTGAGAAGCTTCGTCATACGGTCGAGGGCGACGGTCGTAGCCGGAAGGAACTTGAAGATCAGGCGCTCGTCCAGGCGGTCCACCGCTTTGATCTTCAATTTCTGGGCCAGGAGTTTGATCCTCCCGTATTGGCAAAGATTGAGCACGCTGCGGGGCGGCGGCCCGAACCGGTCCTTGATCTCGTCCTCGATGACCCGGATCTCGTCCAGGTTCTCGGCCGAGGAGATCCTCTTGTAGAGGTTGAGCCGGAGGTTCATCTGCGGCAGATAATCCTCCGGAATCCGGATATCGACCTTGAGGTTGATCTCGCTCTTGACCTCCTCGACGGCCTCCCCCTTGAGTTCCCGGATGGTCTGCTCGAGGAGATGAATGAAATAATCGAAGCCGACGGCCTCCATGGCGCCGTGCTGTTTGGCGCCGAAGACGTTGCCGGCGCCGCGGATCTCCATGTCTTTCACCGCCAGCCGGAAGCCCGAGCCCAACTCGCTGAATTCCTTGAGCGCTTCGAGGCGGCGCTTGGCCGGGGGGGTCAGTTCCTGGAAAGGCGGAACGAGAAAATAGGCGAACGCCTGGCGGGAAGAGCGCCCGACCCGGCCCCGCAGTTGGTACAGCTGGGCCAGCCCGAAGTGGTCCGCCCGGTGGACGATCAGCGTGTTCACGAGAGGGATATCGATGCCGTTCTCGATGATCGTCGTGGAGACCATGACGTTATATTTCCGCTCGATGAAATCGAGCATCCGTCTCTCGAGCTCGCGGGGGGTCATCCGGCCGTGGATCGTCACGACCTTGGCCTGCGGCACCCATTTCTCGATCAGCGCCGCCATGGGCTCCATCTCTTCGATCTTGTTGAAGATATAATAAACCTGCCCGTCGCGGGCAAGCTCCTGCTTAACCGCCGTCGCCACGAGTTTCGGGCTGAACGTCGTCACGACCGTGTGGACCGCCAGCCGGTCCCGGGGCGGCGTCTCGATCAGGCTGATGTCGCGCAGTCCCGTGAGAGAAAGGTTGAGCGTCCGCGGAATCGGGGTCGCCGTCAGGGTCAGGACGTCGATGTTCGCTTTCATATGCTTGATCTTTTCCTTGTGCTTGACGCCGAAACGCTGCTCTTCGTCGACGATGAGAAGCCCCAGGTCGAAGAATTCGACATCCTTCGAGAGGAGCCGATGCGTGCCGATGATGACGTCGAGCCGTCCTTTTTTCAGGTCGTCGACGATCTTCTGCTGTTCGGCCTTGGACTGAAGGCGGGTCAGCTCCGCGACGCGGACGGGGAAAAGGACCAGCCGGCCCGTGAACGTCTTCATATGCTGGCTGGCGAGGACGGTCGTCGGGCAGAGGATGGCGACCTGCTTCCCGTCCATGACGGCCTTGAAGGCGGCCCGCATGGCCACTTCGGTTTTTCCATAGCCCACGTCGCCGCATAGCAGCCGGTCCATCGGAGAATCCGCTTCCATGTCGTTCTTGATCTCCCGAATGGAGCGGAGCTGGTCTTCGGTCTCTTCATATTCGAAGGTCTTCTCGAATTCGGTCTGCCAGTCCCCTTCGGCGCTGAAGCCGAAACCCTTGGCCGCTTTCCGCTGGGCGTACAGTTCGAGAAGCTCCTTAGCCAGTTGTTCGACCGCCTTTTTCGTCCGTCCCTTGGTCTTCTGCCACGAGTTCGTGCCCAGTTTGTCGAGCGGAGGAAGGGCCGCGCCGACCTGGGCGTATTTCTGGACGAGATTCAGGTCTTCAACGGGGACGAAGAGCTTGTCGTCGTCGCGGTAGCGGAGTTCCATGAACTCGCGCGCACTCCCGTCCACGTCCATTCTGAGAAGTCCCTGGAAAACGCCGACACCGTAATCCGCGTGGACGATATAGTCGCCGGATTTCAGGTCCTGGAACTGCGTGAGCGACGGCCTGACCGAAGGGCGGCTGACGACGACCTTCTCCTCGGTGATGATGTCGGTTTCCCCGAAGAACGAAATCTTCTCGCGCGGGAAGCAGAACCCCCGCTCGAGATCGCCGAGGAGGAGTATCAGCTCGCCGCTCGTGGGGTTCGCCAGCGCCGTTTCCGAATCCCGGCTCTCGATCCGATTCTCGGCGAGCAGATCGCCGATCTTTTTCCGGATCGCCGGGCTCGAGAGAAAGATGTAACAGCGGTCCCGCTCCCGTTGAAGCCGGCGCATATAATCCAGGAAGAACGGGATCTTGTTGTCGAACCGGGGGACGGACTGGAAAGGAAAATGGAAGTCCTTCGGCCCTTGATCCGGCGCGAATTCTCCGGCGATCACGGCTTTTTCGCGAACCTCGTTCCAGAGCGCGGAGAGATCGCCCTCGGACGGATTTTCCCCGGCCGCGAGTTCCGCGCGCGTCTCGTCCCATTCCTTGTCGACATCCTCGACGCGGTCGATGATGAAGACCGCGTCTTTGATATAGCGCGTAAACGGGACGGACCGGGCGCCGGGTCCGGCGGATTCCAGAAGCGAAGGGAGCAGGACGCTGTCCAGACGCCGGATGGAGCGCTGCGTGGAAAGGTCGAATTCCCGGATCGAGACGATCTCGTCGCCGCCGAACTCGATCCGGAAAGGCGCGTTCCGCCAGGGCGAGAAAACGTCGACGATGCCTCCCCGTCCGGCATATTCGCCGCGGAAGGAGATCAGGTCTTCCCGGATATAGCCGAACGCGGCCAGCGTTTGCAGCAGCCGGTCCCGTTCATAAGACGAATTCTTGTCGAGCCTCAGGAAAAGGCCCGGAAGGCGGTCGGGCTCGGGCACGGGCCGCAGAAGCCCGATCAGGTTCGTCACGACGAGCGCCGGCGGCCGGATCAGAAGATCATAGAAGAACCGCATCCGGGACGAGACCGCGTCGAGCGAAGGCGGCGCTTCCTGATAAAGGCTTTCCGTGAGCGGAGGAAAAGACCTGGCCAGGAGGGGAGATCCGAGCCGGGAAAGGAAAAACGCGCACCGTTCCTCGAACCGGGCCGGCGAAAATTCGCCGGGTTGGATATAGACCAGGCTTTTATGAGGAAGACTCCGGGCCAGAAAGGAGAAAAAAAACGGTTTGGCCGGATCGGCCAGGCCCGAGATCCGGACCCGGCGCTCGTTGTTTTCCAGGGCCCGGACGAAGTCCTTGAATTCGGAAACGTCTTTCAGAAAATCAAGGCTCATGGGACTGCCGTCCCATTATACGAAAATATCCCGGGCCGGACCTAATCCTTTGCCGTTTTTCAGGCGGGACTGCCCAGGGCTGTCCTCCGGCCGGAAGCCGTTAGAATATGAAAACGAGCCCGGCCCCGAGTTCAAGCCCGCCGACGTCGAACGTGAAGTCCACCCCCTTTATCGAGCAGGAAGAATAGGCGACGTGGGCGTCGATTCCGAAAAAGTCGGCCACTTTCACGAACAGGCCGCCTTTCCCGATGAATCCGAAGCCTCCCGCGCTCACGTCGCCGATCGCGTTGGATTCTTTATACAGGACGTATTCCCCCCCGACGGCGATATAAGGGGAGATGCTCTTGCTCAGCATGATCTTCAATTTCATTCCCGCGCTGATGGGGATGAGCGACAACTTCGTCTCCTCCAGCGTATAGCTCGTTTTCCCTGTTTTGGAAAAATAGCTCGCGCCGATCCAGAACTCGAGGCTTTTGCCGGCCGCGAACGACAGCTCTCCGCCGTACGTCATCCCGCCGCCGTAGATGCTTTTGAAGTCGGCGTCCGCCGGGGAGAAACTGGTCACCTTGAGCATGATCGAGCCGAACGCCGCGCCCGCGGCCAGGAAAACCATAAGCCCCATCACTAGGATTCTTTTCATGATTCCGTCTCCTTTATCGCCGATCAATGGATGATCACCGAGGCCGCATCGCCTTCCCGCGGCTCACTGTTCACGGCGACGATTTCAAATGTGTATTGCGTGTCTTTCCCCACCTTGCGCTGCATGAATTTCAATTCTGCCGTCGCCGCCACCGTGCCAACCTCCGTCCTTGTGCTTCCATCGATTTGATAAATCTTATAGTTCACGATGTTCAAATCGCTGTTATTGGAGTTGGCCTCCCAGGTGATGACGTTGATATACTCGGCCTGGCCAAGCGACCGGTTCAGGACCTTCTGGCCGACGACATTCGCCGGGGGATAGATGATCCGCTGGAAATTGGCCTTGACTGTCTTGTTGCTGTCCAGCGTGACGGTCACGGGGTTGGAGCTTCCCGAGGCGTCGCCGGACCAGTTTTTGAGCCGGTAGCGGTTGTCGGCGACAGCCGTGACGCTGACGCTCGACCCCCTATCATAAGTATAGGTGCCGGGGGTTGGGTTCGTCGTCCCTCCCGTTCCCGTTTGGATGGTCAAGGTCTGCAACGGCACATCCCAGCCGACCTGCTGGACGGTGTAGTTGCAGATCGCGTCGGCGTTGTCCCTCATGATGCAGGGGACCGAGCCGGTGGGATTGCAGCTTGGATGCTGGCAATTTCCATTCGTGACGGGCCGGTAGCTGCTGCAGGCGGCGCAGCTCGTGCAGCCGCCGTATCCCGCCTGGTAATATTCGTCGCAGGCCCAAAAGATATGCCCCGTCTCGTGAGAGAAGATTCTCCCGATATCGGTCAGCGACCAGCCGTCGTTCCTGTAGAGCATGTGAACGTAAGGGCCGCCCAGGTAGGCATAGGAAAAATAGCCGTCGGTAAAAGTATTCGAAGCAGGGGAAGGATTATAGGCGAAGAAACAGGAATAAGCCCACTGAGTGTTCGCGTAGCTCTTAAGATAAGCGTCGTAAGCCGTCACCCGGGCGATCTTGTTTCCGGAAGAATATCCCAAATTGGCCATGATCGCAGTGATCCATAAAGAATCATCGGTCGAGGGATGGAGGATGGGTTCGTATGGTTGCCGCATTTCCGTCCTATCCGGATTGGTATAAGACAAATAGAAGGTCGCCGTCTTGTTGTAATAGCTGGCTTTGTTGGACCACCACGTGGCGCCGAGTACGCATTGAGCTTTGACTTGGTCCACGGCCGGAGTCGTCCAGGAATACGTATCGGGATCATAGGAACCGTTGCTTTCAACGAAAAAAATCATGCAGGCGATCGTCCCGGTCATGGAATCGCTGTAGCCCGGGAAGATGCCTCCGTTATTTGCGGTCCTGGCCAAGTCCGCGTCCCAGTCGACGTGTTTGTCCGCCAGATTGGCCACGACGCTCCGAGGATCGGCGAAGGGGTGCTCCAGGGCGTCCCTGATCAGGGGGTCTCCCGCTTTCCGTGGAGAACTGTATTGCCGCTCGATCTCTCCCGACGCGGCGGAGTTGAAGAACCTGACGAAAGTCCGCGTGGTGTCGTCCCCGTATTTCAGCGTTTCCGTGTCGACCGGCTCGTAATGAACGGATTCGATGCCGTGCTTTCCCACGATCCGATCCACGACCGAGGGAGGGACCCAGCCGAGCATGGCATGGGCGTCCGAAATGACGGCGATCGATCCGCCTTCACTGACGACGAAATCCTTGGCCTCATTCACGGAACGGATATCGCTTTCCTTGAGCAGGATCAGGGTATAGCCCTGGATCCAGCTCATCGGCGCGTTGATATCAACGGACTGTTTTGCTCCATTTTTGTTCAAGGAAAATAGAGGAAAATTCGCGAAACACAAAACGAGGACAAGAAAAGCCAGGGTTTTCCTCGAGAATCCGACATGACGATAGATATTCATGGGCCCTCCTTGAACGATAATGAAATGACAGTATTATATGGACGCCGACCGGCTGTCAATTTATTCCATCGATTTTAAATAAAATATACGTGTAGTCCCTCTCCTTGAATTTCAGGACCTCGTGATGGCGGAATTTCTCCAGAATTCTCGCGCAGAAGCTCTGCTGAACCGGGTCGCTCACGTTGCACCAGAAATTGAAATGAAAAAAGATCCCGCCCGGAAATTGCGCCTTCCAGCTCTCCAGGCGGGCCTGATCGCAGCCGGCCAGGATCGAGGCCTGGGCCGCGCTTCTCCCCCAGAAAAGAAAGAGGCTCGGATTGTGGGTAAAGACGATGGCGTCCGCGGGCAGTTTTTCGACCATGGCCTTAGCGTATTGATGATCGGCCCTGGCCGCCCAGGCCTCTTCTCCGACGGCCAGGGCCTCGGGCAAGAACGACAGAAACGCCAGGAGGATGACGCCCGCGGCCAGCGGATAATTTTTCCCGGTGAGTCTTTTGATCACGCCGTCGAACGTAGAAAGCCCGATGCCCGCCAGAAGGCTGAACGGAGGAAGCGCCATCAGGACGAATCGGACATCGGCGCCGTAATGATAGCTCCCCGCGTAAAAGAAGAGAAAGACGCCCCAGAAAAAAAGAAGCCAAAAAAGGAGGATGATCTTTTCCTTGGCCAGGCGCCGGGCAAAGAGCGCGACGAAAAAGAAGGCCGTCAGCACGACGGGAAAATCCTTGTTATCGAAGAAGAACAGCCCGTTGCTCAGGAGATTGGGACGGACATAGAAGATAGAAAACTTGTCCTGGCCCGCCCCCCATGGATGTCCTTGGAAACAATAGAGATGCATGGCATGAGGAAGCAGAAGAAACAGGCCGAGGGAAAGCGCGTAAAGAACGTCGGCCCGTTTCAGGGCCTTCGGGTTTTCGATGAAAGCCAGCACCGCGAGCAGAGGGAAAATGAGGCCGGACTCCAGGCGGAATTGGACCGCGAAACAGGCCCCTGCCGCGGCCAGGAAGAACAGACGTCTTTTTCCGGATCTCAGAAAGACGAGAAAAATGAAAACGGTCAGGCCGAGGAAAAACGTGTTCGCCGGTTCGACGGAAGTCGTGTTGTGCCAGAGGATGTTCTGCGGGACGACGGCGAAAACGGAGGCCGCGTAGAGCCCGATCTTGGCCCTCCCGCCCAGGAGAAATCCGATGCCGAAGACGAGGAGGCAGGACAAGGGGAAGAAGAGATTGTTGATGAAGAACGAGAGGTTTTCGCTCCGGCCGAAGATCCCGTAGAAAAGGCTCAACAGGAAGGGATAGGCGTTCGGCTGCTTGTTGTATTCCCCCTGGCTCACCAGGAGACGGCCGTCCTTGATTTCGCCGAAATTGACCATCTGGGCTTTCTGCGTCGAGGCGATGCTCTGACCGATATGGAGGTAGATGTTCTCGTCGTAATAGATCCGGTGGGTTTTCGGCGCGACGAAAAAAGCGAGGCCGAAAGCGAAAACGAGAACCGCGGCGAGGATGAGCCCCTCGCCCCGCGAGACGGACGAAAACGGCTCGAGGAGATCCTTCCGGGAGACGACGAACAAGGCGACGAACAAAAAAAACGCGATGGCCAGGAAAAGGGGAGAGAGGAATTTCAGGCGTTCGATGATCCGGCTCGGATCTTCGGAGAAGGCCAAGGCATAGATCGCGAACAAGACCGGGATCGGGGCGAGCGGCGCGAAGCGCTTTATTTTTTCCAAACCAAAAAGTCCTCGATCGCCAGGGTTTCGAACCGGCTGTCGGCGAGAAGAGCGAGCGCCTCCCGGGGACTGTTGATGATCGATTCGCCGTGCTTGTTCATGCTCGTATTGAGCACGACGCCGAAACCCGTGAGGTTCTTGATCTTCTCGAGCAGCCGGCCGTAGCGCGACGTGTCTCCCACGAGGATCTGGGGCCGGCAGGAATTGTCGGCGCCGATGACGGCCGCGAGGCGGTCGGCGTAACGGTCCTTGATCCGATAGCCGATCGTCATGAAGGGATTGCCGTTGCCACCGTCATCGTCCAGCATTTCCGCCGCGGCGTCGGCGAGCATCGTCGGACAGAATGGCTGGTACCAGACCCTTTTTTTCAGATAAATATTCAGCTTGTTCTTGATGGCGAGGCTGCCGGGAAGGGCCAGGATGCTCCTGTGGCCCAGGGCGCGCGGCCCGTATTCCATCCGGCCTTGGAACCAGAGGACGATTTGCCCATCGCGGATGAGATCGGCGACTTTGTCTTCGATGCGTTCCATTTTCCGATAAGAAAGGCCCGATTTCCGGACTTCCTCCTCGACCTCTGCGCTTGAATATTCCGGGCCCAGAAACAGGTCCTCGAGCGGATAGCGGGAAATCCCCTGCCGCGTCTGACCCGCGAAGACGGCCGCTCCGAGGGCGAGCCCTCCGTCGCCCATATGCGGAAAGACATAGAGGTTCTTCACGGCCCCGGAATTCTTCAGCAACATATTCACTTTGATATTGGACGCGACGCCTCCGGCGTAGACGATATCGGACAGGCCCGTGGCGCGGCAGGCGTTTTCGACCAGCTTGACGATGTTCGCCTCCAGGACGCGCTGGGCCATATAGGCGAATTGTTCGGAGGGATAAAGGGAGAGGATCTTCTCGAGCTTCTCATGGAGCTTCCAGGAATGATATTTCGAGCGGAGATCGCAGCCGTCCGTCTCGAACCAGGCCATGAGCGGGTTCTCGTCGTCGGGCACGGGATAGCCGAAGCCCGCCAGGGCCATGACCTTGCCTTCGTCCTCGAGCTCCCGCATATTGAGGAGGTTCGTGACATGCTCGAAAAACAGGCCCAGCGAGTTCTTCCCGGAGAACCGCTTGAGGACTTCGAGCTTCGCGCCGGCGAAGGTCCCGATCATCCCCGAGAGGCCGTCGCCGATGCCGTCGAGGCTCAAGAACAGCCCTTTTTCATACGGGCTCGTCCCGACCGCGGCTGCGGCGTGGGCCAGATGGTGCTCGACCCAGACGAGTTCGACATGGCCGAATCCCAATTTCGAGAGCGATTTTTCGACGGCCCGGGAGCTGATCCATTTCGTCATCCGGCTCGGCCCGATCTCGGTCAGGGCATATTTCGCCTTTTTGCCGATCCCGTTCAGGAAGGACGGCGCGATTTTTCTTCTCCGAACGAGATAATAGCGGCGCTTAAGGCCGGGAAAAACGCGGGTCAGGGTCTTGGCGAAATCCGAAGTGGAGATCGCGACGCAGGTCACGTCCTCGGGCCGGAGGGCCGCGAACTTCAGCGCTTCACGGATCGAAAGCGAGGGGAACTCGACATCGAGCTTCTTGCGGGTGAACCGCTCCTCGTTCGCGGCAAAGACGATCTCGCCGTCCCGGATGAGCGCGGCCCCGGCGTCGTGCCCGTCCCAAATTCCCAGAATGATCATTCTTCATCCCACTTCAAAGATGTTTTTTTGAAGAGCTTTTTCACGGCGCGCGCTCCGCTTGAGATCGGACCCCGCAAGGAAGCCTGGGACAGCGCTGTTTTCAGGGTTCTCGGCCTGAAATAAAAAGCATGATAGGCTTTTCTTCTCATCCTGTAAAGGGCCGCCCGGGAGATGCCGGGAAGGCCCATGACGAAATCGGCCTGATTGAACGATCTCCAGGAATTGTCCCGGATCCGGCCTTCGCGCGAGGCCTCATCGAAGAGAGCCGATCCCGGATACGGCACCGCCGCGTAGAACTGGGCGAAATCCAAATCCAGCTTGCGGGCCAGTCCGATCGTCTTGTGCGCCGTCTCCTCCGTTTCGCCGGGGAGGCCGAAAATAAAATGCCCAGCGCTCTTTATGCCCGCGGCCCTGGTCCATGCCACCGCCCGTTCGACTTGAGCCACCGTGATCTTCTTGCCGCTCCTCTCCAGAACGCGGTCGTCGCCGGATTCGATGCCGTAGCTCAGGAGCCAGCAGCCCGCTTTTTTCATGAGGTCGAGCAGTTCCGGATCGACCGTGTCCACGCGGCTGTTCGCCACCCAGCGGATTTTCATCCCCCGGCTAACAATTCCCGCGCATAGCTCCTTGACCTGCTCGCGGACTAGGGTGAAGGTGTCGCTCCAAAAAAAAACGTCCCTGATCCCGTGGCGAACGATGCCGGCTTCGATCTCCTCGAGGACGTTTTGAACGGAGCGAAGCCGGGCGAGGGAGCCGTAATAGGCCCGCGCGGTGCAGAATACGCAGGGGAAAGGGCAGCCCCGCAACGTGTTGACCAGGATGAATTTGCGCTTCGACCCGGGCAGCCGGTAGCGGTCCAGATCGACCAGGTCCCAGGCGGGAAAGGGAAGCGCGTCCAGATCCCGGATGACATCGCGGGGAACCGTCATGAAGATCCGTCCTGAAGCCGATCGTCCGGCGATGCCCTTGACCTGTTCGGGATCGAGCTTGCCGAGCAGAGCCCCAACGAGTTCGCTGGCCGTTTCTTCGGGCTCGCCTCGCACGACATAATCCACGGCGCTGTTTTTGAGAATGTCCTCGGCGAAGACCGTCGCATGCACGCCGAAGATGATGATGACCGGCTTGACGGGCAGCTTCTTGATCTTCGCGAGCGCTGCGAGATCGCTCTCGATGGTTTCCGTGCCGACCGAGGCCATGACGATATCGGGAACGCCCCGCGCGATCATGGCCGATAATGCGTTTTCCGAAACGTTTTGGGCCGGACAGTCCAGGATCCTGACGCTCGTTCCCTCCCGCAGGACGGCCGCGAGCATGGCCAGGGAGTAGGGGGGCCAGGGCGTCGCCCAGAACCCCGCCTCCTGCGTGCACCGGCCTTCCCGGTTATACCCCTTTCCCCGGTCGAAGGGCGGGTTGACGAGGAGAATCTTGAAGCCCATTTAAAATAAAAGGTTCTTGATCAAAGAATAAAGATAGCGCCACCAAACTTTTCCGATCCTGATGTGCGAAACGCCGAATGTGCGGCGGTATTCGTGGGCGGGAACCTCCGCCAGCCGATATCCTTTTTTCAAGGTCTTGATGATCATCTCCTGCTCGACCGTCGTCCCGTTTTCTTTGAGGCCAAGATCCTTCAAGACGTCCGTTTTTATGGCCCGGAAGCCGTTCTGGCTTTCGCTGATCCGGATCTTGAATTTCCAGCCGATGAGGGCCGTGATGAGAGAACTCCCCATCAGCCGCAAGAACTCGTCGAACCCGCCGTGGAGTTCGCTCGAGCCGCCGAGGAGCCGCGAGCCGGAGACATGATCAGCCTCGTTTTTCAAGAGCGGCTCCATCAGCCTGGGAATGTCGTCCGGGTCATGGGAGCCGTCACCGTCCAGAAAGATCACGAACTTCTTTGTAATCATGGGGATGGACGAGCGGATCGCGTCGCCTTTTCCGAGGCCATGGTCCCGGATGACGACGGCCCCTTTTTTGAGGGCCTCGGACGACGTGGCGTCCACGGAATGCCCATCGACGACGATGACGTCCCGCGCGTATTTCTTCGTTTTTTCGACGATCCCGCCGATGGTTTTTTCCTCGTCCTTGGCGGGGATGACGACGGCGACGAGATCGAAGAACTCGTGGACAGATTCTTGATCGGGCATGGCAAACATCGGCCGCCGCGGCCGATGTTATCCTAGAGGGAACGGCCCCCGCTTGTCAACTTCCGGAGGAGGCGGCAAAGAGGATCCCATGGGGACAGGAAATCATGTCCCCGAAACGGCACCCCGGTCCGCCGGCCCCATTCATTGACACAAATCGACGGAGTGGATTATAGTTTGCCCATGTTCGATCTCGGGATGCCCGGACATTGAAGGAAAAGAAATCGTCCCCAAGAAAAAACCGGAATATCCGTCCTTTTCGTCAAATCTCAACCGAGGTGATTCCATGAAAACCATTTTTCGCGTCGGCCTGGCTTTGCTCGTTTTTGTTTCGATCGCGATCTACCCGCAGTCGAACGATCTGTCGAAGGACAAGGTGTTATATACCGTCGGGTACGCCCACCTCGACACGGAATGGCGGTGGGATTACCAGACCACTATCAACGAATACATCTGGAACACGATGGCCATGAATTTCCGGCTGATGGAGAAGTATCCCGACTACGTCTTCAATTTCAGCGGGGCCAACCGCTACAAAATGATGAAGGAATACTATCCGCAGGAATATGAAAAGGTCAAAAAGCTGGTCGCCGCGGGCCGCTGGTTCCCCGCCGGGTCCTCCATGGAGGAGAACGACGCCCTGGCCCCGTCCCACGAGTCCATCATCCGGCAGATCCTCCTGGGCGGCAATTACTTTCGGAAGGAATTCGGCGTTTCGAGCACCGACTATATGCTGCCGGACTGTTTCGGCTTCCCCGCTTCCCTCCCCTCGATTCTGGCCCACTGCGGCATCAAGGGGTTCTCGACGCAGAAATTGGCCTGGGGATCCAACGTCGGCATCCCGTTCAACGTCGGCCTGTGGATCGGGCCCGACGGCGAATCGATCGTCGCCGCCCTGAACCCGGGCGACTACAGCGGGAGGGTCCAAGAGGACCTCAGCCTCAATGCGGGCTGGAAAAAACGGATTTACGACCTCGGGGCCAAGACCGGAGTTTTCGCGGATTACATGTATTACGGGACGGGAGACGTCGGCGGATCGCCGACCGAGGATTCCGTCAAGTGGATCGAGAAAAGCCTGGCCAACGCCAAGGATTTCAAGGTCGTGTCCGCCAAGTCCGACCAGCTGTTCAACGATCTCACGGCCGCGCAGAAGGCGAAACTCCCCACGTACAAGGGCGAATTATTATTGACAAACCATTCGGCCGGCTCGATCACGTCGGCGGCTTTCCAGAAACGGCTGAACCGGAAAAACGAGCTGCTGGCTTACCGGGCCGAAGCCTCCTCGGCCATGGGCGAGTGGCTCGGCGGAATGGCCTATGACAGGGAGAAAATGAACGAGGCCTGGCGGCTCGTCATGGGCGGCCAATTCCACGACATCCTTCCGGGGACAAGCATTCCGCGAGCCTATGAATTCGCCTGGAACGACGAATTCGTGGCCGCCAATCAATTCGCCAATATTTTCGCGGACGCCTCGGGCGCCGTGGCCCGGGCCATGGACACCCAAGCCCAAGGAGTTCCCCTCGCGGTCTTCAATCCGCTGGCCTTTGAGAGGGAAGACATCGTCGAGGCCGCGGTGACGTTTCCCGGCGCCGCTCCCAAAGCGGTCAAGGTTTATAGCCGTGACAACAAAGAAGTCCCCTCCCAAGTTTTGAAGGTCGAGGGAAACAAGATCACGATCCTTTTCCTGGCCAAGACCCCGTCCCTTGGCTACGCCGCCTTCGACGTGAGGCCTTCCGACGCGCCCTGCTCCCTCGCGACGGGCTTGAAAATCACACTCTCTTCCCTCGAAAACTCGAAATATGCCGTGAAGCTCAACGCCGACGGAGACGTCGTCTCCATCCTCGATAAGACCGCGAAAAAAGAGCTTTTATCCGCTCCGATCAAACTGGAATTTCATTATGAGAAGCCGCAGCAGTGGCCGGCCTGGAACCAGGATTGGGAAGACCGGATCAAGCCAGCCTCGGGCTGCGTCGAAGGCCCGGCGAAGATCAGAATCGCGGAAAACGGCCCCGCCCGGGTCGCCCTGGAAGTCGATCGGGAATCCCGCCATTCCAGATTCGTGCAGACCATCCGGCTGGCCGCCGACGGAAGCTCGGACCGGGTCGAGTTCGACACGCATATCGATTGGGCGACCCAAGAATCGTCCTTGAAAGCGGCCTTCCCTCTCTCGGTCTCCAATCCCCTGGCGACCTATTCGTTCGGCGTCGGCACCCTCCAACGCGGCAACAACGAGCCCGTCCGGTTCGAGGTGCCCTCCCACCAATGGTTCGATCTGACCCATAAGGACGGGAGCTACGGAGTTTCGGTCCTCGAAGACTGCAAATACGGCTCGGACAAGCCGGCCGACAACATCGTCCGGCTGACCCTTTTATACACGCCGGGCGTGAGGACGTCCTACCGGGAGCAGCGCGTTCAGGATTTCGGCAAACACGAAATCCTCTACGCCCTTTACGGCCACAAGGGCGACTGGCGCGCCGCCGATTCCAACCTCCAGGCCGCCCGCATCAACCAGCCGCTGACGGTCTTCCAGACGGCGCCCCATCCCGGCCCGCTGGGAAAAGCGTTTTCCTTCCTCGCGGTCAATGACCGGGGCGTCGTCGTTTCCGCGGTCAAAAAAGCGGAGAACGGCGACGATCTGATCGTCCGGGTCGTCGAGGCCAAAGGGAAAACGGTGAAAAACGTCGAGCTGTCGTTCGCCGGGCCGGTCGTATCCGCCAGGGAAGTCAACGGCCAGGAACAGGATTTGGCGGCCGCCTCCGTCCGCAACGGCAAGCTCGTCTTCGACATCACCCCCTATCATTTAAGGACGTTCGCCCTGAAACTCAAACCGGCCGGCAAGGCCTTGGCCTCACCCCAAAACACGCCCCTGGAGCTTCCGTATAACGTCGACGTCATGAGCTTTGACGCCCACAAGGCCGACGGCGATTTCGACGGCCGGGGAAGATCGCTCCCCGCCGAAATGCTCCCCGACGTCATCACCAGCGAAAACATCCGTTTCAAACTGGGGCCCAAAGCAGACGGGGCCGCGAATGCGGTCTCCTGCCAGGGACAGACGGTCAAGTTGCCCGCGGGAGATTTCAACAGACTCTACATTCTGGCCGCCGCCTCGGATTTGATGGGCGGCGGCGGACCGCGCGGCGGGCAGGATGCCGCCGCCAGAAACGTCTTCAAGATCGACGGCGCCTTGTTCGAAATCCCGGTCGAAGTCTGGTCCGGATATTTCGGACAATGGGACCGGCGCTTGTGGGAAGGCGTCAAACCCGCTGACTTGAATTTCGATCTGAACACGGTCGAGTATGCCGGATTGACACCCGGCTATGTCCGCAAAAGCGACATCGCCTTTTTCACGACGCACCGGCACCTGAGAAGCGGCGACAACGAGCCCTACGCCTACGCCTACCTCTATAAATATAAAATCGATCTGCCCCAGGGCGCCAAAGAGCTCACCCTTCCGGCCAATGAGCGGATCAAGGTGCTGGCCGTCACCGCCGCCCACAACGACAACGACGCGACCGTGCCGGCCCAGCCTCTCTTCGACACGCTGCCCAGGGACCCCGCCGAATATGTCCGCTTCGCGGCCTGCCCGGCGCCTCTCATCTCGCCGGAAAAGGCGAATATCGATTATGACAAGCCGCTGCCCGTGGTCATGCTCCCCAAGGACGAAACCTCCGAGATCCGCTATACGTTGGACGGCAGCCTGCCGACGCCGGCTTCCCCAAAATACACGGCGCCGCTCAGTCTCAATCAGACGGCCGTCGTGAAGGCGGCGGCCTTTGACAGGGTGAAATTGCCGAGCGTCGTGGCGACCGCGTATTTCAGCCGTTCCCTGCCGGTTAAGAGCATCCAATACGTCGTCCCGCTGCCGGCTAGAAGAGGCGCCGGGGCGGGCGGGGAAAGGGCCCTGATCGATCTGCGTCGGGCGACCGTCGAAAGCGCCGACCGCGCTTGGCAGGCGTTCGACCGGATCGATTTGGACGTGATTCTGGATCTGGGACAGGAGAAGACGCTCGTGGAGATCACGCTCGGCTGTCTGGAAAACAACGAGGCCCGGATCTTCCTCCCGGCTTCCGTGGAAATTTCCCTCTCGGCCGACAACAAGGATTACAAGGTCACGGCTTCCGAGTCCTACGGCGTTCCGGAGACGGCCCAGCCCGTTTCCCTCAAAAACTTGAATTTTTCCCTTAAAAACGCTCAAGGTCGATTCATTCACGTCATAGCCAAGAACGTCGGGGCGCTGCCGAAGTGGCACAAGAACGCCGGCCAACCGAACGCCAATGCCATGATGTATGTCGACGAAATCGTCGTGAAATGATTTTCAAGAATCAACCCATTCGACTCCCCAGGCTGAAGCCCGGGGTATGCTCAGGGTTGATACTGAGCGGCGCTTTTAGCCCCAATTTAAAAATTGGGGTTTTGCGCCGCGAACGTATAAAGCCGAATCCCGGCAAAAGGAGATAACCATGTCGCGAAAAATTTCCGCATCCGATCTGGGTTTCCTCGTCGTTATCGGGTCTATCTGGGGGCTGACCGAAGCCGCCTGCGGCCTGGCCCTTGAAAGCTGCGCCAGGCTCGCCTCCGGCTCGATCATGACCGGGGTCGCCCTTCTTTTCGTTTCGGCGGCCTGGGCCCGGACGCGCCGGGTCGCCGGCCCCGCGCTCGTCGTGGCCATGGCCCTGGCCTTCAAGCTTTTTGACGCCCTGCTTTTGGGACTCCCCATCAAGCACGGGGCTATCGCCAACCCGATGTTCGCCTTCGTTACAGAGGGTTTCGCGCTTCTCATCATCGTCTCCTTTCTGGCCGACGCGTGGAAACGAAAAACCGCGGGACAAGCGTTTCTGGGCGGGATGTCGGCGCTCCTCGCCGTGAATCTCTTCCCGCTCGTGAAATTCGCGACGGGAATCCCCGCCTGCGTCGTTCCGGGCGGGGCCATGCCGCTTTCGCTTTATTATGCGCCTCTCGCCGTCGCGGTGTCTTTGATCACCGTGCCACTGGGATTTCTCATCGCCGCGAAAACTGAGGCGGTCGAAGGGAACATCGTCCCGGCCCGCCGGCGCTGGCTCATTCCTTCGGCCGCGGCGGCGCTGTGTCTTGCCGTCCAGGCGCTCATCCGCCTAGTCTGAGGAGGAAGCGCATGGACAACGGCCGGAAGAAGAAAAAAATCGTCTCGCGCCGGGCCTTCCTCCAGACCATGGGCGGAGGGGCGGTCGGCGCCGGCGTCGTTTCGCGCGTCCTGGGAAAAGACTGTCCGGCCGTTCAATCCGTCCCGGGCGAGATGGACATCTTCTCCGCAAAGCGGATCTCGCTCACCGTGAACGGAAAAAAGACGAGCCTAGACGTGCGGGCCGACGAGACCCTCCTCCAGGTCCTCCGCGACCGGCTGAAGTTGACCGGAACCAAGCGCGTCTGCAACCGCGGCGAATGCGGCGGCTGCACGGTGCTCGTCGATGGAAAGCCGGTTTATTCCTGCCATATGCTCGCCTTGCGGGCCGACGGCGCGGACATCCTGACCATCGAAGGGCTGGCCGTCGGGGAAAAGCTCCATCCGGTTCAACAGGCGTTCATCGACAAGGACGGCTACCAATGCGGGTTCTGCACGCCCGGCTTCATCATGGCCTCGGTGGCCCTCCTGGCCAAAAACGGGCAGCCGTCCTCCGACGAGATCAAAGCTGGCCTGGCCGGCAATCTCTGCCGTTGCGGCAACTACCAGAAGATCTACGAGGCCGTCGGCGCGGCCGCCGAGGCGATGAAGAAGAGCTGACATGAAAAAAGAACATCCGATCGAAGATCCCTATCGCGAATACATGGCCTGGACCGGAACCCCCGCCGACCGGACCGCGCCGCCGCAGTCCAAGCCCGCGCCGCGGCCCGCCGCCGAATTCAAGCGCATCGGACAATACACGCCGCGTCTCGACGGGAAAAAGATCGTCACCGGCGCCGCCGAATACACGCACGATCTTCGTTTCGAGGACATGCTCTACGGCAAGATCTTGCGCTGTCCCTACGCCTGCGCCGACCTCGAGGCGATCGATGTCAGCGAGGCTTTGGGTTATCCGGGCGTCAAGGCCGTCCTCAAGCTCAAGGAGGGGCGCGTCAAATGGGCCGGCGAACAGATCGCCGCCGTCGCGGCCACGGACGAGAGGCGGGCCGAGGAAGCCCTGGCGCTCATCAAGGTCGAATATAAGGTCCTGCCCCACGTCGTCGGAGAAGGGAAAGCGCAGGAGCCGGGAGCGCCGCTCGTCCAGGACCAGGGCAACGTCCAGAAGTCCAACGAATACAATCGCGGCGACGTCGAAAAGGGATTCAAGGAGGCCGATCTCGTCTTCGAGCAAACGTATAAAACGAGCTGGGAAGTCCACCAGCCCGCGGAGACCCACGGCAGCATCGCCCAATGGGACGGGGATTTTTTGACGGTCTGGGATTCAACCCAGGGAGTGAATTCCGTTCGCGACGGGCTGGCCCGCTCGCTCGGCATCCCGGCCGGCCGCGTCCGGGTCATCAAGCACTATATGGGCGGCGGTTTCGGCAGCAAGCTCGGGGTCAACGACTTCACGATCGTCGCGGCCCGGCTGGCCCGCGAAACCGGCCGGCCGGTGAAAATCGTCTTGACCCGCCGCGAGAACTCCTATTGCGTGGGCTACCGGCCGTCGGCCCAAATGACCATCAAGGCGGGCGTCAAAAAGGACGGCACCCTGACCGCCCTGCATTTCAAGAGCAACAACTGCGGAGGGATCGGCCGGGGAGACCGCTGCGCCGAGCCGACGACGGACGTTTATAAATGCCCGAACGTCAAGGTCGAGGAGTACTCGATCTTCGTCAACACGTGCGGCTCGCGCGCGACCCGCGCTCCCGGACACACGCAGGGGACCTTCGGACTCGAAGGGCTCATGGAGGAGCTGGCCGCGAAGCTGGGAATGGATCCCCTCGAGCTTCGACGCAAGAACTATTCCGGCAAAGAGAAAGGCGACACAGGAAACCCCTATTCGACGAAAGGGCTCGAGCTCTGTTACAGCCTCGGAGCGGAAATGATCGGTTGGGGGAGGCGGAATAAAAAGCCCGGCGCCGGAGGCGGAAAAATCAAAACGGGCATCGGCATGGCCAGCCAGATCTGGCCCGGCACGGGCGCGCCGGGCACGCTCGCCGATCTCAGGATTTACTCCGACGGGAGCGTCGAGGTCGAATGCGGGACGCAGGACATCGGCACCGGGACGCGGACGCATATCGCGGTCGTCGCCGCAGACACGCTCGGCCTCGAGCCGCAGGACATATCGGTCAAAATCGGCGACTCCGATTATCCATGGGCGCCCCAATCGGGCGGCAGCACGACGACGCCGTCCGTCGCCCCGGCCGTCCGCGACGCGGCGCTCAAAGCGGCGGAATATCTCAAAGGGCTCGCCGCCAAAAAACTCAACGCCGCTCCGGCCGACATCGTCCTCGAAAACAAGAAGCTCGTCCTGAAATCCGATCCTTCCAAGGCGATCGAGTTCAAGGAGATCGCCCGGAGCTTGCCCCGGCCCACGCCTTTTCACGGCGAACGCTCGGACATCCCCGCGGGCTTCGCTTACCAGACCTTCGGCGCCCACTTCGCCGAGGTCGAAGTGGACACGGAGACCGGGAAAATCAAGGTCAAGAAAGTCGTCGCGGCCCACGACATCGGCCGGGTCATCAATCGTCAGACCGCGGAAAGCCAGGTCATCGGCGGCGTCACCCAGGGATTGAGCGCGGCGCTCTTCGAGGAGAAGATCATGGACCCGGAGACGGGCAATATGGTCAATCCCAATTTCCACGATTACAAGATCGCCACGGCCCTGGACATCCCGGAAATCGTTCCGCTCTTCGCTGATGTCGTGGACGACCGCTTGAACAACCTCGGAACCAAAGGACTGGGCGAGCCGCCCCGGATCCCGTCCTCGGCCGCGATCGCCAACGCCGTGCACAACGCCATCGGCGTTCACATCCGCGAGATCCCCATGACGCCCGCCAGAGTCCTGGCGGCCCTCAAGCGGAAGGAGGCCAGGCCGTGAAGAACTTTCAATACGGAACACCCATCTCGCTCGGCCAAGCGACCTCTTTTCTGGCCAAGGGAAGCCCGAGCGCCTGCCTCATGGCCGGAGGAACGGACCTCCTGGGCGAGATCAAGGAAGGGCTGATCGAGCCCGATGTCGTGATCGATCTCAAGGCCATTCCCGGCCTCGCTTACATAAGAAAGGAGAAGGACGCCGTCGCCGTCGGCGCCCTGACGACCGTGGCCGAGCTTGCCGACGACGCGACCGTCCGGCAGGATTACCGCGTTCTTCATGAAGCGGCCAAGTCCGTGGGCTCGCCCCAGCTGCGGAACATGGGAACGGTCGGCGGCAACCTCTGCCAGCGTCCGCGCTGCTGGTACTACCGGGACGCCCGGGTCATCTGCACCAAGAAGGGCGGAAGCCGGTGCTACGCCGCGAACGGTCGCAACAAATACCACGCCATTTTCGCCGGCGGTATCTGTTATTCGGTCTTTCCGTCGGACCTGGCCCCGGCGTTCATCGCCCTTGACGCGAAAGCGGTGATCGCCTCGCCCCAGGGCGAGCGGACCATGTCCCTGGCCGCATTCTACACGCCTCCCATCGTCAACGTCAGGAGAGAAAATCTCCTGAGCGGACAGGACATTCTGAAGGAAATCCGCATCCCGCTCGCCGAGAAGAAGGCGAAGAGCGTCTACGTGAAATTCATCGAGCGCGGGTCTTGGGATTTTGCCGTGGTTTCGGCGGCGGTCAAAGCCGTTCTGTCGGGTTCGACGATCGAGGACATCCGGATCGTCTGCGGGGGCGTCGCGCCCGTCCCCTGGAGGCTGACCGTCGCGGAAGAAGCGCTGAAAGGAAAAGGCCTCTCGGAAGCGGCGGCGCGCAAAGGCGCGGCCAAAGCCGCCGCCGCGGCCCGGCCGCTGGCGGAAAACGGCTACAAAGTCGATTTGCTGACGGCGATCGTCGCCCGCGCGGTCGGCTCGCTGGCGAAATAGCGGAAGGGCGGACCCGGCCGGTGCGGCGCGCCGCGCGCATTTGGCGGCGAAAGATAGAAAGGAGTATCCGATGCCATTGAAGAAGACCCTGGTGATTCTCGCTCTCCTGTTGGGTTTCGTCGCGGCGGCCTCGGCCCAGGCGCCGCCCCGATTTTTCGATACGGCGGTCGAGCCGCACGCCGGGACGCGCTTGACGGTCTTTTATCCGTCGGTCGGAACGATCAAGGCGCTGGCCGAGCTGAGAAAACAGGGGCTCTTGCCCGCCGGTTTCGAAATCGTGGGCGTTCATCACGCCAAGGAAGTGACAAATTACAAGAACGCCTATAAATATGTCCTGGACAACAAGATCGACTGGATCAAGTTCCATGCGGTTTCCGCCCTGCTCGGATTGAACGACATCTACAAAACGAACGCTGCCTCCAAGGAATTCGAGGAGATCTTCGCCAAATCCGACGGGATGATCTTTTTCGGCGGGCCGGATATCCTCCCCGCGGCCTACGGCCAGAAGACGAGCCTGCTCACGGCCATCGAAGATCCTTATCGCCATTACCTGGAGCTGTCGTTCATCTTCCATCTCCTCGGCGGCTCGCAAAACGAGGCGGCTTTGGGATTCCTCGAAAAACGTCCGAATTTTCCCGTCCTCGGCATCTGCCTGGGCTGCCAGAGCCTGAACGTCGGGACGGGAGGGACCCTGGTCCAGGACATTTGGTCGGAAATCTACGGCAAGACGTTCGTCGAGGACATCACGGCGCTCGGCCAGCCCAACTGGCACACCAATCCGTGGCGGAAGCTGGATCCCACCGACAAGAAGCTGCTGCCTCATATGCTCCATCTCATCAAGCTCGTGGATGCGGGCAAGCTCTGCGCGGCGCTCGGCTTCAAGCCGACGGACCAGCCGTACATCATGAGCGCCCATCACCAGGCGGCCGGCAAGATCGGGAAGGACTTCAAAATCGCGGCCACGTCCCTCGACGGCAAAGTCGTCGAATCCATCGAACACGCGAAGTTCCCCAATGTCCTCGGCGTCCAGTTCCATCCGGAATTCCCGATGCTCTGGGATACGGAGTCGAAATACAAGTTCACGCCCCAGGACAAAGATGTCTTCACTGTGAACGGCTTTCTCCGGTCCCACTCCCCGAGCCTGGAATTCCACAAGAAGCTGTGGAACTGGTTTTTTGATAAGGTCAAAAAACATTGAGGAAGGCCGGATATTTATTTGACAAGTCGCGGCGCCGATTGTATTGTAGAGTATTCCTATAGATTTTATGAAAGGAGCCGGCCATGAAGCGCTATCTGGTTCCCCGCGTCAGCCACTGCAAAAGCGGCTGCCGACGATCCTCCTGAGCACGAGGTGAAAAGGCTCTTGAATTCAGTTCGCTTTTTTACTTAATGACAGGGAAGAGATGTCCATTAAATAAAGGCTCAGGGTCCTTTCGCCGGGCTTCGCCCCCCGGCTCGACGAGAAAGCCATCAACTTGCCGTCGGGGGAGATGGAAGGAAACCCGTCGAAGGCGTCATTGGTGGTCAGACGCTTTTCTTCGCCCGTCTTCAGGTTCAGGAGAAAAATCTCGAAATTGCGGGGAGGTAGGACTTTGACGAATACGGCGTGGACGCCGTCGGGCGCGGGATAAGGAGCCCATTGCGTGCCTTCCTCGAAAGTGATTTGTCTCAGGTTCGATCCGTCTTCGTTCAGCAGGAAGAGATGCATGGACTTCACCGCCAAATTCTCCTCGGATTTTTTCCAGGCCCGGGTGATAATCGTTTTGTTGTCCGGGAGATAGACGGAGCCGCCCTCCTGCCAATCGGGCGTGAAGGTGATCTGTTTCTGATTCTTCCCATCGGGATCCATGGTCCACAAATCCATCATGCCGTTGATTTGCCGGCCGAAGACGATCTTGTGCCCGTCGGGAGCGTAGGTGACCTCGGCATCGTAATTCTTGTTGGTGGTCAAGCGGACGACGTTCTTGCCCTCGAGATCGGAGATATACAGCTCCGCGCCCTGAGGATAATTTCTCGGATCGGAATAATTCCCTTCCGGAAGGTCGAGGTTGTCCCGGGTGGACGTCCAAATCAGGCTTTTTCCGTTGGGATGGAAATAGGAACAGGCGTCCGAGCCCTTGTCGTTGATCCGTCTCAAATTCGTGCCGTCGATGTTGACCGTGTAGACCTGATGGTTTTTATCGTCGCCCATCTTCCCGTTGAAGATCAGCGACTTGCCGTCGGGCGAAAAATAGCATTCCGCGCCCTCGGAGACGTTGGGGACTTTCCAGACCTTGAGCTCCTCCTGTTTGGCCGGACTCGCTTTCGGAGGATTCTGGCTGTTCGAAGAGGTTTGGCTTCCGACGCTCAAGCCGACGAGAAAAAAAATGGCCGCCAGGGGGACGAGCGCTCTTTTGTTCATGGGCAAATTGTATGGATTTCCCGACGGGGATTCAAGCGAAAACCCGCAGGATCTTACGGATGATATTCGTGCTGGAATGGCCTTTGAGATAGGGCACGCGGACGATCCTGCCCCCGGCCGCTTCGACCTCATCCCTGCCGACAATCTCGTCGGGGCCCCAATCGCCGCCTTTGATCAGGATGTCCGGGAGAAGCGCGGCGATGATCGCCCGGGGCGTTTCCTCGGAGAACGACGCCAGATAATCGACATCCGCGACGGCGGCGAGAACCTCGAATCTTTCCGCGAGCGGGAACACGGGCCGCGACGGCCCTTTGAGCTTCCGGATCGAAGCGTCCGAATTCAGGGCGACGATCAGGACGTCGCCGAAGCTCTTGGCTTTTTTGAACAGGGCGATGTGCCCGCCGTGGATCAGGTCGAAACAGCCGTTGGTGAAAACGACGGTCCGGCCTTCCCGGCGCAGCCGGGCGCGGATTTTCACGAGGTCCGCGAGCGATTGCACCTTGGAATGCGGCATATTCTTACCGACTCATGTTTCCCGCATGTCGCGATAAAACGTTCAGCCTCTGGCCGGCGGCTTGAACCTGATCTTCGATGAAAAATCCCACGTGTGGGGAAGGCGCGAGATGCCGACGTCCCGGAACGTCGACGAGACCAGGAAGGAATAGAAATTCCGGTGATAATCGTAGGGATAGCCGTCGCGCTTGTGAACGGCCACGTCGAGGTAATACGTCCCGTTGATCAGGCCCAGCCGCTCGATCCGGCAGACGGCCTTGCCCTCTCCGCTGATCGCGACGGGCTCGAAATCCTCCAGATCCGTGTTCGTCCCGTAGCAGGATATGCCCTGGGAGTTGAGGATCCCGATGCCGAAGACAAAATCCTTGGCCGGCTCGACGGCCGCGATATCCATTTCGATGATCATCCCTTCCTCGGGATGAAAGACGTGCTTTTCCTCTCCATGAAGCGTTTTGAGCGTCACCTTGCGGATCTCGATCTCCCGTTTTCCCCAGCGCTGCTCGCGCTTCTCCTCCGCGGCGTCGGGGACCGCTTCGGGCTCCAGCGATGGTTCCGTCGTCGGCGCGACGGCCTGGTCCTGCCGCTCTTGGAAGTCCTCCTCCTGCCGGACGGCGACATCCTGGAGGTAGGCGTCGACAACCCGCTTCGGTTCGCCCAGCATCTGGATTTTCCCGTTCTTCAGCCACACCACGCGGTCGCAGATCTTGGACACGGTCGCCAGGTCGTGGCTGACGAAGAGAATCGTCTTTTTGCGGCGGCGGAAGTCGTCGATGCGGTCGAGGCACTTCGGGACGAAGGCCGCGTCGCCCACGGCCAGGACCTCGTCGATCAGCAGGATCTCGGGGTTGACGTTGATGGCGATGGAAAAACCGAGCCGCATGTACATGCCCGAGGAATAGGTCTTCACCGGCGCGTCGATGAATTCCTCGAGCTCGGCGAACCGGACGATCTCGTCGAACTTCCGGGTGATCTCCTTCTTGGATAAGCCGAGCATGATGCCGTTGATAAAGACGTTTTCGCGGCCCGAAATCTCGGGATGAAAGCCGGCGCCGAGCTCGATGAGGGCGGAGATCTTCCCGTTCACGCGGAGCCGGCCCGAGGAGGGCTTGGCGATGCCGGAGACGATCTTGAGCAGCGTGCTCTTGCCCGAGCCGTTCTCGCCGATCAATCCGAAGGTCATGCCTTTTTCCACCTGGAGGCTGATGCCATCGAGGGCCACGACAAGCTCATCCGGTTTCAGGGACCGGAACAAATCGCCTTTCACCAGGGCGCTTTTGAACGTCTGGAAGCGGTGCCGGGCCGAATATTTCTGATAAATCCGGGTGACATCGGCGAGCTCGATGGCGACCATCAGACTTCCTCCGGGAACGAATCGCGCAGCCGGTCGAACACCGCGTAGCCGCAATAGAAGAGCACGAGCGATACGCCGAAAGTAATGCCCAGGGATCGCCAATCGATCATGCGCCCGTAAAAAAGGCAATCATGGTATCCATTCATGATATGGGTCATGGGGTTGAGGCTGAGGATCGTCCTGAGCGTCTGATGCTGCTGGATGGGAGGAGAATTCAGGGAATAGACGATCGGCGTCGTGAAGAACCAGAACGTCAGGAGGTTTCCCAGGATGTCCTTGATGTCCCGGAAATGGACCGTGAGGGCCGAAATCAAAAAGCTGAATCCGATGGAAAAAACGTACTGGACGAGGATGACGACGGGCAGGCAAAGAGCGTACCAGGTCAGCGTCTTGCCGAAAACGAAGATGAAGATCAGGAGAATGGGAAGGCCGAGGCTGAAATGGATGAAATTGCTGGTCACGGTGACGATGGGCAGGATCTCGGCCGGAAAAAGGATCTTCTTGATCAGGTTGCCGTTGATCATCAGGGTATTGGCCGCTTCGATGGATGAAGACGAGAACCAGACCCAGGGCAGGATCCCGCAGAAAAGAAAGAGGGCGTAAAACCAGGGGGAGCTGTCGAAGGCGGGGTCCTTCGGCTTGAGAATGAAGCCGAAGACGATGGTGTAAACGCACATCAGGAGGAGCGGATTGAAAAACGACCAGAGGAATCCAAGGACAGTCCCCCTGTAGCGGGCCTTGAGCTCGCGGCTCACGAGATTCTGGAGCAGCACGCGGTATTTATAGAGCTCTCCGAGATTCTTATAGAGACGGGCCACGGCTTCTCCCTTCGAAGATCAGGCGCGCTTCCCGGGTCTGCCCGCCCCGGGCATCATAAAGAACAAGAGGCGGCTCGACGCGGGTTTTCCGCGCGCCGAACCGGCATTCCGCCAGAAAAAGATTGGCCTCCGCTCCCTTTCGCGGGAGGACGAACCGCAGCGTCTTGAGCCCCAGACCGCTCGATTCGGCGGCATTCCGCAGGTCATCCCGGCGCTTGGCCGGATAGACGAAATACGCCCGCCCGTTCTTTTTCAGCAGCTTGGCCGTCGCGCGCATAACCTCATGAATATCGCATTTTAACTCGTGTTTTGCAACGGATTTTTCGGGCGTCGCGCTCAAAAATCCGGCCTTTTTCCCGATATACGGAGGATTGGAAAAGACGACGTCGAATTTTTTCCGGCGGCTGTATTCCCGGAAATCACCCTGAACGACCGTGATCTTTCCCTCCCGCCGGTTCGCGACCATGTTTCTCCGGGCCAGGTCCGCAAGGCCGGCCTGGATCTCGATCGCCGTGATATGGTTGAAAGATTTGACGCCAAGCAGCAGGGCGATGATTCCGCTCCCCGTGCCCAGCTCCAGCAGCTCGTCCGCCGGCCGCGTCCGGATGAAATCGGCAAGGAGCGGGGCGTCGACGGCGAAGCGGTAGCCCCGCTTTTTCTGGAGAACCAGGACGCGGCCCCGGTAAAACGTATCCAGAGTCTCGTCTTCAAAACAGGGGACATTTATCATCGGCGTCCCGTCAATCGTTTTCTTGGCTCAATTCGGTGAAAACCAGGACCCGATCGGGAAGGATCTCGGCCTGGCCTCCCTTGACGTCGAAGCTTTCCCCCTCGGCCCCCTGCCTGTAGGTCAGCTTCCCTTGTCCCAAGGCAATCATCAACGGCCGATGCCCGGGAAGGACGCCGATCAGCCCGTCGAGACTGGGGAGCGAAGCTTCCTCGACTTCCGCCTCGACCAACAGACGTCCCGGCGTAATGACTTTGAGTTGAAAAGTCGACGGAAGATCCCGGCTCATAAGTTCTTCAGCTCCTCGGAGCGCCGGAGGACGTCTTCGATCCCGCCCATCATATAGAAGGCCTGTTCCGGCTTGTCGTCATGCCGGCCTTCGCAGATTTCCCTGAACCCGCGGATCGTTTCCTCGATGGTCACATAGACGCCGGGACGGCCCGTGAACTCCTCGGCGACAAAGAAGGGCTGCGACAGGAAGCGCTGGATCTTGCGGGCGCGGGCGACGATCAGCTTATCTTCGTCGGACAACTCCTCGATCCCGAGGATGGCGATGATGTCTTGGAGGTCCTTGTATCTCTGGAGGATCTCCTTCACCCGGCGGGCGACCCGGTAATGCTCCTCGCCGATAATGTTCGGGTCGAGGATGCGGCTGTGAGAAGCCAAGGGGTTCACTGCGGGATAAATGCCCATATCGGTCAGGGCCCGATCCAGGCTCGTCGAGGCGTCGAGGTGGGAAAAGGTCGTGGCCGGCGCGGGATCGGTGAAGTCGTCGGCCGGCACGTAGATCGCCTGGACGGATGTTATCGAGCCTTTCTTGGTCGAGGTGATCCGCTCTTCGAGCTCGCCCAATTCCGTGGCCAGGTTGGGCTGATAACCGACGGCCGACGGCATCCGCCCGAGAAGGGCGGACACTTCCGATCCGGCCTGGGTGAAACGGAAGATGTTGTCGATGAAGAGAAGAAGATCCTGGTTCATCTCGTCCCGGAAATACTCGGCGACGGAAAGGGCCGCCAGCCCCACCCGGAGGCGGGCCCCCGGCGGCTCGGTCATCTGGCCGTAGATGAGGGAAGTCTTTTCGATGACCTTGGACGCCTTCATTTCCAGCCAGAGGTCGTTTCCCTCGCGCGTCCTCTCGCCGACGCCGGCAAAGACGGAATAGCCGCCGTGCTTCTTGGCCACGTTGTGGATGAGCTCCTGGATGATGACGGTCTTGCCCACGCCGGCGCCGCCGAACAGCCCGATTTTCCCGCCCTTCAAAAAAGGTTGGATGAGGTCGATGACTTTGATCCCGGTCTCGAACATCTCGAGCCGCGTACTCTGCTCCTCGAGGGTCGGCGACAAGCGGTGGATCGGGTACTTTTTCTTAGCGTCGATCGGCCCCATATGGTCCACGGGCTCGCCGATGACGTTCATGATCCGGCCGAGCGTTTCCACTCCGACCGGAACCATGATCGGTCCGCGCGTGTCCACGGCCTTCATGCCGCGGGCCAGGCCGTCCGTCGGGTGCATGGAAACGCAACGGACGATATCCTCGCCCAGGTGCTGCTCGACTTCGACGATGATATCGACCGGGAGCGGGGACTCGAACCCTTCGCTCGTGATGTGGATAGCGGTGTAAATTTCGGGGAGCTCCAGCCCCTTGAACGAAACGTCGACGACGGGCCCGATGACCTGGACGACCGTTCCGATTCGCTCCTGTTTCTCGGCTTCATTCATGGGTCACTCCAAACGCGGTTTTCATTTTTTCAAGGCTTCCACGGCGGTCATGATTTCGAGCAGCTCCCCGGTGATCTCCGCCTGACGGATCTTGTTCAGGACGAGGACGAGGCCGCCGATCAGCTCCTCGGCGTTCTTCGAGGCATTGTCCATCGCCATCATCCGGGCCGCCTGTTCCGCGGCCCGGGACTCGAAGAAGGCGTGGCTGATCTGGTCTTCGACGTAGCGGGGGACAAGGCTCTCGAAAAGGACGGTCCCGGCCGGCTCCCAATCCGGAGCCCCGGCCTCGGGCGGCGCCGGAACGCCGGGGTCCGGAACAATGGGAAGGACCTTCGCGATCGAAATGCGCGGCGCGAGCACGGACTTGAACTCGTTGTAGGCGATGTAAACGCCGTCCGTCTCCATGAACGCGTAGAGTCGCGTCACGAGCCGGGCGAGCTGTCCGATATCCGCCGGGCCGAGCTTGTCCACCTTTCCGATGTACGCCCAATCCACGGGAAAAGGATATTTCTTGAAGAAATGCGCCGCCTTCCTGCCGGCGAGGGCGAGGCGGACGCGGCACGATCCGGATTTGGCTTCCGCGAATTCCAGTGTCCGGGAGAGGAGGTTCGAGTTGAACGCGCCGCACAGCCCCTTGTCCGAAGTGATGACGATGACGTGGATCGTCTTTTCGGCCCGGACGGCGAACAGGGGATGAGCGCGGGCCCCGGCCCATCGCGATATCCTGGCCAGGAGGTCCGGCGCGGCATGCCAGAGCGGCCGGCCTTCGAAAAGGCCGCGCTGCGCCTTTTTGAACTTGGCCGTCGAGACGGTCTTCATCGCCTTGGTGATCTGCTCCGTGTTTTTCACGCTTTTGATCCGGCGACGAAGGTCGAGGAGGGTGGCCATCAGACAGCGGCCTCATTGAACCGGCGATTGAACTCCGTCAGGGCCGCGCCGATGGCCTCGTCCAAAGCGACGTCGATCTGCTTGCGCTCACGCAGTTTCGTCAGGATCTCGGCGTGCTCCTTGTCCATATAAGCGCGAAGTTTCATCTCGTATTCCTGGATCCGGTCGACCTTGATCGCGTCCAGGAATCCACGGTTCCCGGCGTAAATGATCAGGACCTGCTTTTCGACGGGGATCGGCGCGTACTGGTTTTGCTTGAGGATCTCGGTCAGGCGCTCGCCGCGGTCGAGCTGGGCCTGGCTGATCCGGTCCAGCTCGGTCCCGAACTGGGCGAACGTCAGCAGTTCCCGGTATTGCTGGAGATCGCCGCGGAGCTTGCCGGCAACCTGCTTCATAGCCTTGATCTGGGCGTGGCCGCCGACGCGCGAGACCGAGATCCCGACGTTGATCGCCGGCCGGACGCCGGAATTGAAGAGCTCGGGCTCGAGATAGATCTGGCCGTCGGTGATCGAAATCACGTTCGTCGGGATATATCCCGAGACATCGCCCGCCTGCGTCTCGATGAGCGGCAGCGCCGTCAGCGAGCCGCCGCCGAGTTTGTCGCTGAGCTTCGCCGCCCGCTCGAGGAGGCGCGAATGGAGGTAGAACACGTCGCCCGGATAGGCCTCGCGTCCCGGCGGCCGGCGGAGGAGGAGCGCGATTTCCCGGTAGGCGGCCGCATGTTTGGACAGATCGTCGTAGATGATGAGCGCGTGGCGGCCGTTGTCGCGGAAATATTCGCCCATGGCGCAGCCGCTGTAGGGCGCCAGGTATTGGAGCGAGGACGAGTCGCTCGCCGAAGCGGCGACGACGATGGAATAGTCCATCGCTCCGAATTCCTCGAGGGTCTTGATGAAATAGGCGACGGTCGAGTTCTTCTGGCCGATCGCGACATAGATGCAGATGACGCCCGTGTCCTTCTGGTTGATGATCGTGTCCAGAATGATGGCCGATTTCCCCGTCTGGCGATCGCCGATGATGAGCTCGCGCTGGCCGCGGCCGATGGGGATCATGGCGTCGATGGCCTTGATCCCGGTTTGGAGCGGCTCGCGGACGGGAAGCCGGTCCACGACACCCGGGGCCAGGCGTTCGATGGCCTGGAAGACGTCCGTTTTGATCGGCCCTTTGCCGTCCAGGGGTTTTCCGAGGGGATCGACCACCCGGCCGACGAGCGCGGGCCCGGACGGGACGTCCATGATGCGGTGGGTCCTCTTGGCGATGTCGCCTTCCTTGATGAGGTGGCTCTCGCCTAAAAGCACGACGCCGACGCTGTCTTCCTCGAGGTTCAAGGCCAGGCCGAAGACATCGTGGGGGAACTCGAGCAGCTCATTGTACATGACCCGGTCCAGCCCGTGGATGCGCGCGATGCCGTCGCCGACGGAGATGACCGTCCCGATCTCCCTCACGTCGGCTTCGGTCTCGAACCCCTCGATCTGTCTCTGAATGATCTTGCTGATTTCATCCGCTTTGATGGCCATGGCGTTCTACCTTTCCCTGATGATTTCCTTCAATCGCTCCAGCTGCCCCTTGAGGGAGACATCGTAGACCATGTTTCCCTTTTTGATGTAAAGCCCGCCGACGATCCCCGGGTCGAGGACATAAGTGCATGAAACCGGACGTCCTTCGAGCTTCCGGAGCTCCGCCTCGAGTTTGATTCTCTGGCCGTCCTCGACGGGAACCACCGAGCGGATCTCGAACGAGACGACGCCCTGATGCTCGTTCCACAGGGAAGGGAGGTCCCGGAGGACCGGAGACAGGATCTCCATCCGCCGGTGCCGGAGAAGAAGATTGATGAAGCGCCGCGTCTTTTCCAGGCAGGATTGCCGGTCAAGGACGTCCTGAACGATCCTTGTCTTTTTTTCCGCGGGAAGGAAAGGGCGGAGGAGCGCCTCCCGGAGATTCGCGTTCGTTTCGAGAAGGTCCGAGAATTCGGCCAACTCTCGGCGCACCGCGTTGTATTCCTCCATGGATTTAAGGGCCCCGGCCAGGCCCTCGGCATAGCGCCTAACCAGAACTTGATTTCTCATATAGGTCCGCCAGCTTTTCGATGGACTTATCGATGAGGACCGACTGGCCCTCTTTTGTGATTTTGTCCTTGAGGCCGGCCTCCGCCAGAGAGGCCGCTTTCTCCGTCGTAAATTCCTTGAGTTCCTGGATCCCCGCTTTGAGCTGCGACTCGATCTCCTGCCGGGTGAATGACCGGATCCGCCCCGCCTCTTTTTCGGCCAGGGCCTCGATCCGCTCCTTTTCCTTCAGTCCTTCGAGTTCGGCATCCTTCCTCAATCGCGCCGCTTCGTCCTCAAGGCGGGCGATTCTTTGCCGTATGTCATCGAGTTTCCGCTCCGCTTCAAGCCGGGCATCGCGGGCTTCGGTCAGGGCCGATTGAATGTCCCTGGTCCGCTTGGCCAGGTAATCGCGGAGGGGTTTGCGCAGAATGAAGAACAGGCCGCCGAACAGGACGGCGAAGTTGATGATTTTGCCGATCATCTCGCCCGCGCCGGAGGCCTTCGATCCTTCTCCGGCGGTCATGTTCAGGATTAACGGAATGACCAGAAGAACGGCCAGGACCGGCTTTTTGCCCGGCATCAGTTCAAAAGCCTCTGCTCGATCCGGCCGGCCAAGCGTTCCGCCTCGATTTCCAGTTCCCGTTTGAGACGGAAGATTTCCGCTTGGAGCTCGGCCTTCGCTTTTTCGATTTCATCCTTGGCCCGGGAGCCGGCTTCAGCGATAATCCGGGACTTCTCTTTCAAGGCTTCGATTTCGATGCCATCGCGCGCTTTTTCCGCGGCGGCCCGTGCGGATGTCAAGGTCTTGTCGATTTCCAGGAGGCCGAGTTTGCAGGCCTCGGTGCTCTTCTCAAAAGATTCCTTATCTCCCCTGACTTGGGATTCCCGGTCTCGCACGACTTTGACCATGGGCTTCCAGAAGACCCTCGACAGGATGAAAACGAGAATCCAGACGACAAAAAAGATGACTATAAACGTCGCGTCGATTTGAAGCATAGGATAGCTATCTAGACCTCTACGCTAAGGGCTAAAAATAGCATTTTTGGGGCAAAAACTCAAGCCACGCTTGGGGCAGAGGGCCGTCGGCACGCCGGTTTCCCCGGCGAGGAACCCGGCTCTGGCGTCGGCTCGCTCCCTGCTTCGTTAGGCGAAGCAGGTCCGTGCCCGCTCGCCTCCTTATGGCCTCCTTACCCTCTGCCCCTTCGCTATAAATAATAAAGCGGGTCCGTGCTCGCTCGCCGCTCAGACGGTTTTTGCCGCCAACCAGCCCTCGCAAATACATAAATGCTCCGTGAATAATGAAATGAGGCGCTCGCCTCCTTATGGCCTCCTCACCCTCCGCCGAGTCTCTGCTTCTTCGCTTCCCCGACTAAAAAAAGCGAACCCGTGATGAGGACCGTGCCGCGGCGACCGGCCACGGTCCGAGCCAGCGCCACGGCCTTTTTCAAGGAAGGTTCGATCACAAACTCCCGCCCGAACGGCCGGACAAGACTCAGGGCTTCGGCCGGCGTCGCGGCGCGGGGATAGGGCATGGACGTCAGGATCACTTCTCGGGCGAGGGGAAAGACAAGGGTGGCGAAGCGCTTGACGGCCTTGTCTTTCATCATGGCAAAAACAATAACGAGAGGCCGGCGGCAAAAATCCTCGATATATTTTTTGAGGGCGGCCGCGCCGGCTTCGTTATGGGCGCCGTCGAGGAGGACCAGGGGATTTCGTGAAAAGGTCTCCAAGCGTCCTTGCCATTCGACCCTCTCGACGCCCTCGATGATCTTTTTTTTCTCGAGCGGTCTCCACGTCCGGTCGAGAACGCTCGCCGCGGTGATGGCGACGCCGGCGTTCGTTCCTTGATGCTCTCCGCGAAGCCCGGGCGAAAAACGGAACGTTTCGCCGTCGTGCCGAAAACGAAAAACGTATCGCCCTCGTCTTTTCTCCGCGGTCAAGCGGCCGTCCCTGCCGTACGGGAAGAAGACGGGGGCCTTTTCTTCGATCGCGCGCGCTCGGATGACCCGAAAAGCGACTCCGCGTTCTATCCCGCTGACGACGGGAACGCCCGGCTTGATGATCCCCGCCTTCTCGAACGCGATTTGCTTCAGCGTGGTCCCCAGATGTTCCCGGTGGTCGCTGGAGATGTTGGTGATGACGGACACAAGCGGCGTCACGACGTTCGTCGCGTCAAATCGCCCGCCTATCCCGGTTTCGAGCACGACGATATCGACTTCCCTCTCCCGGAAATGGAGAAAAGCGATGACGGTCAGCACCTCGAAAAACGTGGGGGGCGCGCCCAGCTTCCCTTGGGCCAAGAGGCGTTCGATCCTCCTTTTGACGACGCCGGTCAGCCGGCAAAAATCTTTTTGAGGGATCAACCGGCCCCCGACCCGGATGCGCTCTTCGACCCTGACGAGGTGGGGTGACGTGTATAGGCCGACCTTCAGGCCGTGACGGGACAGGATTTCCGCCAGCATCGCGCAGACGGACCCTTTGCCGTTCGTTCCCGCCACGTGAACGGAAGGGAAAGAGCGCTGCGGATGATGAAAGGAAGACAAGACGGCGGAGATGTTTTCGAGGCCGAGCTTGATGCCGAAACGCTGGAGATCCTGAAGATAGGATCGGCACCGCGAAGAGTTCATTGCTCCCGGTTGAGGAACAGCCGGATCGCCCGGACGATATACGTTTTGAGGTTTTTTCTCGGCACGACGTCGTCGAGCATACCGTGTTTGAGCAGGAATTCCGACCGCTGAAATCCTTTCGGCAATTTTTCCTTGATCGTCTGTTCGATCACGCGGGGGCCGGCGAAGCCGATCAGGGCGTTCGGCTCGGCGATGTTGATATCCCCCAACATGGAGAAACTCGCGGTCACTCCTCCGGTCGTCGGATCGGCGAGAACCGAGATGAACGGCAGGCCGGCCCCCTCCAGGCGGGCGAGGGCCGCGCTCGATTTCGCCATCTGCATCAGCGACAGCGCCCCTTCTTGCATGCGGGCGCCTCCGGAGACCGAGACGATGATGAGCGGCATTTTTTCCTTGAGCGCCCGTTCGGCGGCCCGGGTAATTTTTTCGCCGACGACCGAGCCCATGCTTCCACCCATGAAAGCGAAATCCAGGGCGGCCATGACGACTTTGATGCCTCCCATGGTCCCCACGGCGTTGACGACGGCTTCAGGAAGGAACGTTTTTTTCTGGTTATCCAGGAGTCGCTTGGCGTAGCTCTGGCTGTCGACGAATTTGAGCGGATCGAGCGGGAAAATGCCGTGGTCCACGATCTCGAAACGGCCTTCGTCGAAGAGCATCGCCAGACGCTCGGAGGCGGACAGACGGAAATGAAAACCGCAGGCCGGGCAGACGGAAAAGTTCTCGAGGATGTCCTCTTTATAAAGGATCTTCTGGCAGTTGTTGCAGCGCGTCCAAAGATTTTCGTTCATGAGCGTTCAAAAAGTCTATCAGTTTTCCGGCGGAAATGTCAATTCAGATCCCCGCCGACCGGAACATCACGGCCATGATTCTGGTTCAGCTGCGGCTAGAAGTTCTTGGCCACGGTCGTCGCCGCCGATTCTCCCTCCCGGCCATGGTCGTTGACGGCAGCGACGTCGAACTTATAGCTCTTGTTTTTGTCGGCCGGGTAGAACTCGAACCTGAGCGTTGAAGGAGCCGTCTCGCCGATCTTGGTCCGGGCCCCGAGATTGTTATAAACATAAAGGCGGTATTTCGTCACGTTCGCGTTGAGCCCATTGGCCTGCCAGGTCAGGATGATGGCGTCCTGTCTCGAGGTGGAGTAGGCCCCCCCCATCCTCGTCCCCGCGAAATTCAGAGGCATGTAGAGAGGGGCTTCTTTGACCAGATACTGGACGGGAATCTGGATCGAACCGTTGGAAGCCGTCGAGGATTCGACTTTGATCGTCCCATTATAGGTCCCGGCAATCGAGTTTCCGGCAGTAATGGAGACGGTCACGTCCGTCCAGGAAGCCCACGAGTTTCCGGCGTTAGGGTTGACCGCGATCCAATCCTGAGAGGCGTTGACCGAATATCTCAGGACCTGTCCCCCGCCGTTGCGGACCTTGAGGATCTGATTGGGCGGAGGAAGCGAACTCCTCTCCGTCGTTTCAAAAGTGATAGACGTTTTGTCCACATCGATGGACGGCTGCGGATTGACCGTGACGGCGCTGGCATAGATGGTGTTTTCGCTGCCTCCGCCGGGGAGATTAGTGGAAGCGGGAGACGTGCGCCTGGTGCAGATGTAATCGATCTTCACTTTGTCGCTATTGATGGTCATCCGAGTAATACCGGAAGGGCCGAAGAAATCGGGGTTGGATTTAAACCCGTCCCCGTAGAATCTCTTCCAGTAAGTTCCCTTCCACCATTCCTCTTCTCCGATAGATTTGGTCGAGCCGACACAGACGCCGAGGAGGTCTTTTTTGTTGGAGCTCTCGCCGATCCTCATGACTTTGAAAATATGGTCGTGCCCGTAAATAAAACCGCGCAGGCCGTATTGTTTCCCGAGATTCGTCAGGGCGACCTGCTCGACCAAAGCCGGATCGGCGATATTGGAATAATCCTGCTCGGTGAAAAGAGGCCCCCGTCCGTAGGCAATGCTGGAATCGTTCTCGTTCGAACCCTTGGGCCAGCCGCCGAGCGCGTGGTGAAAGCAGGCGAAGCTCCAATCATGATCGTTTTTGCTCAGGACGTTCTCGAACCACTGGCGTTGTTCGGCGCCCAGCGTCCAATCCTGCGCTTTGACCGGTTCGTTTCCCGTAAACCCCGTGACGTCGAGGATGATGAACTGGGCGCCGCCGCGATTGTCTTTATCCGCGCCCCAGGAGAACGCATAATAATTGCCGTCGGGATGGCCGCCCTCGGAATACGTCGTCTGGCCCGGCAGCGCAAAAACTTTCTGCCGCCAGTATTTCGACCGAAACCGGGCCGCATTCCAGTTCTCGTCGCCGTCATGGTTGCCGAGGGCCCAATAGACCGGGATGTTCGGCGTGATGGCGGAAAATATCTTCCTCGACCTGTACCAGAGGGTTTTCGCGATATATTCGTAATCTTGATCGCTGAGATTTTTGTAAGGGAGGCCCCAGCTTTCCCATTTGTAGCCGGCGCCAATGCCGTTCGAATCACCCAGGTTGACGAAAAAGTCCGGGTCTTCCGAAGAGAGGATGTGGCGTTGAGCCTTGGCCAACGCGAAAGAGAACACGAATTGATTCCAGGGGTCAGACGGTTCCCAGGAGGGATTGGCCTTCAATTCCTGATGAAATTGATAAAAAAAATCGCCCGTGATCTTGGACTGTATGTCTGCGGGGGAGACGACAAAATCGGCATCGTCGAAACTATGATCATCTCCCAAAAAAATGGCCTGGAACTGTCCCCCGTCCTGCAAACTGGTGTTGGGAAGCTTGAAACTCCGGGGGGAAAGGGACTTCCAGGCCCCTTGTCCTTCCCGATACTGGACCTGATAATACAGCCGGGCGCTGTCGTACCCGCGGAGCTGCGTGTCCAAAGAGCCCTGGACGCCGGTAAATGATTGAAGATCCATGGGATTAGCCAGGTTTTCGCGACGGTCTGCGACATAAACCTTGATATCCAGCCGCTTCCCGCTTTTCACGAGCAAGTTCAGATCCGTCAGCCAGGTTTTGGTATCGCTCGGGTTTCTCCGGACATTCGCTATCCGCTCGGCGGCGTCGAAAACCGCATCGTCGTAGGGGAAGGGAAATTCTTCGCTGGCCAGCTGCTCGTAAAAAGGGGAGGCCGGGTTCAACGGCGGCGGGGAGGCCGCGAGAATATTGAGCGGGTCCAGGCCCGCGAGAAACAGACCGGCACCGCCGATCCGGATAAAATCCCTTCTCTTCAATCTCATCCGCAGTTGACCCTTTTTACCATTTAAAATCAAGCCTGTCAAGGCGAGATCGGCCGAGATTAGGATATGTGCGCGGGATAGAGGGCAGAATTGACCGTCGAACATTTTTAATATACCAGTCGGGGAGCGCACAGGATACGCTGCTCGTCACCACGCGGATTTTCCCCAGCGCGGAAAATCCGCTCGGCCTCGCTCTCGAGCTCTCGGAAAAACTGCGTTTTTCCGAACCATGCCCGCTCTCGCGCTCGGACGGGT
>Ga0187886_1000265_pt1 | contig 68670 bp, 62 predicted proteins | sample June2016WEW_20_1_FD_133001 | JGI IMG/M metagenome (GOLD analysis project Ga0187886, IMG submission 133001) | Peatland microbial communities from SPRUCE experiment site at the Marcell Experimental Forest, Minnesota, USA - June2016WEW_20_150 | ecosystem: Environmental > Terrestrial > Soil >... | reverse complement strand
TGAAGTTGGCGATGGTTGACCAGTCGCCCTGTACCGGCACAAGAGCTCTAACTCTCCAGAAGTAGGTCTTGCCCTGTTCCAGAGTTATGGTCAGAGGCAGCTGTACACCCGCATTGGTTACTGTAGTGTCATAGACGGGTGCCGCGAAGGCAGTGCCCTCGGACAGCTGGAACTGATACGAGGTAGTTCCGGATACTGGGCTCCAGGAGAAGGCCGGCTTGGTGCTCTCAATGGTGCCACCATTCGCCGGTGAAGCGATAACGGGTACCGTGGCCGCCGTCGGCTGTACGGTGAAGCTGCGGGTCTCCGACCAGGCGCCAGTTATTGGTACGCTAGCCCTTACTCTCCAGTAGTAGGTAACGCCAGGCGAGAAACCAGAAATAAGTGCAGACATTGTATCAGTTGAACCGACAATATCTGCATATATATCTCCGTCATTATCACCTGTCCAAGTGATCGGGAAATTGGATGTGAAGGCGGAGTCCAGAGCTACCTGCAATTCATAGGCGGTAGTCTTGGACTGCCGGTTCCAGGTGAAGTTGACGGCCTGAGAATTGCCGAGCAACTGACTGATTATCTGTACCAGAGTCTTATCGGCTGGGCCGGTTAAGGCGGGTCCGCTGAGAGCTACATTGTCTTCAAAGTAGTAGTCAACGAACCAGTTAAGGCCCAAACCTCCCTGGTCGACTGCATACAGCATGATGCTGCCGGGTGCGCCGCTGCTAACCTCCAATGTTGAAGGCGGGATGCCCACGGCGGCGGGGGCGAATTTGTAACCAGTAGGACCGAATCTGGTGCCCCACATGCCTGTGGTATGCGTTCCCGCCACGGCGGGCGTCAGCGAGCGGTCGAGCCAGCTCATGGTGCCGTTGGTGCTGACAACATAGAGCACGCCATTAGTAAGCTTCATGCCGGTATTTGCCACAGCGGCAGAGCCAGCCGGAGCATTTGCCGGATTATTCATGGTCTTGAATACGCCCATGTCCGCGCTTGTTATGCGCATGACCATATTGGAGCCCAGGTCAGCGGCAAAGATGTAGTCGCTGGGACCCAGGCCGGTGGCCGCTAACGCCACAGGACCAGCCGCGGGACCGAGAACCATAGCGGTGCCGAACGTTTGGGTCCAGGTGGCGCCGCCATCGGTGCTGGAACCTACGCCGCCGGTAGTGCCACCGACGAGCAGGTTATTCTCGCTGAGGCTGACCAGGGTGTCAATCGCACCAGTTGAGAACTTGCAGTTCACCGGTGTACCCCAGGTGAAGCCGCTGTTGGTGCTCTTGTAGACGTTAACACCTTGACCCATGTAAACTGTTGTGCTGCTCTCGGCAGCCAGGTCAGCTACGTTGGCGGGCGCGCCGCGCTTGTACCAACGCGTCAGACCGCCATCGGCTGTATAGTATATATCCTGTCCGCCTACGGTGGCGGCATAGACAACGCCGGGGTCAGAGGAGATGCCGCGCAGTATGAAGTTGACTGCCGGGGATACGCTCAGCACCCTCTGCATGGCGAAGTGGGACATGCGGTATACGGAAGCCGTGACGCCGTCATTGGCGGCAAGATACCACGGGTCGCCAGTCGCCGACATGTAAGTGTCAGTGATTAAACCTGCGGCAATGAAAGCCTGCACGGCCGGAGCCCCGAGGAAGAAAGCGTTGTTGCCGCTATCGATAAGGGTGAAGTCATTCCAGACATTGCCGTAGTCGGCAGACTTGGACATTGCCGAGGCAGCGCCCTGCTTGGCGCCTAAGAGGGTCTCTCCGGCGAATTTCACGATTACCTGGTCATTTTGGGCGGCATCATCGATGCCGATTTTCTTCAGGCTGCGGTTGGGCAGGAAGGTCGGTGACGACACCAGCGGGTCGGCCGAACGCCAGACGTTGTTGGTGGCATATTCACCGGCGGCCAGGTTCGTCCCGTCAAAGGCGACGCTGTTGACGCCGGCATTAGGGAATATCCGCGGGGGGCTGGCGGCATTGTCATAGCAGCGCCAGACGCCGCCCAGTTCCGTACCGGTTGGGTTAATGTCAGCGCCGACAAACTCGACGCGCAGGGAATCGTCACCGCCGTCGTAGTCCGGCAGCAGGGCGAGAGATGCCTTAACGACGTTAAAGGCGACGGCAGCAGCATTGGTGGCAACGGTCACCGGATATCCGGTGACGCCAAGCGCGCCGTTATCCCACTTAAGCCCGTTGAAGCTGAGGGCATGGAGACGCAGTGCGCCTGAGCCAGCGGTGGTGTTACCACTATCGGCATCGAGGGCCACGGCTATCTGGTCGGACGGGAAGTTGGGAGAGAATTGCATGGCCACAATTTTGCTATTCGGAGCAGTGTTAAAGGGGGTATAGGGGGTAGTGCCGCCCGAAAAATAGGTTACGGCGTTCTGCCAGCCGCCGACGCCCGCGCCATAGTTGTAGTAGTAGAGGATGGGAGCGGTGCCGTCAGTACCGAAAACGGCGATGTAGCGGAAGCCGCCGGTTACCACCGGTGATACGGCCACGCCGGAGAGTACAGTTGCGGCAGTTCCGACAAAGCCCATTGTGCTGAAGGTAGAGCCGCCGTTAGAGGAGATAGCGACTGCAGCATTAGAAGTGGCGTTAGCAGTAGCGTCAACGACAACCACGATATTGGGGTCGTCGGGGGCTATTGCCACATAATCGACAGTATCAATGTCGTAAAGTTCGGTCACTCCTGCTACACCAGCAGTAGGCAGCCTTGCCGAGATGTCTGACCATCCCATCGCTGCGCCACTGGTGGTCTGCAGTAAATAAGATGCAGTGGCGGTGCTGACTGCAGCGTACATGACCATGCCATCTGCTGAGACGGCAAAATCCAAGATGTCGCTACCTGGTGCCAGGCCCCAAGTTGCTCCGCCGGGGGTATCGAACTTATAGTTCCACATCAGCGGGTCGGCGGCGGAAACCGGGGTAGCTGCGATGAATAGGGTGGAAAGCAGCATCAGTATCAGGCCGACGCCCCAGAACTTTTTGATTATTCTTTTCATCGACTTTTTATTAACTCCTTAATTTGCTCTTCTTATGGTCTGAATATGATATACCCCTGCAAACAGGCATGCCATTCTTTTCAGGTTGTTTGCAGAGATACGTTCCCTTAGAAGCAGTTGTTAGAGCGTCATGGCTCCATTCCCCTTGCGGGTTGCGACCACAGCATTACCTCCTTCAAAAAACATACCTATTCCAAGGTACACTTCATATCTACTATAGCACAAACTAGCGTTTTGTCAACCCCTGTGAGGGCTAATTTTACATAAATATTGTGAAATTTGTGAGAATTATATCAAATTTTATACTCGCGCCAGATACAACGACCCTCCGATTAAAAAGATAGCAGAACAATGTTTACATATTATGAATATTTAAAGAGACCTGCCGCCGTTCATTCCCCCGGGAGTTGTCCCGATTCCACCGGGATACAACAGCCCGGGTTATTAAACGACCCCGCAATATCCCTTAAATACGGCTCAGTCTAACAGGTTCAGGACAGGTTTGCTCCTTATAGACCTATTTGCCCGAAGGCGGCCTGGTGTTGGGTGGTGGCGGATTTTTCATGCCCAGGCGGAATAATTCGCCGGTGTCCTTGCGCTTCCAGTTGACCGATATACGCTGTTGGGTGGGGTGGAGCATTTTGATGGCTCCCGGCCTGGGGCACTCCTCGACGCAGCCGCCGCAGTACCAGCACTCCTCCGGATAAACGACGATGGGTTGTTTTTTCTTTTCCGGGTTGGGCATCATGACATCGGTAGGGCAGACATCGACACAGAGGTTGCAGCCGATGCAGATATCGGGATTGAACTCTACCGCCTTGTTCGGCGTGGGCGGATTGGGCACCATATACGCTTTTTCACTCATTTTAGTAATATCTCCCTTAACAATTCGATTTGTTAATATCTGTTTATTGTCCAGCGTATCGTTTATAGTTTTCCTGGTAGCTGGAGGCATAGGGTGCCTTGAGGTGAAAGTCCAGCGGCAGCTCCCTGACCTTGACCTTGTTATTCTCCTGTTTGATGGGTAGCAGTTTGTTCCATGCCGGCGGGTCCATCTGAGGGTAGTCCAGCCGGTAGAAATCAAGGATGGAGTTACTGGCCTTTCGTTCCAGGGAGGCCTTGATGACCAGTTCACCGACGGAAATAAGCGCATTACATTCCAGCAGGCGGCCCAGCTCATGGGGGTTGGAGGCATAGGCCGAGGCCAGTTCCGTTGTCTTGAGTTCGTTGAGCAGCCTCAGGCCCAGGTTGAGTGTTATTTCGTTCTTGTACCGGCCGCAATAGTCCCGCATTATCCTGGCGATGGCGGCGTTTATCTCTTTCCAGCCGTTGCCTTCTTTATTCTGCCTGGTGGCGGAATAGGTATGTTCTTTCTCAGCATCTATCTGATTGCGGTCGGCTACCGGTTCAGGGGCTGTTTTAGCGTACTCGGCGGCATGTCGGCCGGCGTACCTGCCGGTGGTATGAGATTCACCGTGGCAGCCTCCGCCGAAGATAGTGCTGCCGGCGGCGGCATAAAGCCCTTCCAGGTTTGTTCGTAAATCCCAGTCCGTCAGGAAGCCGCCGCCGCCCAGACCGCGCACCGTCGGCGGCGTATTGGGCCCCCCGGCCCAGTAACAGGCGTTAAAATACCCTTCGACGGGCATGACGGGCGCCTGGAACAGGTCTTTATCGGGGTCGAAGCCGGCTTTTGTCATGGTATCGTAAATCGGGATGCGGGTCTTGCCTTCATTGCCGACCATCATCCCGAAGATGCATCTTCTTTCCATCTCGGAAAGCCGTGTAAAATCGGCAAACAGGGGCAGTTTGAACTCACCTTTGCGTATCCTGTCAACCACATCCGGGGGAATATCATTCAAACGGAATTCTTGATTGGTGCGGGAAATCCCTATCCCGATCCCCAGCTGGAATTTCTGTCCCTGCTGCGGCAGGAACCTGTCCTCGGTGGTTTTCAGCGGCCTGCCGAATACGTCGACCCAGGGCAACTCTTTACCGTCGGCATCAACTATCGGCGTGCCGTGATACGTATTGCTGGCATTGGCCGTACTATAAGGCGCGTAGCCGAAGCCAATCAGGCCGCCGGGGCCGGTCATTTCCATGCAGACAAACTCAGCGCCGGCGTTCCAGCCCAATGACTGGCCGACACCGGCACTATTGAGGTCGGCCATGGTACCCGAGGCGGTTATTTCCGGTGCGAAAACATAGAGACGGCCAGCGCCGCCGGTGCTGATAATAGTTGCTTTCGACCTGAAGACATAGAACTCACCGGTATGAGTGTTGACGGCGGTAGCCCCCACGACTCTGGCTCCCTGTTTGCCCCCTGCGGTGAGTAACGTGGTAGGCATTATCCTGTTGTAAATGTTCACGCCAAGGCGCTTGGCCTCTTCATAGAGTTTAGGCTTGATGTTGTAGCCCCAGACGCGGACGATGTGCTTGTTTTCATAGTCGTAGGCGAACATTAGCTTCGTCTTTTCATCTCTGAAGTCGGCCCCCTTGAACTCATCGTTTACATCCCGAATCTGGATGCCCATCTTTTCGCATTCGAGCAGGGTATCCCAGCCTTCCTTGGTGATGATGTAGCGCACATGCCCGCCAGTCCAGCCCTGCATGCTGTCGTAACAGGCATTGGTGTACATCTCCGGGGTAACCTTGGAGCAAGGGTTGGTGACGGCGCCATGCCAGTGGTCGACGCCGGCACCGCCGGAGCCGCTACGCTTAGCGTGGCCCCTCTCGGCGACGGCAACCTTGACGCCCTTTCGGGCAGCGTTGATGGCGGCCTGTAAGCCGGCGACGCCCCCGCCGATAACCAGGACATCGGAGACGACTTCATTCACCTTGCCATAGTTAATAGGATAAGGCCATTCCGGGACCTTACCGCTGCGCTGAACATATTCGTGCCAGGTACTCATAAATACATTCCCTCCTTTAATTATCGTTACATGAGTGGAATTATCCGGTTCATTCGGAATGAATATTAGTCTGCCTGGAAAGCTTTGTCAAATAACTAAAGCCGGTGGTTCTATTTACCGGATTTTTGTAGGCACTTTAATCTTATGTTATACTCGAAATAGGGTAGTGTGTGAATCGAGTTCTTAAGGGCCCCGGATTGAGAAGAGAAAAAGTGGACGATAATATCACCAAGGCTCAGCAACTGGCCGAAAAGATAATACAGAACGTCGAAAAAGTAATGGTGGGAAAGACGGAAGCGGTGCGGCTGGCGGTTATTGCTTTAATCAGCCAGGGGCATCTGCTTATCGAGGACGCCCCCGGCGTCGGCAAGACCATGCTTGCCCGCAGCCTGGCGAAGTCCATAAACTGCAGCTTCAAACGGATTCAGTTTACGCCGGATATGCTTCCCGGCGATATCACCGGTGTTACTATCTATAACCAGAAAATGGGCGACTTCGAGTTTCACCCCGGTCCCATCGCTGCCCAGGTGGTGCTGGCGGATGAAATCAACCGGGCCACGCCCAAGGTCCAATCGGCCCTGCTGGAAGCCATGGAGGAGAGACAGATTACCGTGGACGGCGTCACCCATAAAATGCCCTCGCCCTTCCACGTCCTGGCCACTCAAAATCCTATAGAGTACGAAGGCACCTTTCGTCTCCCGGAGGCCCAGTTGGACAGGTTCCTTTTGCGGATAAACATCGGCTATCCATCCCCGTCAGAGGAAATAGCCATCATAGAAAGGCAGCAGTATGTTCATCCTATCGAGCAAATCAGCCATGTCGTGGATGCTTCCGATGTTTTAATGCTCCAGGAAACTGTGAAGAAAATCTACGTGGACGACCTGATAAAGCAGTACATCGTATCGCTGGTAGACACGACACGCCGTCATCCGTCGATATATCTGGGTTCTTCCCCCCGCGGCTCGTTGGCCCTTTTCCGGGCGGCTCAGGCCCGGGCCCTGCTGCTGGGGCGCGACTTCGTTTTACCCGATGATATCAAAGCCCTGGCCGAGCCTGCCTTGGCCCATCGGTCGTTATTATCGGCTACGGGTCAGTCACAGGGTAAGGACGGTCGCGCTTTTATCTCCGAGATACTGGAAACCGTCCCCGTGCCCGGGGCGCTCCCTGAAAAATAGAGAGCCGGGCAGAAGGAAAGGCTCACTCTTTTTCCGGTGATAAATTTATGAAGATTCGATGGTCTCTAATTATTATACTGTTTCTCATAGCGGCCCTGGCTTTAGCCGGCGGTTTTGACCTGCTGTGGCGCTTATTTATTTTTCTGGTGGTCATGCTTTTACTGAGCTATCTATGGCTGCGGCTGAACATCCGTTACATTGGTGGAAGCGTTGAAAAATTGCCCGATTACTGCCAGATTGGCGAACGCTTTGAAGAGGAGTTCTCCTTTTTTAATACCAGCAGGATACCCACTTCTCTGATAGAAGTGCAGGAAGATACCGATTTCCCCGGCTACCAGAATAAGGTAGCCTTCAATCTCGCTTCCCGGGATGCTCTTGGCTGGAGCACCGAAATTCGCTGTCAGCACCGGGGCCGGTACAACCTGGGCACTCTTACCGCGAAAGTTACCGACCCTATCGGTTTCTTTGCCATGAGTCAGCGCTTTGGCGAAACTCAAAGCGTCATCGTTTACCCGGCAACGCTGGAGCTGCCTTTCTTTCAGGTGCTGCCTCGCCAGGAGCCGGGGTCGAGTCCGCGCCGCTGGTTAGCCAGCGAGGCCGGCCCCAACGCCTCTCGCGTGCGTGAGTATGCCAGCGGCGACAGCCTCCGGCATATCCATTGGCACTCTACGGCTCATACCGGCAATCTCATGGTCAAGGAGTTCGACCCAGACCGTTACAATTATGTTTTTAAGAATATCTGGATTGTCCTGGATATGCATCAGGCGTGTCAGTTCGGGGACGGGGACGAGACAACCGGGGAATACGGCGTCACGATAGCCGCCTCTCTGGCTAAAAAATACATCGAGAGTGGCAAACGGGTGGGGCTGATAGCCTCGGGTGACCATCCTTATATCTTCCTGCCGGAAACAGGCAGAGAGCACCTGGAGCATATTCTACAGGCCCTGGCCGTGGTAAAAGCGTCCGGTAAAATACCCCTTGATGCTTTGCTCGAGTCCCAATCGGAACGTTTCGAAGCAGGCTCGGCCGTCATCGTTGTAACGCCCTCCGGTAGTCGGGGCATGGCGGCGCAACTGCGCCGGGTCGTGAGTAACGGCACCGGTGTCACGGCCATTTTGCTCGATGCTATCAGCTTCGGGGGTAAAACGGGCGCTTCAGATACGGCGCGCAGCCTTATTCCCGGTGGCATCCATGTTTATATCGTCAGGCGGGGGGTAGAGATAGCCAGAGCTCTGGACAGCCGGTTTATCTCTTCACCGGCGCAGTATATTGGGGATAAAAAATAGACATAGCTGGTGACATGGAAAAGCAGAAAAAACCATTCTATCAGGCAGGAGAGCCGCAAGTACTGGCAGCATTGCCGGCAAGGTTAAGAGCCTGCCTGGGAAACTGGCGGGGGTGGGTAAATATCGGTTTGCTTTTCCTCGTTCTTGAGATTGCGGTGCTTTCCATTGAGCAGGCCCGGTGGATTGACCCTCAGCCGTCATTGACACTGGTTCTCGTTCTCTCGATTCTGGTTCTCCTTTTGTTCGTGAGGAGCCGACTCCCCGGGGTGATAAAACATATCCTGGCGCTGGTCATCGGGGTCGTCGTGACGATATGGCAGGCGTATAGTATTTTGCCTCCACTGGGGACGGTTTCTAAGTTTCAGCATCTGGTGAATGTAATACAGTCATGGTTTCAAGCGGCGGGCACTTTAGTACCCGGAGATGAAAAGATATTATTCGCCGTATTTCTGACCTTTCTGACCTGGGTTATCGGGTATGTTTCGACATGGTTTATTTTACGAAGGCACAATGCCTGGGTGGCCGTTTCTCTGGGTGCCGTGGTCATCCTGGTAAATTTAAGCAATCTCCCCAGCAGTTATTATTTCTTTTTCGGCCTTTACTTTTTGGCGTCTGTATTCCTGATTACGCAGACGCGTATAGCCAGGCAGCATTATCTGGCGGGACGCAGCACGGGTTATACCGGGCGGGGTTTGCTCTACTTTACAGCTTCACTTCTTATTATTGTCATGCTGGCAGGTTACGTTTCCTGGATAACGCCGGAAGCGCGAGTCCCCCAACTCCAGACGATGATAGCTACCAGGACGCTCTGGAAACGTAATATCGAGGAATCAAAACTCAATGTCTTTGACGCCATACCGGCGAAGCAAGCTTTGAGTACGACCAGTTCACGCCGTGATTTACCATTTGAAAAGGAATGGCATCAGGGCGATAGGGTAGATTTCATTATCAACTCCGACAGTCCCTCCTACTGGCGCATGAATGTATATGACACTTACACGTCCAAAGGGTGGGAGAGCAGTCCGACCAATGAATATTTACTGAAACCGAAAGAACCCTGGGTAGATATTAAGACACTTTCAAACCGCGATAAGATAAAATACACGGTAACCAACGAAATGAAGACGGATATCCAACTTACAGGCGGCGACTTTATATCTTCAGATACGCCGGTTCTGGTGCATGTGAGCGACGGGGAGGTTATGGCGGTTACGGTGCCGCGCATCCTTAGTCCGGGTGAGCGCTACACTGTTACATCCAGTAGCTCTAATATAGTTATAGATAAATTTTCCGGGGCTGGTATGGACTACCCGCCATATATTGTGGACAATTACCTTCAGCTACCTCCTGATTTTCCTGAGGATGTCAGGCTGTTGAGTGAAAACATAACCAGAGAGGCAGAAACACCTTATGATAAGGTGATGGCTATAAATGACTATCTCTCCCGGATTCCTTATACAGAAAAGATTGAAGCTCCACCCGAGGGGACTGATGGTGTTCAATACTTTCTATTTACCCAGAAATCGGGTTTTTGCCTATATTTTGCCTCGGCCATGGCGGTAATGCTTCGCTCCGTCAATGTGCCGTCGAGACTTGTCGTCGGCTACCTGCCCGGCGACCCGGGTGAAAAAGTGGGGCAATACATCCTGCGTGACAAACACTATCATACCTGGACGCAGGCCTATTTCCCGGGCTACGGCTGGGTGGACCTGGAGGCAACGCCCAGCGGCACGGGCAGTCCGGTAACAATTAATACGCCAATGGTGTCTAGCAGGGCAATTGAGAGTTTGCCGCAATGGGATATATGGCAGTTATACCAGGCGACGCTGGCACCGGCCGGGGCCGGTTCCAATACTGCGGCGTCTAATATGGCCGCTAAACCCAAATTCAGGATGGGGCCCTTGCCTTTTGCGAATGCGCTTGGCCGCGCCCTGCTTATTATTTTCGGCATTGCCCTTGTTCTCACAATTTTATTAATTCCGGTCCTGGCAATCAGGTCAGCCTTTTACCGCTGGCTATGGCACGTGGACAGGGCGGCCATAGCCTCCAGGACATATGCCAATATGTGTAAGCTTGCCGCCATGGTCAAGCTGGGCCCGAGGCCACAGCAGACGCCCCTGGAGTTTGCCGCCGCGCTGGCTACGGTATTTCCGCAGGAGTCTAAGGCTCTGGACCGTATCGTGCGGGCTTATCTGGAGAACCGTTTTGGCTGCAGAGAAGGGAAGCTGGGGCTTTTCGAGGAGGCTGAAATTCTCAAGGCGCGTTGCCGCGTCTATGACGCTCTTCTTCAACGATTGGGTATTGCGGGGAAGTTATCCAGCCGACGATAAATAAGTAGATACCCCTACCCCTAAAAGCCAGGCCAGTTGCTCTTAGAGTCTCTTTATGTTGTCTAATGGGGTTCTGCTGTCTATAATGGAAAGGAAAAGGTTACAGGAAGATAAAGAGGTAAAGCGTGAAGATATGTTATATAGCCTCTATCGGGGGCACCGGGCACGCCGACCGGTGGATGCGGTATTTTGCCGATAGCGGACATGAAGTACATCTGATATCTTCCGGGGCAGCGCCTGATGAAGGCATCCAGAATGTGAAACTACACCTGCTTAAAAGGTTTGACCCCCGTAATAGAGTTATTAGCTACCTGATAAACGCATTGCCGATGGTAATCCAATTAAAAAAGATAATCAGCGACATCAAACCTGATGTTGTTCATGCTCATTCCGTCGAGGATACCGCCCTGATGGGTGCCATCAGCGGGTTTCATCCCTTCGTGGTTACCCCCTGGGGCTCCGATGTCCTGGTGGCGCCCCGGGAATCGAGGATGTCAAAATGGAGAGTGAAGTATTCATTGAAAAGGGCTGACCTTATCACCTGCGATGCGGAACATATCAAGGGCCCATTGATAGAGCTGGGAGCCGATCCCCGGAAAATTAAGATTATCTGTTTCGGGGTTGATGTGCAGAAGTTCAAGCCGGGCGTGATAAATGAAAGTCTCAGAAAAGAATTAGGTATTACTAACTCTCCTGTCGTGATAACTTCCAGACGCCTTGACCCCAATTGCGATATTGTTTCTCTGATTAAGGCTATACCTCTTGTGTTGGCCGAAATTCCTGAAGCAAGTTTCGTCATCATCGGAAAGGGCTCTGAAGAAGATAGATTAAAGGAATTAGCCAAAGCACTCAAAATTTCAGAGCGTGTCAGATTTATCGGCTGGGTGCCGCATGATGAACTTCCCCGATATTTAAATTCAGCCGATGTTTATGTTTCCACCGCGCTCTCTGATGCCGGCATTGCCGCCAGCACGGCCGAAGCTATGGCTTGCGGTTTGCCGGTGATAATTACCGACTTCGGAGATAATAGAAAGTGGGTGGAGGACGGGGTGAATGGGTTTCTCATACCGCTCAGGGCTCCCGAGGTCCTGGCTTCAAGGATTATCCATCTCCTGAAACATGAAGACGATAGAAAGAAATTCGGACAGGCAAATCGGCAGATAATCGAGGAGAGGAACAACTGGGCAAAGGAGATGGAGAAGATGGGGCACTTGTATCAGGAGCTGATTGAAAAATGGAAAGAGTAAAACGGTTTCTGGAGCGCTGGCCCCTTTTAAATCTCATTATTCGTTATTTTTACATCCCTGTGGCTATAAAGATTAAGTCTTACCTTCAATACTTTGGGAGAAACAGGCTGCCTGAAATTGAATATATTACAAATCCTCCTACTGAAGAGCTATGGATTGAGTCCTGGAATTCAAAGGATAGTGGTCATCGTCCTTTTTTAATAGAAAGAATTGCTGGTTTTTCCCCATTTTCCAGCGTTCTGGAAATTGGATGCGGAGTCGGACCGAACTTATATATGCTAGGTAAAAAGTTCCCTGATACCATTATAAGGGAAATCGATATTAATCCTCTCGCAGTTAAACTGGGGAACGAATTACTAGCTAAGGAAGGAATTTCAAATGCATCGATCTCAATTGGTAGAGTAGAGGAACTAAGCGAACTTGATGATAAAAACTTCGATATAGTATTTACTGATGCAGTTTTACTGCTTATAGGTAGAAATCAAATTTATGGAGTTGTTAAAGAGATAATTCGGATTTCTCGTAAAGGACTCGTTTTTCTAGAATGGCATGATTATGACCAGAGATTCAAGGATACACATGGACTGGGAGTTTTTACCCTGGGTCGCTGGGCAAGGGACTATGTTAGTTTAATTAAGGGATTTGTCTCAGAGGAGCAAATTCATTTCAGCAAGCTACCTGAAGGTCTATGGCCTACGCCCGGGTGGGAGCGATTTGGAGCTATTATCCAAGTTATTCTGAAGTAATATAAGAATTACTCTAGTTAAAATAGTAAGATGTTAAGCCGCCGAGCTGTCTTAGTAGAGGAATGTCAAAAATAATGGCTAGGTCAATGACTATCAAAGAAACTAGGGTAAGCAGAAAACGCATTGTGGCGTGGTTTTTCAGCGCTCTCTAGTGGTAGTTTGCCCAGTGACACCTTCATCATACAGGTCTGAGTCCTCTTACTCTTGTATTGAAAATACCTATACTTTCCATAACGGACATATTGCATCCTACACTCCTACCATAATCAATTAACTGAACCAAATCCTTGGGCAGACACTTACCGCCAAATCCTTCTCCACAAGGAGTAAAACCATAGGAACTTACTCTGCTATCATTAGATATTACCCTTGCTACTGACTCAGTATCTACTCCCACTGTCTTACAGACCTCATTTATCTGATTCCAGAATGTTATCAAGGTAGCGAGATAATTATTAAGAGTAAGTTTAGCCATTTCACTTGTAGTAACATCTGTATATATTATCTTGCATCTATCCTGCAAGGGTCTGTAGAACCCACAGAGGGATTTATATGGAATGTCTGTAGTACCTATAAGAACAAAGGGCGGAGTAAGAGCATCCACTAAATAAGTCTTTTCCCGCAGAAATTCAGGATTATGACAAAGAGATACCTTACATTTCTCACTCAATGCTTTTATAGTTCCAGGTCTAGTCGTACTACGAATTACTATATTTGACATTCCTTTACCTACAAGCTCCGATACTACACCATCAACAAGAGTTTCATTGACACAAACAAAGGTCAAGTCATATGATTTTCCAGTTGACGATATGTTGGTGTAATAAGGACTTTGTCTAGGATTAATATCGTAGCCGTAGACTTCATGTCCAAAACTTTTAGCAAGACAAGCAGTAGCTTCTCCTACTATTCCAGTACCAATTATTTGTATCCTCATAGTTCTCTCCACATTTATCTCACCTTTTATACAACTAATAATCACCATTACTATTCTCATTACCACCTATTTAGGTTTGGTACAATAATAAATAACTTCCCCTTCTTCCAAGCCATATTTCAAAACAAAATTATTTGGCAGCCTTTTTATATAGTCATCAACTATTACAATAAATCCAGCATTTTGTATCCTATTTACATAATCAAGTCCATAAATTCTTACGTGGTCACTATGCCCAAATACTCTTTTCCTATCTTCAGGATCAATTACACTTGGATCTTCAAATGTTCTTCCGCGATTTTCGTCAATTGGCGATTGCAAAATCGCCCAACCTCCTGGTTTTAAGACTCTAAATAATTCTCTCATGGCACTTTGATCATCCTGAACATGTTCAAGGACATGATAGCAAATTATGCCATCAAATTGGTTATCAAGCAGCGGCATAACTGTTATATCCAACTTTATGGCAACTGTAGATGAATCAATATCAGCATCAATATAATTGAGATTTGGTAAAGATTTACACTTCTGTGAAAAATATACTAGAGGAGATATATCAAGAATCTTTAGCTTGTCCTTAAAAAAGTTGGTTTTGTCTGTTAAATACAACCAGAGGAGGCGATGTCGCTCCAACGAGGCACACCTAGGACATTGAGCATTTGGTCTACCCAAATCTGGCAGAAATTTACGGAAATGCCTGTCACAACAAGGACAAGTAACTTTATTGCCTAAATAGTATAATGATCTCAAAATAAAGTAAATTGACTGTACTTGAGAGTGATACTTATCTGGGATAATTTTTCTTAGTAGCAATCTAAAAAACATTATTCTATGACCAGCCTTCAAAAAGTTAAACGCATCCCTCTTCTAGCTTATGGATTAGGGAGCTTTAAATGTTTTATTTTTACTAACCATTCATAATCCTTCATATTTTAACTCCTTTTCGCTACGAAATATACACAACATTATTATTCCTCATTCTCTGCCTTATCGATCTTTATTACCCCATCAGTTACCACGTATGGAAATCCACACTTATACTTATAACATATAGTATCTTCAAATTTCTCAGGACTATTACCATTTGTCCAATGTTCCCATACTATCTCTGCAATTTTGTCCCTTCTGTCCATAAACTACCTCCTCACTAAACACTTGTATTATCCTGTCAGTTGGTCAAGAAGTTTAGCAAACCTCCCGGCCATAGCGCGGTGGCTGTAGCCTTCAATCTTAACCACATTTCCATGCCAGGCAACCTGCCCACTGGAAAGGTACTCCTGATATGCCTCCTCCAGTGCCTTCGCCGTATCTTCAACGCTGGAAGTGCAAACACCAGCACCAGTTTCCTCCAGAAGTTCATCCACCACGTCTTTGTACAGCCCTGTAGCCAGTATTGGTCTCCTGGCCGCTAGGTACTCCAGAATCTTCATGGAGTGTATGCCTGATTCTAGCGGGTCGCCCCATTTCGGATTGAAGAGCAGCTGCGATTCCCTCTGCCGGGCCTGCGCTTCCGGCATTGGTATTTTTCCGTATTGCCTGACAACCCCGCTAAGACCGCACTTCTCAATCTGACTGTTTACCCAGTCTTCCTTCGTACCATAAAAGCGAACTTCAATCCTGCCAGGGTCTATAATGCCTGTGGAAATTAGCTTTTGCAACGCCGCCAGGAGCATATCTGGGTCATCAAGTATTGGCGTAAAGCTGCCAGTGTAGGTAATGGTAAACCTATCTGTTAATCTGTCAGGCAGTATATTCTCTGTCTCCGGGTCAAATCCATGAGTAATGGCATTTACCGGTTTTGTCTTATGCAGCGTTCTAATCTTCTTCGCTAGCGGTTCGGCTGTTGTCGTCAGGACATCTGCTTGAGACAGTGTTTTTAGTTCCAATCTTTTATCAAACTTCCGCCTTAGTTCGCTATAAGGATAAAAGTTATTCTGCGACCATAGATGCGGGAAATCAGCCAGCCAGGGTATTTTGTATCTATCCTTCAGCTTCCTGGCGATGAGGTTAGTCATCATCGGCGGTGAGGCGCTGATGATGGCTTTTACCCCCTCTTTTGAAATAAGCTCCCCTCCTACCTTAAAAGCCGGGGCCTGCCATCCCCTGTAGATATCGGGATAGGTGATAATGTCTCTCAGGAAGTGAAAGATAAATTGAGAAACAGGATTTTTTGCCGTTAAACCTACCTTGCGTGCGAGCTGTGTCTCCGTGCTCTCCTCGGAGGTGGTTACAAAACGTTTGATAAAAAAGTGTAAGACGTCATGAAAAGGTGTTTCAATGACCCGGTATTCAAGCCGGGGTTTTCCCGGCAGCGGCATGGTAAGGATAACAGGCTCCCAGCCGAATTCAGGGAGGTACTTTGCGAGGCCCGGCACCCGCACACCCCCATGTTGGTAAGGCCATATTGTTCCTATAATCAGGACTTTTTTCATCCGACCGTCTCCTCTGTGGCATGTGGCACATTCCTGTTTACCTCAGACGTCAATCTCACTTCAATGATAGCCCCCGTTTCCTGCCACCCCTTGTCGGGCCAGATATCTGCAGTGACCCTGGTAATTTGCGCCTGTGCCCCGGGGGCGAATTGTTTTATTAAGGTTGCGTAGTTCCTCAACCATAAATCGTTGCGCCTGATGCCGAGTCCGTAAGGGTCACGTTGCTCCGGGCCGAAGTTATACCTCTCCAACAGGACCAGCCCCTTGCGGGCGACGCGAACCATTTCGGCAATGACTTTCCGGATTTTATCCCTTCCGATATATATCAGGACGGCATCGGTGAAGACAACGTCAAAGCTTTTATCGGGGAATTGCCCGAGCTCGTCAGCTTTATGCACCGAAAGGTTGACATTGGTGATACCTGCCGCCGCAAATAACTCCCTGCCTTTTTGAATAGCCACGGGATTGATATCAATGCCGTGAATCTGGCTATCCGGGAAGCGCCGGGCAACAAGATACAGGTTAGGCCCGCAATTGCACCCGATTTCGAGGACGCTGGAAACGGGCGAGAAGCCGGCTATTTTTTCCAGAAGGAAGGTGCGATGGCTGTGGTCTCGGGAATCCCAGTAGTCCAGCACCCACTCGTCCCTCTTATCGTAGTGCTTACCGCTCAAATCACTACTTTTATAGTAGTGAAGTGTCGCCCATTCGTGTTCTCTGGCCCTGGTTCCAATGATGCGCTCCATAATGAGAGAGAACCTCAAATGACTCACATTAACGTAGACTTTCGCGGCCAGGTTATACAGGCCTGGCCACTTTGATAATAGGTGCTTTGCTCGCTCTTTCATGTGTTATTCCATCGATAAAGAGCATTTATTTTCTGTAGAAGCGGCGGATTGATTCCACCACATAAGCTACCTGCTCATGGCTCAACTCGGGGTACATCGGCAGCGATAGTACCTCGGCGGAGATTCGCTCGGTTTCGGGTAGGCGGAAGTGTGACAAACCAAGCGCTTTCTGGCGGTGCATGGGAATAGGCCAGGAAATCAGGGTCTCTATACCGCTTTCCTTCAGGTAAGCCACCAGCCTGTCCCTTTGCGGGGAACATATCGCATAGTTCTGGAAGATATCAAAAAACTCTCCGTCGTTCTCCGGCGGGGGCGGCAGCTTTATCTGCGCCAGGCCGGACAGGCCCTGCTGGTAGAGCGCGGCTAGCTCGCGGCGCTTCTCAATCCAGCGGGGTAAATACTTCAGCTTGGTATTCAACAGCGCCGCATGAAGGTTGTCCAGGCGGCTGTTAAATCCGTATCCGAGCACCTCATCCTGCCCCGTGACACGGCCGTTATCTCTGAGAGCGCGCACTTTTTTGGCTATTTCCTCGTCGTTGGTGGTCAACATACCCCCGTCACCGGCTGTCCCGAGAACCTTGGCCGGATAGAAGCTGTAACAGGCCGTCAGACCGAAAGAGCCGGTCATTTTGCCGTTAAACCTGGCGCCGAGCGCCTGGGCAGCATCCTCAATTACCATCAGCTTGTGCTTGATGGCTATCTTCATCAGTTTTTTCATGTCGCAGGCGCGCCCGTTAAGATGGACCGGTATGATAGCCTTTGTTTTCGGTGTGATGACCGGCTCGACCTGCTCGATATTCATATTATAGTCCTGGCCCACATCCACCAGTATCGGCTTCCCGCCGCAGTTGACGATAGCCCCGACCGTAGCCAGAAAGGTATGAGCGACGGTAATGACCTCGTCACCGGGGCCGATGCCGGCCGCCAGCAGCGACAGGTATAAAGCGTCGGTGCCGCTGTTAAGTCCGACAGCATATTTCACCCCCAGGAAGGAGGCGATATTGTTTTCAAACTGCCGTACGTGTTCGCGGAGAATGAAATCGCCCCGAGACATTATCTCTTCAAAGGCGGCATCCAGCTCCTTTTTCATATCACGGTACTGCTGGGGATAATTAACAAAAGGCACTTTATAGGTCATGGGACTTTCGCCTCCAGTAGTTTCTTAACCTCGGCCTCAATCCGGTCGGCATCCGGGTAATAAGCCTTCTCCAGTGTCCGACTGGCCGGGGCGGGAGCGTCGGGGAGAGCGATGCGTATAATCGGGGCTTTCAGATAGCCGAACCCCTTTTCGGCGACCAGGGCAGATATTTCCGCCCCGATACCATAGGTTTTCCAGCCGCCGTCGGCGATGGCCAGCCTGCCCGTCTTGCTCACCGATGTCAGCAGCAACGTCTCGTCCAGCGGCTTGATGGAGCGTAAGTCGATTACCTCCACAGACATCCCCTCTTTTGCCATCTGCCGGGCGGCTTTGAGGGCTTGGGTTGCCATGAAGGATGTCGCCGCCAGAGTAACATCCCGGCCTTCCTTTCTGATAATCCCCTGCCCGATGGGTACGGAGTATAACTCCTCGGGGACATTCCCCCTGTTGTTATAGAGCCAGCGGTCGTCAATGAAGAGGACCGGGTTATCGTCTTCAATGCTGGCAATGAGGAGCCCTTTGGCGTCGTAGGGGGTGCTGGGCATGACCACTTTTAGGCCGGGTATATGAGCAAACATCGCCTGAATAGCCTGGGAATGCTGGGCTGCCTGCTCGCCGCCCCGGTTAATAATACCCCATATCGTCAGGGGTACGCTTAACTGTCCTCCGAACATGTAGTGCCAGTTAGCGGCATGATTGGTTATCTGGTCCATGGCATAATACATAAAGTCCATTCTCGGATGCACGACGATGGGACGCATGCCCGCCAGGGCGGCGCCAACGGCGGTACCGGTGATGCTGTTCTCCGATACCGGGGTATCGATTACCCGTTCCGGACCAAAACGGTCAATAAGGCCGAGAGTGGAAGTCCCAACGTACCAGGGACTGGTCACCCCCTGCCCGATGAGAAAGACACGGTCATCTTTCTCCATAAGTTGACATAAGGCTTCATTAATCGCCTGTACGTAGGTGATGGTTCGCATCGACATACCCGCTCAGTTCTTAAATACCCCTTTATCGACTTCAATTTCGTCCGGATAAGGGCTTTCCCTGGCAAAGGTAACGGCGGCCTCTATTTCTTCGTCGATTTCCCGGCTGATTCTATCTCTCTCCCTCACCGACATGATTTTCTGTTCCAGTAAAGTTGCCTCCAGCATTTTTACCGGGTCTTTTTTCATCCAGTAGTCCAGCTCCTCCTGCTTCCTGAGTCCCCTGTCCAGGTCATAGCTCGGGCCGACATGCCCCCGCCAGCGATAGGTCAGGCACTCTATCAAAGCCGGCCCCTCGCCGCGTCGGGCGGCGGCAACGGCTTCTCTGGCTGCCTGATAGACCTTGATAACATTATTGCCGTCAACCCTGGTGCCTGGCAGGCAGAATGCCTCTGCCTTTTTGTAAATCTCGGTAGCTGCCAGGCAGGCGGCTACGGGCATATGAGTCGAGTAGAGGTTGTTCTCACAGACGAATATCACCGGCAGTTTTTTCAGTGATGCCAGGTTAAGAGATTCGTAAAAGGTGCCCTCACCCACGGCGCCATCGCCGAAAAAAGACACGGCCACGCCATCGCTTTTCTTTAGAGAAAGGGCCAGCGCGGCACCGACGGCGATGGGGATAGTTCCGGCAACAATAGCCGAACTCCCCGGCAGTCCCATATCCGGCGATGCCAGGTGCATGGAACCACCCCTGCCCCGGGAGCACCCGGTAGCCTTGCCGTAAAGTTCCGCCATCAGCGCCCCGAGGTCACCGCCCTTGGCGATATAATGCCCGTGGGAACGGTGTGTGCTGAAAACATAGTCCTCCCGGCGGAGGTTGGCGCAGAAACCCGTGGCCACCGCTTCCTGGCCGGTGTAGAGGTGAACGGGGCATACTATCTCCGACGGGGACTGGAGAAGCTCGGCTATTCTTTCCTCGAGCTTGCGGATGCGCAGCATGGTAGTATAAAGAGTCCGCAAGGTAGATGAGGGTATTTCTTTCAGGACTTCCCGGTTGGGTGAGGTCATTCTATTTTTATTCTCTCCTCGAAGCCGTAATTACGGTACCATTCAACGAATTCCGCTAATCCCTTTTCCAGACGGTATTTAGGTTTCCAGCCCAGCAACTCCCTGGCCCTTGAAGCATCGGCAATCAAGCATTTGACCTCCCCCGGCCGTGATGAAACGTGTACCGGCTTTATCGTCCTGGTCTTGCCGCTGAGTTTGATGATTTTTTGGGCTAAATCGACGACCGATACCTCCTGGCCGCTGCCGAAATTAATCGGTTCGGTTAGCGGTTTTTTATGCTTCAGGACAAGGTCATAAGCCTCAACGGCGTCCTTGATATAGGTGTAATCCCTGGTCTGCAGGCCGTCCCCATATATTATCGGCGGCGCACCGCTGAGTACACGCCGGGTGAAAATGGATATTACGCCGCCGTAGCCGATATCGCGCTGGCGCGGACCGAAGATATTGAATAACCGGATGATAGAGATATCCATGCCATAGGTCTGGATGTAGGCATAGCACATGCGGTCGGCGGCAATCTTGCTGGCGCCGTAGGGGTGGGGCGCGCTGAGGGGATGCTTTTCATCCATGGGATGATACTGGCTGGAGCCGTACACTTCACTGGTGGATGCATATATTACCCTTTTAGTGTTATGCAGCTTGGCTACCTCGAGGATGTTTTGCGTCCCCATGACATTGATATCGTAAGTGAGACGCGGCTCGATATAGGAGCGGTCGACATGGATTTGAGCCGCCAGATGAAAGACCACGTCAACATCCGGCATGAGCTTTTCCAGCAGTTCATAGTCCCTGACATCACCCTTTATCAGCTTAAAATTTCGGGCGTCCAGGAGATGACGGACGTTCGTTAAATTCCCGCTCAGGAAATTATCGAGGCAGAGAACATTGTAGCCTTCCTGGACATATTTGTCACAGAGATGACTGCCAATAAAGCCGGCGCCGCCAGTTATCATTATTTTCATTTTTTGTACCCCTTTATCAACTCTTGATATAAATTGTCCACTTTGGCCATCTGTTTGTGGTAGTTGTTTCTCTCTTCGATTATTTTCCGGCTCTTCATGCCGAATGTTCTTCCCGTTTCTCTATTCTTCAACAAATAGACAATTTTATCAAATAAAGATGCGGGGTCGTGGGTCGGGATAACGAAGCCGTTGACGTTATCCTCCACCCATCCCCGGTTATCCCCGAAGTCGGTAACGATTACCGGCAGACCGCAGGCCATGGCCTCGGCGGTACCGGCGGACAGGCCGGCATCGGACGTTGACGTGGAAACGTAGACATCCGCCGAAGCAAGATACCCGGGAAGCTCGGCGTTGGGTATATCTCCAACGAAAATGACGCTGGGAGCGACTCCCAGTGATGCCGCCAGATTTTTCAATACTTCTTTTTGAGAGCCCTCACCGGCAATGATGAATTTGGCGGCGGGGAACTCTTTCAGCACCATGGGCACGGCGTTAATCAGCGACGGGATATCGTAAATCGGCTCGAGCTTTCTGGTGCTGATTATCGTTGGGCAGCCGGCCACCCCGAGTCTTTCCTGTAGTTTAACGTCCCTTTTCTCCGGACTGAAACGTTTTACATCGGTTCCGAAGAAGATGATTTTAATTTTCTCGGGCTCTGCCCCTAGATTCGCGAGAGGGCCTATTACGTGCTCGCCATCGCAGGTTATCAGGTCGGCCCGCTTCAGGACGAATTTTACCACCGGTTTCAATGCGGCAAACCTCTTTGGTTCCACCAATATGTCTGAACCCCACACTGTTATTACGAAAGGGTGAAAAGCGGCGCGAGCACCCAGTGAACCGTAGCTGGTAACGTAATGACTGTGCAAAATGTCAGGATTTATTTCCTTCACCATTTTCTTTATCCGAGTAGCCCATGTCAATAGATTCAGGACCCTGTTTCCGAAGTATTGCTTCAGGACGTGAACTTGAAGCGATTTATAGTTATAAGGGGCATCGGTTATCAGGTGGACTTCGTAGTCCCTGTCCACAAAGTAATTAACCCACCTTTGCGTATGGATACTTTTACCTGAGGCGAGATAGGCTAGCTTCATTATCACCCGTTCTTATCGTTCGCCTTTATGACTTCACGATGTGTATTTCTCGCGGAGTCTCTGTACCACCATCTCCAGCGCCCGGGTCGTTTCCCGTCCCTCTTCGCCGGTTATCGGCGGTTCACTGCCGGTCAGGACGCTATCGACGAAGCGGCTGATAATAGTGTTGTGTCCGTAGAATTCGCCCCGCCCGGTCAGGACGCGGAAGGCGTTGCCGACTATTCCGCCTGCCCTCCTGGCAGAGGTCCCCAGGGAGGAGAGGGCCAGCGAAGACGGTTTCATCGACTTGTTCCTGCCCTCCCGGACCAGCAGCATACCGAGCAGGTCCAGGTGCAAAGCCCCTTCCGTACCCAGGATTTCGATGGTCGAGGCGCGCCGGCGGCTGGAGTAAGAGATAACAATAGAACTGTACCCTTTCTCCCCCTCCAGGTCTATCCGGAACTCATCGAACGGCGCCCAGGGGTGCTCCAGGCGCCGGGTAGCGATAACCTCGGCATTTTTCACCCTGCCGATGAAAGCAATCGACTTGTAAACCGGGTGCGGGCCGGTCTCCCCGATAACACCCCCAGGCAGCTTGTGAATCCAGTAGTCTTCTCTCATTATCATCTCGTCACGGGGGTCGGACATGAATATCCTCATCCCGATGAAATCCCCGATGGCGCCTTTAGCCACAAGCTCTCTGGCTTTAATGACGGGCGGATAAAAAAGCTGGTTGTGAATCACGCACAGCCTGGCATTTTTCTTCCGGGCCGATGCTATCATGCTATCGCAATCGGTGGTCTTTAACGCCATCGGCTTCTCCAGTATCACGTGACAGCCGCTTTCCAGGGCTTCGATAGTGAGCTGGGCATGTATCTGCGGCGGCGTGCAAATATCGACGATATCCAGTTTTTCTTGAGCGAGCATCTTTGATATGTCAGTGTACGCGCCGGGAATGGCGTTTTTACGGGCGGTGTCCCTGGCCAGGCTCTCATTCTTGTCGCATACGGCTTGAAGGACAGCGTTCCTTCTCAATTTCAGAAACGCCGGGATGTGCCGTATGCCGGCGATGGCGCCGCAACCAACTATGCCCACCCTGAGTTTATCCGGCATGAAACCCCCTCATGTTAAAAACGGGCATCTTTTTCAATTCGGTCGCGGTTCTGGATAATCCATTCGTATACTTTCTTGATGCCCTCGCTGATGTTCATTTCTGGCTGGTAGCCGATGACCTTGCTGGCTTTGTCAATGGAAGCCCGCCGCCGCGTGATTTTGTCCCAGTCCCTCCGCGCTGCCATTTTTATACCGCTTTCGTTTCCCGTGATGGCGTTGACTATACTGGCGATATCGGCAATCCTGGTTTCCTTATTTGAGGCGAGGTTAAAAGCGTCGCCGATGGCTTCGGGAACAATGCCTAATCTCAGAGTCCCGTCAACGATGTCTTCCACAAAAGTAAAGTCCCGCGTTTCCTCGCCCGTTCCGGTGATGGGCAGCGGTTTTTTATGAAGAGCCCACCAGATAAAATTGGGGATAACGTTGCGGTAGGCCCCCGGTATCTCCCCCGGCCCGTAGACATTGAAGTAGCGGGCGATGGCTACCGGCAGTTTATAGTAGTTATGAAAGAAATTGCAGTAAAGCTCTCCCAGCAGCTTGGTAATCTGGTACGGGGTGTCCAGGTGCAGGGAGACGAAGTCTTCTTTCAAGGGTAATGGAGCCTGACTGCCATACACCGAACAGCCCGATGAAGCGAAGACCAGACGTGTTACTTTAGCCAGGTGGGCATATTGCAGGACCTTGAGGATTCCCTGGCCGTTGACCAGAAGGTCCGTCTCCGGATTGTCCACCGAGTTCTGGTTGGCGAAATGGGCGGCGAGGTGAAAAACGTAGTCGATTTTCTGGGAGAAGGCCTGCTTCAAAGCTTTGTCATCCAGTATGCTGCCCTTGATAAAGACCACGGAGGAGTGGACGGGGATATTCCACCTGGCGGCGGCGGACAGGTCATCAAGGACAATGATTTTAGACGCCTTGGCCGTAATCAGGGCTTTCGTCAGATTGGAGCCGATACAGCCGGCGCCGCCGGTGATGATGACATTTTTAGACTGATATTCCTGTAAATATGGCTTCGTTTTTCTTCTCCTTTATGGCTTTTTCCAGCACGGCTTCAAGCTCCTGACTTATTTTATCATAGCTATGCACCTGTGTCACATAGCTCAGGCCGGCCTGCTCCAGTTGTCGCCGACGCTCGGTTGAACCAAGCAAGAGGATGATTTCTCCGGTCATATCATCTATTTTGTTGGCATAGACTACGCCCTGCCCTTCGCCCGGGATAACGGCTACCATGCCGGGCAGCCGCGTGGCGATGACGGCCTTACCGCAGGCAAGGTACTGCACTATCTTACCGGGGAAAATATCTCTGGTGGCGTCGGTGATAAGGAAGGTATTGATACATATCGTCGCCAGGTTGATATACTGCGGCATGGTCTCGTAGGGCTGGAACCCGGTGATGATGACCTTTTGCTGTAATCCCACCTCGGCGATGATTCTTTCCAGTTTAGAACGCTGGGGGCCATCGCCCACGATAAGCAATCTGGCTTCCGGTATCTCTCTTAAGACTTCAGGGAACTGACGGATGAGGATATCAAGCCCGCTGAAGTCGAATAACGTGCCGATAAACAGGATAACCGCATTCCGGTCGGTTATTCCCCATTTCCGGTGCACTTCAGTAAAATCAACCGAGGGGTGAAAGAGATTCGTATCCACGGGCATCAGCAGCAGTTTTACTCTGGCGTCACTGGCTCCCCTATCAACAACATACCTGGAAAGCTTGGGTGTAAGGGTTAATATCATATCTGCCCGGGAGTACACCTTCTTTTCCAGGAACCGGGTTACGGGCCGGAGTACCGGCCATGTCACCAGCTGGTTAAGGATGTCTATCGAGCGGAAGACTACCGGAATGTTGAATTTCCTGGCGAGATGGATAGCCTGTAAACCGTTGGTAGGAACCGAGTACAAAACGATAGCATCGATACTCTTTTCTCTGAGAGTCTTACGGATTTCAAAATAATGAGTAAAGGCAGCCGATAAGCGACTCAAGCCGGGAATCCTGATGAACCCCGGGCGTCTCAGGCACACTGACGACCCCGGGAAAGCCCGAGAAACCGCCGCAATTTCCTTTGTCCTCAGGTTGACTGTGTCCCGGAGGCTGGCCCGGCGCCAGGTATTTTCGTAGTCGATAGCATATATCTGATGTCTCCGCAGAGATAGGGACTCCGCGAGGGTATGAATATCGAAGACAACCTTAGCCAGCCAGTCAACTTCGTGGATAAAGAGGACGTTCACACGGGTGCTCCTTACCTGAAGCCATATACTTTCTTCATCCACTCAATGGTTCGGGGTATGCCTTCCTCCGGGGGTATCCTGGGGTCATGTTTCAGGTCCCGCCTGGACTTGGTGTAGTCCATATGCTTGACCTGAGTGGTAAAAGGTTCGGCCTTTTTATAAGTAACTTTGGAGTCATCCTTGCCCAGGTATTTCAGTATCAGGTCGGAGACATGTTTTATATCGCACTCCCACTCCTCCCTGCCGCCGATGTTGTAGACCTCGCCGGGAATAAAATTGTCCACGATGTTGGCAAATGTGCGGCAGGTATCCTCTACATAGTCGAAGATGCGTTTATGACCGAGGTAAACGGTATAGGGCTCATCATGGAGGGCCTTATGGATAAAGGCAGGGATAACGCCGCGGTAGGGGTGATAGTGCTCGTGAGGGCCATAGGCGTTGACCGGGCGAACCCTGACCGTCTCCGTGCCGAACATGGTCGCCGAGTTTATCACTATGAGTTCGCCCGCCCACTTGGTAATGGCGTAGTCGTTCATCTGCTTGAGGGCGATTTTATCCATAACGTCTTCACTCATCACGCCCAGATAATCGCCGTAAACCTCAGCGCTGGAAAAGAATATCATCCTGAATTTTTTCTGTTCCTGAAGACGGACGAGATGCTTGGTGCCGATGACATTGGTCAGCCACAGGTTCTCGTAATAGTCCTCGCCGTTCCAGCGTCCGTATTCCGCCGCCAGGTGATACACATAGTCGAAGTCGTGATTATCAAAGATGCGTTCCAGCTGCCGGTATTTACTGACATCACAGCGGACGTAGTTGGCGGTACCCGAGTTCATCAAATCACAAACCCAGACTTCATACCCCCTGTTCCTGAGCTGGGGCACCAGATTTGAGCCGATGAATCCCAGGCCGCCGGTCACCAGTATCCTAGTCACTTTTTGCCTCCGTGATGATGCTGACAATCCGCTCTGCCGCCCTGCCATCGCCGAAGGGGTTGACCCATTTATTTTTCCGGTTTAGCATCACCTGGGCACATTCAATAATACGGTCGGGCGAGGCGCCAGCCAGGATGTTCGCGCCCACTTCCACGGTTTCCGGTCGCTCCGTATTGTCCCTCATGGTAACACAGGGTACGCCAAGGATACAAGCCTCCTCCTGGACGCCGCCGGAGTCGGTTAATATCAGTTTGGCGTTACTTTCCAACTGTATAAAGCTGAAGAAATCCACGGGGTCGATAATCGTCAGGTCCTGTGCCTTGAGGGCGGACTGGCTCATTATTTTACGGCTGCGGGGGTGGATGGGATAAACGACGGGGAGCTGGAAATGGGCGGCCAGTCTACTTAAACCCGTCAGGATTGAGGCAAATCTGGCGGTATTATCAACGTTCTCCTGGCGGTGCAGGGTAACCAGGAAATAGCCCTCCGGCTTAAGATGCAGCTCATGAATTATATCTGTCCCACTTTTAGCTAACTCCCGATTCTGGTAGACGGCATCGACGATGGTGTTGCCGGTGACAAATATCTTCTCCTTCGCCATACCTTCTCCCAGCAATATTTGTTCCGCTTTCGGCGTCGGGGCAAAGAGGTAGTCGGAGAGATGGTCGGTGAGCACGCGGTTGATTTCCTCGGGCATACTCCGGTCATAAGAGCGCAACCCGGCTTCCACATGTCCAATCCTGACACCAATTTTGGCGGCCGCGAGGGCCCCCGCCAGGACGCTGTTGGTATCCCCTTCGACAAGGACGATATCCGGCTTTTCTTCGAGGAGTATTTTCTCGATGCCGATGAGCATCCTGCCGGTCTCCTGGGCATGAGAGCCGGAACCGACTTTGAGGTTATATTTTGGGTGCGGGAGTCCAAGCTGGTCAAAAAAGACTTTATCCAGCTGGTGGGAATAGTGCTGGCCGGTATGCAGCACGAAGAAATCTATTCCCTTTTTACGCAATTCTTTTATCAGCGGAGCCAGCTTTATTATTTCAGGGCGGGTTCCGAGGACTACAGAGATTCTCATCTGTCGGATTTTTCTCCAGACAAATGGCATTATATTTGCCTTCGGACTACTCCATATGCCATTTGCTCAAGGAATATTGGACACGTTTAATATTAAGAAAATTGTATTTATCTATTATAACTTAAATATTGATGATTTACCATAAATAAAACGGGGGCGAAGCAGAAGGTGGAGTTCCTTTTATATAAAGAGGGACAGCCCGGGGTCTACAGGTCGCTTAACTTAGAGGTAGATACGACGGCTAAAAATTAATTGCCGGTGTATTCAAAGACTTTTATTTCCGGCACCGTGGTAGCGCTGACATCCAATTTCGGTAACAACACCAGGTCCTTATGTGTTATCTGAGACGGGGAGCTGAAGACAAGCTTGTAATTTTCCAGCGCTTCCAGGGGTATGGGGCTGACGAACGGATTAACTCCAACGATTCTGTGGTTGGACGGACCCTGCTTTGCCACATAGTCAAGCGCTTCCTGGTAGCTGGAGAACTCCTTGGTTTCCGTGACCTCCTTATAGCGGTAGCCGGTACTGTCAGCCATCTCTTTAAATGTAAGCACCGTTGGTTTCTCGTCAGTTACCGCCTTGCCATCAAAACTATACAGCCTAACCAGCGTGGAACGATAATAATCCGGATAGTAAAACGGTTTTCCTAAAAGACGGCCCTGATACGGCAGGTAGTAGACATCGGAAAACTCATTCTGCTCTCTCCCTGCCCAGGTAACCACGGCCCAGAACTTGCTGGTGATTGATTGATAGTCAGCTATGACATAAGAAGAGTCCAGTTCTTTCATGATATCCTTAGCCAGGGTTACATTCTGCGATAGGAAGAGATTGGCGACCTGGGTTATGGGCTTCGGGTCCTGAGACGGATTGGTACTGGGCATACGGTGGGCAATGCGTGTAATCCAGTAGCCATAGTCCCACCAGGCGGTTACGCCATAGGCTGACTTGGGGTAAGCAAAGGTTTCTCCAGAGGGTGGCGGCTCGTAGAGTTTATAATAGGCCCCGGGGTCGCCGAAGGGGTCGGGGGTATTATCCCTCATCCAGGTGAGGGATTCCATCCAGCCATCCGAGGGGGCAAAGGGTGCCGAAGAAGCCACTTCCTTCGACTTGGTAATATTAGGATAGAAAACGGAGAAAAAGACAATAATTACAGCTAACGATGCGTTTATATGGTATATGTTAATTTTAAAGCTGTCCTTACGTTTTTCTTTTTTCCTGGCTCTGGCGCTTTTTTCATGTATGCCTTCCGTTACTGACTCGGGTTTGACAGCAAGTTTCCTGATGCCGGCATACCAGATTGCCTGCCATGATAGATAAGCGGAGAGCAGGGCAATATTGACGACGAGGTAATAGGCAAAGCGGCGCTGTACCAGTGTCAGCATCAGTATCACCAGAGTCCAGATAAAAAGAAGCAACCACGGCTCATCAAAAGGGCGTTGCTTGATAGAAAACCAGATTAAGATGGCGAAAAATACAATGAATAATATCAGAGCCCATGTGATAGAAAAGTAAATGAGTAATAAGGCAACTGCCAATAAAACCATCGTTCCGATACGAGGTATCCATTGCGGTTTATCTTCACTATTTTGCTTACTGTAAAACCAGACTAGAATTAATAAAGAGAAAAAAGCAAAGCCGGGAATAGGCCACGAGGGAGCCAGGAAAAAGCTGGTGGTGAAGTTGCCCCAGGCAACCGCTGTTGAGAAGGTGCCCTGCGGGGCGAGGAATGGCTGCATCTCGAGAGTGGTGGTGGCGGTAGCCCCGGCCGGGGCGAAGATACTGAAAGTGCTCAACATTGTCCCGACCAGAGAAGGGTAAATAGCGTAGAAGATACCCAACCCCACAACCCCCAGTCCAAGCAGAGACAGCGGATAATAGGCCGGCTTGATTCCCCGGGCCGAAAGCAACCGGGAAACACCGCTCAGGAAAACCACTATGAGCAGGGCAATAATCAAGGAAGCTGTGTAGTAAGTTTCCAGCGTAAACGGTAAGTAAATTATCAGAGCGATAAAAAACATGACGGTGCCGACAATGCCAAGATAGTCAGTGGATTGCCGCCGCAAGTGGTCGATGATGAACTGAATGATAAAGTAAAGGGCAATGATAAAAACGAAGACAAGCGCCCCGGCCCAGGTGATAAGGTAGACCCCCAGGAATATGCCTGCCAGCAGGGCATAAACGAGGGGTCTGGTGCATGCTCCCCAATCGCTTTTAATAATATGGTTAAAGCTCAGGCCTCTTTGCCGGGCTGTTTTGATGGCCAGTATCAGGAAAAGGACGGCTACGGCGCTGAACAGGGTCTCCGCGACGTGGTGGTCAGTAAAGCCGAGTATGGAGCGCCCCAAAAACTCTCCGGGCAGCACGGCTACCAAACCCGCCGCAATCACTCCGGTCCACCGATTAAACAATGCCTTACCAATGAAATAGACGGGGACAACTGTCAGGGCCGCCAGGACCGCAGGGAAATAGGCAGCGATTACATCAACAGTATGCGGGGAAGGTGAGCCCAGGCCGATGAGCCAGATAATGCCGGCCAGTAGCCGGCCAAAGAAAATAATACTGCCGAAAGAAAAACTACCCGGATAAATGAAGAAGGGGTCAAAGCGGGTGAGATGGGGGAAATTGTGCACCAGATTGTCCACGATGCGCAGGTAAAAATAGGCATCATTACTGGTAAACTTGATCCAATCCCCGACGAAAATCTGTTTATAAGGAAGCAGGACTCGATAGCTTAAGGCAACCAGAAAAAATAAAACTATCAGCAAGCCTATAAAATATTTAGGGTAAAATTTAAATTTGCCCATTTTCCTCATCATAACATAAAGAGATTATACCTACAATTTGCGTGCCTTCTCCTCTTCTGGAAGTCGTTATGCCAGCAACCTGATGGTTTCAGCCAGTCCCTGTTTTAGATTATACTCTGGCTTAAAGCCGAAGGCGCTGGCCCGCGAAATATCGGCCAGGCTGTATTTTATATCGCCGGGTCTTGGCTCACGGTAAATCGGTTTAACGTGGCTGCCAACAAGCTCCACAATCAATGCTGCCAGACGGTTTATGGTAACACTCTCTCCACCGCCGATATTAAATATTCCGCTAATATCGCTCTGCGCTGCCAGGACATTGGCCTCAACAACATCTTTCACGAAAGCGAAGTCCCTGGTCTGCTCTCCGTCACCGAAGATAACCGGGGCATTACCGCGCCGGACCTCCTGGATAAACTTAGGGATGACCGCCGCGTATGGCGAATTGACATCCTGCCTCGGCCCGTAGACGTTGAAATACCTCAGGCACACCGTCGGGAGGTTGTAAATCCTGGTAAAAACCTGGCAATAATACTCTCCAACAAGCTTGGCGACGGCGTAGGGGGATAAAGGGCGGGGCATCATATCCTCCGTCTGGGGGAGGGTAGGGGTATCACCGTAGACGGCGGCGGAAGAGGCCAGGACTAGCTTCTTCACGCTGTTGTCCCGGGCTGCCAGGAGGACATTTAGTGTGCCGTTGACATTAACCTCATGCGAGGCCTGGGGGTTATCTATGCTCCGGGGAACGCTGGTGACCGCCGCTAGGTGAAAGACATAGTCGGCATCCGTGAAGAGCCTTTTGAGTAAAGAAGGGTCAGTAATACTGCCCTGAACAAATTCGGCCTTCTTACCGAAAAGCACTTTATCCATGTTTTCCATTTTCCCGCTGGACAGGTCATCGATGATAATGACTTGATGCCCAAGCTCGACCAGTCTTTCGGCTAAATGCGAGCCAATAAATCCAGCCCCGCCGGTGACGATTGCCTTTTTCACTTTCTTATTCCCTTCCTTAAAAATGGATAAGCAAATCCAAAAACCGGTCGCAGCCCTTCGATAATAACAAACCAGTAATACCTTCGGCAATAACCGGCTAAAATTCTGCCACCGTAACGCCGGGTAGTCAGACAGTCCTGCCGCATATGTTTTTTACGTACTTCTTTATCCGAACCCGTTGACGCGCTACCCTCATGCAGCCTGAAGCTGGAGAGAACTCTTTCGATTCGGTGTATCGGGAACACCTTCGCCACCCTTATCCAGTAATCGCGGTCACTCCCGATTACGTTCTCAAGCACTCCCACCTTCTCGATAACCTCGCGTTTATAAAAGGCTGAAGTACAGGGAATGACATTTCTATCATTGATAATTTCTTTTAAATCAAAGTCATGGCTCTGGCTCTTCCCAATTATCTCTCCTGCCGCATTAATGAAACGACAGTCGCCGAAGACGAAGTAAGCATCCGGATTTCCCTTGAAAAATTCGATTACCGACTGGATAGCCCCCGGTTCGGATGTATCGTCGGCACCGAGCCAGCCAAATATTTGTCCCTTTGCCACTCTCAAGCCTTCGTTCCAGGCATCTCCTGCCCCGGTGCCTGGTTTTGAGATAAGCCGTACCCGGTCTGGATATTTAACCTGATAATCGGCCAGCATTTCTAAAGTGCCGTCGGTGGAACCGCCGTCAATGAAGATATGCTCAATATAGGGATAGTTTTGCTCCAAAACACTCTTGATACATGTTTCAAGGTACTTAACACCGTTAAGAACCGGGGTGATGATGCTGACCAGAGGTTTATCATCGATACTTCCTTTTTTCATCTTGAAGCTATGTCCCCTTTAACATAGTACCAGACAACACTCTGAGGTACTATCAGGTATTTGTCTTGGAAACATTCATAAAGTGCTTTTACTACACCAGGATGACATATACCGGTAATATAATCATCACCAAGATGTTCATCTATCGTTTCTCTAATTTTCTTGGGATATTTCGAATAATATCCCTCACAATCGTGTCCACAGAGAATACCTCCGTTCTTCAGCTTGGGTAGCCAGGATAAAATATCATTTTTAATACCATCATAACGATGGTCGCCATCCAGAAAAATAAAGTCAAGAATCTCATCAGCAAATACCTTAGAGGCTGTCTGTGATTTCATAACCATCGGATGCACGATATCCCATACACCCAAAAGAATCATATTCTTCTTAAATATCGCATAGATATCATAGACCTGGGCGATTTCATAATTCCAGTCTTCTTTAGTGCCACCTCGCCAGTGATCAACCACAAAAACCTGGCCTCCCTTATAACGAGCCACTGTTTTAGCCAATACCGAAGTTGACATTCCTTTCCAACTGCCCACTTCAAGGGCTGTCACATTTTCTTTTGCCGCCATATTTATTAGTTTATCTAGCGCTTTTACGTCCTCTCTGGCGAAGGCTTCTTCCAGATCAAGCTGCCCTTCATTCTGTGATGCTTTTACGCGTGCTTCGATGAAAGCCTGTTTAAGGTCAGGGAGTACATTTTCTGCATTAGATTTAGCATAAAGAGGCACAATCCTTTTCTCGATGATGTTTCTCGCAAGAGTGTTGAGTAACATTTTTTTTGCAATTTTTTTTATTATATTAGTCATGGCAATATCCTTATTCTGCTTTAATGAAAGGCGGCTCGTTATTTTGTTAACGTCCTCGTGCCTTAAAAGATTTCAGCAAGGCGAATGTATCATCATAAGAAAGCTTTCTCATTGGCGTGTAGTTGCTTTGCACCGAGCAATTGACAATATCAATTGGTCTCAAATTGTAAATTCTACATATTTTCTCTAACATTATCGGCATCGTTAAATTAAAAACTTTAGTGTCGAACGTAAGAGTCTGTTCCGATAAAGATTCTGGCAGGTTCGAGTTAGTCTCCCTGAAGTAAAGCTCCCGCCCCTTTATTCTTCCCCCATCCCCACCAAAAATAGCCACTAAAGGTGCCTGCCCTATTACGGCCAGTGAGAGTAAGATTGCAAAAGAGCCTTGCCTTAGAAAGTGCAGAGGGTATTCTATACCCGGTACCCGAATCAATAGCTCGCTTCCCAATGTTATTGACACAGTGGGCGTTCCGGTAATGAAGAGGAGTTTTTTATCATATTTCGCAATGAATTGGCCCAGGTCAAAGCCCCCGGCGACTTCCAGCGGGTGAAAACCAGCCCTTTCCGAGATAAGTATATTGTTCTCTTGTCTTTCCAAAAAATCAATGACATTGCCCGTCTCTGAATCCCCCCCGCTCTTGAAGGAACCGTACATTAAGACGGAGTAAGTACGACCGATTTTCTGCAGGATATTATTCTCTGGAACCCTAAATATATTCAGACCAAAATAGCATATATCACAGTCCGCAAGTTCGGTAATCCTTTTCTCAAGTTCTTCGACAGAGGAACCATGCAGTATGATTGCCACCGGTCTCCCGTTTATCACCCGGCGCAGCCTTTCGATTCTGGCTTCAGTGTTCGGCAGATAGTGGCTGAAATTCAGACGGACTGCCTGTTTTCCGGCAAGGGCTTCCCGTTCTTTTTTAATCTGAGTCCTATCGTAAAGCTTTATGACCCTGCCGAACCACCTTTTAAACACAGGAATAGCCAGGGCTTTCAGGATAACTTTCTTCAGGACTATCTTAATCGCCAGTAATAGGTTGCCCAATATAACCTCACCAGCTTCCCTCTGTGTTCATCTGCCAAAGTATTCGATTGTTCCGGCCAGGGCTTCTGCCTTCTCCATGGCTATGTCCATATCCATGTAATTAGTCTTGAACTGGAGCAGCTTGGGCTGTATCGACTAAATCCTCAACCGGCAACCCTTTTAATTGTTTTAAACAGAGCGAAGGTTTCGTCGTAGGAAAGGTTTCGCAACGGCGTATAATGGCTCTGCGTCGAGCAGTTAATAATGTCAACCGGTTTTAAATGGTAGGTTTTATGGACGTTAACCAGTATCAGCGGCATCGTTATATTAAAAAGTCTGGTATCAAATGCAAGACTATCTGCCACAGCCAACTCAGTTACGTCAATGGGTCCGCTCCCCCGATAATGGAGCTCTGATACGTTTATCTGGCCGTCATCACCACCAAAAACAGCCACTATTGATGGCTCGCCGATAAGTGCCAGCGAGAGTAAGATAGTAAAAGAACTCTGTCTGAGAAAGTGCAGTGGGTATTCTCTACTCGGCAGCGGAAAGAGCAATCCACTCCCTATTGTTATCGTGGCACAGGGCATACCAGTATAAAATAAAATTTTCTGGTCGTATTTTCTGATAAATTCCTTCAGAGTAATCCCGCGTGCCATCTCCAGGGCGCGAATATCTGGTTCCGAGATAAACATGTTATCCTCTTGCCTCTCCAGAAAGTCTACGACTTCAACTATGTCAGGGCGTTCCCCCTCCCGGCTCATTTTGCCGCTGACCATGACCACAGAGTATTTACGATTAATTTTTTGTAAGATATGCTTTTCGGGAATTCTGAAGTCATTCAGGCCAAAATAACAGATATCGCAACCATCGAGTTCGGTAATCCTTTTTTCAAGTTCCTGGACAGAAGGACCATCCAGTATGATGACCACCGGTCTTTTATTTACCAGACGGCGTAATCTCTCAATTCTTTTGTCAGTATCGGGCAGGTAGTGCTTGAAATTCGGCCGGGGTTCTCCCCGCTCGACTCCAGGTGCGTTACGCTCATTTTCCATCTGGACTGTCTCATAGATATAGAGAACCTTTTCAAACCACTTCCTCATCAGGGGAATAAGCAGGGCTTTCGTGAAGACCGCCTCAAGGACCATTCTGACCCTCAACGATAGCTTGCTCAAGATGAGCTCTCTATTCTTTGGTATCCAGACGTTCTTCCGGCGTGTGCACTGTTGTACCAAATTATTATGTATTATATCAATTATTATCATATTTGACTAGTCGACGAACCTGAACACGTTGTATACTTGACATGGGATGCATCGTGATAAGACTATACTTTAGTCATTTACAGAAAGCGAGGTGTATCCTATGAATGTAGAGGCTATATCTGAAATTAAAGAGCCATATATTATCGGCGAAACGGCCTATAACCACGAGGGCGATATCAATTATCTGTACCGGATGATAGATGATATTGCTAAATTGAAATTAAATGCCATAAAGTTTCACCTGCTGTTGAATCTGGAAAGCTATATGGCGAAAACCCACCCCTTATTTGCGGAGTCGGCAATATGGCTCTTCTCTAAGGAGGAGTGGGACAGCATTATTAACTATACGAACAAAAAACGATTGGACATCATCGCCCTGTGCGATGATGTCGAGAGTATCAAATACATTACCGGAAATAACAAACCTGTTCGTGCTATAGAACTACATGCTACCGGGCTTAATGACTACTTCCTGCTCGAAGCGGTGTCAAAATTTAAAGGGGGTGTTATTCTCGGCGTAGGAGGGTCCACCCTGGATGAAATCCAGTACGCCGTTAACTTTCTTAAACAAAGCGGGAAAAGCGATATCTTATTGATGTACGGTTTCCAGAGTTACCCTACAAACTATGCAGATATTAATCTCGCCAGGATGATGAAAATAAAGGAGCTTTTCGATTTACCCGTAGGCTACGCCGACCATACCGCATTCGATGACCCGAATAATGAAATCGTTAGTATTACGGGTGCCGTGATGGGCATTAATATTCTAGAGAAGCATTTTACCCCGGACTTTGGTAAAGAGAGGATAGATTATCATTCAGCGGTAGGCAAAAAGCAGATGGCGCGCATAAAGGAGCTGATGAAGCTGGCTCTGGCAGTCCACGGCGATGCCAGTCTTGGTATGAGCGAAGCCGAGTTGAAATACGGCAGCATCGGCCCCATGAAAAAAGCTATCGTGGCCAGAGAGAAGATAAGTAAGGGTGATAAGCTATTAGTAAAGAATCTCTGGTTCAAGAGGACCAGGGAAGAAAGCAGTATCAAGCAAAGTCAGTTCTTGCAGCTGCTTGGGCTTGAAGCCACTAAAAATATCAGCCGAGACGAGATAATAGATTTCACCAAGGTTAAGAAAGCAGAAAAAAGCTGAAAAACTTTAACCCCTCTAAACTCCTGAAATTATATCTTTGAGCGTATCACAGACATATTCCACTTCCCTTTCGGTGAGGTTGTTGTGAAAGGGCAGGGCAACCGTCAAACCGGATACCTCTTCGGTGACAGGGAAACTGCTTTTCCGGTAACCGAACATTTCCACATAAAACGGCTGTAGATGGATTGGCGGGAAATAGTCGCGGCAATCAATGCGTCTCTCTTTTAACTCCCGGATGACCCTATCCCTTTGTTCTTGAGAGAACCTCCGCTCATCAAGCCTTATGATATAAACAAACCAGCTCATTTTTACATCCGGAGCAATATAGGGAATCTTTATACCATCGACGCCGGCTAATCTCTCATTATAGAATCCGGCTACCTTCTGGCGTTTTTTAAGTATCTCGTCAATTCTATCCATCTGCGCTACCCCAAGGGAAGCACTCAGCTCATTCATGCGATAGTTGTAACCCAAACGCGTGTATGATAACCAGGAATCCTTTTCGTCCCTTCCCTGGTTACGCATGCTGCGGCATAGCCTGGCTATTTTTTCATTATTTGTCGTAATCATGCCGCCTTCGGCGGTGGTAATCTGTTTATTGGGGTAAAACCCAAAGGCCCCGCAATCCCCGAAAGCGCCGGCCTTTTTGCCTTTATATTCGGTTCCGATAGCCTCACAGGCGTCTTCAATCACCGCCAGATGATACCTGTCGGCAAATTCCATTATCCTGTCCATTCGGCAGGGATGACCGAAAATATGAACAGGTAAAATCGCCCTGGTTTTATCTGTAATTTTCTCCTCTATTTTATTAACATCGATACACAAATCATTCCTGTCTATATCCACGAAAACCGGCCTGGCCCTCTCGAATAAAATACAGTTGGCCGAGGCGATAAAACTGAAAGGAGTCGTGATGACCTCATCGCCGTCCTTGATATCCAGGCTCTTTATACAAAGGTGAAGCGCGCTGGTGCCGCTATTGACGGCAACGGCATATTTTGTTCCGATATAACTGGCCACGCTTCTTTCGAACTCTTCAATTTCCGGACCGATGCTCAGGTAAGGCGTAGCTATTACCCGGTTGATAAGCGCCACCTCTTTGGGAGTAATATCCGGGCTGGAAAGGGGAATGGTTTTTAACTCGGAGAGTAAAGTGATGTCCACCAGCCTGCCGGCGGCATCAACGATGGGGACCTCATAAATGCCCTTTTCCAGCATCATTTCTAATAATGCCGTCGCCGGAGTTCCTTCTGGGGTTGTTATCGGTCTAGTATTCATTACTTCGCTCACAGGGGTGCCTAGGTTTTTCCCGGCCAGTATGGCGCGACGGATATCGCCATCGGTCGCCACGCCCATGAGTTTCTTATTTTTATCCACAATCAAAACAATGCGTATGCCGGTTTTATCGATGCGCTGCATTGCCTCTTTGATGTCCTGGGTTCCGTGAAGAGTAATGAGTTTTAAATCTTTAAGCATTTTCCTTCATCTAACTGTTGTACGTACAATGACGGTATCATTGATTTCTAAAATTTTCAATATTGGGATCGGCTGCTCAATTCATCCCCCTTTGGATGGATTCCTTAACCATATCTAATATCCTTATCGCACTTGTCCCCCGCATAAATCATGTCCCGAGCCAACCAATTCATTCAATAACTACGTACGATTGAGTTGGACTATAAGGACTATGAGTTATCCTATATCTATTTAATCCAAATACCTCTTTAAACGCCAGTGTTTCTCCCGGATAATCATGCACATTCAATTCGTCAAATCCAATTATACTTCCTTTAGTAACATACCCTTTAATTGCTTCGAGGCATTTCTTTGTTGGTTCGTAAATATCGAAATCAAAATAAGCGAGCGCTATAATTGTCTCTGGATTTTCCTTAAGAAACTTATCTATCTCTATTATGGAATCTCCCTTCACTAATGAATATTTTTTAATATGAGATATAGGGCTTTCCTGTTCATGATAATCAAGAACTTGTTTTAGATACTCTTCGTAGTTTTTTGTTACTGACCAAGACCCTGTTGAAACAATGTCTGCTTTACCATCCTTTTCATGTACCGAAGGGAATCCTTCAAAGGTGTCAAATCCAACAATCTTACGATTGTGATTAAAAGGTTCATAAATTCCCCTGAATGATTCAAACAATGCCAGATTTCTACCCCATCTAACACCAAATTCCACAACGATACCATGAACATTGATAATTTTTTGATAGAGTTCATTGATAAACAGTATCCTTGAGAAATCTTGCCTTTTGATAAATAGATCTAAATTTTCCAATAATTCATTTTCTGGAATTGGACACTCCTTAAATAATTTGAAAAATTTTTCCCTCCAAGATCGTTCAACGGTTGAAGAATACCATTTAGTTTTAATGTCATCTCTCATCCTATGTCCTCCTAAATAGATTAATACTGAATCGCAATCCTACATGCCAGTATATTTTATTTTTTATCTCCGGTACTTCGGGAAGTAATCAGAATCCTGTACCTCTATTCCTTGCAATCGGTCATACTTATCCCTGGCTTCGCATAGCATCCGGTACATTTCCTCGTTATGCACTTTACTATAGGTGTAAAAATCAGCAGTGGTACTGGAGAAGGTGGATTTAAAGCGGAATAGGTCGTCATCCTTCCCTCGCCCTCCCTGCAAACTAAAAAACTTGTAATTATGTTCCCTCGCCCATAAGATTTTGGTATAAACTAGCAGATTATTAGGTCGCATATTTAAGAACTCGGGGACAGACGCCCGCAGATAATCATGGGCAAAATCATCCATTCCGACCAGGAGAGAAGCAGCTATAGTTTGCTCATCATACCTTGCCAGGAACAGCTGAACCTTATTTCCCAATAATTGAAACATATTATGAAAAAATTCCCGCGGGAAGAAGTAGAACTCTCCGGCTTGTTTTCGCTCCATAGCCGCCGTATATAAAGTATAAAAGATTTCCCTGTCGGCTACGCTCTGTGAAAGAACCACCTTAACTCCGCTATTGTTGGCTTTCCTAATTGCCTTTCGGTTTTCCTTCTTAAAGTTATTCCATATAGTTTCTTCGTCCTGTGTCAAATCCACATAGACTACTTCCCATCTCTTTTCTATGGTCATAAGCTTTTCCACCAGGGCATGATTTTTAATGAAAGGATGTAGCCTGGTAAATTCGGTAATAATATTATTCTGTCGGCAATATTCGTGCAGCTCTGTAAAAAAACCGGCCATAAGTTTGTCTTCCGTCTCTCTGCTGGCTGCGGAAATGAGAGGTCCGCCATAATACCAGGGAGAAACCATATCGTAAAGAACGGTATCGGCGTTATAAAAGGGAAGAGCATTGATTTTCCTTTTAAAATAGGGGTAAAGGACATAGTCGGTACGATTACCGTAAAAGAAGAGCTGCGCCTCATCGCCAAAGGTTTTTTCAAAAACCAGGGCATACTCCGGCATGAAGTAGATATCCTTCTGCGGCGCGTTACTTAATAGACTGCTCCACTTTTGTAAATCCTTGGTGGTCAATACTTCCACATCAAACGACCCCATGCTTCACCTGCTTCGTAGCCACGATGATATAGTGTGCAATAATGCGGGACATACCCTCTATCGTTCTTTCTGTATATTCCAGGTTGAGTTCCCCGAATCTCCCCTTTAAAAAGCCTTCTATTTCCGGGATGGTGAAAAAATGAATTGTCCCCACACCTTTGGCGTCACCCTCCGGGATATCGGTAAATGTGTTCTTAGCCACCTCCCTCCCATGTCCAAATTGGTAGTCTTTAGTAGAACGCACCAGCGAGAAGAGATGTCCATTCTTCCTCAGGACTCGGTGAATCTCCGAGAAAATTCGGGCGATATTTTCCGGCGTATTATGCTGGATGGCGGCAACATCGACAACCACATCGAAAAATCCTTTAGGATAAGGTAGCTCTATCATATCTCCAACGCTCACCTCAGCCTTTAGCCCCTCGGATTCTAGCCTCTGCTTACACATTTGAATGGCAGTTTCCGAGCCATCAATGCCATAGGTGGAAAATCCCTCTCTGGCCAGGTACCAGATATTCGCCCCACGACCACAGCCAACCTCTAACACTCTTACTTTCTTTCTTTCCTCTTGCTGCAATGATTTATACAAGCCAGCCATAAATCTTACCAGGTCCTCGTTCGGATACCTGGCTCCGTATCCCTGTGTTTGATATATTTTCCCCCAACTTTTATCCCAGGAACCCATCATAAATCACCTTTACTTGCCACTTTCCAGGACTTCCTTTAAACCGCTGGCCATATATTCTATGTCCTCGGCGGTAATATCCTGATGGATGGGCAGATTGAGTATGTGGTCGGAGATGTCGTATGAAATCGGAAATTGTTTTTTATCAATCTGCTCAATTATTCGGTAATACAGGGCAGTGGTCTCAATTTTCCTGTCCAACAGCTTGAAGTAAATATCGTTTCTGTTGATATTCTCTATAATAACGGGCAGGTTCATGGGCACAATACCCTTAGGTAACTCATTGTATAATGGGCGCAGATTGGGAAAATCCCTTATTTTCTCTGACAAAAGGCGATAATTTCCTCTCCTGATTCTGGCTATACTAACCCTGTCAAAGCGGTATAGCCGCCTCAGACTTTCCTCCGAAATGAGGTCATCTGAGATACGGGGATTGCCTAACTTTTTGTTGTTTATCACTAAGAGACCACCGTCTGCCAGAGGTAGAAACTTGTGCAACGAAAAGAAACTGATATCACCAAAGCTGCCTAAATATTTATTTTGATATTTCGACATCAGCGTATGAGCACAATCCTCAATCAGATAGGTATCGCTTTCCCGACAAATCTTGACCATTTTCTCCAGGTCACATTGCACAAACCCGAAGTAGTGTATTATCAATGCCGCCTTAATATTGGCATTTATTACCTTTTCGCGGAAGTCGTCCATATCTATGGACAAATCAGAGTTGAGTTTATAGAATTCAAATCCAATCCCCTTCGCCGCAACAGGGTCGAATACGCCGGAGCCTTCCTTTTCAGTGATGCCAATGTAACCGGGCAGCAATATTCGCCTCTGTTTACTTAGACCTAGGAGGTCAATAGCATAGGACAATGCAACACGCCCCTTTGATACCAGGTGCATCCTTTTGGAGTGCTCTTCTATCCTGAATACCTGTTTTCTTACCTGTATAGTCCCCATAACTAATCGTAAAATTTCTTTTGTAGAAGTTTGGGAGATAATTTAATTTCACTCAATATTTTAACAATCTTGCTCTCGGTCCCTCCCATTGCATATGGATTTGTACATTCCTTTACCTGGTTCCGGAACTCTTCGTCATTCAAGGCTCTGTTTATAACGGACACTATCTCGGCTTTTACAGGATTGACATCGATGATGTTATTTCCCCTTTCTCTCCCCTGCTGCCGGCTACCTATATTTACTGCGGGCAGCTTGCACGAAGGTGCTTCAATTAAAGCGCAGCTTGAATTGCCGATGAGTACACTGCTAACTGACATTAAAGATAAAAAATCTTCACGAGGAATACTCCTGCACACCTGAATAAAGGGAAGATGTTTATACTGGTTAATGACCCTAATCATCCCCCGGCTGCCGGGGTCCACATTGGGATAAATAACAATCGTTTGTAACCTTAACTCCTTTATTGCCTCCATCGTTTCCCTCATTTGCTCCGCGGCCTGCTCGAACTCAACCGGGTGCTGGATTACGATTAAAATGGGCTTATTCAAATTAAGATGAAACTGTTGAGCGATTCTCTCACGCTCTTTTCTGCTTACTTCAATTTTGGGAGAAACGCCCGGGTTACCGACGGGAAAGACATATCGAGGGTTTTCCCCCATTTTAATTATTCTTTTCGCCGCCTCCCCGGTGGCCGGGAAATGAATATGGGCTAACTTGGTTATGGCATGCCTTATCGAGTTGTCAACATTATCCCCACTCACATCTCCACCCGAAATATGAGCCACGACAATGTCCAGATACACGGCGGCCAGCGCCCCGGCAAGCATTTCTCCCCTGTCCCCGGTTACCAGTAAAATATCCGGTTTCCGTATCTCTAAAGAATCAGTGATGCCGTTTATAGCTCTGGCCAAGGACCTGGCTCTCGTCGCCGGGGCATCTTTATCTATCTCCATATCCACCCTGGACTCTATTTTAAAGCCGTCCTTCTCTATTTCTTGTACGGTATAGCCAAATTCATGAGACAGGTGCATCCCGGTGACAATAAGCGATAGTTCTAGACCAGGGCAAGCCTCTATGGCCTTCAATAGCGGACGGAGGACGCCATATTCAGCTCTGGTGCCGGTTACGGCGCAAACTTTTCTTCTGGTTTTTGTTTCCATTCTGAATCATATCCCAGGTCAGAATAGTGTCTTTTTTTATGCTCCTTCTTGCTTTTTTCCCCGTGACCATGTCCATATACCCGGGTTCGATGCCGGTGCCCGGTCTCCTGGCATTGAGCATTTCCCGGCTGATGGTGGCGGCCCCGGGGATATCTACCTTAGCTACGATGCTCCGGCGGACGACTTTTTTAATTTCCTCTTCTTCTGGCGTCGGTTTTTTAGTGCCGTCGCCCATTGCCTTTTCCACATCTCTAATAGCTTTTACCATCAGTCTCAATTCTTCCGGCTCCAGTGAGGCTTTATGGTCGGGCCCGGGGAGATTTTTATCCAGAGTAAAATGCTTCTCAATGACACAAGCTCCCAGCGCCACGGCAGTTATGGGGATAGTTATACCTAAAGTATGGTCGGATAGCCCCACGGGCAACTTAAAGGCTCGCCTTATAGTTTCCATAGCCCTGAGATTCGTATCCTCTATCTTCGCCGGGTAGCTGGTGACGCAATGCAGCAGGACGATATCTTTTACCCCTCCCCCGCGGATAACCTCTAAAGCTTTTCCTATCTCCTCAAGGGTGGACATCCCGGTAGAAAGGATAACGGGTTTTTTCTTCCCGGCAATATATTGAAGCAGGGGGAAATTGGTTACCTCTCCCGAGCCTATCTTGAAAGCAGGGACACCGAGTTCGTCCAGCAAATCAACGCTTCCGGTGTCGTCTGGAGTGGACAGAAACAGAATGCCTTTCGCTTTAGCATAATTGGACAATTCTCCGAATTCTCTGGCGGTAAGCTCCAGCTTCCTGGCCATGTCGAACTGGGATTCGCCGGCTCCGGTGGTCTCCTGCTGGTACTTCGCCTTCTCCGCGCCCGGGATTATCACTTCCTCGGTTTTAAAGGTCTGGAACTTTACGGCGTCGGCTCCGGCCGCCCTGGCAACATCAATCAGTTTTTTCGCCAGTTTAATATCGCCGTTATGATTGACCCCCGCCTCGGCGATGATGAAGCAGGGTTTCCCCTGGCCTATCGACCGACCGGCTATTTTTACCACGCCGTCCATCCCCCGTCAACAACCAGGTTATGACCGGTAACATAAGTCGAAGCATCGGAGGCAAGATAAATAACGGCGCCGTTTATTTCATCAGGCCTGGCCTTTCGCCCTAACGGGGTCCGTTCAGCGTACTTCTTTACGAATGTCTCGTTCTCACCCTCGTGGTAGACGCCTCCCGGCGATATGGAATTTACCCTGATGTTATCCTTCCCGTAATAAGCCGCCAGATAACGCGTGAAATTTATCAGTCCCCCCTTGGCGGCATTATAAACGCCGGGAGAATACACCTGTTTAATATCCGGTCTGTCCTTCATATATACTTCGTGTAGATTAGACCCTTCATATATTCTCTGGTCGTTGCCGACTATTCCATAGTGTGAGGCTATATTGATTATCGAGCCTCGCAGTTGTTTAACCATAACCGGTATAAAAGTCTGAATAGTTAAAAACGGTATAGTTAGATGCCCTAGCAAGCCGAAATTCCATCCTTCCAACGATGCCTCTTCAAACGGGTTATAGAAATCTTTGTAGGTCACTAATACGGCATTAATCAATACATCGATACTCTTTTCTTTAGCAAGAATCGAGTCCCTTGTGGCGATTATCTGTTCTTTCCGGGTGCAATCAACCTTGTGCATGTGATGTTTATCCGGGTACCTTCGCTTGAGTGCAATGACCTGTTCATTTTCCGTCGTGTTAATATCAAGGATGTGTAATTTACCGCCAAACTCCAGGATTGCTTTGGAAAAATTCCTCCCGAGATACCCGTTGCCTCCGACCAGGACAATGACCTTGTTATCCAGGCTAAACATATCAGACATATAGCATTCTCCCCATGCGGCTCGATTGTTCGCACTTATCTATTATTCTGGAAACATTGATGCCTTCTTCTAGGGTGCATATCTCCTTGTCGCTCCGGCTTATAAATGCCTCCAACTGGCACCGGTACTGGTCATTGTAATCGTAATTTTTTAGCTTGAACAGTGAGCGGCGTTTTTGCGTGGCGTAATCGGTGAACGCTATCTCCATCTTAGCAAAGTTATATTCCAGCAAACCCTTTTCAAACAGGATTCTCCCGCTTCTTTCAATAACTGGATTTAGATAGTCCATGGTAATTTTCAGTAGGATTCCGTTTTTCATCTCGATAAAAATATCGGTACTATCATCGGTGTTTATATCCAGGTCGCTGATTTTCGAGACTTTTGAAAATATTTTGCTATAATCGCCAAACCAGTGCTGACCCATGTCTATCTCATGGCATAGGGTCCTTAAAACCCCTCCCCCCAGTTCTTTTCTAGCCGCATAGCTAGCTCTATAGTCCTCGTAAGGATGCCAGAAAGGAAGGTACTGTCCCACGTACAAATCTGCTTTGAGTACCTTACCATACGCATTGGCGGCGATGATTTTACCTATCTCCTTAACAATCGGGTGAAACCTTAAATTAAAACCAACGTATATTTTGTTTTTTCTTCTTTTTAATTTATCCTCTATCGTTTCGATTTCTTTGTAGCAGCTGGCCACTGGTTTCTCGATTAAGGCATCTACATTATGGTGAATCGATTTCAGTATATATCGCGTGTGTAAAGATGTAGGATTACTGACAATCATGAAATCTGGCTTCCAGGCAAATGCTTCTTCCTCATCCGAAAACTCCTTAAGCTTTCTCAGGAGATTTTCCGGTATTTCCTTCTTGCCTTTTTGCGTTCTATAAGCAGCGACCTCGACACCACCGATTTCCTGCAATGCCTGCAGATGTCTGATGCCTATGGACCCGCAACCAAAAATAAGTACCCTGGTGACGACTACACCTCCAGCTTATTCTGGCTCTCGATTCTTTTATTATATAGCTCTTCGCAATGCCTGTTTATCTCGACAACTTGGGGGTTTTCATCCAGATATTTGATAATATCCGGCATGGAGGCCTTATAGGTATCCTTGCCGAAGTGCTCAAATACCTTTTTGAAGAACTCAAAATCCTCAGGATAGTCCAGCGTCAGCCTGTAGTTCGGCCTGATGTATTTGGCAGGAATATAAATATCAATGACATTGAATAAACCGGTGTCGGTAAAATATCGGCCCCATACCTCGGTCTCTCCGCTTTTCTTAATCTCACAGACCTTTTTCATAGCCTCTATTTTTAATCCATAGGAAAAGAACCCGTGAGGTAGCTTCAAGCACCGAATAAGGTCGGCGTTAGTTTCCTTATATTTGTCTGCAATTACATCTAAATATTCGATAGAAACTAAAGGGCAATCCGCGGTAATATTGAGGACATAGTCCAGCTTAAATTTCTTCGCGGCCTCATACAGACGCAGTATAACATCCTCCTCGCTGCCTAGAAAGTAGTCAATATTCTCACTTATCGCGATATCAACCAGCGGTTTATCCTGTGGATTGGGTGAGGTGCACATAATTATCCGGTCCAAGACATTCGACAGCTTCAGGCGGTTTATCATATGCCAGATAACCGGCTTATTATTTATTTCCAGTATCACTTTCTTGGGCAATCTGGTCGATTTTAGCCTGGCGGTTATCAGAAACCCGATTTCCACTCGAATATGCCTCTCAGTCCCAAGGGCTTATTTAGTCATTACCCTTGAGGAGCCCAAAACATAATGTCTTATCATGTTGAGGTCATCGTTGACTTCCAGGGATAGAGATGGTTCCACGTTATCCCTTTTAATACTCCCTAAAGCGAAGAGTCTTTTGTACATCCCTCTTATCCCCCCGTCGAGCCAATCAGGTAATCTGAGGTGGTCTAAGGTATGTCCCATATTTGTAGTGAGAGATGCCATTTTACTACTTGAGAAATAATATTTTTTAACGTAAGCGGACATGGCATCATCAATTAACTTCATGGATTCTTTGATGTCTCTTTGAGTTTGTTGGCTCAGGTGAATCGATAGCAAGTCTCTAACTTTCGCATATTCTTCATCATATGCACCAGTCTTAATGGCATCTGTTAGGTCCGGCCAGTCTACAAGTCTCGTTGAATCCTCATCGCGGGCGGCGTAAAGCACATCCAGGCATTGCATCTTACCGTATATTAAAGACAGCATAGAGCGTACTAATTCGCTGAGGGGACTAATTTTTATTAATCCGGTCTTCCTGGTCTCTTCATAAATCATCTTCAAATGTTCGGTTCTGTGGACAGCATAGAAAGTTGGTATTAGATAACTCGATAGATGATAACTCAGCCTGTCCTTGGGATCCGAAAAGGTGATTGATTCACGGGAATAGGCATGTTTCCAACAAAATTGTTGTTCTCCCCTTTCGTTATCTTCTAAATGAAAACTTATATATCGGCCATGGGCAACGGAAAAATCTGTATTGTTTTCAAGGAAGTCCACGGATTGATTTATCCCATTGGGCGTGACGAAATCATCATCGGCACAAAATACACAATACTTAGTGTTAACCCTTTCAACTGCGTCAGCTATCTTAAGAAACGGATTTATTTCCGTAGGATAATTAATGTGCTGAACTTTTAAATTTGAAAATGATAAAACGGTCTCTCCATTTACCTTCTTAATTTCGTCCGGACTAGAATCGGTAACAATCATATTGCAGGCAACTTGATATTCGCTGTAGTAAGCCAATATTCGTTTCAAATAGCTAGGCCGATTATGAGTCGGAATGAATATGGTAATAAGTTCGTTCTGTTTCATAACTCTCAATCAAACAACATACGCTGAATGAGACCTTTTCAAAAGCGGACGCTACATAAATTTTACCCAAACTAATATTAAATTATACCAAGAATAGATTTTAAGACCCCGCACACATAACGCACTTTTTCTTCGGTCATTCTCATACCACAGGGCAGATTGAGACCGTAGGGTGATATTTTATAGGCAATATTATTCCTCCGCCGTGCTTGTTTGGCCTGCTCCTGTTTTTCATAAGCGGGGAGAGAACTCAGCGGATAGAATAAAGGGCGTTGACCGATACCCTTTTCCCTCAGCGAAGCCATTACCGCCTCTTTCTTGAGTCCGAACTTTTGGCTGAGGATTACCGTCACCATCCAGTAGGTGTTCTTGGTATTCGGTGGCTCAAAGTTAAGCGTAATCCCTCGAAGTCCGCCTAACTCCGCCTGATACCAGTCGAAAATCCGGCGTTTGCGCTCCAGCAGTTCATCGATACGCTCCAGTTGTGCTAGACCCAGCGCCGCCTGCATGCTGGACATCTTGTACTTGTAGGCAACTTCAGTGTTCCAGAACATTTTTTCGCCTGGCCCTCGTCCGTGATCCCGTAAAAAAAGACTCCTGCGATAAACATCCTCTCGATTAGTTACCAGCATTCCGCCTTCGCCTGTGACCAGAGCTTTAGAGCCATGAAAGCTGAATACTCCGGTATCCCCAAAACTGCCTGCCTTATGTCCCTTATATTCGGAGCCAACGGCTTCAGCGGCGTCTTCAATCACGGCAATCCTATACCGCCGGGCAATCTCATTGATACTGTCCATGTCGGGCATGCCGCCGTAGAGGTCGACAGGAATTACCGCTTTGGTCCGAGGAGTAATCAGCTGAGCGAAAGATTCCGCAGCTACACACCAGGTTTTCTCGTCGACATCAGCAAATACCGGGGTAGCGCCAACGTAAGAAACCGGGGCTGAGGTGGCAATCCAGGTCAGGTCAGGCACAATCACCTCGTCACCGGGGCCAACTCCTAAAGACGCCAGAGACAAGTGAATAGCCGAGGTACAGGACGGGAGAGCCATGGCGAAGCGGCTACCATTATATGAAGCAAACGCTTTCTCAAAACGCTCATGGTACATATTCGCATTTTCGTACCAGGCATTGGCCGCGGCATCAGCCACATAATCTATTTCCTTCTGTGTAATCCAGGGCCCAGATATGGGTATCCGTTCCATGATTACTCCTTGATGCATTTCAGGTAGCCATCCGGAGCCACCGTGATGAGCAACTTGCCGCCAATGTCCTTATCAATCACGAACCTATCGTTATTCTTCAAGAACTCCCGCACCGCCGTTCTGGGATTGTTACCCTTACCCCAGGGGCGGTCAGTAAAGAAACCTTCTGGCATATCCTCAATTGCTGTATCAAAAACAACAAGGTAACTGCCCTTTGTCACCAGAGAGGAATATAATTCAAGCTCTCTGAAAACATGGCTATGTGTGTGATTGGAGTCCAGAGTCACTAGGACCTGTTTCTTGCCCCTGGCAAAGTCATAAACCTGGCGAACAATATTGTCATCAATTGAAGAGCCTTCAAGCATGGTAATCCTCTTAAACATGGGGTGCTTTTCAATCTCCACCCGGTTATGTTCGCGGATATCAATATCAATGCCCAGCACCTGCCCCGTGCCGCCAATCAGCTCAAGCATAGAAGCACAAAAGATAAGAGAGCCGCCGTGGGCAATACCAGTTTCAACGATTAAATCAGGCTTCACCTGCCATATAATTTCCTGCATGGCTATTATGTCTTGCGGGAGTTGGATGATTGGACGACCCAGCCAGGTAAAGTTATAAGAGTATCTATACTTGGCAGTATCCTTGAGAAATAGCAACCCAAGTCTGGCTATTTGCTGGTCTCCAGCCATCCTGCTAATAGCTCTCTTTCGCTCTTCCATAAATTGTTGATGATAATTCATTTAGGTGCCCCTTTTAGCACAGGCATAAATAATGTTACAATCGTCAGGTTTTGTTTTGCCGTATTCATAACAGGCTCGGCAGAACTCAAATTTCCAATCTTTCTTTTCAGCCCCCACACGTCCCCAACCAAACCCCCCTTCTTCCCAAAGACCATTTCGCAAAAACCAATCTATTTGAGGAGTAGAAAGCATCTTGTAAAAAATTCCGCCGGTGGAGACAACTTTTAACCCGGCAGACTCAATATCTTTTATCAACAAGTTTCTATCGTAGCTGCGGCGATGCCCGGCAACATTAATATCAAAGGGTGATAATTCATATTCGTCAGTTAATGTTCCCATCATACGGGCTATGACACGATTAGCCGCTAAGGCATTGGGAACATGAACAATTAAAACGCCATCATCTTTTAAAAATGAGGCTGCTTTCTGTAAAGTTGATACCGGCTCATTCACATGCTCTAAAATATTTAACATTGTCACCGTATCAAATTTCTCTATTGTTTCAAAGGTTTCAATAAGAGATTCGCAGAACTCTGCCCTCGGACATTTTTCCCTTGCCTTGGCAAGGTGTGAGCCTGAGGCATCTACTCCAACCACCCTTTTAAATTTAGAAGATAACATGGCTATAAGAGTCCCATCGCCACAGGCCAAATCAAGAATACTATTCCCGCTGATATTTTCAAGTACGGACTGCACCTGAAAATAGGCGAGAATGGAACTATAATCCGAGTAACGAAAAGACCTGTTCCATGGAAGTGATTCTTGTCTTCTTTTCTCTTGCCCAATGTCCATCACGATTTCCTTCTCTCAATGACTAGCTGTTTGTTTTCCCTTGCTTTTGCTAATAATATGGTTCATAATCTCTTTTAACCCATCTTTTATGTCAATCGTAGGATACCACCCAAAAATTTCCTTAGCTTTACTTATGTCCATGACAATATTAGCCACAAAATCATTAATTTCATGATGCCTGATTGTGCTCTTTGAACCGCATATTTCTTTTATAATTTCAGCAAGCTCTAGTGTGGAATGACCAACTCCGGAGCCTATATTCAAATCAAATGAGTGGTCAGGTTTGGCCTGGATAACACATTCAATGGCACTAGCCACATCACTAACCTGAACCAAATCCAATACGGGCAAACCATTAATATAGCGGTGAGTAAATATCGTTTCATTCCTTAAGGCTTTCTCAAAGAAGGTATAAATAAATTTAGGCTTATCAGTGCCGACTCCATATACCGGGCTTAACCTCAATAAATGTATATTAAGGTTATAGATGTCTCTATACTGATTCAGCAACATTTCGCACAAGGCTTTAGCCTCTCCGTAAGTCCCTTTTGGGTGTAGAGGTAAGGACTCTGATGCAATTAAGTACGAACTATTATAGCCGGAATACACAACCCAACCGGATAGATATAAAAGGTTTAAGTGATTCTCTTTGCATACGTCTAAAACATTTTTTAGCATTACCAGTGATTGCCCAAGAGCTTCAGTTGTGCCATATATTCTCGGATTGGCTAAGTGAATAATAGTATTCACACCGCTATTTTTAACTATTGAATCAAGCCTGGTTGCTCCCTCTACAAGGTTGACTTCCTGCTGTGTCGGTATAACTAGGCTATGATTTTCACCCAACTTTGTCGCTAAAGCGCTGCCAATAAAGCCTGTGCCACCAGTGATAAGAATTTTGTTGGTTAACATACTCTTTTTTTTATCCATTCTTAAAGCCTGTCTAACAGAGTTGAGAACATCAAGACGAATCGGCGTTTCTCCCGTCTTATCCATAACCAATTTAATTGCCTCATCAAAATCAGAATTGAAATATTGTACAATGGCACCAACGGCAATGGCATTACTCCTTGATATCCCATAATCACAGCCAATTACTACTTTATGATTACGCTTCAGTAAATCAAAAACAGCGTTGATTTTGTCCAATATCGCTTGCTGCGAATTACCTGCCTTGTCAACTAAATCCCTAACATCAACGATGGAATATTCTTTATCATTAACCTCATCTATTTTGGCTGTGCCTAAATTTTCAGTTATCCATTTAATCATTTCTTTAGCCATTCATCGTGTATATACTTCTCTTCAAGGCTGCGGAGATAATAACCATATTTAATCTTTCCAAGCGGTGTGTATTTATGGTTAAGTAAAAACTGAAGGAATACATCAACCTCATTAAACCCGGCCATAGTTCGCAAATAAGTTGATGCGGAAAACCTCGGATTAATCTCGAATGGAATTAGTATTCCGCTGTGGAGACGTCCCTGGATATTCAGAGGACCGGTACTACCTAGTGCTACTGCAATTATTTCAGCTTGTTGTCGCACTTCGGGAAACTCCTCTATCAGACCTTGACTATATCCACTTGATATGACTCTATCATCATATTTAGTAAGACACGACAGCTTGGCATTGAAAGACCTTTTTAAGGCTATTGAAGCCATTACCTCCCTGTTTGGAAGAGATAAGACGCCTACTGTATACTCACCTTCATAATGAGGAATATACTCCTGAGCAATCGGCTTAATGGCTCTCTTTCTAAGATAAGAAACGTAAAGCAGCGCCTCGTCCCTGTCCTCGGCCAGGCAAACAAAAGTACTTCCCCCGGAGCCGGTAGTCGGTTTAAGAATAACAGGATAATTGAAAGCATTCAGCTCATCTATATCATTAACCAGCTTCGTTAATGGAACCGGGATACCTTGGTTGCTCAAGTACTCAAAGGTCTTTATCTTATTAGTACAAAGTTCGATAACTTCCTTCGAATTAATGGCTAAAGCTATGTCTTCCTGGTCAAATAAATCCTTTCTGTTACATAATAACAGTAGAGGTTCCTCGCCTCCAGGGATAACTGCGTCTATCTTCTCCTTCCGACAAATATCAAGTATGTTTGGTGTATATTGCTTGCGGTCAACAACATAGGTTCTGACAAAACCTTCTTGATATAATCCGTAAGCGTAGGGAGAAATATCAGCACCAAAAATATTATAGTTCCCACTGTGTCTTAAACTTTTAAAAAGCTCTGTTCCCAAAGATGCCCCGCCAACCCCGGCTATTAAGATAGACCTTTTCATTCTTTGCCCTTCCCAAAATCCAAATAACTCTGGTCTTTATCCGATAAGATGGGATTGGGTAACGGCCATTCAATCACAAACGCCGGGTCATTCCACCTCAGCCCACGGGCACATTCGGCGTGATAAAATTCCGACATCTGATAATTGACCACGGTATCATCCTCCAGGGTCTGGAAGCCGTGAACTAAGCCCTTGGGAATATAAATCATATTATTGTTTTCACTACTCAGCTCCACAGCAAACCATTGGGAGTAAGTAGGAGAATAAGGTCTCAAGTCTATAATCACATCGTATATTACGCCTCTTGGGCAGTTGATTAATTTTACTTCTTCATAAGGAGCAGTCTGGTAGTGCATACCGCGCAGGGTCCCCTTCTTTTTGTTATAAGAGACGTTGCACTGGACAATGCGAGTATTTAAACCATGCGCTTCAAACTCTTCCTGACAGTAGCTGCGGGCAAAAAACCCCCGCTCATCTGCCATCGGTTCTAATTCAATAATATAAGCTCCTTTAAGCTTGGTTTCTTTAAATATCATCTCACATTACTCGTACTTCAGGTACGGGAATAATAAATTTCCCCCCTCGTTTCCGGTATTCATCCTGCTGGGCTAAAATCTCTTCAGCGAAATTCCAGGCTAAGATTAGAGTGAAATCCGGCATTCTGTTCAGTAATTCATCCGGGTTTAAAATCGGTATTTTTGTTCCCGGCAGGAAAAGTCCCTGCTTATGTGGGCTTCTATCAACCACGAAGTCAATAAGCCTATTATTTATACCGGTATAGTTCAACAAGGTATTGCCTTTAGCCGCCGCGCCATAAGCGGCGATATTCTTGCCTGCTTTCTTAATTTCTTTTAAAAATCCAACTAGCTCAGCCTTCAGCTTCTCTACCTTTTCACCAAAACTCAGGTACAAACTCTTGCCTCTAATCCCATACTTCTCTTCCATGGCTAGCATCTGCTTTAAATTATTTGATACCTCATTCCTGTTTTCTCTTTGCAGAAAAACTCTTAATGAGCCGCCGTGTATATCCTGTGTACTCACATCAAATAATACCAATCCGGCACGTTCGGCAAGTATTTTTATCGCACTCAAAGAGAAATAAAATACATGTTCATGGTAAATTGTATCGAACTCGGTATTATCCAGCAGGTCTTTTAAGTAAGGAAATTCAAATACCGCTCTACCGTTTGGCTTTAAGCATTTATTAACAGAAATCAAGAAATCATTAATCAGGGGAACATGGGCTAAGACATTATTACCGATGATAATGTCAGCCGGCCCTTTCTCTTGCAGGACTTTACTAACAGAACTGGCACCAAAGAAGATATCCCGAGTAGGAATGTCTTTTTCATTGGCGACTTTGGCAATGTTTTTGGCCGGCTCAATTCCCAGGATAGGAATACCTCTCTGCTTAAAGAACTGCAATAGATACCCGTCATTACTACCAATTTCCATTACCAAGCTATTTGGATTTAAAGAGAACTGGCTGGTTAAGCTTTCTGCCATAGCGGCGGCATGTTTTAGAAAGGCATCGGAAACAGACGAAAAATAAAGATAATCACTGAACATGTCCTCAGGGGCAACCCTGTGGGTGAGCTGCACTAAATGGCACCTCGGGCAACAGGAAACGGCAAGCTTATAATAAGTTTCTTCACGTTCTTTGTCTTCTGGTTTAATGTAGCTATTGGCCAGAGGCATCTCACCCAGATCCAGGAAAGCGCCGGGCAGTTTGCTGCTACATCCCAGACAGTTTCCTATAGTTTTGGGTAAAAAATACTTATCCCTCATGGCTAACCCATCGCTTGTCTTTGACTTGACTTAACGATATAGTCATTAATCTGGTTCACGCAGAAATCATAATTAATATCATCTTTTTTATACCAGTTTACAGTATATTCGATGGCTTCATTCAAATTCAGAGCTGGCTTCCAGTTGAGTAGACTCATTGCTTTTGAAATATCCAATACTAATGATTTCGTTTCATAATGTTCATTTGATTGTCTTTTTGATAAATCCTTGTATTGTCCCTTTCCCCAATGCTTAATCAGTCTTTTTACGAGTTCTTCCACGGAGATAACCGACGTGTATTCAGGCCCAAAGTTCCATGCCCCCGAATATTTATCGCCATCTTCATACATTTTTGAAGCGAGAAGTAAATAGCCGCCTAAAGGCTCGAGTACGTACTGCCATGGCCTTATCGCTCTCGGGGAACGAAGGCTGATAGCCTCTTTTTTCTGTAATGCCCTGATACAATCCGGGACCAGCCTGTCCTCCCGCCAGTCTCCTCCACCGATGACATTCCCTGCCCTTACTGAGGAGAGCGCTTTATTATTTTGCTTATCTTCACTTAAATTAAAGAAGGAATTTCTATATGCTGATGTAATAAGTTCGGAGCATCCCTTGCTTGAACTATATGGGTCATAGCCGCCTATCGTATCATTCTCTCTATACCCCCAGACCCACTCTTTATTTTCATAGCATTTATCACTGGTGACATTTACAATTACCTTTACCGAGTCAGTAAGACGACAACATTCGAGGAAATTTACTGTCCCTCCTATATTCGTATCGTAGGTTAGCTTCGGTTGTTGGTAAGATAACCTGACTAATGGTTGGGCTGCCAGGTGGAATGCAATCTCTGGTCGGTATTTGTCAAAAATATCTTTTAATTTATCGTAATCTCTGATGTCTCCAATGTTACTGATAACCTTGCTGCCCACTTTGGCGACAACGAAGTTATCATTCTTGGTGTATGGCTCTAAAGCATAGCCGATAACGTTAGCCCCCAGTTCTTTCAGCCAGATAGACAGCCAGGACCCCTTAAAGCCTGTATGTCCCGTGACCAGGATAGTCCTGCCTTCAAAGACGTTATTAAATAGTTTGTTCATTTCCAGACTTTCCAAAACGCCTTATTTTCTTTCCACAGTTGGTTTAGATAAACCACATCTCTTTCATGGTCCATGCAATCCCAGTTTCCCTCATGTTTGTAGACCATCACCTGGCCGGCCTTGGCTAAATTCTCCAGAGGGCCTATTTCAAAATCGCAGTCTTCATCTTCAGTCAAGTAATTTAACATCCCTTTATTAAAAACCATGAACCCGCCATTAATTAATTCCTTAGAAAACTGTGGTTTTTCCCTAAAAGAACGGACCAGCCCCCTTTCTTCAACCAACTCCCCGAATCGGGAAGGACGACGCACACCAGTGACTGTTATGATATTATCGTGGGATTTGTGAAATTTTAACAATTTTTTCAAATCTATATCAGCTAGCCCATCTCCATAAGTCAGCATATTGGTTTCTGAGTCCAGATACTTTTCAACTCTTTTTATTCTGCCCCCTTTGAGGGTATCCAGTCCTGTATCTACTAAAGTAACCTTCCAGTTCTTCTCGCCGTGGGCATTGTGATATTCAATGGCCCCGGAGGACATATCTACGGTAAAATCGTTATTTAGAATCTCATATTCATAAAAATAACTTTTGATAACATTCGCTTTAGCTCCCAAACAAATGACAAATTCATTGAATCCAAAATGGGAGTATATTTTCATGATATGCCATAGAATCGGTTTACTGCCTATAAGTACCATGGGTTTAGGTATGGCCTCAAGCTGCTGACCAAGCCTTGTACCCAAACCGCCCGCAAGAATGATGACTTTCATATGTCTTAATCTCCCTCTTTAAGACTATGCTTAACATTGGTGTTTTACGACGGTACATATTCGGTTTTCCATTCCAACCAGGGTCTGATAACCCCGCCCGGCCATTCGCGTGTATAATCGCCTCTGACGCCGCCCGAGCCAGAGTCAGATACATGAAAGCTTATGGCATCGCGTTCCATGGCATGTAATGTGTGGGGATTTGTGACAACAGCCGCCAGAACCGTGAAAGCTCCCTCATTAAGAAAATTGCCCGGCAGGCAGCACACACCACGATAGCGTCCAATTGGCCTTTTACGGTTGTGCCAGGCTGGGTCCAAATTATTGAGGGAGACAAACATAAGCAGGCCGGATTCATCATAAAAATAAAATCCATCTTCAAGAACCCAGCCCTCTTGCAGTACCCAGAATTCTATTTCAACATAAATAGGCTCTTGAATATTAAACTCGCCAGTGATCTCTCCTTGGCTGTTTTTAGCGCGTATGGCGTGCAGGCGAACGACATCTCCCCCGGGGGCATGTTTTAAATCATCCCACTTCCTTTCAGAATTGATATTTAAGCCCGCCCCCAGATAATATTTGACAACTTTATCAGTGGTCCCGTCCTCCACGACCCTGCCCTGCTCTAACAAAATCGTCCGCTGACAAAGACGCTTCACGGCAGCTATGTTATGAGATACAAACAATACCGTCCTCCCGCCTCTGGCAACATCCTCCATCTTACCCAGGCACTTCTTCTGAAAGGCTATATCCCCGACGGCCAGCACTTCATCCACAAGCAGTATCTCAGGCTCAAGGTGGGCGGCTACGGCGAAGGCAAGCCTTACGTACATGCCGCTGGAGTATCTTTTTACCGGCGTATCGATGAACTGCCCGATTTCGGAAAAAGTGACAATGTCGTCAAATTTCCGTTCAATCTCCTTTTTCCGCATACCGAGAATGGCACCGTTAAGGAAAATATTCTCCCGTCCCGTAAGCTCAGGATGGAAGCCGGTGCCGACCTCCAGCAGGCTTGATAATCGGCCGTGAATTTCGATAGAGCCGTTGGTGGGTTCGGTAATGCGTGATAGAATCTTGAGGAGGGTGCTCTTGCCGGCCCCGTTCCTGCCGATAATACCCAGTACTTCTCCCTCATTCACTTCAAAGGAGATATCCTTGAGCGCCCAGATTACGTCTTTTTCATCATTCTTACCGAAACTCGTCAGGCTACGTAGCCTGGCAAAGTTTCTTACCGGCGTACTGACGAAATCCATGATGGTTTCCCGGATAGTTTTATAACCCTTCTCGGCGGCACCGAACCGGTAACGCTTGGAAAGACTATTTACCTTAATAATCGTGTCAGACATGCTTCACTCAAATCACATCGGCGAAATAACGTTCCGTGTGCCTGAAATATAGCGCTCCGATGAAAAAAAGTATCAGACTCACCGAAGCGGAAACCAGAAGCAACTGAGAAGGGAAAGCGACGGTTCCCAGTAAAGCCGAACGGAACCCCTCGATGACCCCAGTCATAGGATTTATGGCATATATAAGATGATATTTTGCCGGCAGCATGGATACCGGATATACCACTGGCGAGGCAAACATCCAGAACTGCACCACAAAAGGAATAGTATAAGCAATATCCCTGTATTTGGCGCTCAGAGAGGCAAAAATCATACCCACTCCGGTGGCGGTGAGCATCATCAGGATGATTAGCAGGGGCAGAAAAAGGGCCATAATGGTGGGGTATATATGATAATATAGCATCATGCCAATCAGGATAATAAAGGCTATGACAAAGTCCAGTAAAAAGGCGAGAACCGGTGTCAGGGGAGCGATAAGACGGGGGAAATACACTTTGGAGATTAAACCGGAACTTGATACGACGCTGCTGCTAGAACCTGATATCGAGCTGGAAAAATAGGTCCAGGCAATTAAGGCTGAATAACTAAAGATTGGGTAAGGAATGCCGTCGGAAGGCAATTTAGCCAGGTTGCCAAAAAAAAGACTGAAAACAATCATCATGAAAAGGGGCTGTACGATTGCCCAGAGTCCGCCCAGGACCGTCTGTTTGTAACGTACCTTGATATCACGGATAACTAGGAAATAGAACAGGTCCCGATAGGCTGCCAGTTCTTTGAAATCGATTAGCTGCCAGCCTTTTTTGGGCTTGATAATCAGACATGGTTTTGCTCCAACTGCCTGTGTCGTGTCTTTCATTTAAAATAGCCTTTTAGGGTGTCGCTGATATATAGTAAATCATCGTCAGTCAGGTACTGGTGGATGCCGAAGTGAAGTCCGTTCTCTCCCACATATTCAGATGCCGGGAATTCACCATATCTATGTTTTAGAAATTTGAACGCCTGATGCTGGGTGGGTAAACTGCCGAATAGAGTCTTACACTGAACGCCTTTCGATTCCAGGTATTTATAGAGTTTGGCACAATCATATTTCTTATCCCTCAAGACTATCGGGAAGGCATGGGGACTCATTTTTTCAAATTTCTCCTCATTGATGAAATAACAATAGTCTGTAAGTTCTCTGGTTAGCTCCAGCAATTTATATAGATTTTGTTTGCGCTTATTGAAGGTCTTATCGAAGCTCTCTACTCCTTCAATCCCGATGGCGGCCGTAAGTTCGTTCATTCTCGAATTGAAGCCAATGCGCTGGAAATCAAAGTAGACACTGCCGAAGGGACGCCCGTGAGATTTCACCGACTTTATCACTTTAGCTATTTCATCATCATTGGTAACAACCATGCCACCCTCGCCGGAAACCACGACGTGGGCTGCATAGAAACTAAAAGTCCCCATATCACCGATACTCCCGACAACCCTGCCCTTAAAAGTAGCGCCGTGCGCCTCACACGAATCCTCAATAATCTTGAGGTCATGGGCTCTGGCAATTTCCAGGATAGGGTCCATCTTGCAGGGCTTGCCCATGGTATGTACCACCATGATAGCCCTGGTGTTCTTCGTAACAGCCTCTTCAATCTTTATCGGGTCGATATTTAAAGTCTCCACCTCGATATCAACGAATCCGGGGGTAAACCCGGCCGCCAGAATTGAGTTAGCCGTAGAAACGAAGGAGCAGGCCGGAACAAGAATTTCATCACCCCTTTTCGCGCCAACCTCATATAATGAGGCGCATGAGACTATGTCGGCATCGGTTCCTGAGCTGGTAGCGATGGCATGTTTGTAGCCAAACTTATGCGCAAATTTTTGCTCGAATTCGGCAACATTCCTGCCTTCGGAAACCCAGTTAGCCTCCAGCGCTCTCTGGATATATTTCCTGGCGATGTCGCCAATTTTAAGGTCACCGAACGTTATGCGCACTTGGCACCCCCGGACTCCGCCTGTAGGAATTCGCCCCGGCAAATCAGCATACCCTTTAATCTTTAATATATAATACCACTAACTAACGGGCAACGCCGCTGAAGCATTTAAACCGGGCATTCAAGCATATTTACGTTGAATCTTATATTTGAGCATGTCCTTAACGTGCTCCACCACTTCCGACCCAAACTTCTGTCTCACCATCTCTAGATATCTCGGATTGCTGAAATAATCACGAAAGGCATTGTCCCGGAAGCGCAGAACCTCAGCCGCCGATAGGTATTTGGTGGGCATGGGTATGGCTTCCTCGGAGAACTGCCCGTAGCCATGCCATGTCTCGGGCAACTTTACACCCTGTTTTAAAGCATCCTTATATAGCTGAGAGCCGGGGTAAGCCATCGCCATATAGAAATTTACATATTCAAAATTATACTCCTTGGCCATATCCAGCGTTGCCTGCATTGTCTCCTGGTCATCCTCAGGCAGACCGAAAATAAAATTCCCCATGATGTATATACCGGCAGCCTGCGTCATTTCAATTGCCTTTTTCGTCTGGTCCTCTTCTGTCTTCTTGGCGACATCCTTACGCACTTTTTGGCTTGCCGATTCAAATCCGTAGGCAAGCCATTTGATGCCTGCCTGTTTCATCTTTTCCAGCATGGGTTTGTTGACCGTGTCCACCCGGGCGTAAGCCCAGATATTCAGGTCATAGCCCCGTTGAATAATAAGATTGCAGAGGCGAGTAACCCGGTCTTCCCTAAGGGCAAAGAGCTCGTCGGTGAACTTGATATTCCTTATTTTATAGTTTTTGACCAGGAGGTCTATTTCCTCTATCACTTTCTCCGGACTGCGAAAACGTATGCCCGGTTTATCATTATAAAGTGCGTGGATATTACAATAGCTGCAGTTAAAGGGACAGCCCAGGCTGGTGTACATGATTGCGTAGGGCTGCCTCCGGTCGATATGCTCAAAACAGTGCCAGTTATGAGCACGATACTTATCCATGGGCAGGAGGTCCCAGGCGGCCAGCGGCAGTTCATCGGGGTCGACCAGTGGTGCTGAGGGATTGGCTATCACCTTTCCATTCTGGATATACCAGAGACCGGGGGTCTGGCTATCTCTAGGCTCTTTGCCTGCCCTTAATGCCTCTAATAGACGAAGAATCGTGTAAAAACCCTCTCCCTGAGCGACAAAGTCCGCGGCTTCTTCCTTTAGAGTCCTTTCCGGCAATGCCGACGGGTGAAGTCCGCCGATAATTGTTTTAGTATTAGGGGCTTTCTTTTTAATGGCCCGGAGGAGTTCGCCGGCGGCGGTCATCTTGGGGGTTGAGGAGGCAGAAGGATTGGAGCCGAGCACAATAACTGCGGTTAAAGTGGGATTATACTCGGCAATCTTTTCAGCCGTTTCTTCCGGGCTCAAGTTCTCCGCCTCGGCATCGATTATTTTTACCGAGTAGCCATGTTCCCGAATAAAGGCTACCAGCAGGGCGCACCACAGGGGAGGTTCAATCCCCGAAAGAGACGAGCCCAGCTTGCCATACATCTGCGCCTGGGCACCCGGATTGACTAACAGGAGGTCCAGTTGTCCTGTCATTTTACTCCCAGCCATGATAAAGTTGTTTTCGTGATGCTGGCCACATCCAGTCCGCAAAGGAGGTGAAGTTGTTCTCTGCCGCCGCCTTGAGAAAAATACTCGTCAGGAACACCAAAACGACTGAGTTTTATGTTTTCCCCGCGGTCGGTGATAAGAGCAGATATGATACTCCCTATGCCACCGTTAATAAAATTTTCTTCCATAGTTATTACGCGCCTGGATTTAGGTATAGTGCGCAATAACAATTCTTCATGGAGCGGTTTTATCCGGTATAAATCAACAATTCCGGCATCTATGGAATGCCTGGCCAACCCATCGGCTACCTTGAATGCCTGGTGCACCATAATACCGGTGGCGATAATGCTTAAATCACGTCCCTTTTTCAGTATCGACAAGCCATCGGAGAAGACGTCTTTTTGTGCATTATAAATAGATGGAAATATTTCGCGGTCGAACCGGACGTATTTAGGCCCCGGATTTTCATAGGTCATGCGGGCAAATGCCGCTCCCATAACGCTATCGGAGGCGTTGAGGATGGTCATCCCCGGTAGAGCGTTCATCACCGCGATATCTTCCAGGGCATGATGCGTCGGGCCGGAAAGGTCATAGGAATAACCCGCCCCAACTACCACTCCGGTTATGTGATAACGTTTAAAAGCTAGATGTACTCTGAGTTGTTCGTAACAGCGTAATGGAAGAAATGGGGCTATAGAATACATATAAACTATCTTGCCGGCCAGAGCCAACCCGGTAGCTACATTGACCATATTTTGTTCTGCAATCCCGATATGGATAAACTGGCTGGCGCAGTCTTCCCTGAATTTATCAAGGCTCGGAGCGCCAAAGTCGTTGGAAATCAGAATAACCCTGCGGTCTTCGCGGGCAATGTTATACAGCTCATTAAGGAAGGCGTCCCTCATGCTCAAATTCACTTCCCTAGTTCCTCCCTCGCCTTTTCCAGCTGCTCGCGGCTCGGAATAATGACATGGCCCATGGGGTTATTTTCCAGGAAAGAAATTCCCTTCCCTTTGACAGTACTGGCAATTATCATTAAAGGTTTGTGCGACTTTCTGGTACGGAATCCTTTGAAGGCGGCGAATATTTCGTCGAAGGAATGACCATCGATAGTTATGGCATCCCAGCCGAACGACTGCCATTTGCTTTCCAGGGGGTTTAACTTAAGGCAGTTCTCTGTAAAATCAATCGTACATATCCAGTTACGGTCGATTATACCTACTAGATTATTAAGCTGGTGATGTCCGGCGAACATAGCCGCTTCCCACACCGAACCTTCATAGCACTCTCCGTCGCCCAGCAACACCACCGTCATATATTTTTTCCTGTCCATCTTACCAGCCAGTGCCAGCCCGGCACCGACTCCCAGGCCATGGCCCAGCGACCCCCAGACTGCTTCTATTCCCGGAATATTGTCCCCGTAGGGTCCTAGAATCCCATCGCATTGACAGAATTTCTCCAGCTCTATTTCAGGAAAGAAACCAAGGTCGCTGAGTATGGGATATAGTCCCACTGTTCCGGGGCTTTTACTCATGATAAACCGGTCTCTTCCTTCCCATTGCAGGTCATTTGTGTGAAAACGCAGGATACCGCCGTGGAAAAGAGCGACCAGAATTTCCGTGCAAGAAAAGGCAGAAGCTACCCTGCCTTCACCGGCGCGTACGCACATCTCCAGCACTTCCTGGCGGACCCACCTGGCTTTCTTTTGAAGCTCAACTGTCTTGGTTTTAGCCATAGGAATGCCTATCTGGATTTCTCGTAATACGAATCAGGTTCATAGAAGATAATCTGACTTCCGGCACTTTCAAAACGGAAGGGTACATTCAATACATTGCCCATAGCTTTATAGACCGTGTCTTGAAGCTCCGGCCTGACAAAGAAAAGCATAAAGCCCCCGCCGCCGGCTCCCAGCAGCTTTCCACCCGAAGCGCCAGCTTTTATGGCGGTCTCATAAAGAAAATCTGTATAAGGCGTCGATATTTTATCCGTCAGGCTTCTTTTCAATTGCCAGTTTTCGTGAAGCAGCTTCCCGAAGTCAAGCAGGTCACGGTCGCTGTTCAGGATATTTATAGCCTCATCCACCATATGAAGCATCTGGGTCAATTCCCGTTTTTTACCGGGCGTTTGTTTAATCTGCTCTCCGGCAATCTCAGAGGCCGTACGGGAGAAACCGGTGAAGAATAACATCAGATGATTTTGCAGGGACTCAAGCCTCGGCGGACTGATGGTAATACGCTTGATATCGATATTATTGTCACCACTGAAATCTACTCGATTAAACCCGCCAAAGGCGGCCAGGACCTGGTCCTGACAGCCGACATTTTCTTTAAGCACTTCCTGTTCAATGTGTATTGCTTCCTGGGCTAATTGCATCCTGGAGGGCATGACGCCTTTAAGGGCGTAAAGGGCATTAAGCAAGCCGACGGTAAAGGATGAACTGGAGCCCAGTCCCGTCCTCGCCGGTAAGTCCCCGTCATGGTGAATTTCAACGCCGTCGATTATTCCCATGAATCTCAGGGTCTCTCTCACGGCGGGGTGACGTATTTCATCAATGTCGCGGACAAGTTCCGCCTGTGAGTAGACGATGCGGTGCTTATGCTCGAAGAATGGCGGCAGGCAGCGACAGGTGATATAGCAGTATTTGTCGAAGGTAGTAGCCAGTACGGCGCCGCCACTTTCCCGGTACCAGACCGGGTAGTCGGTGCCACCGCCAAAGAATGAGATGCGGAATGGAGTGCGACTAATAATCATAATGATTCCTTAATAAAATTTATGTAACCCTCCCCCCGGTTAACTGCCGGTTATTACTTCCATAATTAATTATTACTCTCATCTCTTGATAGTCAACCTGTCTAATGCTCTCATAAAAAATGGATAAGAAAAACCGAAAACTGGCCGTAAAAGGTCAACCACTCTCTTCAGGCAGTGCTGGTAGATGGGGAGTAAAACCCGCCGTATCGCACCAGTAATCGCCAGCAGATAGTATCTTCTTGCCCGGGGAGAGAATAAACGTCCTCCATACCTTCGACTGACAAGGAAATCCTCCCTGGCACGCGATGTGGCCTCCATAACCGCCGCACCGCGTTTGTCCATGTGTTGCCTGTAGCTGGAAAGTGTCTTCTTAATGCGGTGTATGGCGAATACCTTGCCTATCCTCATCCAGTATTCAACATCACTGCCCTTTATAGTTGTGTCAAACCCACCCACTTTCTCCACAACCTCACGCCGGTAGAATGCAGAAGGGCAGGGAATATGGCAGGAATCGTTAATCAGCTCATCCAAATCAAAGTCCTTCGTCTCATACCTATCGGATATTTCGCCCTTTTCATCGATATAATTACAGTCCCCGAAGACAAAATAGGCATCCGGATTGGCATTGAAGAATTCGGCAACGGTCTGAAGGGCATCCGGTTCGAAAATATCGTCCGAGCCCAGCCAGCCAAAGATTGCTCCTTTCGCCATGGCGAAACCTTTATTAACCGTCTCCTCGGTAGATTCATCCGGTTCCGAGATAAATCTTATCCTATCGGGATACCTGGCCTGATAGCGGGTCAATAATTCTACCGTGCCGTCAGCCGAAGCGCCGTCTATGATAATATGCTCGATGTTAGGGTAGCTCTGGTTCAAGACGCTTTGAAGACAGGCCTCCAGATACCTGACGCGGTTGAAGCTCGGGGTAATAATACTGACCAGTGGTTCTCTACTCACTATTTTCTCACCGATATTCGTAAATAAAGACGTTCTGGAACTGTTTCTCATTTAATATACCAATTGTCACTAATATAGCTAATATTTCGCCTATAGTCCACATTTTTTATACTTGTTTTGATTGTTATATTAACAGTTTTACTATCTATATACATGGGTATTACCTTTTAATTATCAGATGTTACTGAACTGGTTTCTCCTGATTACCTGATAGCCTTTTATCAGGTCGGCAATACCTGCCTGGAGAGTAACATCCGGTTTAAATCCGGTTGCTTCTATTTTAGCATTGCTGACAATATAATTCCTTTTATCCGGGTCTTCGCCCACTTTTGCCTCCACAAAATAGAAGTCCGGAACCTGTTTTTTGATTTCTTTGCATAGCTCCCATTTGCTCAAATTAGCTTCACTCAGGCCGACATTATACGGTTCATTCTTCATGGTATCAAAATTCTCCAGACAATGGATAAAAGCCTTGGCCACATCCCGGATATGAATATAGTTCCTCTTGAAGTGGGCTTCAAAAAGGACGACAAAGCGGTCGGTGACGGCACGGTAGGTAAAATCGTTGACCAGTAAATCCAGGCGCATACGCGGGCTGATACCAAAAGCCGTCGCCAGCCGCAGGGTAACGCTATTGCCTGTCTCCAGAATAAGTTTTTCCGCCTCTACTTTCAGGCTGCCGTAGAGAGTAATCGGGTTAAGCGGGGTTTTTTCCGTGCAATAAACCCCTTCCTGCCCAACGCCGTAGCCGCTGTTGGTCGTTGGGAAGATAACTGCCTGGTCTTTGCGGCGCAACTCCAGTATCATCTTGACGGCATCGAGATTGACCGTTCTGGCACCGACCGGGTCTCTGGCACACAGCGGGGCGCCGGTGAGGCAGGCGAGGGGGAAAACGGCATCGGCCTTCTTGAGGTACTGTGAAACGAGGCTTTTATCCCGGGCATCACCGCGGACGATGGTAAGCTTCTGGTCGAAACAGCAGTCCAGCAGGGACGACTGATTATACATGAAATTATCAATGGCGATAACTTCATAGCCTCGCTTCAGCAGCGTCGGCACCAACACCGAACCGATGTAGCCGGCAGCTCCGGTAACCAGTATTTTCACGTTCGTTCTCCCATAATTATTTGATGGCTAGGTTATCCTGATACCACCGGTATGTTCGGCGAATACCCTCGTTCAAGCTGATTTTCGGGGACCAGCCCAGCTTTTGAATCTGGCTGGTATCCAGGAGCTTTCGCGGCATACCATCCGGTTTTGATGCATTAAGAATTATTTTTCCCTTATAGCCAGTGGTTTCCTTAATCACCTGGGCCAGCGCCTTGATGGAGATATCTTCCCCTGAACCGATATTAATCATTTCCGACTCGTTGTAATTGTCCATCAGGAAGATACAGGCATCGGCCAGGTCATCCACATGGAGAGCTTCACGCCTCGGGGAGCCGGTTCCCCAGACGGTGACACTCGACTCATGATTAATTTTAGCCTGATGCATTTTGCTTATCAAAGCGGCCAGAACATGGCCTGTTTCTGCATTAAAATCGTCCGCCGGGCCGTAAGCGTCCGCGGGTACGGCGGAGATATACTCTGTCCCGTACTGGCGGTTGTAAGACTGGCACATCCGGATACCTGCTATTTTAGCAATGGCGTAGGGCTCACTGGTGGGCTCCAGCTTGCCGCTGAGCAAGTACTCCTCCTTCATCGGCTGTGGGCAGTCCCTGGGGTAGATACAGGAACTGCCTAAAAAGAGCAGTTTTTTTACGCCGGACTTCCAGGCGGAGTGAACGACATTGGTCTGGCTCACTATGTTGCTATAGATGAACTCGGCCGGGTAACGACTATTAGCCATGATACCCCCTACTTTTGCCGAGGTGAGGAAAACATTATCCGGCCTTTCCGCCATAAAAAATTCCAGGGTCGCTTTCTGGTCAGTCATGTCTAATTCGACAGAGCTTCTGGTTAGCAGTCTCGTGAAACCATCCTCCTCCAGACGACGCAGAATAGCCGAACCTATCATTCCTTCGCCACCGGCCACGAAAATCCTGTCATCCTTTTGCATGAGGACTAACCTTCCCGGCCCCATGTCTCACCAGCCATCTCACCGCTTCATATAAATCAGGGGCTGTGTGGTCAGAAACAACCTCGGTTCCCCCGGTATTGTCTTCGGTATTTTTTACATTGAGGAGAATCGTTTTACAACCGGCCCGGCGCCCGGCCTCGATATCGTTGCTCTTATCGCCGATGAGAAAAGACCGTCTCAGGTCAATGTGAAAGTCGCGGACGGCTTCCTCAATCATCCCCGGACTGGGTTTACGAAAGTAGCAATCCTTGCGGTATTCCTCGATAACTCCCTCCTTGTGGTGAGGGCAGTAGTAGATTTTATCGATTAAAGCGCCCTCTTTAGCCAGCATTCCCTGAACGTAAGTATTTATTTCCTCCACCGCCTCCTCGCTAAAATATCCCCGAGCGACGCCGGCCTGGTTGGTGATGATGATAACCTTAAAGTCGTTATCATTTAACAGCCTGATAGCTTTACCAGTTCCGGGAATAAATTTGACCCTTTCAATCTCACCGACGTACCCCGCATCCTCGATGATGACCCCGTCCCTGTCCAGGAAAATAGCCTTTTCCATTGCGGTCTTCTCCGGTACTATTAACCGGTGCCGGCAAGCTCCCTTTCCACCAGTTCACAGACAATATGCCCGATGGTAATGTGGGCCTCTTGAATCCGGGGAGTGTCATTTGAAGGCACGGTTATGACCAGGTCAGCTGCTTCAGCCAGCTTGCCGCCGCTGCCACCGGTCAGGCCGATAGTTCCGGCGCCTTTCTTTTTTGCAGCTTTCACTGCCTCGATTACATTAGGTGAATTGCCGCTGGTGCTGATAGCAATGACCACGTCCTTTTCGTTTACCAGCGCTTCCACCTGGCGACTGAAGACCGTCTCATATCCGCAATCGTTAGCCATGGCGGTTAATGTGGAGGTATTGGTAGTAAGGGCTATAGCCGGCAGGGCCCGCCTTTCCAGTTTGAAGCGCCCCACCAGTTCTCCGGCAAGGTGCTGAGCATCCGCGGCGCTGCCGCCGTTGCCGAACCGGACAACCTTGCCCCCGGCCTTAACAGCGGTAACGATAAGGCTAACCATGCGCTCGATTTCGGCGGTTTTCTCCTTTGCCAGAGCCAGCTTTACCCGGGCGCCTTCTTCCAGCATCGCGGCAATTTCACGGCGTTTGGAGCTTCCTTGGCTCACAATTCCCCCCTTTATTTGGCTGCCTCATTAACCCGGCCGTCCGCTAGACACAACCTCGGTCAATCGGTTCCTTACTCTCCCAACCTGAAGACATTAGGGCCATAAAAGCCCCGGGTAGCACCTCGACTATCGAAAACCAGTCTGGATAAAGCGACTATCTTTTCCAGGTCATAACAACTGTGGTCGGTGGCTATCACGACGCAGTCGGCTGATGACAGGTTATCATCGGTAAGCTCTACCGATACCAGCCTGTCCTTGCCAAGCTCCAGTTGCGAAATAAAAGGGTCGTTGTAAGTGACATCCGCACCCTTCTCCCGAAGTATCTCGATCACTTTTAAGGAGGAGGATTCCCTTAGGTCGCCGACGTCTCTCTTATAAGCCGCTCCGAGCACCAGCACTCTGGCGCCTTTCAGGCTTTTCCCGGAGTTATCCACCACTTCCATAATGCGGGAGACGACATAATAAGGCGCCTGTTCATTAATCTCGGCGGCCAGCTCGATAAACCGGGTGTGAAAATCGTATTCTCTGGCTTTATTGGCCAGATAATAGGGGTCAAGAGGGATGCAGTGCCCACCGATGCCCGGGCCAAGGTAGAAGGGCATATAGCCATAGGGCTTGGAGGCAGCCGCGTCGATTACCTCCCAGACGCTTATCCCCATCTTCTCGCAAAGCTGCGCCAGCTCATTGACCAGGGCGATGTTCACATTACGAAAGACGTTCTCGAAAACCTTGGTCATCTCGGCAGCTTCCGT
>Ga0187886_1000264_pt1 | contig 68679 bp, 67 predicted proteins | sample June2016WEW_20_1_FD_133001 | JGI IMG/M metagenome (GOLD analysis project Ga0187886, IMG submission 133001) | Peatland microbial communities from SPRUCE experiment site at the Marcell Experimental Forest, Minnesota, USA - June2016WEW_20_150 | ecosystem: Environmental > Terrestrial > Soil >... | reverse complement strand
TGGCACAACCCCTCGACAAAAACGGTTGTCCTTAAGACCTTGAACATTTGCCCCAGGTTTTCGGGTACTTTGACATTGTCAAATTCATTATGTTTAAAGTCAATAATATTCCTGCACTTTACACACTTAAAATGGTGATGTTTTTCGAGATTGCCGTCAAAACGCTTAACGTTATCGCCGCCAACTACAAATGCAGCGCCAATATCATTAAAGGTATTAAGAGTTCTGTTGACCGTATCGAACGAAATATTAGGCAAAACTCGCTTTACCCTTTTATAAATTGCATCCACCGATGGATGGTCGCTGCAGGCCATAAGCGTTTTATAAACCTCAGTACGCTGAGGCGTTATCTTTAATCCTTTTCTCATACACAAGTTATAAAATGTTTCTAAATCAGCCAAACCAATAATCCTGACAAATTTTATAGATAATTTTTATTAAGTTACGAACAAAGTAGTAATAATTCCTATATAGTAATAAGACCGAGTTGTCAATAGGGAATTTGCTGTATTTAGAAAAATTTATGGGACGCAGGGGAATTTAAGACAGGTTTAGTAGCGTTTTATACGGCGAAAATAAATCCTTTGTTAAATTAGGCAGGTTTTAGGCCGAAAGCGCATATAGGCCAAAAGCTTACGAGTGATTATGAACAATAAACGTAAAGACATATTGACTACAGGGCAGGTCGCACAGATTTGCAAGGTCGCTCCGCGGACGGTTACCAAATGGTTCGATACCGGCCAGTTGAAAGGCTACCGGATACCGGGCGGCAGAGACAGGAGAATCCCGGCCACTGAGCTTATCCGCTTTATGAAAGTTCATAATATGCCGACCGACGAGCTGGAACATGACAAGGTGCGAATCCTTATAATCGACAGCGACTGGCAGTCGGCAAATTCACTTGCCGAAATGCTGAAGAAAAATCCATCGTTCACAGTTGAAATCGCCAATAGCGGATTCGATGCCGGCCTTATCGCTCAAAAGATTGAGCCGCATGTGATTTTAATAAATTTGATGGCTTCAGATATCGATGCAGACCTAATCTGCAGTAATGTCAGAAAGAATCCTGAACTGGGGGTCACAAAAGTAATCGCACTCGCCGAGGGACTAAAAGCAAATGAAGCAAGCGGGGTATTAAACAAAGGTTATGATTTCTGCATAACCGACACATCCGATATCGCCGGGATTGCAAACGCAATCAACCAGGCAATATCGATTATCTAAACATTTCATTTATCCGCCAATGGCGGAATGATATTTTTCACCAGATTCCTCGCATAATTCGATATCGCACTTTTTTGGCGTAGTCGGTGTAGCCGGCCAGCTCTTTCTGCAGCATTCTGTCCTCAAGATATGTTCTTGTGATAATCGCAATCACATCCAATACTGCGGGAATAAGGCCCCAAAGCGAACCAAAAACAAGGGGCATACACAAAAAAGTGAGAATCATACCCAAATAGCCGGGATGGCGGACAAAACCGTAAGGACCATCCTGCACAACATATTGGCCGCGGTCGGCCTGGATGCGGACGTTACGAGAAAAAAAATTGTTAATCAACATAGCCCAAAGAATAAAAAAATAAGAAGACACCATTACGATGTAAGCGGCTATGTAAACAATAGCAGGCAACTGCGGCGACCAGTGGAACCTGCCGCCGTCATAAACTGAAACATCAAAGATAGCGATAATAAAAATAATATGAAAAATAAAAAATATTCTATCCCACCATTTGACGCCGGGGCCGGGTTTTAGACGCTCCCGCATAAGGTCTTTCCTGTCGATGAATTTTACCGAGGTAATCACAAGTAAAATGAGGATTATTCCGCAAAACAACCAGCCCTGCCAGTAAGCGAGCTTTCCTGCTATTATAAAAATGGACGCAGATATCACCAAAAAGAAAGCATACATCTTTAACAGCATTACAGGACATGAAAGCCGAGATTTATTTGTGCCGTTTTCCATAATTTGTATGATTATAAAAAATTTGGGAGAAAACGCCAATGGTTTCGGACAGGCGCTTAAAAAGCTTGCAAAAAGCATATAAAGGCAGTTTAATATAAGGGTTAGAAGGGCGATTAGCTCAGCTGGTTAGAGCGCACGGATCACACCCGTGAGGCCACTGGTTCGAATCCAGTACCGCCCAATTTTGCCTGCGGGCAAAATAGAGCAGGTGAACCCTTCGACTTCCTTCGACGATGCTCAGGACGAGTCGCTCAGGGCAGGCAGATGAGCAGGTGATAAAATTTAATATGTTATTATATAAGGGCAGCAAATGAAAATTATCGAAGTTAAAAGTCTGGCGATTGAGGCGGTAAAGGTGATACGCTTTGGAAGATTCGGCGACCACAGGGGATACTTTACGGAGATATTTAGAAAGAGCGACTTTGCGGAAAATCCGGCTTTGAATTTTATGCACGGCGTCGAGTTTGTTCAGGCCAACGAAAGCTGCTCGAAGAAGGGCACTGTTCGGGGATTGCACCTTCAATGGAATCCTTACATCGGCAAACTTATCAGAACTCTGTCTGGCAGGATGGTCGATATGGTTCTCGATATCCGCAAGGGTTCGCTGACGTTTGGAAAAATTATCTGCTACGATATGCCGACGGCAAACAGCGACGATTATAATGAGTGGATTTGGGTTCCGCCGGGCTTTGCGCACGGCAATTTTTTCGACCGGGAAACGAGGATTGAATATTTCTGCTCCGGCAAGTATAACCCTCAATGCGAAACAGGCATTTCGCCGCTGTCGGATGATATTGACTGGTCTTTGTGCGATAAGGAGCTAAAGAAAATGTTCGATAAGATAGTGCCGGAGACTGATTTGATAACCGATAAGGACAAGAACGGCTTCAGCGTTGCCGGCTGGAAAGCGGATAACCGCTCGGATAATTTTATTTATGGTAAATTATAACGGCCTGTCGCGGATAGGGCTGTTTTGAATTTTTCAAAGAGGAACTTGTGCCCGTAGCTCAATTGGATAGAGTTGCGGACTTCGAATCCAAAAACCCCTCCACAAGTACTGTATTTACAACACCTTATGCTTGCTTTTTTGCGTAAAAATGAGGATTACAAGTGGTTAACAAGTGAATAACAAGTCTATTAACAACTGATTTACCACTGGCGACTGGCGCATTTTTGACGCAAAATTGTATTTAGCACTTAACACCAATAAAAACAAAGATTTAGACTCTCTCGTTTCTTTACTATCTCAGCACGATTTCTTACTATCTTGATACCCATTTTAAGGGCAACTCTGAAATGGATTGCTCTTCGATAATAAGGGGGATTATAGCAGAAACCGGTTCATTTGTCGCCACTTTTAATGTGATGGCACAAAGCGGTAATTATTCGGTCTGACCTCCTGCCACCTGTTCGGCGACAATTATTCTTATCTTCCGGCGACAGTTAAAAGTTCCGGATAAACAAAAGTTGGAATATGCTATCTGAAACTCATTAAGTTGGGAGATTTCAGATGGTTACAGACAAACAGGTTGTCGATCCGAAGGTTGAGGGTTCCACCGTGAGGCGTCCTGCGGAGAGCCCTTTCGGCCTCGTTATTTTAACCTTAGGGCTGACAAGCAGTTATGTTTGTCAGCCTTTTTCTTTTTGCCCCGTAGGGGGCAGCTCTTTTAGATAATCTGTAGCCTTTCAGGTTAGCAATGGAAAAAGGTCATAACTGGTCGAAAGATTTTATTTGACATATTTTATAGACCTGTATAGCCTAATATAGAACATCGGACAAAATCACAGCCGAAAATAGGTACATCGCTAATTCAGCATTTGCTTATATACCAAAAAAGAGTCGGCTATTATGCAACGATTAGAAACACCGAGAGAGTCGGTACTGATTGGCAGAAATCTTTGCAGGGATGCTAAAGGTGCAAAGTAAGATAAAACAACCAATCGAAAACGGTGATTACAAAAAGGCGGTGGGAGCATTACAAGCTTCTGAGAGTAAATACAGAGCACTTCTTGAGGGTCTCCCAGAAAAGATATTTTTCAAGGACACCAACTCAGTTTATGTATCCTGTAATGAGAATTATGCCGGGAATTTCAAGATTAAGGCCGAGGAAATTGCCGGAAAAACGGATTATGACTTCTACCCCAGGGAATTGGCTGAAAAATACAGAGCCGACGACAGAAGAATTATAAAATCCGGCAAAACAGAAGATACTAATGAGAAGTATATTCAGAATGGCCGGGAACTAATTGTCCATACTGTCAAAACACCTGTCAGAGACAAGGAAGGTAATGTTACAGGAATATTAGGCATTTTCTGGGACATCACTGCACAAAGACAGGCTCAAAAGAAACTGCTGGCTTATCAGAAACAACTTCGAGACCTTGCTTCGGAAATGTCATTAACCGAAGAACACCAGTGCAAACATATTGCAACTGAATTGCATGACCAGGTTACGCAAAATCTGATTCTGTTCAAAATCAATTTAGGCCAATTGCGGGGGACAGATTTGCCGGCAGAACTGATTAAACCGCTGGATGAAATTTATGAACATCTCGACCGGACAATTAACGATATACGGTCTTTGACGTTCGATTTGGGTTCTCCCACCTTATATGAACTGGGCCTTGAAGCTGCGGTGCGAGAATTTCTTAGCGAGGAAGTTGGGCAAAAGCACGGAATTAAAACTGAGTTTGTAGATGACGCTCAACCTAAGCCCTTAGATGACGATGTTCGTGTTGTTTTATACCGGGCAGTGCGGGAGTTGTTAATTAATATTATTAAGCATGCCAACGCTCAACATGTGAAAGTTTCTATTTACAAAGAGAAAAATAAGATACGCATTAACGTAATAGATGACGGAATCGGATTTATATATCCCATAGAGAATTTAGCTTCAAACAAAGTGAAGGGGTTTGGACTTTTTAGTATCCGCGAGAGGTTAAATTACCTTGGCGGCAGCCTTGAGATTGATTCAAAGCCGAGGCACGGGACGCAAGTTACGCTGGTAGCACCGATAAAATGCGAGGGAACTCATTGACCAAGGAGTAAATATGGCGACAAAAATTTTGATAGCAGATGACCATGAAATCCTGAGAGAGGGAATCAGTTCTTTGATTAAAGAACACCCGGATATGCAAGTGGCTGGCGAGGCCGATAATGGTCTGGCAGCGGTAGAAATGACTCGGAAGTTAAGGCCGGATGTGGTTATTATGGATGTTGCTTTGCCCAGCCTGAACGGTATTGAAGCAACTCGCCAAATCAAAAGCGAACTGCCGGAAGTTAAAGTCCTGGCACTGACTGTGCATGCGGAAAGAGAGGTTGTGCTGGACATGATAAAGGCGGGCGCATCGGGATATATACTCAAAGAGTGTGCATTTGAAGATTTAACCAATGCCATTAAAGCTCTGACTGCCGGCCAATCATATTTGAGTCCTCAAGTTGCGAGCATAGTTCTGAATGGTATTGTAAAAGATGGTTTTAAAGTCGTTCAAGGCGATCGTGTAATATTTACATTAAGAGAAAACCAGATACTTCGGCTCCTGGCAGGTGGCGAATCCGCAAAGCAAATTGCTGCAGAAGTAGGCTTGAGCGTTAAAACCGTCGAGGCAATCCGCAGGCACATTATGGAAAAGGCCGCAGTTGATAACCTCGCAGACCTTACTAAATTTGCTATTCGCGAAGGGCTAACTAAGATTTAAGCAAAAAATTTCAAGGTTGGCAGATAATCTTTTGGCAGTGCCGATTTCTCTAATGGAGCATTTTTTAACCATTGGCAGGTGCAGGTTATATCCTTTGAATATCTCGGTCATTAAGTTTTGATATTGCTTAAATCGTGTATATCAGCAGAAAACAGGCAAAACTCCTGTTTTTTTTCAAGTCTGACTTTCGCAGAGGAATCCGTTTCAACCACATAACCTTGTTAAATAACTGTTATCTACACAGTCAGTTTGTATCTTTTGCACTCCTAAGGCTTACGTTAAAACAGCCAAAGGCTTCTTATGGACAATGTCTAATGATGTCGAATACAAGTTTATATTGAATGAGCATTACCATGGCAGTAGAAAAAACAATTGGTTCGAGCAGTCTGGTCGAGGTTATTGACCGAATCTTAGACAAGGGCATTGTTGTTGATGCCTGGGTAAGAGTTTCATTAGTAGGTATTGAAATACTTGCCATTGAAGCCAGGGAAGTGCAAATACAGATTCAGGGAGATATTAGATTATGAGCCAGACAACATCTGCTGCGGCCCAAATAACGTGCGGGTTCTGTAAGGGTACGGGCAAAGACCCTTTCGACTTGTTGAGTGAACATGCTACTTGCCAGGTCTGCGAGGGGACAGGTAAGGTTCGAATCGAAGGGCCGGCAATTAAATGCGCTTTTTGTAATGGCACAGGCGTCTATCACAATACCCGGATTACCTGCACCGTATGTAACGGCAAAGGTATGGTTACAGCTCCCCAAAGCCCAACTAAACGATGCCCTGAATGTGAAGGTATGGGTACGACGATTGATAGTGCAATGCCCTGTCTTAAATGTAAAGGTAAAGGACTTGTTTCAAAATGAAAAACGTAACCAGGCCAAATTTACCTGGAGAAGACTTCACTAAAAAGAGGACTAAAGTCATGATTAAATTTGAGTCCCTCAGACGAAACTTTAAAAGCAGAGATAAGAAAATAAGGACGAATTTAGAAAAGGCAGATTTTGCTGAAGAGCTTCAAAAAGAAGTGGATAGCCTTCTTTCTTGTCCGGATTACAATGAAAAAAGCGAAGATTGCAGTAATTGTCATTTTATTGCAAATATGTGTAAAAAGACGGCAGATTTGGTCATAAAGGCCAAAAAATTAGCGTGATTATTAAGGGAGCGAGCCAATGGCTAAACAGCCACCGAGGCAACCAACCTTGCCGATATCCTCGAGAGGGTATTGGATAAAGGGATTGTTATTGCAGGCGATATCAAAATTCAGATTGCTGATATCGACCTTCTCAATATTAAAATAAGACTTTTGGTTTGCTCTGTGGATAAAGCGCTGGAGATGGGAATAAACTGGTGGCAGCAGGACCCATACTTGTCCACAATGGCGAAGAAATCAGATATTGAACAGGAAAACAGAGAACTAAAAAAGAGATTAGAACGCATTTGACCTTTCCCCCAAAAACTGTACCAGTCGGACATTTCCACAACCCGCAAATACTACCTTGCGGATAGCTTCTGTAAATCAGATTATCAACAAGATTATGGAATGCGTTAAAAGCGACTGACGCAAAAGTGTCGTTTCCCTGCTCAAACTGCTTGACCTATCGCATCAAGTGATTATACTGTAGAAACTTATAGTTGAAGCGCCCGTAGCTCAATTGGATAGAGTTGCGGACTTCGAATCCGTAGGTTGCAGGTTCGAGTCCTGCCGGGCGCATTATTATAAGTTTCAGACCAGAAAGAACTTCCAGTTTTTCAATTCAAGGCATAACATGAGAGAATGCTCAAAACAGCCCCAAAGTGTCACTTTGGTGTCAGTCAGCTTTTGTTTTAGTCACAAGTGCATTGATCAAATCTGATGCTGAAGCCAAATCTTCGGGCCTGACCGATAAATAGTATTGCCTCGTTGTTGTGATGTCCGAATGCCCTGCCAGCTGCTGAACAACCTGGATCGGCAAGCTCTGTGCCCAGTTCGTTATAGCAGACCGACGTAAATCATGGAGAGTTAGCTCTTTTACACCGGCTTTGCTACGGATGTTTGTGAAGTTCTTCGTTACGTTATTGACGATATTACAACGAGAGTTCCATTTCCCAGAATCTTGTCGTTCTTTAATTCTCACAAAACGCTGGGGCGAAACAAAAACATACGGATGTTTCTCTGGTGCATTTGCTTGTATATCCGCCAGAAGCTGATCGCTTTCATCCGACATCGGCACAACCCTGTTCTCGTGGTCTTTTGGTTCCCATTCAATTGTTTCAATGCTGTTCTGCTTGACACTGACATGAATCATTTGCTTTTCAAAGTCGATGTCAGACCAAGTCAAATTCAGGATTTCGTTTCGCCTAAGACCACTGCCATAAGCCAGAGATACCACTGCCTTCCACCAGATATTTTTTGCTGCATCCATCAACTTGTGATATTCAGCAACTTCTACATATCTTATAGGGCTGGCAGCTTTTTTCCGCTGCTTTATATTGGCAAACGGATTCTGACCTTGTGCCAGATATCGTCTCGGTTCTATCGCCAGATTGAAAACCCGTTTCAAAGTCCGGATGTCCTTGTTGACTGTAGCCACACTTAAATCCGATGCCAGACGATTTGCTATAAAGGCCTCGGCATGTCTGGGCTGAATCTTATTCAGGACTATCAAACCGCCTATGAACTTTTCAAAAAGCTTCAATGCTCGCATCTGATCTTGGATAGTGCCGCAAGCTACCTGACCTGCCATTACTTTTTCATGTTCATCAATAAAGTTATGAAGTGTTATTCTTTGTGGCCGGTCAGACCTTCCAAGATTCACCTGCTCCTGAATCTTCAGGGCAAAATCTTCTGCCTCCTTTCTGATTTTAAAAACCTTGCCATACCTTTTTCCATCGGTGCTATACCAGCGAACTATCCAGTGATATCGCCTTTTCCTTGGCCATTGGGACTCCGGAATTGGCTTTCCATCTGAATCTTTTGGTACAGCACCTAACCATTTACGATATATACCTACCTTTTCTATTGCCATTGGTAACTTCCTTTCAGGCTACCACTGGCGACTGACAGGTAGATATTCTATCACGGTCGGATAAAAAGCGCAAATATTTTTTTGTATAAAACATTAACATCTTTCTATTGCTCGGTTTTGACAGCCAGAAATCTGTCCAGTTCGCTCTTGCGATACCATACACGGCGGGCAAACTTTGTAGCTTTAAGTTCGCCCCGATTACGCCAATAATTCAGCGTTCTGGTTGCTGATTCCGGTGAGTGGTTTCCCGTCTGGTCTAATCGAAGATACTGGGCTGCTTCCACAGGACTCAGCAGTTCTCCAAAAACCTCAGGTCGAGACGGCCAGTTACCTTTTTCATGTTGCGAAGTATCAGCCTGAACTACGCTATCCATTTTTTGTACGCTGTCTTGGTTTTCCATAAAAGCTGTGCTCCAAATCGAAAAATAATCAATCAATGCATGAAGGGCAAAACCTGTAACCGCATTCAGGGCAGAGAGTATTTACCATGTCACCCGTTATTGTATTTCCGCATCTCGGGCAGAATGAAAAGTTTTGTGATGTTTCTGTCTTTCTTTCCACATCAGTTTCTTCCAATTTTTCCGTTTTCTTTTCTGCCATAGTTATATCTTTCAATTCATAAAAAGATTTCGCAAGGCTGAGAATTCCTGCAAGGTTCATAAAAAATAAACTCAAAGTAATTCATTGCCATCTTCAGTTTCATCTTTGTTGTAGAACTGGGTCAACTGCCAGTCATGCCAGCATTCTCTTGGTTCTTCGTCTGTGCCATCCGGCCAATGGCGATATTTCTTACAGGATTCGCATATTTCCCTGTCAATCAGTTCATTATTTTCAGAGCAATGCCGTAAACCGATGCTCGATTGAGCATTTGTGCGACCTCCAGAAAGAGGTTTATATCCTTTGAATGGCTGAATATGTCTTCCTGTCCTGCTTTCATTTTGTTGGGGTGGTTTTGCTGGTGAATTTTGTGAATCTGACATTGAATTGTTTTTAGGTGTCTGTAATTGAGTATTGATGTTAGCCGAAGGTAGTTCCAACTCAAACATATCATGTGCTTGCATGGGTATGGTACTGTTATCAATAATACTTATATCAGATGGTATCAATGGCATATTTTCTATACGGGCCTCAACTCTATCTAATTGTCTGCCAACATCATCAATGAGAAAGTTCGGATTTACCATCAATAGATCAGGAGGGACTATGGTTTTTTCGATACTTCGTTCAAGTGCATCCAGCATATAGTCATCCTGCAGTATTTGATTATTCGGAGGATTTATCGGATTCAGCATAATGAGATTCCTTTATAAGAACTTTTGACCAATCAAATTTATCTTCCAGACATTGATTTGCTTCCAACAAAGTAACTGACTTTTGCCAATCACCTGTTGAATTATTCTTTAAAGCTCGCTCAAGAAGATTCTTTGTTTTTTTGTCAGGCGTTATTGCTATTAGCCGTTCAACTTCGGGTATCGCAGCCTCAATCAGGATATTTTTTGCATCATAATCGATGTTGTTGCAACATATCTCAACGATGAATCGTTTTCCCGAAGGTTCCAACACCAATAGATCGGGCTCTAGGCCTTGGTCTTTGGCGATAGAACTATTTCTTTGCAGACGCCATTTGGGACTAATACCGCCGATGCCTTTTTCAGTACGGCAGAGGAGGTATTCATGTACTATACCTGATTTGAACTTCTTGATATGGATATTCCTTTTCTGCGCCCAGATGATTCCTTTTCCTGTCGGTTGGAAAAACCTGATTTTTCCAGCGATAGAAGGTTCTGTCTGTGAAATAAATCCCTTGGCATCCAATTCAGCCCTTGCCCTGAATTCTCTGGCACGGTCCATTCGAAGTGTTTCACAACGTTTCTCAATGGATTCGGCAGGTTCCTGACAGATTCTTGACATTACCAAAAGTGCATCTCCTGCAAGGTCATCCGGAGCTGAAATTTTTCTTTTGGAAGCAATTGTTTTTAGACTATTATCTTCCTGTTCAGTCCATGTGGTTTTTGAAAGCAATTCCTGAGATTGTTGATGTAATTGATTTTGCTGTGGTTTTGCAGGGAAATTTAACTGAGGGACCTCTATCATGAAAGCGGTCGGAAACGATGAATATTGAGCAATTGCCTGTCGCGGCTCTAAAGTTGCGATAGCCTCGGCCTGTTTTTTGTCAAGTCCCATTGAGCTTTGCAATGACCAGATACATCTGGCATTGGTGAGACGCATCACAATGCGACAACCAAGGTTTCCCAATATTGCAGGAGGTAATTCGCTTGGCACCTGATCACACAGTACAAGTGCGATATTGCGTTTTCGGGCGGTGCGAAACATTCTGCAAAGAACACTTTCGCCGATATCCTGCCGTGCCTTTTCTGCACTCAGCATATGGGCTTCCTCTATGACAACCATATGTGGTTTATTATCCTGAGCCCCTTCCTTGAATCTGGCCAGCCACAGTAGCAGAAAACTTACCAAAAATTGCAGTGGAATGCCCGTCAAACCGTGAAGCCTGAAAATGACCGACTCCTGAGATAAGTTCGATAGCATGTCACTTTTTGTTACTCTTGCAGTTTGCCTGAAAGTTTCTTCCAGATTGACGAGCCTATTTAACAGGCTTTCGACAAAGCCGGCACTACGAGACTTTGGACCGTAACCTATGCCTTGGAAAAATGTGATGGCTTCAGCCAAAGATGGCCAGTTTGTTATGTTGGCAGAAACATTTTTACGGTCGATTAAGCGGTTCGTTCCTGTATGAAAGACATTCAGGCCTCCATCCCGCAAGTACAATGAGCCTCGTGATAATAAGCTTAACTCATCCAGCCAACTGGTTGATGTAATCCATTTTCCCGGCGGCTGAAAAATATTGAATTTTAATTGCTCAGGTTCCACCGAGATTAATTGACCATTTTCAAACAATGGAATAAGTCGGTTATATTCGTCCTCAACATCTAATATCCAAACTTTAAATCCAGCCTTGATTGCTTGAAAAGCTATGTTCAAAGCTAAAAAGCTCTTACCTGTCCCATTATGACCGAATATGCCTGTATGTTGTGGGATAATTTTCTCAGAGAGGGTGAGTTCAGGACCTGCTGTATCACCCTGTAAAACTTTACCTATATGGAGCTGTCCAGGGGGCAACTGACGAACGGGTCGGAATACTAGGGGATTATCTGGATCGATCCCTTTTTGTTTTGTCATGCTGCGAAGCATTTCGTGGACATCCATTCCGGCATTCGCCGCCGCCACCAACGCCTTCGACTGCGGTAAGTCTTTGCCGAGTAATTCAATCAGGATAGAATCTTCTTTGGTTAACACTTCGCATCCTTTTTTAGTGGAAAATGCTTCCAGTTGCTTTAATTAAAAAAATAAAGAACAATCAATGGCAAATTGAACTATTGTCGTTTGCTAGAACCAAAAATCTCAAGCCCTATTACTCCGGCTTCAATAGCTACAAAAACACTTATGCCCAAGATAGCGAAGCCCGGCAAGTTCATCTTCATTACAACCTTGAGCATTACGATGGCGAAAATAAAACCTCCAATCGCCGGCAGGATAAATGACCAGTTGACCAGTATCTTTTGCCGTAATGGGCCTGCCGCAAGCACAAGAATCAGTATGGCTAACAAAATCCATATGAGTAACATTATTTCACCGCCTTTCTCGGAAGGTCAAAAAATAAACGTAACCATTTGATCGGTCTGCATCTGACACAAAATATTTCTCCATCTCTGTATAAAATGACATGACGTGTGCAGAAATTCCTATGGCAATAGCTGCATACACGTGAGCATTCCTTACAGGTAAAACTCGTGCAATTGGGATGTTGGCAAGCGCCAATCAAGACATTTTCCTGGCTGACCAATTTTCCGCAATCGCACAGGCGGGAAGAAATGAACGTTACCTGACGCGTTGTCATATCCTCTTCCACAAACGACAACTGCTCTTTTATGTAGCCCACCTTGTCTTCAGAAGCGCGACCCTCGACAGCCTGTATGGTTGTGGACCTCGTACGGGGATTGCTTTTTTTCAGTAGTTCCAGCAATTCGTCTCGTGTTTTTTCGTCCGCCATTGGGCACCATTCCTTTCTGATCATGCATCCTTAGCTTTCCTGCAATACGGGCATAATGAGCTCGGAATAATTCTCTCCGTAATCAGGGTTCTATCGATTAAGTCAAATAGTATGAAATTAACGTTTTTACTTTGTGTCTGACAGCATTGGGAATTATTGATACTCTGCATACCATCTTGAACAGCAGCAGCGTAACCCGTAATTTCGCGTAGCAGCATGTCAAGAGCCATGGCTGCCGCAACAAGGTTTAAAGTCACAAGCGAAACAGGTAGTTGTTCCATTGATTGGTCGCCAAGAATTTGGCATTTAAGGCAAGCGTCATCAGCGCAAACCCTGTTTACCCGGCAACCTCCCAGCAACCGGCCTTCCCGGAGCGTGAAGCCGGATGCAAGGCTAATCATGGAGATGCCGCTTTCACTGCATTTTTGCTGAAGGAAATGCCTGGTTTCATCGTCATCGGTGGCATCCAAAAGCCAGTCGCAACCGCTTGCCAGTTCCCATATTCCGGGCGTCCTGATATCTTTGTTGAAAGCGAGTATTTCCATATCAGGGAAGAACCTCTGGAGAGAGTTTTGAACGATTGAAACCTTGTCGCTACCAATGTCTTTAATGCCTCCGAGCACAAACCTGTTAAGGTTATGAATTTTAAGCTCGTCAGGGTCAATCAGCTTCGTTTTCCTGAAGCCGGCCAATGCAGAGACATAGGCGAGTAAAGAGCCGTTTCCTCCGCATCCCACGATAGTAAGTTTTGTACGGGCTATTTTCTGCTGGCCTTGCTCACCAATGAAAAAGTATTGTCGGGTCATACGCTCATAGTACGACTGATTTGCTTGCTCATTTGTTTTCATCTAAATCCTTAGTCCCGGCTATATCTTGGCGCGCTGACTACCTTTTTATGCGTGAAAGCAGTGTCGGGTATTATCTCCACTATCTCCGTATCATGGACTCTTTGCATGCCATTTTCTCTGCTGATATAAAGTGCATCACCTGAATATATCCCAGCGAACTTTTTGAACTCTTTGGCCGTCATCGTATGGAACATTCCGGTTGGGATGCTTACGTTTTTCCCGTTTACGCTGACGGTTCCGTCGCGGAGAGATATCTTGATGCTCTGAATCGGACCTACTTTTTCGTTGTTCGTAGGGCACAAGTCGCAGGTTGAATTTGTTCTGAGTAGGGATGTGCCATTTGGCTTCGCTAAAGATATAGCAGGTAAAAGCGCAATCACGTCACTTAATTTTAGGTTGATACGTTCCATAATCATTTTGAATCTCCTTAAAAATCTATATTATTTATGTTTCCAATTGGATTTTTTCCAGAATTTCACGTGTAGGGCATGCCTTCAAATTAGCTGTCGGGTGGCAATTTTCACATGTGGTTTTAGCTGCTCGGTACAAACCTCTCAGAATCACGTACCTTGCGTTCGTTGTTAGATTTATGCCTTCAATGCTTAGGTCCATACATTTTTTCAAAGCTTCAAGCGTGTTAGTCTTGGTCTTTAGCATCAATTCTTTCTCCGCCGGGCCATTTTCGTCGATTGATCCTGCGGAGGAGTTACCGATGCTGGCGTTGGCCAGAGATTGCGTGACCAAAGCAGCTTGGCACATTTCCAGACAATCTCCACTGGCTTTTTTGGAGTTCTCTAGTGCCTGTTTGCATTCTTTCGGAAGTGCGGCTATTCTTTTCTGATCCCAACTTTCCGATAAAACCGCGAGACAAACGAGAAGCGAAAAAATCACAACGATTACCATTGCTATGTTTATGAGAAAATCGCCAAGAAATATCAACATCTTATCTTGCTCCATTGTCTATAAAACTATCCCAGATAAATTCCTGTTTATTAAATTACAACTAATCTTCATTTGGTTTTATTTCGTAAAAAAGTTGAACTAACAGTTCTCCTTGTACTTTTTGCAGGGCAGTGGTTAATTCAAGGTCGGTTTGCCGTCGGTTTCATAAGCATCCCTGACTATAGCTTCGAGATTTCTTACTTTCATGAGCTTTCGACATATCTTTGATGACCGGAAAGGGGTCTTTCTTTTAAGATTGTTTTCTGATACCATAACTTTCCTTGCTACATCTCTGGGGCAGCTACGACTGCCTCAATGATGGAATTGTACACCCTGTGTGCGCAACCGTGTGCCCAGTTCCTGTGAAGTTCCTGTCTTTTTAAACCAGTGGGTGCAATACCCTTTCGGGGTAGTAGACTATGGTCACACGGCAAGCGGTTAGGGAAGGAAAGTTTGTTTATTGGATAGATGGCCGATTACCACCGAAGACCACTTTGGTTCCAAGAACATCTATAGGGGAAATGGTGCGTCATGGCATGAATCGTGACATTTTGGTGAATAACCCATTTTATCAAAACTCTCACCGTCTCCAATTGGACAGATATGAGTACTTCATCAAAATTGTAGACTTCTTCGTGACAAGACTAAGAGAGCCAGAATCAGAGGCTTTGAATTATACTGCGTACTTGCTCAACCCATTTGGGGACTCATCGTTGGAATTCTACCTTACTCGCGAACTAGCGCAGGCTAAAATGTATCATAAGAATCAGAAGAATTTTCGGGCATTATTGTTACTTTCAGATATAGATTATGCAGAAGAAGTTGAAAAAAGCGTTGATGAACTTATCTCCACGGTGTCCTTTCGGGTGTCCAGCCCTGATTCATTTAAAGAGTATGCCAGCTTTCAGAATCATTTAGATGAGTTTATTTTTAGAACAGCAGAATATGCAACTGAACCTGCTACTCTTGCGGAATATCTGTGCAACACAGGGTTTGCGATTGAAAGATCCACTTACAAAAAGTTATGAAACTGCCTTTATCAAGCATGAATTTAGGTTACTTGCTACGGAGATGCGTCCTGGATTACTCGAATCAAACCATTTCCCAACTATATTCTTACCCGCGTTAGCACTGAGTGATTTTCGAATAGAGGTTAATTGCCTGTTCAACAGTATTCGACGAGGAGTTGACGCAGCGGTTTTACTCTTGGGATCCAAAGTATCTGGCATTTCAAGTCTCTCGTATAATGCATCATGCGTCCAGTGGTCACCGACCTTCTCGAGCAAGCATTTTAGTAACCGGAAACCATCGGTTTCACCTGGACGCTTATCGGGCTCTTTCCCCTTCACGAGTATTTCGGACCTTGGATCATCTACGTATATATCGTATTCATTCTTTCTGCTGCGGAATTTTTCTAATTTCTTTTCTTCTGTGAAAGAATATTTGTGAATGCCTTCATACACGACATACTGATGAGTCGAAGGGATGGAATAAATACAACTATATAAATGCGCCTGTACTAATTCGACCACGGTTGGACTAGCGATTTCTAATACCTTCGAAGACAATTGTGCATTTGTGCCGAATTTCTTATATGTGGCTTCAATATCGGTATTTTTAGGTATTTTGCCTAATCTTTTAAAATGTTCAGCCACTGCAGCAACAACAACCCCGAAATGTGCCCAAGGTGGAGTTTCTTCGGGAATGATGCCAGGAGAACAAAAACCCTCACTGCTTGCTTCGGCTAGCAAATCTTCAGCCCTCCACTCATCTGGTGGAATATCTTGCCACCGCTGGGGCCAATGGTTAAGTCGACCAAGAGTTAGTTCAAAAATCGTTCGGTCTTCCGGATACATTTTTTCAATGAGTTGCCGAGTTATACGCACTACACCATTAAAAGTATTTAGCAATGGTTCTGTCATTCGTTCATCTTATTTAGTAAGGAGTAATTTTTATAGTAATTTGTTAGCAAAAGACCAAAATAGTTTTAATCCTTCCAATTCAAATACATGCCATGCCGATACACAGCTTGCCAAAAGAGACCATAAATCAAAATGACATATGTTAGTCTTTTGTTCGAGCGGAAAATTCCAACCTTTCAAGAAGTACCCACATATCTGACAAACACTGGTTTGTATGCCGGTCAATACGGCGTTGTTGCCGTTCTATATTTTTCGTATACAAATACATTATTAGCATTACTGGTGCAATTACTACTGCAGTTAAGCCAGAGATTGCTCCCTTTATACCTGTAAATAAAATTGCAGCTAGAGGGTTTTTTTTCATAATTTCCAGAAGTTTTTCTTCATTTTCATTTGGAGTATAGGTAGAAGATACGTGTTTATTATCAGTATCTGAACCCTTCTTTTTCTCAATGTCGTTTTCGAAATAAAAATCACACCATCGCACACTAAGTCCCATTTGCCCGACTTCCTGTAAACTGGCAGAACCTTGTTCTAATCGTAGCAACTTTGCTATGTCTTTTTTACAACATAATAGGAGACTATCATTTCTAAATAGAGAAACCAATCTTTTGATAATACAATGTCCTTGTTGCTCACGACAAAAGTCTGAATCATCTCCCATTACTCCAAGGGGACAAAGAACTATTGGTGCTTCCAGAGGCGGCCTGACCAGCATCTGGCGCAGAGCAGCAAGTATAGATCTAAGCACGGCATGTCGTACCTTTAGACTCTTTTGGTCAGATCCCAGAGCGACAATCAAACCGTTAGAATTGTAACAAATGTTTACTGGCGGTAGAAAGAAAAGGTATTTGCTAATGATCTGCGGTATGGTGAGTAGCGGATAGTATAAAGAAACAATATTTTCCAAGCTCCGGAAGTTGGTTAGACACAAGGTTTTCAGGCTTTGATAGACTTTGTCAAAACGAGGGGAATGTGGTACTATCCATCGTCTAACAGCCCAGAATAGAGAAAACAAAGGTTGTACAACTCGCGGTACAACTTTTCGACCCTGAGTCGATATTATTCGCATATATTTATCGTTCTCGAGTTGACTTCCTGCCAAAAGTCCCCGAAGGATGGCTCTTTGTCTTCGATTTAACTGCAACTCATCAAAAAGTTTTTCAAACCACTCAATCGAACCAAGGATGTGGCCTGTCTGTACATGGCTCAAATGCTGCAGTGTCACTGAACCGAGAGTTTGCTGGATCCAATTAATTTCATCTGCGGCCTGCTTTGTATTTGCCATAATATCGTCAAGTGACGTTTGCATGAGCCTGTTTAAAGCAGGCTCCAAAATTCGATCTATTTCAGGCAATCTCGCTATGCATCCTTTATCTCTAAGCAATTCGGCGGGAGGAAGTAAAGGGGCGTACAAACCGGAGAGTATACTAATGATCGCCATAATCTTAATTATATCTCCAGAATCCTGCACAAAACGCTGAAAAAACGCGAGAGCTGCTCGATGCTCCGGTTTTCCCTGTGCAAAAGCAACAGCTATTGCTTCATAAACATCCTTAAAAGCTGATTCAGCAGATGTACCTGGAGCAGGGCCATGCGCTTTCCCTGGATCAATCATTTGCATGACACGCAATACGTCCAATGCTTCCTTTTTTTCATCTCCTGAAAATACAACTTCTGCTGAGTGCATAACCAATTCCCAGTCAGAAGGTCCTGGCATCCTGTCTTCAAAAAGCGAGTTTCTGCCCAATGCTTTTGAGAGTTTATTTACCACTCTATCCACACGTGTCGGATCTGAAAGAAGAACAGAAAGTATCCAAATATGTTCTTCCTCTGATTTGCCAAGCAGGGCAGATTTTTTAATTGCCCCCAAAGTAACTGACGAACAGAGAGCAAAAATTTCATTAGTTATACGCCAACTTTCTGTTAACCTTTGGCATAAGGACTCCAAAACAGAAATTGCTTTTACCAACTTAGCGATGTGAGAATCACCCGATTCTTCCTCAAGATATTTCTCGAGTGGTATCCATATCTTGCCTTTTTGTGACAGCATCTCTTCGGCCACAATTGGAACGAGCCCATCCAGCAGAGCCGATATTTTACGAAGCGTAATTCCCAAACGTGTTGAAGAGACCAGAACATAATGCCCAAGTTCATGTGAATGTGCATTAGAAAGCATCCACTGCATCAAAGGGAGATCTTTGAATGGAATGTCACAAGCAGAAAATAGAAATCTTAATGTAATTAAGTCACTTCCGGCATCATAGGTATTTTGATCCCATCCAAAAAGACTCCCACTACCAACGACCCGATTGAAATGCTCTTGACTAAGAGTACTAGAATCAAGCTTCAATTGCTCGGGTGCATGCATTATCATTCATTTCTCCAATGTGGGTACAACTAAGGTTAACCGTATATCACGAGAGACGGAAAGAATCAAGTATCTATTAACGTGAGGATATTTTCATTTTCACGTTTTCTACACCAACTGAATACATACCCAAAATCACCGTTAACCAATTAACCAACGATAGTTACGTATTTTCACGCATGTTTGCTGCTGAAAATGACCTGCCCCCCAGCAAAAAGGCAATTATCCCCCGGCAATTGGGGTTCCAAACAGACAAATCCATACCTGCTGCCTTTCCCTGCTTTCTGCCGAATTCCGCCCAGATAGCGCAATTAATTTATAGAGGCCTGACCATAACCTAAGCATGGCCTGCCTGCGATTAAGCATTGAGCCGATACCCCAAAGTTCTAGGCTGGCCAGTCTAGCTAACCTGCTCCCGCCGTGGCAGTGGGACCGCGTCCGCCGGTCAGTTTACCAGCGTGCCGGATACCGTTGCCAGATATGCGGCAGGGAAGGCATGCTGCACTGTCACGAAGTCTGGCAATACAATGAACAGACATCCTGCCAATGGCTGCAAGGCTTTGCGGCACTGTGCAAAGACTGCCACGATACCAAACATATCCTGTTTTGCCACGACGCTGCGCGGCATCAAGAGCTGATGAGTCATTTCATTACCGTCAACCGCATCAGCCAAGAAGAGGCCGAGCAATATCTGGAGGCCATCCGGCAGCAACAGCAGAGGCTGAACCAAAGGCACTGGACTGTCAATTATGGCGATTACAACTGCTATATGCCGGCTCTGGCAAGCCAGCAGCAACGGAAAAGCTACGTCAGGCTGAACAGGCCAGCCTATCGCCACAGCTTGCGTCCGCAGCAAGAGCCGTCCGCTGACTCTTTTGCCGATGAGCTCGTGGCTGACTGAACCAATAGCCGATTGAGCCAAGACCAGAGTGGCAAGAAGGCTTTTGTAAATGACATAGCAACAGAGAAAAGAACAATTATGCACTGAGGCCTCATTTTTTGCCGAAGAGCTTTATGTTCTTTTCTGCGTTGGGCATTTGAATTAGGCTGCTGCCCGCTGTGGGTCAACCTAACCCTCATCTGCTGTGGGTTCAGTTCATCCTTCAGCTTCAATGATTGCATTATCTTCCGCTGCTGTGGGGTCGGACTATCCCCTCAGCCTCAGGGTAAGCCTACCTTCAACTGCTGTGGGGGCCAGCTTGTTCCCAGCCGCTGCGGGGTCAAATCACCCCTCAGCTTCAGGCGGCAAAGGCCTGATTGTGCCGGCCTTGAACAGCCTGGATATGTGGTTTAGCTGGTTTATCAGTTCAAGATAGACATTTATAACATCTTTGAAGGTGATACGGTCGTGAGGATTGTCAACCGCCCTGAATTCTTCAAGTCTGTCGTCTCTGAAATACTGCTTATCGGCAATCCAGACTATGGGTAATTGCCTTACCATATTTTTCGCCTCCTTAGTTGCTTAAGGCGGCTGCCTTGCAGCCTGCCAGCCTCTTGAAGCTCTGCCTTTCGCCGGGCTTTCATTTCCTGGATTTTCTCCAGATAGTATGCGTCCCAAAATTGCATAGCAAACACCTCTGATTCCATAAGCGGAGGCTCTTAACCTGATTTTCTGCCGATTGTTTCCAATGCACTGAGGTGGAAAAGAAGAGTTATGAGCCGAGCAGTGCTAAAGAGGTGTTTGCTGCTTTGGGACGCTTCATTGGGGAGAAAATCTACAGGATGAAAGCTTGATGTGCTTGTAGATGTATGTTTGAAAATCATCAATTATTGAACTTTTAAAACTTGCAAATACAAAAAACCAACTTAATTAATTTGCAATTGACATGGCATGTATCTTCTTATTTTCTAAAGACTTAAGTAATAAAGACGTAAATTGTTAAATTGGAATTTTTAGCAAAACTAAAATATGATTATTTTTTCGTTTTTTATTGGACTGGCAGTTTCAAAAATGTTATAAGTGTAAAAAGACCTAATGAGCGTGAGGACTGATATGTCTTTATTGGTAAGAGGGCTGTTCGGTCTGATTGCTCATTTGCTTGGTTAGCTTTTTTACAATGTAAAAGGATTAAAATGAAAACACCAGATTCTAAGCAATTTATTATTAGTGCTGAAGAACTTTCAAATCGTTCGGGTGAATCTTATGATACCATAAATCATTGGACGCGAATAGGCTTGCTTGCTCCAGAGCGACAAGGAAGAACCCGCTTTTATAACCAAAGAGAACTAAATAAATGTAAACGTATACGTGAGTTGCAGAAAGTGGGTCATAGTTTAATAACCATACGCAAAATGCTAGTCAAGTGATGAAGCCAAACGAATAAGAGTAACAAATGGAAATGTTAATTACAAAATGGTTGTCACAAGCGGCCGCTGAAATGAAAGCGGAAGCAAAAAATGGGAGTCCTACGTTTAGAGTTTTAAGAGAACTTAACAATAAATTAAATTCTAGATTGGATATTTCTGGATCATCTGAAGAGAAATGTTTTGCATATTTTTTGTCCTTGTTTATAGACGATATTTTTAATAACCTTGCAGGTGATTTCCCCTATGCTGAAGAAGTAATAACGGAAAAAAATTCTTTTTTAAATCAATTGGCAATTGGTATTGAAAAATTATCCAAAGAAGATTATAATGCTGGTGGCGGAGGGTGGACAACTCTAAGCCAAATAGTCGATTCTTATTTTACTTTATTGGAAAAAATCGAAAAAATTCTTGCTAAAAGAAAGGACATAGTATGAAATCATCCAATGAAAGTCTTTCAAATCTCCAAAATCCGGAGGAACGAGAGATTCTGAAAAATGTATTTCGTGCGTGTTTAAAATCCAGCGTTTGGGACTTTACAAGCGGATTTAGAGGCGGTAATTTTTTCGACCTTGACGAACTTGCCATGGGTGCTTTTCTCAATAAAGAAGGCAAAAAAACATATGAAGTGCCACGTGGTGTACAAAATTCGAGAGAATTGATTACTCACTTCGCTCAAAAAATTAAAGGTTGTATTGGTGAGTATTCTTTAGAGCGTTGTGCTTTTATTGATCGCCCAATTGGTCGGCCTGTTGGCATGCTTCTTTACAAAGATCTTCTTGCAGAACTAATTGGTATAGGAACATGCATTGTTCAACCACGGAAAAGAGTTCTACACGCAGCCGTTAAGGGGGCTCCTGTTCGTCCGGGTGAACGTTTTGCTGTAGTAAGTGATGTGGCAACTACGGGTCTTAGTATTTATGCAGCTGCAAAACAACTCATAAGATTGGGAGGAGAAGTGCCGATTGCTTTTGTCCTTTTTGACCGTGAGCAAGGAGCTCGTGAAAATCTTAGCGCAGTTGGCATAAAATTGCTTTCACTTGTACGTCAAAGCGAAGCTGCGGAACAGGGACTTATCTCCAAATCTACTGCTTCATCACCGAATTACATGTTTCTTGGACAACAGAATATCAGCTTCTCAGGTCAAATGTGAGTAGAGGGGAGCAAATACCTTTATACACCACATCCTTGTTGAGAGGTTAGGAAGTAAGCGTATAAAAAAATTGTTTACTGAAGGTTCTGGCTTTTGGAATATCTTTTGTGAACATTAATCCGGAAAATATCGAAATTTCGGTACACGACGAAATTAAAGTTAACGATGACTGGACAGCTTCCATACACCGTATTTATCAATTCGTCAATACTTCTCAAGATTCGGGGAGTTTAGAACTTTCATTTACGGATAAGTTTGAATCTCAATATGTTGACTTCCATCCTGTGGACAAAGCTAAATTAGCAGAACATTCTATTTTTAGCAAAAACGAAAAGGTGGAGACTGTATATTGGGCAATTCGATTACCGGTGTTAGCCCCTGGAGAAAAATATGTAGTTGAGTTTGAAGGCAAAATAATGTCATTTATAACAATTGAGAATGATGGTGTGCATTGCCTCCATAAATTCGCTCCAGAACTAAAAATGTTATATAAGGCTGATATAACATTCCCATATAAGCATTTTTTAGATCAAGTTGAAGTTAGTGTATTTCCACATATAGGCGTAGGTCAGGATTACCTTACTATCGAAAATAATGACCATCTCACAATATTACAACGGACTTGCCGTGCAAATATTTTGGGGCCAGTTGAGATTTCAATTAAGAGTAAAGTAGCAGAACAACAAATAGCTCCTATGTTACAATTTTATGCCAGAAAAATGTCTAATGAAGGAGTATTCCCAGAAGGCACTACGGTGCTAATAATACTTCATTTTCTCTCAGACTTTTACTCGCTCCTGCGTGCTCTCGAAATAATGGGATTGAAACGTGAAAATACCTTTTTAGTAGCCATTCCGTATTCGGCAAAAGAAGATGTTGTATCCCTTCTACTTCACTGTGGATATTCACAAATTTGGTTTTCACGCCGTTATGGAGAAGAATTTCATTCAAAAGTGTTGGAGGCAGTTAATGCTGCAGTTGAACGTTGTAAAAATATTTCCGGGAAACTTGTCATACTTCAAGATGGGGGGTATGCCACAACTTTATTACATAAACATCATCGCAATATGGCGAAAGTTTGCATTGGTGCAGTGGAGCAAACTACAAATGGTATCTGGGAATGTGATGCAATCCCTAAGGAAGAACGTATATTTCCTATAATAGATGTTGCAAGATGCCGTTTAAAAAGTGAAATAGAACCTCCATTTATTGGTGATGCTGTTACCCATAATATTGTATCGCTTGTTTCTAAAATTAATATAAGTATAAGAGGACGTACTGCATTGGTAATTGGTTATGGAACTATTGGAAAATGTGTGGCCAAATCTCTCAAGGGGAATGGGGTTATCGTTACCGTGTATGATATAGAATCAGAATTACGCAATGAAGCAAAAAAAGATGGTTTTGAAACAAATGATAGTCTGGAAAAATTAATCCCCGGCAAACGTTTTATAATTGGGTGCACAGGCAAACAAGGTCTGAACGCGCCTCAAATAGCACTGGCGGATAACAAAACAATATTTGTAAATGCCACATCTAAGTTGTTGGAAATTAATCGTAACGATCTGAAGGCAATGACTAAAGGTTCGCCACAATTAATTGAAAATTATGGAATAAGGCATACTCTTATTAATGACAATGTGGTAGACCTTCTTGCAGAAGGTGTTCCAGTAAATTTCTATGGCTCGGATAGCGTGCCAAATAACGAAATCCAATTTGTACCGACATTGATATTTTTAATGGCACTTAAATTGATTCGAGAAGAAAATAAATTGCCTAAAGATATTGTACCTGTACCAGAGGATATCCAAAAAGAAATACAACTTTTTTATGATAGAACAAGATGAACCCTTTGGTATAATAGATCTAATAAAAGTATAAGGTTGTAAATATGAAGCATTTTTCAGACAAATTATTGGAAGCGATAGAAGTCAAGGGCAATCCAATTTGCGTAGGTCTGGATCCGCGGCTAAATCTTCTACCGGCTCAAATTATGAAAGATGCTTTTCACAAATTTGGTAAAACCGGCAAGGCTGCTGGTTATGCAATTGAGACTTTTAATAAGGTCGTGATTGATGTAATCTGCGATATCGTGCCTATAGTAAAACCTCAAATGGCGTTTTATGAAGCATATGGGGATTTTGGAATTCGGGCATTTATAAACACGGTAGATTATGCGCATTCCAAAGGTCTGATTGTAATTGAAGATGCTAAGCGAAACGATATAGGTAGCACCGCGAAAGCATATGCTTCAGGGCACTTGGGAAAGGTAGAATGTGGCCCTGGAACTTTTTTACGAGGGTTAGATGTTGATGCTATTACCATAAACGCTTACCTTGGTTATGATGGTATCAAACCATTTATTGAGCAAGCGATTTCATTTAATAAAGGTGTATTTATATTAGTTAAAACTTCCAATCCCTCTTCGAGTGAAATCCAAAACCTTATTCTTTCTGAACCCTTTCAGGGAATACTGCTTTATGAACGTATAGCTTTGCTTGTGGATGAATGGGGTCGCAGGTCTTTAGGTGATTTTGGTTTTTCAGATATTGGAGCTGTGGTAGGGGCAACATTTCCAGTTGAAGCTGCAAAATTACGCAAGCTTATGCCACATACTTTGTTTTTGGTTCCAGGTTATGGAGCACAAGGTGCACATGGTAAGGATGTTGTGCAATGTTTCAATACCCAAAAAAAGGGAGCTATAATCAGTTCTTCGAGACAAATAATTTATGCTTTCCGTGACAAAGAAGACAAAGAAAAAGAATTGACCAAAGGTTCTTCGTTTGCAGATTGCATAAGGAGTGAGGCATTGGAAATGTGTAAAGATATTCAATCGGCACTTCATGCATCAGGAAAAGGTCAAAATTGATGAGACTTTTCCAAAATAAAAAACCAGGGATTTTTCTTGCCGCAGATTTTTCTACTTTGGAAGAGTGTATGCCCATTATTGAACCAATAGCTCACTTAATAGCAGGTGTCAAGATTGGTTTCAAACTTCTTTTAGATCCTGATCATGGTTTTAATACGATAACCATTTTAAAAAAACGTTTTAACCTTCCAATTCTTGTTGACAGTAAAATCCATGATGTCGGGCATATAGCAACTGCATTATGTCGACGTTTGAAGAGTCTTGGTGCTGATGGTGTTACCATTTGGGGTTATTGTGGTCCTTCTGTTATTCACGAATGTGCTACTGTAGATGAGGATTTAGCCTTAGTTGTCCTTACTGAACTAACGGATCCCACTGCTAGGCCTTTTCATGATAAACTAGCTCAATTTGTTGAAGCAGCCGTTGCTTTTGGAGCGCATGCAGTCCAAGCTCCTGGCACCAGACCAGATGCTATAAGAATAGCGAGAACCATTTCAGGACCAGATTTTCCTATTTTTTCATGTGGTATTGGAACTCAGGGAGGAAGTGCTCGTGAAGCAGTACAGGCTGGAGCCGACTACGTTATAATAGGTCGCGAAATTATAGATAATCCTAATCCTTCAAAGATAACCGAAGAACTACTTCAACAAATCATACAGAAATAGCTGGGTGATTTTAGCAATCTTAATATACTCTTTCCACCATATTCTGTTCATGGTCATGTCAAAATTTGCAGAATACATGAAGGGATGTTATGAAGGAATATCTGAAAAAGATGTCATTCTGCAAGCGCAATTCCTATCGGCTGTACTGGAGCAACCTGCGAAATATAGAGTTTACAGCGCAAGTAGTGATGAAGCATTAATTAATTTATACCGTGAAACTGTTCAGGAGTTAGAACCACTATTTTATAAATATATATGTAATGAAAATATTAGCAAAATACGATTGTAGATAATTGATTTAATTGTTTTATTTAAATACCGTAAGAAACCTGTACGAAATTATTGTTATATAAGCACTTTCCTAGTCAACAATGTAATTACGGATTTTTTTAATGATAATTTTATGATAGGCAATAGTAAATCGTAAAAAGCACAGAGCCCCCGTTTTGATAGCAGCAAGTTTAGCAAGACGCGCGCGAGAGTCATTTAATCCATCCCTTCTTTTAGCACATAGCTGCGGGGTAGGGGCACTATCCTATCCAGCATTCACCATTCATACTCTTTAAATCAACAAAATCACACTCCGGTCTGGTCATATCTGAATCAGGCTTGATTAATTGTCGCAAAGGTGGCAGCACAGGAACAGCTTTTCTCAGCCAAACGGCCGCTGAGGGGTCTTTTGCCTCCCACGAAACACAAGCCTAAGGCTGTCTTGCGTACATCTTTCGTTAATCAAACCATCAAATCAATTAGGAGAAACCAAAAATGCAAAACCAAGAAGAAACTACAAAAATAAACCACTTCCTCTCCGCGATATTACCCATCGTTATCCGGTCAGTGAAAACGTTCCTTCAATCAACCGGCTTGGAGGTTGAGGAAAAAGGCAACGGGCCTGATACAGTCTTTCACATCAAAGCAGGCGAAAAGGAAGCAGATTTCTACCTTTACAACCTTCTTATGGAGATAGCCACAGTTGACCGTGATGAGCAGCCATGGAGGTTCGATGAAAACCTTCAGGACTTTGACTACTTCCTTAACAAAGTAGCCAAGGTTATCGAAAGCAAGTTAAGAATTCTATTTAAACTGCTTGAGCATGACGATGTAGACAAGGCAATGGAAAGCATCACTGAATTAGCTGGGAGTTATGAGAGGATACGCATCATAAAGCTGGATAAACAACAATCCTGAACGTTTTCACCCCTTATTTTCACATCTGAATTCTTTAACATTAAAAACACATCATTATTTTTCGGAGGATAAAATCATGGTTGCACCAATAAACAATTCCATAAATCAAAAGACCATTAAACTTTTGCAGCAGGAAAAAGAAGGCAAATATGCTTTTGATGGGCAATTCGTTGTCACCGGAAATGCCATCGACAAATTCGGCCATGAAGTAATTGCTGCGGCATGTATTATTTTACTCAAAAAGGTCAAAGAAAAAGGCGGCTTAGACTATTTGCAAGTCTTTGAAATCGACGGCGAAAAGCTCTGGTTCATTGATGACGTATTGCATGTTACTTGCCTGCTGCCGGAAGATTATTGAGTGATTATGGCGATGTACCTTCAAGCCAGTAATCGGCAAAAATCGCGAAATCAAGCATATCGACAGTCCCGCTTTTATCAAAATCGCAGCCGTTGCACCAGTCGGGATATTTGCATTCTGTCTGTTTCCATTTTTCGGAGAACAAGACATAATCAACGAAATCCACTCTTTCGTCCATGTCTATATCTGCCACCGGCCATAGCCAGAACTCGGAAAATATCTGCAAATCGTAGATGTCAACAATTCCGTCCTTGTTAAAATCGCTGCCGTTGCACCAATTTGGCTCTGAGCAAGATGCATTTTGCCAGAATTTTGCAAAGACACTGAAATCGTAAAAATTCGGGATCCCGTCATTATTCAAATCCACCGTCATTGAACGTGGTGGCGTGTAAGTTACGGTGATTTGCTGCTGATTGGAGTTATTGAGCATATCCTTGGCCACGACCATAATCGGGTTCACGCCGGGGATGAGCATAATCGTAGTATTCCAATTGGCCGTGCCGCTTCCACTGACCGTGCCGCCACTGGCGCTGACACCATTAACCGTCACCGAGGAAATGCCGTTGTTGCCATAGCCGTTGTCGCTCGCCATGCCGCTGACTGGCAGGCTGGCACTGGTCACAGTAGCGTTGTTGAGGGGCGAAGTAATTGTGATCGCTGGCCCTTGCATGTCTGGCGGATTGTAGGTGACGGTGACGGATACGCCCGGTGTCACTTGGCGGACCCGATTGTTGCCTTGATCTCCGATGAAGAGGTTTCCGCTCGTGTCGAATGCAACGCCTACAGGAGAGTTTAACTGAGCCGAATTGGCAGGGCCACCGTCTCCGAGACCGCCCACACCACCACCTGCGACGGTAGTAATAACACTGGTAGAATGGTTTACCTCGCGTATTCGGTTGTCGCCCCAATCGGCGATTAAGATGTTCCCACTAGCGTCCACCGCGACGCCAGAAGGTCCGTTGAGCGATGCCGCAGTTGCAGGGCCGTTGTCGCCGCTATAGCCTTGTGTCCCATTTCCGGCGACCGTAGAGATTACGCCAGTAGAAAGGTTGACCTTACGGATACGGTTGTCCCCGAAATCTGCGATTAACAGATTTCCGCTAGCGTCCACCGCGACGCCAGAGGGTCCGTTGAGCGATGCCGCAGTTGCAGGGCCGTTGTCGCCGCTATAGCCTTGTGTCCCATTTCCGGCGACCGTAGAGATTACGCCAGTAGAAAGGTTGACTTCACGGATACGATTGTTACCCTCGTCAGCTATGAACAGGTTTCCCTGGGCATCCATCGCTATGCCTGTAGGATTGCTGAGCTTTGCCAATGTGGCCTGTCCACCATCTCCGCTGAAACCCCAGGTTCCATTACCCGCTATTGTCGTAATTATGGCTGTAGAGAGATCGACTTTGCGGACCCGGTGGTTACCGTAGTCCGCGATGAACATATTGTTGCTAGTATCCACTGCCACCCCAACAGGAATCGCAAGTGACGCCATGCTAGCTTGGCCACCGTCGCCGCTATAGCCGTAGGTTCCATTACCTGCAACCGTGGTAATTACGCCAGTGGAAAGATCGATCTTTCTTACACGGTTATTACCTTCGTCGGCGATAAAGAGGTGACCACTTGCATCTACTGCAACAGGCGACGGGTTATTAAGTTCTGCGCTAGTAGCTAGACCATTATCACCACCGTAGCCGGATGTTCCATTGCCAGCGACTGTTGTAATGATCGAGGTTGGAGTGACGGTAGTGCTGCTGCCCGCAAAACTCAATCCATCGCCGCTGTAGATAGCCGTCACCAAGTGTGGCCCCACTGCCAATGACGTGGTGGTGAATGTGGCCGTTCCGGCGATGAGCGGTGCTGTGCCAAGCGTGGTGCTCCCGTCCATAAAAGTGACTGCGCCTCCGGTCGGTGTACCGCTGTCCGGTGGGACAACGGCGACAATGGCCGTGAAAGTTAACATCTGGCCGTAAACGATGGAAGAGGCCGAGACGCCCAGCGTGGTGGTTGTGCTGGCAATACCTGCCTGCTGGTCGTCGTTGAGGATCGTGCCTGCCCCTTGGCTTCTCAGAAGCGTTGCCCCGTTGGGATTACTCAAGTTCACTACGAAGTATTCGTCCGATTCGACCTTCGTGTCGCCGACTACCTTCACCGTGATCGTCCCGCTTGTCTGACCAACGGAAATCGTAAGTGTGCCGCTTGCCGACTGATAATCGTTGTCTACCAACGTGGCCGATCCATCGGCTGTGGCATACTGCACCGTCACATTCTGACTGGCGATCTGCGAGAGTACCACGTTAAACGTACAATTCGTTGTGCCGCTGTTCCCCTCCGTAACGCTCGCATCGCTAATCGTCATCGTGTACATGACTTGCGTGAAGGCCGTATAAGTGTAATCAGTATACTGCCAATTGCCGGAAATCTGCCACCACAGTCGCACGTAGAGCGTGCTTCCATTCTGCGGCAGACCGTTAATTGTCGCGGACAAGTTCAGCCCCTGATCCATTCCGTAAATGTCATTCGTGCCGAAGCTGCTGCCGACGTACAAGAAATAATCGCTTACTCCACTACCACTGCTCCATTGGAATGTCACTGACGACGAAGATAGTGTCGAACCCGGAGCAGGACTTGTAATAGCTGGCGTCGTCGGAGTAATTCCAACCGTAAGCTTGCTGGGACTTGAACTGCCGATATTATTATTCTTGTTTCCTTCTGAAACCTGTTGATCGCAGTCAATAAACGCCGTGACATAATAATCTCCAGCCGGTATCGAGGTAGGAACCACGATGGACGTGGAATAAGGTTGCGTTGCACCAATTCCCAACATGGACATCGGGCCATAGTAGCCAACTTGATAGGTTGTTCCATAGGGACTGGTAGATAAGGATATCCTTGTATGATGCGCAGGGGTGCTTGCAGCCGTGCCCTGGTTCTTCTCTATCCAACCTACTTGAATCGTGCCTCCAGGAACTACGCTCGTAGGCGAAACCACGACTGGCTCAACAATAGTTAGATCGGGCTGATCCTGTGGAGAATAAGAAAAAGATTTCCAAGACTCCTTGTGGCCCGCGAAATCGACACCCTGATAAAAGGTCGTCCCTGTTTGTTTGGTTTTTGTCACCGGCGAGGAATACAACCCCGTTGTTCCATCGGGAAAAACAAGGTTCACATATGTTGGTGTTGAGGAGTTATCGGTAGCAGTGATCGTGTAAGTTGAGCCATTATCTTGCATAGTCGTTGAGGGTGCGTCGACAGAGGCTACGTACATTCGTGCCGCCCGATCCACAGGAGTGTAAGTTGGCAGACGTGAACCAAGATTAAATCCAACCCGTTCATAGACCCATTGGACGAGTCCGTCGCACCGGATGTAGGTTGGGTAAGTTGGGTAGATTGGAAGAAGAGTTCTTGGCTCACAGCTTGCAGATGCATCCCCCCCTTGGTCATCAGCCCAAATAACCCACCAACAATACGCAGTTCCTAAAAGTTTCTGCGATTCAGTAATAATGGAGTTTCTTCTAGCAGCACTCATGGAGTTGTCACTTCCGTTCCAAGTGGCAGGACTCTGATTACTGCGGTTTCTGGGGCCGATCGCCGTGTAGTCACTTGGGTTAGATACAAAATATGGGTCAGAAGGTGCCGTCACGTAATCAAACGGCACGTAGCTGACTACTAAACCGGGACCTGAGGCTTGAATTACGGTATGATGGTAGGGGTTATCCGCGGGGTATCCGTAGTATATGTGTCCATAGTATATTGCGGCATGTCCTACGTACAAACCCAAAAAGGTCCCACCTCTAAATACAGCGTCGCCCTTCTCGCAATTCGGTTCGATTTCGGCTGACGCGCTCGTCAGAAGAAGTAACGACAATAATAAAATAACATGGGCTAAATATGTGCGCCTTCGTGGGCATGCTTTCGCAGTTTTCATTCCTTCACCTTTACTTGCAGAGCTTGGGCGGCGTTCTCAAGCTCACTCTTTACAAAGTCGTCATTTACTGTAGCACGCCTGTTAAGACATAACTGAGCATCTTCTGTGTCGCCGCAGCGGGCAAGACCACGCGCTACATAGACTAAGACCGATTCGTTTGTCTCCTGTGCCATTGATTCTCGGAGGATGCGCGATGCCTCCGGTCCGCCAATTGCCCCAATGGTTTCGGCTGCGGTATTCCGTAGTGAAACTGAATTGTTTGGATTGTTTAGAACTGATTGCAACAATGGCAGTGATGTAACACTCGGTACCTCACCCAAAGCCATAATGCCATGTATCGAAACTGCATCTTCTTCAGGTCGAGCGCCCAAATTGCTCTTAGCCATTCTAACCACCAGAAAATCCTGCAGTAGACGAAGGGCATCATCCCCACCTTGTGCCGCCACGGCATGCGCCGCGACGATTCTTGTGAGATATGTCTTCTTGTCCGCCAATTCACCTTGAAGGGCGCCAAGGCTTCCAGGCACCTTGAATCCTCGCAAAGCTCGTGTCACGCCGAATTCAAGATCGGGATCTGTCTGACCTGGCAACATTTGTAGTAGCGTCACACCGGCGGATTGGTCGCCAACTGCAGGAATCCATTGAAGAGCTTGCATCCTGACGGCCTTGGCACCTGTAGCGTCGCCAATGATTACCATTAGTGTTTGACCTAACCCTAGATCATTGTGTCCATTGGGCACTGCAGCGATTTCAATAAGCAGAATTCTCAGTGATGCCGGGGAAGTTTTGTCGGCAATTTCATCGAGGCACGCCGGTATCGCATCCGCACCAAGCTGACGTAACTGTTCAAGTTGGGAAGCATTCTCCAAACATAACGATTGCACGTCTCTAACTTTCATTGCGCTGACCCGAAGTGCACGAGTTAGTTGCCGAGCCTTATCAAGTGCCACGGAGGAAGTCGTGTTTGCCGGAATGGTTTCGGAGTATAACGTCGATCCATCGGTTGCAAACGCAGACCCTATGGTGACTGCCTGTACTGCAAGAAGGACTGCTATTAGTACGATTAGGTGTATTTTAGTCATTTTTTCCTCTTCGGATTTTCTACAAAGTGCTTTATCGGCTTGGTTACTGTGTCAACCGAATTAGTGGATATTGTAGAAAAGATTTCAGCCTGTATGGCTGTGACGTGTTTGAACCCCACACTTTTAAAAACCATATTGAAAAACAATCTTCTCACCTCCTGCACTCCTTAATTTAAATTTTCTCTCAGATGCACAAAGGAGCATATCTAAAGAAAACCGAACTCAAATTATAACGTTCCCCGTTTACAAATCAAGCTTAAATCAATCAAGTTGAATTTCACGCTATCGTCTCTAGTCTCTAAAATCCTTATTTTTCACTCAATATCAACGAAATATTCAGAAAGCGAGGTAGTGTTTATGAGCATATGAAAAGGAAAAAGGTAATAGCCTCTTGTAAGTTCAAGAGGCAGTTTTTTGCGCAAAATCAACCAATAATTATGAAAGGAAAATGTTATGAAAATTTTGTTTATTGACAACGATGGCGCGGGTTTCGCTGATTATCTGGACATTGCCGAAGGCACGACTATCGAGCAGTTCTTCAAAATCAAGATGCCAGGCAGGGAAGTAAGTGACTATCTGATTCGTGTCAACCGCCAGCCCGTGGCAAAAGATTACATCTTGCAGGAAGGGGACCGCATAACAGTAACTCCGACCAAGGTGGAAGGCGCGAAACGATAAAACCAAAAATTGGTTACAAGCCAGGGCATCCGTTTGTTCTCTTGATGAGCGGATGCCCATTTTTTTGAAAGGCAAAAAAGTATGGACGATAAAACAATGTTGAAACTTGCTTTTTTAATGCATGAAAAGCTCTCTGCATTACGGAGGAATCTGGCAGTTGAGATTCTCGAAAACTTGTCAGGTTTGACGAATCATTTTAAGGAATTGTCCGTAGATGCAAAACGGATATCGCTTGCAGTTAATAGGAACTGGTTTTTTGCTGCCCAGCAGTGCCAGGCAAGACTAGGCAGGACGCTTGAAGAACTATCCTATGATATTACAAGAATCAAACAGCTTACTGATGAAAATGACAGAGAGCCTCCTGTTATCGATGCTTCGCTAATCTTTGAAGAATTAAAGCAAATCCAGCGGGAATTCACAGGTTTAAATTTCAATAAAGAGCAAAAAACCATATCCGTTATTACCAAGCCTATAACCCTGGAAGACATTTACCTTGGGCCGTTTCAGATAGAGCTGCATATAGGCAGGCTATCCAAACTTTACAAAGAAAGCCCCTATTTTTGCATAGCATTGGAGCCTAATCCGGCCGGGAATAATGATGATGTCACACATCCACACGTGAGCGGAGGCATACTATGTGAAGGTGAGGGTTCTGTAACAATAAGGGCAGCATTGGAGCAGGGGCGGTTATGTGATTTCTTCACTTTGATTAACAGCATCCTCAACACCTATAGCCCTGATAGCCCTTATGTAAGTCTGGAAGATTGGGAAGGAGGAGAAAGCTGCTACGACTGCGGAACCGGTATAAACAACGATGATGCTTATTACTGCACCTTTTGCGACAGGGTGTATTGTTCGGAGTGTAGCAGTTATTGCAGGTCCTGCGATGATACCTGTTGTCTGGGCTGTGGCGGCAGTTGCCCCAATTGCGAGGAATTCGTCTGTCACAACTGCTTAAAGAAATGCCCTGAATGCGGAGAAACGTTCTGTAAAATGTGTATGGAAGATGACGTTTGTGAAAACTGTAAAGAACAACAAGAAGAATTGGAGAACCAAAATAATGAAACAGATGGAAAACAAGATGATCTCAAAATCGCAGGCTGATAAAAAGCCTGTTTTAAGGTTCAGCCCGTATGCATGGGCGAAACTGTTATACTTCAGGGACAAAGGCAATACCGAAATCGGAGGCTTTGGAATTACCCAGGCAGATGATTTGCTTTACATCGCTGACTTTATAACAGTCAAACAGAATACAACCTCTATCAGCGTAGCCTTTGATGATAACGCGGTTGCTGACTTTTTTGATGCACAGGTTGATATTGGCAGAAAGCCTGAGCAATTCGCGAGAATCTGGTGCCATACGCATCCCGGCGACAGTCCTGAGCCGAGCCTGACAGATGAGGCAACCTTCAAGAGAGTCTTTGGGCATTGCGATTGGGCAATAATGTTTGTCTTGGCACAGGATGGTTCTGCCTATGCAAGGCTTTCCTTTAATACAGGCCCTAAAGCTCAGATACCATTGCCGGTGAAAGTTGATTTCACAAAAGAATTCAAGGGAACTGAACTTGCTGCCTGGGACAAAGAGTTTAAGGAAAATATCAATCAGATAGTATTTATCGCTACTGACCAGCAAAAACAGCCTGTGATGCAGCCAGGCATTTATGATTTTGATGAACCGATATTGCCTGCTGAGTGGCTGGATGAATTTGCGCAAATGACTCCTGCAGAAAAGCAGTTTATTCTGGATGAGCTTGCAGCAAAGCCTGAATTGTGGGATGACGAAAGCGAGGTGAGGTACTTATGAGCGATGATAGATACTCAAGACAAAAGGACATTGTGCCGGCAGAAAGAATCTCCCAATGCAAGGCTACTGTAATAGGCGTTGGCGCTATCGGCAGACAAGTCGCATTACAGCTTGCAGCTATTGGAATTCCATGGCTTCAGCTTTTTGATGATGACCGTGTAGAAACAACAAATCTTGCCAGCCAGGGCTACTTTGAAGAAGACCTCAACCGGTTCAAAGTAGATGCTACAGCCGAGCTCTGCTGGAAGATAAACAGCCAATTACAGATTGACCCGCATACAGAGCGGTTTCGCAAGAGCATTAAAACCGGCAACATTATATTTTGCTGCGTGGACAGTATAGCCACAAGGAAACTAATCTGGGAAGCGGTTAAAGACAAGGCCAATTGTTTCATTGATGGCAGGATGGCCGCCGAGGTATTACGTGTCCTGACAGCTTGTGATTTGGCATCGAGACAGTATTATCTCTCCACACTTTTTTCTGCTGAGCAGGCTTACGCCGGCTCCTGCACTGCCAAGACAACCATTTATTGTGCCAATGTTGCTGCGGGGTTAATGGTAGCCCAATTCACGAAATACCTGCGGCGAATGCCTATTGATTGTGATATTCAACTGAATCTGCTGGCTTCTGAGCTAACTGTTGCCCAAATCAGCAATAAGAAAGCGGAGGTTAGCATATGAGTCAGGAGATAATGACAGTGGCAGATTTGAAACAGGTTTTAGCTGAACTTGCACCAGAAATTGATGATAACTTTGAAATCTGGTTATCCAGCGATGAAGAAGGGAACGAATTCCTGCCTATGCTCAGAGATATGGGGCGAAGCATCGGCTTTGATAAAAGCGAAAAGAAGATAATTTTTTTTCCTTCGCACCAATAGCTTATACAAAAATTGGAAGACTATAAAAAGTCTTCCTTTGTTTTGTCAACTTATGAGGATAAAATGTGTATCTTGAAGAGTTTAAAAAATAATGTATGCTAACATAATGACAAGGTGGACTTTTGAGTAATTGTATTCATACTAATGTATCTTGCGTCAATCCGTATGAGTTTATACGTAAGTATCGATGTGATTCTTGCGGCGAAGTTATGATGTGTGCGTGTGAAGAAAGTTTTGGCAGGCAGTTTTTACCGCACCAGTTGGATTCTGGTCGTGAATTGAATACGCAACGGGAAATTTCGGTCACTCTTGGATTTCAAAAAAATATTTGTAATTCTTGCCGTGGTATTCCTGAAGAAACTCACCCTATGGCTCCTATATATGGCAGAACTTCTAAACTCGTGCGATACTATTGGCGTGAAATTTATTTTGAGAAAACCCGGCGATTTGATAAATGGGCTAAGGATAAAGGTTATACAGATTTATCAAAAGCTAGAAAAGACAACAACGAAAAATATGATTTAATCGAAAGAGAAGTTATTGAGGAAATTAAGGAATTGCATAAAAAATCGCCTAAATACATTTATCAGGAAAAATCACAAAGTGAGATTTTAACTAAATATCAGGTTGAAATTATAAAACTTGAGGGAAAATATGTGAGAACTTCTGAAAATGAAATGGCCATTCTTGATGGAAATAAGCCATATTCGCCTGAAGAGTTCGTGGCCCGTTATTTCGAAAAACAAGGATACAAAGTAATCTTTTCTGAAAGTGTTCCTTTTCATGTGATTTTTGGTGTTTTTATGTGGTTGCTTATACAAGATCCCATGGACCCTAATGTCAGAATGGTAGGGTTTGGCAGCCGCACAGCTTTTGACCAGAAGGTTAAGGGGGAGCAAATATGGACTGGCTTACCGGAAGATTTTGGGACATCGGGATATCCTATTCGGAGAGCAGAAGCTATAAACGAATTTTTCACTAATATTTTAAACTTCTCAAATACAGGAGACCTATTATGGTCTTTTGATTATTGGGTTGAATATAGTTCTGGTTTTCGGCAGTACCTTTGGGCGCACAGGGAGCAGGATTTAGTTAAAGCCAGGGAAATTTGTTCTGTCTTACCTCTCGAAGTTGTGCTTCTAATATTACGGTATCTATTGGGAGATTACTGGCATAGATATCTTGGATGGCCAGATTTAATTATTTACAACAGTAGTGAATTTTTCTTTGCGGAAGTGAAGTCTTCTAAGGATAAGCTTAGTGAAGACCAGAAGAATTGGATATGTGGAAATAGTATGGAGCTTCATTTGCCGTTCAAGCTAATAAAAATTCACAAGTGCACTACCAAAGAATGACCAACCTACATCAGACAACGGTAGTAATTGTAAAATACTATTTATCCGCATGTTTTGCAGGCCGCGAAAGGCAAGTTTAAGATTTGTTTTGTGAAGTCCGCATCTCCGGGCGGAGAGTATGGGACAGGAAATACAGAGCCTGTGTGAAACGGTAAAATATTGATATCAAACCTGCGATAATATTTAAACAGTACCCACCACACCCATATTTCCCACTCGCTTACAACGAGGATAGACATGGACCAGCCAAGTCAGGTTTCGCCAATCATTGGGCAGGATGTGCTGAGAGAGAGCTACATACCGGATAAAATTTTCGCAAGAGAAAGCCAGATAAAAGAAATCCTGCAACATTTGTCTCCTTTGCAAAAGAAGTGCAAGCCCATGAATCTCTGGCTGCATGGGCCACCCGGGGCCGGAAAGACGACCGCTGCTATTCACGTCCTTAAGGAACTGAAGGAAAAAGCGAACATCAACGGTATTCTTATAAACTGCTGGGAGAAGAACAGCTTCTATGACATTCTGGATGATATTATTCTGCAGCTTAGGATTCTAAGGGCTGAGGAGCATCGCACCAGCCTCAAGCTTGAGAAACTGCGGAAGCATCTGTCAGGTTCGTCATTTGTCGTTGTTCTTGATGAAATTGACCGGCTGAAAGCCTCCGAAAGGTCAACGGTGCTTTATAACCTGGATTCGCTTGGCAGTGTCGGCCTTGTCTGTATTTCAAATTCCCAGCAGGCCATGTTTGAGCTTGAGCAGCGCGTCCGCTCAAGGCTCAATGCATGTTCCGTGCATTTTCCAGCGTATGCTGCTGAAGATATTGCCGGCATTCTCGCCGACAGAGCACAGCTTGCCTTGGCTGAGAGACTATGTTCTGAGCAGACTTTAAGGCAGATTGCCCAAATAGCTTGCGGAGACGCAAGGGTGGCTATTCGCACATTGCAAGCAGCGGCTCAGTTAGCTGAAAATGAGAAGCTTGATGCCATCTGCGTGGATAGTCTGAAAAAGCAGTTGGGTAATGCCAGACAGGCCAAGCGGGACTACCTGTTGGAAAGCCTGACGGAAGACCACAGGGTGCTTTACCGGATTATAAAACAGCAAGGCCAGATTCTCTCCGGCAACCTCTGGCAGGAATATCTCCAGCATTGCGAACGGGCCAAAAGAAAGCCGCTGGCCTCACGGACATTTTCCGATTACGTCAACAGCCTTGCCCAAACCGGCCTTATAACCTCGGAACGAGCGCGAGTGAAAGGGAAAGTAAGATTATTTAGAATGGTTGATTAGCTATCTTATAAAGGTTGAACTTTGAGATAAATTTGTTATTCTGAAGTATGATAGAAAGTCAGTAGTAGCTGAACAGGTATAAATGTTAAATCTTGGATTATAGATTATGAGGTCATTTATTACAGCTTCTATGATTGAACAACGGCTCTGTTCCAGCAGGGATGGCCAGGAGCTTCTTCCGCAACTTGTAGAAAAACTCATTACAGCTAGTGTTCCCAAAGAGGCAATCCGCGAATTCCGTTTTCCACATGGCGACCAAATCTATCTCCACGGTGCGGATGGGATATTGGCAGTAGATGACAACATTCAGAATCCCTATGTGCCCAGCGGCATTTCTGTATGGGAAATGGGAACTTCAATAGATCCAAAATCTAAAGCCGATAAAGATTTTGATAATGCAAAGGATAAGCTGGCGCAAGCATTTCCTAATGTTATTCCTGCTGTTACACCGGACAAGGCAACTTTTATTTTTGTGACATCAAAGCCATGGGAGTCGGGAGAATGGATCAAAGAAAAACGTAGAACATCAGATTGGAAATCCATTAAGGTTATCGATGCCGTTGACTTGGAGAAATGGCTCGAACAATATCCCGCGGTCATGTTATGGTTTGCGGACGTATGTGGGCTTCCAGCAGAAGGGCTCTATGACGCCGAACAGTATCTCCGAAAAATAGGTATTAGCTTTGGCATTTCCGACATTTCTCCAGAGCTTATTATGGCGGGTCGGGATGAGAACATGAAATGTTTGGACAATCTTGTTACTCAAAGCAATGCTAAGATATATGTACGTGGTGAATCTATAGAGGAAGCAGCAGCATTCTTGGCGGCAAGTTCTTTGAAAGAAGCCGATTTATATGGCAAGATACCTCCATTGATTTTTGCTGATTCGCAAGCGGACCTGAACCTTCTTGCTACCGCCGGAGCTGAGGCCACTATGATACCGATAGATTCGGAGGCATTGGCACGAATTGAAGGAATTGTAGGGCACAAATGGAGGTTAGTCGTACCAGAAGTGGAATCATTTGTTTCATCGGATAAAGGTAAAGGTCTGATACTTAGTAGATGTAAAAGGCCTGCCATTGAACAATATCTGATTGAAAAGATGAAAATTCCTGAACATAGGGCAAAGCAGATCACCAGGGATACAAAAGGTTCATTGATTGCATTATTATGGCTTATAGGGTCAGGCCCCAAAGGGGTCCCACGTTGGGCCAGCCGCAAGGATGCTACTACTCATGCATCATTGATGTTGGCCGGCTCTTGGATTGGGAATAACGGAAATGACACAAAAATTATCGAGCGACTTTCGAGACAGACCTACCGGGATATCGAAACGCTTCTACAATCGGCTGAAATTCCAGAAGGTCCTTGGATTCACCGTGGCGTGGAATGGCTATGTGCATCTCGGGATTTTGTCTGGAGTCAGCTAATTGGCAGAGTAACTGAGACAATGCTCAGTGATTTCCACGGGATTGTACGCGAAGTTGTAGGTGAAAAAGACCCTTCACTTGAACTGGCTCCATCAGACCGCCATATGGCCAACATTCTTGGTAAAACACGAAAATACTCCAGCCTTTTACGAAGAGGATTGGTGGACTCTGTTGCTCGATTGGCAATTTTTAAACCTGATGGTCAAACTTGGGCAGATAAAATTGTCAGAGATATCCTTGATCCGACAGGAACTGAGGTCTTAAATAGATGGCTTTCACTCACGGACGTATACTCAGAGATTGCTGAGGCATCACCTGATGTTTTTCTTGAATCTTTAGACGAATTTCTCCAATTGGATGATGCAAAACAGCTTTTTCAGGATACTGAAAATTATGATGCAGTATTTGGGCCTACAAGTGCACATGTATATCTGCTTTGGGCTTTGGAAAGATTAGCATGGCAGAAGGAATATTTTTCGCATGTCTTAAGCGTTTTGATTAAATTGGCTGAGATTGATACGGGAGGAAAAATATGCAATAGACCCAAGAACAGTTTAGTTACAATTTTACTGCCATGGAGTCCACAGCATTCTGAGACGATGCACAATGCCGCCCAAGCAGTCAAGATGCTCTACTCAATATCACCAAAAATAACATGGGAAGTTTCTATCGGATTATTACCGACTTCGCATGGTGTTACATCTCCGACTCCAACGCCTACTTATCGTAAGCATCCTGGCAAGCGAGAAGTTACTGGTGATGAATACTGGGAATTCATACGCGAAGTGATTGAAATGATGATTCAATGGGCCGAAAAAAATGCATTTAGATGGGCATCTTTGGTCAAGGCATACCCGGAAATACGGCGGGGATATCCAGAGTTGGGCCAGTTAATTACAGATGCCCTTAAACAAGTCAAAATTGAAGTATTAGACGATGGTGATAAGGCCGGCATTTATAATGCGATGAGAGATGTAATATTCCACCATCGAGAGTTCCCAGAAGCAGAATGGGCATTGCCTGATTCTGATTTAAAACTGTTAGAGAGCATGAGCGAATGTTTTAAACCACAAGACGGGGTTTTGCTGCATAAACACCTATTCTCATGGAATCCAAATATTACTGATGCACCAATGAAACCATATGAAAATGGGTGGGACGAATGGATTTCGGAAAAGAGAATGCAAGCAGTTAAATTGATTTACGACCAAGGCGGCTTATCAGATGTCTTTCGTCTTTGTGAATCAGTAGTTCTCGCTGACGCGGTTGGTTATGCGACCGCAAAGTTACAGTTATTAGAATCTGAAACGGCCCAACTTCTTCAAAGGGGTCTTTCTGAGATACCGAGTGGTTATCCTAAAAAATCGATTACCCAAATGGCTAGAGCCTACGTATGGTGTAAATATAAAGAAGAAGGTGATAAGTGGTTGGAAGGCATTCTTGCACGATCAGATATTACTTGGACACCAGGTGCTTATGCTAATCTGGCACTGGCTCTTCCTGCTTCACCAGACTTGTGGAAAAGGCTTCAGTTGTGGGGTAAGGATGTTGAAAATTTATATTGGAGAAATATTGAAATTTTTGGGGATGTTAGAGAGCATTGGCTACAGATTTTGGATAAATGGGCAGAAGTAAAACGCCCATGGTCGTCAATTGAACTTATTTGGCGAGTGGTGGATAAGCATCGTTCCGATTCTACTGACAAAGTTTTAGTGGAACGAGTAATGACTATTCTGGATAAAGCACTGCAGGTGGATGAGGACGTGGAGCCGTTAGGCCGTAATCAAACTATGCTAAGTTATTATATTGAGCACTTGTTTCTCTTCCTTGATACACAAAACATTGAACCAGGGCAAATGGCTCATTTAGAATGGGGATGGCTACGTGTTTTGGAACATACAAAACGCGGAGTAAAAGTTTTACATATGCAAATCATCACATCGCCAGAATTATTTGTAGATTTACTCAAGGTGGTGTATCGTGCGGAAGGGGAGCAGAGGAATACAGATATATCAGATGTTGAGAAGAAAATTGCCGAACAGGCATATAATCTTCTTCGTGATATCCGCACAATACCCGGTTCCAAGTCTGACAAAACGGTTGAAGGAATTGATTCCAGTGCGCTTCACGAGTGGGTGCTAAAAGCCCGTAAACTAGCCAAAGATATTGGACGGCTCAGAGTATGTGATAGCCAAATTGGTCAGATTTTGTCCTATGCGCCTTCTTCTCCAGATGGCTCATGGCCATGCGTTGAAGTTCGCAACCTAATTGAGGAAATTCAGAGTTCGGTTCTGGAAAATGGATTTCAGATTGGCAAATACAACCAAAGGGGCGCAATCTTCCGAGGTAAAGATGGTAAACAGGATTGGGATTTAGCAAAAAATTACAAGGAGCTAGCGGATAAAGTGCGGATTAGATGGCCTCGAACAGCCAGTATTCTTGATGGGCTTACTAAAACATACGAGAATGAGGCGAAGCATTGGGATGAACGAGCCAAGCGAGACGAATATGAATACTAATAATATCTTCATTTATCCCCGCACTTATTAAACTATTTGCGGTTGTTTTTTTAAGATTATCCGCAAGCTTTGCATGGGCCGGATAGTAAACCTTTTAACCTTATTTCAAAACCGCTGGTATGGATTCGAATCAGCAGTTAGGTTGTCTGAAAGCGAAATGGTGGGAATTACTTGAGGATCGCGGCCACAATATTTACCGCAGGGTAAGCCATCAAAACGTTATCAGAAGCCGCAATGGCAGTAAAAGAAGATACCGCTGGCTGCTGTGGGTAGAGGATAGCCCCACCTGGAACCTCTCCAAATCAGAGCAAGTCTTTATTTGTCACCATCTGAAGCAGGCAAAAACATACGGAGAAATCGTCTACATTGTCATTGGATTTACGCAGGAGCCAAAACGCATAATTGCTATTCCTGCAGGTACAGCCCTTGGAGCTGGTTATGTCAGTTCCGGCAAAGGCGGCATAGCTTGGGATGATTGAGCAAGCGAAAGTTTACTCGAGGGTTTGATGAATGGAAATAAAAAGGACAAGGAGAATAATAAGAATAACGTTAGCCATAGCTCTGAAGAAGAATCAGCTGCCATAAATTCCCAGCCTGTGGACATAAGCGGCATTCTCAATGAGCGCATCCGCAACCTGAGCGATGCGATAGAAGAGATTGATGCTGCACTTGCCCGAAGGAAAATATTGAACTTCCATTTTTTAGAGCAGATAGAACGTGAAAGGCAGGAAGCGGTTCGCCAGTTAGAAACATTGCAGCCTCCCTGGCGGGCAGGATTTTATCCACAACTTGAGTTCATGCGGCTTAGCCTGCATAAGAGCATCACCAGCAGGGCAAAAGACCATCGCGGCGAAGAGCTAAAATACTGGGATGATATGGTGAGCCTTGCCAATGAAAGACGCAAGTTCCTTGATGAGTACAAGGCATTGATGGGCATGCGCAGGAGACTGAGCGATAATGAAGATAGATGAGGTCTTTCGCAAGCTGCGGCCTTTGATGGGGCCAAAACTCGACCTGCTCTGGCAGGAATACGTAATAGCCGATGCTTCGGTTCGTAGCCAGATTGAGCGTATTTTGCGTATCGAGCTTGCCCAGCGATTAAATGAAACATTTGAGAGCAGCTATGTTCTTTTGAAGCTGCCTCCGTGCGAAATTGCGGCAGGTGACTATCCGATAGGACAGATTTGTTACGCCAAAAAGGAATATTACCCTTTCGGCATTAGAGAAGATGAATTTATCCAGCACGTTGGTATTTTCGGTCGTTCCGGCAGCGGCAAGACAAATCTTGTGTATCTGATGGTTCTTGACCTCATCAAAGCTGGCAAGCCTTTCTTAGTTTTTGATTGGAAGCGTAACTATCGTGACCTGCTTTCATTGCCTCAATGTAAAGACCTTATTGTATTAACTGTTGGCAGGAACGTGGCGCCATTCAAGTTTAATCCCTTGTTTCCACCGCCAGGAACACAGGCAACAGTTTGGCTGAAAAAACTAATAGAGGTTATCTGCCATGCTTATTTTTTAGGTGAAGGTGTCACTGTCCTTCTGATGCGTGCAATAGACAGCCTCTATAAAAGATATGGCCTCTATGATGGCCAGCCTGTGCGGACGCCTACAATGGCTGAGGTGAGAGACTTTTTGTTAGAGCGAAAATCAAAGGGCAGAGAAGCCGGCTGGATGGAATCCGCAATGCGAGCCGTAGAAGTACTTTGCTTTGGCGAGATGGGACACGTCCTGAATAGCCAAGAGCCTGTGGATATTACCAGCCTGCTCAACAAACAGGTTATTCTTGAGCTTGATGCCTTGACCAACGCAGATAAAACCTTTCTTATAGAATCCCTGCTTCTCTGGATACATCATTATCGTATGGGGCAGGAAACTCGTGAGAATTTCAAGCATGCAATTATTATTGAAGAAGCACATCACATCCTGCTCCGCAAAAAGCAAGAAACAACAGGTGAGGAGACTGTAACGGATGTAATCCTGAGGGAAATCCGTGAGCTTGGTGAGGCAGTTATCTGCATAGACCAGCACCCGAGCCTTATTTCCAAACCGGCTCTTGGGAATACATACACAACCTTTGCCTTTAACCTCAAACATCGCGGCGACCTTGCCATGATGCAGGATTGCTTGCTATTAGATAGCGAGCAGACTGATTATCTCGGCAGGCTTGAAGTTGGCTGGGCTGTGGTGAAGCTGCAGGGCCGCTGGTTCTGGCCTTTTCTGATAAAGCTGCCGTTAATTGAAGTGAACAAAGGCAATGTTAACGACCTGATGATTGGGCAGCGTGCAAGGCTATATACACAACCGGCAGATTCTGAAGCGATTTCAGGCGGAAGGGCTGATTTTGTGGCGGGGGTATCGCAAGACACAATAAAGAATACTATTCCAGAAAAGGATAAAGAAGAAGATAAAAATGGGTGCGCAATTAAGCTTACAACGCAGGACCGAAAATTTATGTTAGACGTATATCAGTATCCTGTGTCCTTTGTTACTGAACGTTATCTGCGTCTGGGGTTGTCGGCCCGAAAAGGCAATAAAATACAGCAGGCTCTTCTTAACAATAATGTTCTTACCTCTGCTAATATCTCTATTGATAGGAAAATTATCAAAATACTTGGTCTGACTGAGCAGGGGAGAAATACTCTCGGCATCAAAACGCAATCAAGTCGTGAAGGAGGGCTGGTACATAGATACTGGCAGTATCGTCTGGCTGAACATCTTAAGGCCTGCGGCTATAAGGTTGAAATCGAAGCTCCTGTTGGCGACGGCAAGGCCATCGATATTGTGGCCGAACGTGACGGCAAACGGATAGCCTTTGAGATTGAGACGGGGAATTCTGATGTTGCTGGAAATGTCAGAAAGTGCCTTGAATCAAGCTTTGATCAGATTGTAGTCATTGCGGTCTCAGTTGCCGCCAAGCTAACTCTGTCAAAGGGTTTTTTGCCTGACAGGAGAATAATCTTACAAACTGCTTCAGAAACACTTGGACAGCAAAACTGGTAGCATCGACCATATGGTCAGTGTCCGTAAGCCCGTCGCATATTCTCACGTTGCTGCTGTTCGTATTGTTGCTGTTGCCTCTGCGCATCATTAAGGACACCAAAGGTGTCCCGGTTATCGCGGTCCATCCGCCGAACGTCTCTTCCTGCGTCTTTCATGGTATCATGCATGTCGTCACCCATGTTGCCCAGTTGGTTGGCTGCGTCTACCCAAGTATTGCGATCATCATCCACTTGATGGACATATATGTGTTGCTCGTTCGGGTTGTATTGCTCCGTTTGGCTTGGGTAACCTCCGCCGCAACCAGCCATTAACATCAAGAACGGCAGAGCCAAAATAATCTTATACATTTCTTATCCTTTCCAAAAAATTATTGGTTTTTAAAATATTCTATTTGCAGTCGCCTTAGGTAAAAAGCTTCTCCAGTGACCTGCTCAAATCGGGGTTCATCACATCTGCATAAACTTCCGTAATTTTGGAGCTCGAATGCCCCAACTGTTTCTGAACCAGACGCAGGTTGTAGCCGCTTGCTTTGTAAAGATGGCAGGCATAAGTATGCCTTAAGCAATGGATGGAATAGTAGGAAGGCAAGCCAGCCTTTATTGCTGTCCTCTTGAAGGCTTTTTCTATCGCCCGTGTTGTCATATAACTTTTGGTGTTGCTGGATAGAATCAGAGGGTCTTCTGGCCCGACAGGTTCGCCAACGCTTTGCTTCCAGAGAGTGTATTCGTTGTAATGGTGTTTGAAAGAGCCGTTGAAATATACCAGCCTTTTCTTGCCGCCTTTGCCTTTCCTGACCAGAAGTGAAGAGGCATCGCCTCCGAGGAAAATGTCTCCGCAATTCAATTGAGCTATTTCCATAACGCGCAAGCCAGTGGACAATGCAAGATGTATGATGAAGTAATCGCGAACAGCGACTTTGTGGTTTCGAGTGGAGGCTTCCCTGGCTTTTTGCTCCGCTGTTCTGAGCAGCCTGGTTACTTCTTCCTTGCTGAGGAATTTTTTCTGATCCAAGACCCAATTGAAGCCCGTCATATTGTTTCAGACATTCCATTATTTTCAAAAAGGTTCGCAATAGTGTGGAAAAGCGAACCTTTTCAGCCGCACATGATTGATATAACCGCTTTTCTGCGTTGCGATTAGGAGATTATTATATGTGTTCTGACGGCAGGTTTAAAAAAGCTATGTAAAAGCTTGGCGGAGAGGAAAAGCTGCTATGGGTCTGATTGTAATATTGGCGATAAACAGTGGTTTTGGAAATAAAGTGCTGCGTAAAAATTTTCTCAGCGCAGAAAAAAAGGTTCAGAAATCCACACAAATCTGAACCTTTAAGCGAAATTATACATTATCCTGACCTTCAGAGTCAAGGGAAAACTCACGTTTCCCTACGGATATTGGCTTGATTTGCAGATGGTATGCACAATAGCCAAAAGGAATGCTGAAAAACCTATTCATGAAGCAAAACAATACCGATGAGCTTAAAACTCCTGAGTGGGTGAAGTTCGTGTTATCTCGCATCCGTGTTCAGAAACAGTAAAATAAGCGCAAGTTTTAAATATTCCTTTAGCCAATTATTTCTCAAAGAGGTATGTAAACAACTACCATAAAAAGGGCATTCGACTTTTCGTTTCACGCCCATCGGGGGCTTGGCATGAAAAGCAGAATGCCCACATTCCTCTTTTAAAGAGGTATGCAGGCATATGCCTATGTCAGACGGATACGAGTCTTGCGAAAGAGCATTGGGGGCCGCAAAGAAAAAAGTAGAAATGCTGCCGGTTTCCGCCAATAATCGAAAAGCTATTCTTGATTTCTCGGATTCCTGTTTTTCCGAAGGCCTTAGCACACGGCGTGTACTCAAATATCTCTATACGCTTGCACGGATAGCCACATGGGTTCCAAAGGAATTTCCTGAAATAACACGGCAAGACATTGAAACCCTCGTAACAACGATTGAGCGTTCTAACTATTCTGAGTGGACGAAGCATGATTACCGCGTCACGTTAAAAAAGTTCTTTCGTTGGCTTCGGCATTGTGAAGATGGTTATCCACCTGAAGTCAAATGGCTTCGCACAACAATGCGGAAACACCGTACAAAGCTGCCGGAGGAAATCCTGACTCAAGAAGAAGTACGGGCTATGATAACGGCAGCAACCAATGCCCGCGATAAGGCATTTATCGCAGCGCTTTATGAAAGCGGTTGCAGGGTAGGGGAGCTTCTTAACCTTCAAATCAGGCAAATACAGCCGCATCAGCATGGTTTTCAAATTATAGTAACAGGTAAAAAAGGCCCAAGGAGACTTTTGCTGATTGCCAGTGCACCATATCTAGCTGATTGGCTGAACCAGCACCCAAAAAGTCAGGAGCCACCGGCACCATTATGGGTTACGGATGATTACCGATCCAGCCGTTTAACTTATTCACGCCTGTCTGATATATTGAGGACCGTAGCTAAACGAGCATCTATCAAAAAAGCAGTTAATCCCCACAATTTTCGCCATAGCCGGGCGACACATCTTGCCCAGCATCTGACCGAAGCCCAGATGAATGAATATATGGGATGGGTTCAAGGCTCTGACATGCCTTCGACATATGTTCATCTTTCGGGCAGGGACGTGGACAATGCATTGCTAAAACTTAACAAAATTTCAGTTTCTGATAAAGATAGCACATCGGAAAACTTTTCTTTGAGAGCCTGTCCGAGGTGTAGCCAAAGCAATCCACCGGCCAACAAGTTTTGCAGCCGTTGCGGTATGATATTGGATGAGAAAACCGCCCGTGATTTGATGAAAAGCTCCATGGAGCATAGGCAGGCCGATACAATCATGGACAAGCTGCTTGAGGATTCTGAATTTCGTTCATTTCTCGAACAAAAGCTTGAAAAACTTAATACGGCTGTGTTACAGAAATAGCTCCGCCAGGATTAGGCTGAAGGCTATGATTTGACAACTATGCAAATTTTTTATTCATAAGTGCGCTATGGCGAGAATGTTACGTATGGTTTATCAGGTTCATTCAATAAAAAACTTGCGCCTTTATTTTCTCATGTTATACTGACAACATGTTTAGTAATATAATATTGCAACCTAGCAGAATAAAGTTATTATATCCGTTACGAAAAAGTCTTCTTTAAGGCTATAAAATGGGCTGGACGCATTATTGGCAAAGAGATGTCGAATTACCGGCAAAACCTTTTGCTGAAGCAGTTGCTGACTGTAAAAAGATATTTAAATTGCTTACAATACCTATTGGCAATGCTCAGGGGAAAGGTGAACCGCTGCTTACCGATGACAAGATGGAGTTCAACTGTGCTGATGGGTATGGATGCGAACCGTTTATCATAAACAGGATACAACAGCCCCGGCACGGAAGAACAATAGTGGCAGAATACTGTAAAACAGAACACTTGCCATACGACCTGTGTGTCCAGTGTGCATTGATAATACTCCAACATCATTTAGCCATTGCCATAAAAGTCATGAGCGACGGCACAGATTACGATTGGGATGAGGCGAGAAGAATGTGCGTAAAATACTTGGGTTATGGAAATAATTTCTGCTTAGGGAAAGCATTGGATTCGTGAGTAACCTTCATTGGCTTTGGATTACTATATTTATAACGAAAGGGAAAATTTATGAATGAACAACATGCTAAAAAGGTAGCAGATGCATTTGGAGGGCGAGCTTGGCAATCTGGAGGTGGGATATGGCTCGTTCTTATTGATAGGGAAGATGGAAAACTTGTAGTAGTTTCAGATGAAACTGTCTGTGAATATGGAAATGAAAAGAAGTTTGAAAAATCAAAACCGACTAAAACTATTTTATTGCATTGAAGTTTAACCGTTGTTAAGGAATTTTTTTACCTTGCTAATAACTCTCTCTGGTTTTTTTTCAACCTCGCATTCCCACAACCTCAACACTTTCCACCCGCACCATTTCAGTTCTCTGATATTTTTAGCATCCCGTTCTTTGTTTTTTAACAACTTCTTTTTCCAGTATTTTATTCTCGATTTAGGAATAGTCCCGTCCCGGCATTTTGAGTGCAAATGCCAGAAGCAGCCGTGAACGAAAATAATTGAATTATACTTGCGCAAAACGATATCAGGTTTACCGGGTAAATTTTTGACATTCAAACGGTATTTGTAACCTAATGTTGCAAGTATCTTCCGGACTCGTTTTTCGGGTCCGGTATTGCTGCTTAGTATCTTAGACATTACCTCGCTGCGTTTTTCTTTGCTCCAGACATCCATTCCCGCACCTTGCTTTTGTTTTTTTGCAACCGGTTTGAAGATATTGTCTTTTTAAATAAATTCCAAAGGCTTTTCGCGACTTCGTTCGATAGTGGTACAGGTACGCCGTTAGAAACAATTGCGAATTTTGCAGTTAATGATGCTTCTTGAGGAAGAGCATAGACGTCAGGAATCCCTTGTATTCTCATTGCTTCTCTGACGCTTAACCTCCTCTTTTTCCATGGATGCAGGTGAACCTCATTGTGTCCGTAACAAACGGTAGGACTGAATCTGAAGCGATGAAGCCGTTTGAAGGATTTTCTGTATGTATCGCCTTCTTTTATTGTGTTAAACTTTTGTGAATAAGCTTTAAAACAGTCTTTTCCGTTGAGCAATTTCTCAGGATTATTTTTCCTGTTAAATAAAGAATGAACCATTAGCTTTTCCGGTATATTTCTGGGTTTGGATGGGCGTCTTCCATTGTTTACTATGTCGGGCCAACGGTATATTTTCTTAGTATTTTTGTACTTAGGCTTTGGCCACGGGAACCATCCTCTTTCATCTTTTTTTATCTTCCGGCCAATGTATTTTTTTACAATATTTTGCTGGATGCCTATCATAAAAAGCCGTTCCCTGTCCTGTGGCAACCCAAAATCTAAAGAATTTAATATTTTCAAATCGAGACAATAGTTGTTCTTCTCTAAAGTATCTTCCAGCTTACTCAGGAATTTACGATGTTTTTTTGTCTTATATAAACCGGGAACATTTTCAAAAATGAAAAAGGATGGGTTAATACTGCAAATCCTGTGAACATAGGTTTTTGAAAGTCTCCCGTTTAGACCTTTACCCCCCTTATTTTTTCCGCCTGAACTGAAATCAGGGCATGGAGGGCCGCCGATAATCCCAAAAAAAGAAGGCCGATTCCCATTAAATGCATTTTTCAGAATTTCTGGAGCAAAAATACGTTCCACATTTCCTCTTGCAGAAATGGTTGCTTTTGTGCTCTTTTTGAAAAAAGATTTTCTCCATTTTTCCATACCAAAGCTATACATTTCCGCAAAATCTTTATCGGCCTCATTAGTCCATACAATCTTGAAACCAGCCTTTTCAAATCCTATATCCAAGAACCCGCCACCTGTAAAAAATGAAAGTACAGGAATTTCTTTAGCACATGAATTATTATTTTTTGCTTTCATATTCAAAAACCATAACTTGTTGTTAATAAACGTTCAATATAATAACCTGGTGAAGTATCATTGCCAAGATTACATATGAGGGCATTTTTATACGTGCCATTTAATAAAATATGCCTGAGTGATAGAGCTCTCACGGTATATCTCTTTTCATCAGCTTCAATCACGAGTCTTCCCAAATTATTACCGGCAAAGCCTTTTTCCCTAATGTGCCCAATCACATCGATTGGCCAATCTTCCGTGTCTTGACGTGCCTGCCAATATTTATAGCACCCGGGCCTAAAAAGGCAATACCTGCAAGCCTCAGGCGAAGGTGCAGCAAAATCGTTTGCTGAGATGCCGCTTGAAATTAATTCATTCGTGTCGCTAATATATTTTTTAGCCTGCTCAAGGAGCCGAATGCATTCTGCTTGAGAGAAAATGACTTCATGCACCGACTGGTCAATGCCAACTAGTAATAGTTTTTGCGGCCATTTGTTAAAATTTTCAAAAAAAAGGCCGGCATAAAGTTTTAATTGTTGTTGATATTCTTCTTTTGGTTCATCATGTTGAGCATCAATAATGCTGCCTGTTTTGTAGTCGATAATAACTGTGCCTTCCGGGGTCTCTTTGATTAAATCAATTTTTCCGCCTATCTTGCCATCTTTTGTTTCCAGCCATACTTCGGGTCGACCTCTTCCTTTTTGAGGATCGTACCTTCGGCCATCAGAAACAAAGGAACTTATAGTTTGGAGCACCATGAACTTCTTTACTTCATAATCAGCTGCAGTTTCTTCCAGTGGAACAAGATGACACTCTAAAGGATTAGAATTCATACTTTCTTCAATTTTGCTTATTTCTTTCTGCCATGTTTCGTTAAACTGTGTTTCGTTGTGAATTTTGCCCCCTGTTGCCATCTCTATAATTGTATGGACAACGCTTCCAATACGGGCAGCGGGGGGAACAGGTAACAAGGCAGGCTGCCCACTTGCAACTAAAATTTCTCTCAAATGGCATAGTTGAGAGGCATAAAACCTGCTGGGTGAAATTCTTGTTAAAGGTTTAATGCTTAAAGCGGGCAAATTAAAATCATTCATCTTGCACCAGCCATATCTTTTCTGCACCAGCCGGGCCGCCGCAATAAATTAAATGTATTTATGTATCCATCAATTGTTCCGCCAGCTTCGGAAATTGCATGAGCTAAAATTCCTGTTGGAACATTAGTATCCCATAATGGATGAGTAACGATGAATCTTCTCCTGTTGACGATGAATCCCGGCAGCAATCCAAATCTTGCAGGGGTATATCCGAAATAGTTGATAAAATGGTCTCTTGTCTTCTCAGCTAATGGTAGCCATCCTGCCAATTCAGGACTGTTAAAATTTCCATCCAGCCCTGCAAGATAAGAGGGGTTATGCAATATTTTAAGATATGAAACAGCCAGCCGCCAATCAAGCAAGCCATGATATGTCATGTTCCTGTACACCTTCAGACAATCGTAACAAGATGAATCGCAAGAAAGATGCCCACTATTCTGAATCAATTCCGAATAGCTACCCGGCTTAGAGGGGAAACATGCCTCTTTTAGGATTTCATCAAAGTTTTCAGATGCCCACCAAGTAAAACCTGCACCATTAGGTAAGCGGTCACTCAAAATTATGTCGGCAACCCAATGCTTTGGGTCTAAAGGCCTTCTTGCAATACTTGCGACCTCAATTTCTTCAGGGTCAATGTCTAACCGGTCTGACAATATTCTTTGAATCAAAAATGCTGCAGAGATAATGGCAGCACGGACAGCCCCTCCTCCTCTCGTGGAATCTAAAGTTAATCCTCGCGGAACCTTCTTGGGAGCGATTCTTAAAACCTCTGTAGTTTTTCCTGCAGCCAGAGCAATTTTTTCTAGAGTAACATTGCGCTGTAAATATTCACCCAAAATCCATTGATGGTCCAAATTAGGGAGCCTGCTTCGAACCGTCCTGGGGTCGGGTGGAGGTGGAGTTTGAACAATCGCTCCTTCAAACAATCGCCCGGAATTATCATTGATGCGCCAAATTCTTCCTTCCTGAGAAAGCGAGACAATACAATTTGTATTCGGCAATTCGCGAATTCTAGGAGACCCTCCTGTTTCTGCCAATGCAGCGGGTATGCCAAAAACAATATCGGTATCTTCGCGAGCATCTTCTCCCCAAGACAGGTCAGTGCGGAATGCTTGTGGAGTAACAATTTCATACTGCGAAAAAAGGCCGCTATCATCTTTTGGTTGAGCACAATGGCTGCAACTATCGATAGTGGTTTGATCTTTAGATGTAACAGTATAGCCGCAGGCTTTACATCTCTGAAGCCATTTTCGATATAATACAGGATTCCCTGGAAGAGTAGTCCAATCATTGCCTATTTTAATTATAGGGGCAGTAAAACCGATGGAGGTGTGTATAACCTTGTCCTTGGTCTTCTGTGCTCCCGGTGCGAATTCTGTAATTGCGATTTCTAAGTCCCTGTCAATTGAAGGCATATTGCCTCCTTTAAGCGGGCCGTGATAAAGCAGCCTCGTTCTGGATGGCATTCCATACATCGGAAGTAATGCTCCTTCCGCTAGCCTTTCCGCAAGACCTTCTCCTGTTATTTCTGGATCTGCAACTACCCTGTCAATAAGTGATGGCAAAGTTTTTTCTAACCAATCTAAAAGAAGGGCATCTTCCCTGCCAAGCAAAGATTTTATGATTGTCTGTTGCTCATCTTTATGAGTAGATAACCAGGATACTATTGAGTTTCTATTCCTGTCCCATCCGGGATTATTAGCGGAAGAGAGTGCGCACCCAAACTCTCCATGGACATCCGTTGATTCCGGGCAATCCCACCATCTTATTCCTGCTTGCCGGAACGCACTTCTAAGACACTCCTTGGCAAGCAACCGTTTGACAATCCGTTCTTGCCCCATAGTTAAAAATGGAACTGGAGGCGGATCTCCTGTAATTCGTTCCGGACGGCTAAAATAGTGTTCATCGTGACTCCGGCCTCTGCACAATGTCAAAGCGCATGCAAAAGCTTGTCCTCTCCTGCCAGCACGGCCAACACGCTGCTGATAGTTAAACCTCATCGGTGGCATATTCGCAAGAACAACGGCCTGCAAATTTCCAATATCTACTCCCACTTCCATGGTAGTGGTCACGCTCAATACATCAATTTCCTCTACTAAACGCTCAAGCGATCTTTGCTGTCCTGGCAGATTAACAATCATTCCTCTAAAATGCCGCTGGCGCTTAAGCTGATTATCCGTTTGAGCTGTAAGTTCTTCGCAATGCAGCCTAAGAGGCTCTCTTCCTTGGGCAGCAGTAAAAGCAAGATTATTGTATTGCCAAATTGCCCCGCAGTCTCCTGTCGGCAATGCAGTGAGATTCTCAAAACAGTAAGTGCATATACCTGCAGAATGATGTAGATGATTTCTTCCGCATTTAGGACATTTCCAAACAGGATCATTGGCGATTGCTACTTTCACATCAAGCAATCGTGTAGTTATTTTTGCATTGTTATGACCTGTGGTAGACAAGGCTCTAAATATGGCGTTACCAAGTTCATTTTCATTTACTCCATGAATTGTAGTTAATGCACGGATAAAATTCTTTAGATGGGCTGATGAATCTCTATATGTAGGTAAATCCGGTTGAGGAAATTCCGATGCTTCATGACGATATTTATCTCCTAAAATGCGGATAAACGAGTCACACATTTCGCGGAAAACCTGTACATTAATACCAAGATTTCCACAAATTTTTTGGAGAGCATTATCATCCAAGCTTAGTTTTGGCCATCCCAATCCTGCAGATTCGAAGCCAAAATATAGCCTTCCAAAAAACAAGTCACATAAAGCTGCGGTCAAATTTTCTACGATTCTTTGTCTTGCATAATGGGCTCCTTGCGGAAGACCTTGACGCCAATTGAAAGTGTTAAAGTCAAATAATTCAGTCCAAGGATGCCAGTCTCTATCCCATCCAAATTCTTGCAGCAAAACATCATTACCAGCAGGATTGACACCAAGCATAAGAAGCCGCCTGATTAAAATACCACAATCCGTAATATCATCTGTAGGCGGAAGTAATACAGATACTGGCACAACCCTTATTGTTCCTTTTGTGGTTATTCTTTGTAACTCATCCTTTGCTTTTGATACTTGTTGCTCGATCAAGTGCCTGGCATTTTGAGGAATAGACGATAACGAAATGGAGGCTGTAGAAATTAGCTCTGTAATTCTTGTATCTGATTGCGGATGTCGTTCTATATACCTTTGTGCAAATTCTCCATAAGGGCTATGATTATTTTGAATGTTAGATAAAAGCTGTGGCTGTCCCAGCACTTCCATTCGCAATTCATCGCAGACAATTTCGCGGACTAATTCTGTAAAATGATTTCTCTCAACACCATTAGCAATTTGGGCTGCATCTTCCCTGCTATCCGAAAAAGCAACTAGTTTACGGCTTAAATTTTGTCTTAAAGGTAACTGGTAGAATAATTCTTTTGTAAAAATCTGGCTTACTTTTGAAAAACCTGTTCTGAATCCTCTAACCGGGGACTTTCTTGTTTTTCTTCGAGAATAATCAGCTTCGCAAGCAGGACATAAGGAAGGAAGCGCATATACCTTATCTTTATTTGGAGGTTGAGAGTCTGAATCGAACAAGTACCCTTTAACCCAATCACACGGTTCTTCAATGGCTTTTTCGTGTTGCTGTACAACGTGGCCTGTACGGCAGTTTAAGCTTGCAGGAATCCATTGTCCCCAAGGGGCCGGAATAGCCCGGGACATCACAGGCTGTCTCCACCTCCTCGGATTTGTATAAGATTGTGCGCCTTGCGGCCAAAATATTGCGTATTCACCGTATGAACGCTTTTCCACTAGACGGGCGGCCTGGCGTTCAGGAATACCTTCTATATCATGAGTATTTGTCAATAATTCAGTTTCTCCATTACCTAATTCTAACCTGTTCCCTCCTAAAAAGACGGTTCCGCACTGGTCACAATATAGAAGCTCCAGAATCCTGCAAGTATCTTTCGCGGCCGCCTTTATGAGATTAAAGATTTGTTCTTTTATGTGTTCGTATTCGCTGTCTAGTTCAAATTCTAATGGATTCTGGAGGCATAAAAATTTGTCCTGAATTATTCCTCTAGAATCTATATAACCATTTTTGTGTAAATTTTCCCATAATGCTTGACTGTTTTTTGTTAGGTTGGCAAGAGTTGCCTGGGCAAGTAGCCCATCAGAAATTATGCGTGTTGAAGTATATAGTTCACCTACTGGCCTTTGGTCTGGAACAGCAGGGGTTGCCTTGGTTGAAGCCCAGATTCCTTCGATATTTCTGAAGAAATAATGCATGCGAAAAGATGGAAGTTTTGTCCGTATGTTTGCCTTTTCCAATTCTGCATGGAACTTGTCATAAAGACCTCTTGCAATCAAGACTCCTCTTGCTGCCAAAAGGCTTGATTGGTCTTTGCTTCCAAAAAGCTTTTCTGCAAAAGATGAAAATGAGACCGCCCGAACTCTGGTTCCAATTTTACAAGCATTCAACAAATGAGAATCGAACAGATTTGCTTCTAATGATACAAAAAAATCTTGTGGTTCTGAATAGCTTTTTCCGCCCAACATTTTTGTTGCTTCAGATAACACTGAATCATTTATTGCTTCCGATTTTTCTGCAAGAAAAATAAATGGTTGTTTTAGCAAAAGCTTTGTTTCTGATGCTTGCGTGGGTGAAGCTGCTTTACCCTGTATGATTTCGAAAGTGCTTGAGCCAAAAAAGTCTTTTAAAAATGTTAAGCTTTGAGGATCATTTGGCTCAAGGGAAGCGCTTGAAGCCATAATTCTCAATTGAGGATGATCAGGATGTAAACCCAACCGTAGCAGTAATAATCTTAATAGATATGCGACTTCAGCACCGGCGGTTCCTCTGTAGAGATGTAATTCATCTACAATGAGATTAAAAACTCTGGATTTTTTTGCTTCTTCGCGCAGTTCTTCGCTTACATCTTCTGCAGCAAGCCATGCGCGAGTTCGCTCAAACAAGTCTGAATCGCACTCTCGCATCATCATTATGCTCAACATAGAAAAGTTTGTAATCAATATATCTGGTGGGCTATCCTGCATATCCCATCTGCTACGCATCTCAGCCCCATTAAGCTGGGGGAAGAAGTAAGGCGCATCTTCTTTAAATGGATCTTTATTGGCTATGTCTTGGGCATACGCCATAGCAGCAGTAGCTGCATCATCATATTCCCTCAATATTTTAGCCAACAAATCGACCTTATTCTTGTTTACAGATCGCGAACTTCTAACAGGTGAAGGTTTATTTAATTCTTGACCTGGAACCGGTGTAGAACTGTTATAACGCCCCAAGTAAACCCGGTTGCCATTCGAATTCTGCACAAACCATTTTCTTGCATCTCCAGAGTCTAATGCCTTACGCAAACGTGTCAATTGGTCCTCTACTAATGCATTCATTGGGTACAATATTAATGCCCGTATAGCTGCTGGCCGTTTTTCGTGGCTTCGTTGCGGCACTCTGAAAGATATCCTTTGAGTTGCACAATTACTGAGCCAACCCTCATTTTTCCACCAATCATTGAGATGTGGATGGGGGCTGTTCGGCTCTGGCCAGAAAGGAATTTCCTTAATCAATTGTGCAAATAGAGGCAAAAGGAAAGCTTCCGTCTTGCCTGAACCGGTTCCTGCTGTAACAACACAATTTCGGCTATTCAAAACTTTTGTAAGCATCTCTGTCTGATGTGCGTATAGTTCACGCTTGTCAAACAAACCGCAATTAACAAGACCTTTGAAAAGATTAATTTGCTGCTCATTCATGCCAGGCAAATCGTCTCGTGTTAACGAAGCAATCGTTTTCCCTGAACTCAAGTAGCGAGGTAAAGGCTCTATCCAAGGCTCCTGAGTAAGCACCCCTGGCTGCCTCAACAAGAAAGCTCTTTCGGCCTCTATTGAAGGAAACCGTGTACCAAAGGCGGTCTGCACATAACGCATGAAGTTGTCGCGGATTTTTTCAAAAACACCTATCGGGTCAATCATAAAGCGCCCCCTCTTCATCAAAATCAAAGTTTGAATAATAAATTTTTTGTCCAAGTTTATTTGAAATCAACTCAGCGATAATTTTGGGCACGCCTGAATGTACATAAACAGGGTGTTTAGGAGGGATATCACCTATCTGGGAAGAAACTATAGTAATTTTGGGAACAAGCCCCGCGCATAAAGCAACAGCACGAGCAAGAATACAAGGCAAAGGGACAGTAACAGGAATGATTAATTTCTGCATTTTTTCGTTGTACAAAATTACCTGTTTCTGTGAATAGGATAAGGCCATATATCTTCCCCAGTCCCTATTTACCTCAGCAGCGGAGTCATTATCACGCAACAAATGCTTGCTTTGTTGGTCTATAGGATTCTTATACTCAATTAACATTATTGAATTTTGCAAAGCATGTCCTTGAGAAGAAAAAACGAGTTTGTCAACATTAAACACCCTCCGTTTCCAATTCCGTTCAACGAAAGGAGAGAATTGCATTGATTTCTTTAAATCATCAAACGAGGCAGAGAAATTAGCAAGACCCCATGCGGCAGGCTTATCGACATCAATACTAAGTCCACACTTGACCGCAAGCTCATTGATGGAAGCTATATCAATAGCTTCTATACAGAATAAAGCCGGCATACTAAAATCTGCTGTGCTTTGTGGTATGTAATGCAGTATTATTTTTTCTTTGTAGGTTTTAACAACTTCTTTGATTTTCTTCATAAGAGGTGGCGTACGTGCTCCAACTAAAATTGCCTTAGGCAATCCAAATGCAGGTGACAGAACCAAGGCGGGCTCACACATATAAACTTTTCTGTTATCAAAGTCGAACTCACAATAGCCTAAAGAATCTAAAAGACGTACCATCTGCCACCGGATATCGACATCAATAGAATCTTGTTTGTCAGATATTCCTGGTGCATATACCATTCTGAAAAGAGAGTTGAATTCATCTATCGTGATAATGCCGCGAGTACTCATGGCATAAATCAAATCTTCAGACATGGGATGCGGCCTCCACATATTTCTTCCAAACTCTTTTTAATTGGCCAAGTTTTGGCTCATCAGTAATTTTTCGCTTTATCCATAAAGCTTCCCGCCACATCTTTAACCTCTTTTTATCGCTTACAGATTGTCCTGGAAGGGAATCAATTTTTGCATCTTCCATGGTGCCGCAGAAATTTGCTACCCATAAATTTCTCTTCTTATATGCTAAAGCCCAAACAGGTTGCCAATCTTGAGGAATACCATCACTTGGCCACTCAGCAACTTCACCGGGCCTACGGCCAATAAAAAGAATTTTATTTGATAAATGAAATGGCAGAAGTTGTGGATAAGACACATTTGATAAAGTATCTCTGGTGCAGACACCGCGTACCCGGGGATATTCGGTTTGACTGCATAATTCACCTGATTTATTTCTAAATGGAGTAGCATCGCAGGAAGCAGGAAGACCAAAAGTAACAAGTTTGATTATTTTACTTGAACACAGGTCCTCTAATTTCACCTCAATGCGAAGCGGCTCTCCAAATGATGAAACCTCGCTTCTCAATAATTCTTCGGGTAATGTCCAGACAGGTTCTATAATATTTTTATGGACCATGGGCTTGTCATTAACAGTAACTTTTTCATCACCTCTTCCGTTTTCAACAACTATTTTAGGAGGTGCAAAGTTAAAAAACACATTACCTCTTCCAGCCCGTATTCCTTCCCTGAGGGTCAATCTTACTTGAGATGAGACTGATAGCACATCAATGCCATTACAAGATTCTCTTGCATTCTTTCCATAAAATAGCGTCCATCCCTGCGGCAACCCCAAAACCTTGAGTTCTTTAAATCGTTCACAATATTTGCTTCCCCAATTCCGGATTGCTTCAATATCTGGTCCACAAGAAGCGATATAAAACTCGATTCCCCTTTCAAGCATTTGCGATTCAACCCAATCTGGCAAGCTATCTGTGCCAAGTCTGAATAAACGGGTTTTTGCGCCGCGTAATTTTGCCCGCCACCCATTTTCCTTGTCGATAAAATTTTCCCCCAGAATCCAATCCACAGAAACTGCATCCAGTCTCTTTATTGAATTGTTTTCGTTATACTTAAGTGGAGTAGACCATCCTTGGAATGTTTCCATACAAGAATATACTCTATAGTCGTTGTTACGCTCAAAATGCAACCCTTCTTCCGGGAAGAATTTTCCTGTTTTAAACCTTAAATAATACTTAACTTCTTGCGCTACATCGTCGTAATTCATGCAAATACGCAAAGCAGCAGCTTGCATACTGCGACGTATAGGCTCGCCAGCTTCTGTTTCTTTTTCTTCAAGAATTACTATTCCGTCCCAATTTTCCAACTCATCAAGAACTAGTTCTATTAACGCTTGTTTAAGAATGCTAAATTCTTCCTCCGTGCTTTGAAGAAGCCTAATGGTCTTCTTTTCAAAAATATTACTACCGTAAGCACTGCATAATTTTGCCATAACGTCCGGAGAAGGTGGATCAGTAGGGTCTATATTGGCTTCTTCAAAAAGCCAAGGAAGATGCTTTCGCTCTTCCTCAGAAATGATAGTCTGAGACCGAGGCAAACCAACCTTCCACCATCCTCCTCTTATACGTTTAACAAACTTGCCCAAGGTCTCATGCTTATCTTCCCTGCTCCACTTTTCAAGGTCTTTCCATAGCAGAATCATTTCATCAAAAGATGGAGGAGTGCCGCTATTGGCTGGCTCGCCTAATAGCGGCCAGAGACGCGGATAGTATGCAGATGGCCTAAAGTCAGTTTCTACTCCCGCAGCAAGCACAAAAAAGGATAGATAGCCTATATATGGAGGATAATCCAATTGCCTGGATCGCCAGTTAGTATAGGCTTGTAGTGCTTTTTGACAAAACCCTTGTCTATTTACCCATGGAGGCCCAATCCTAAGTGCATTAATGAAATCGTCTTTACCGACTTTTTGCTCAGAGCCGAGCGTTTCAAGCAATTGTTCATTTACATAAAGCAATACTTCTCGTCCAGCTTTCTCTTCGTTGAAAAAGTGCTTTGCAATTAAATCATTCCACTCCAGATATTGCATAAATTACCCATTTAAAGGGTTGTGTCGATTATTAATAAGCTTTTTATAAGTCACAGGGATAACATAACCTTGCTCTACTTATTGTACCATTATAAATCAGAGTATCCAGCATTTTTGACGGCCTCACCATATCAGAAGCCAAGTACTATATCTTGCCTTATTCGCCCCGTTAAGAGATGGTGTCAAAAAAGTGTCAGTCGCCAGTGGTTTGCCACTGTAAAATGATTTGTTAGTCGCTTGTTAATAACTTGTAAACCTTGTTTTTGCTTGAAAAACGCTTTGCAACCTTGTATTATCAAGGTACTTATGGTGCCAATGCCGGACTTCGAATCCGTAGGTTGCAGGTTCGAGTCCTGCCGGGCGCATTTTGAAATAATCGCCGACCAATGACAATAAACAGCAAAATCAAAATATCCGAAAACGAGCTTGAATTTAAAATCAGCCGAAGCTCAGGGCCCGGCGGGCAGAATGTAAACAAACTCAACACAAAAGTCGCTGTTAACTTTGATATTGAAAACAGCGGGGCGTTAAACACAGAGCAAAAAGAAATTATCCTGAAGAAACTTGCGTATCGTTTAACAAAAGATAAAAAACTCATTGTTGTCAGCCAGCAGTTCAGGACTCAAAAGGCCAACCGCGATTATGCTGTTGAAAAATTAGAGGAGCTTATTGGAAACGCGCTAAAAAAACAAAAAACCAGAAGGCCGACAAGACCTACCCGCTCGGCTGTTGAAAAAAGGCTCAAATCTAAAAAAATGAAAAGTCTGCTTAAGCGGCAAAGAAGAGAAATAACAGACTGACCAAATCAGAATGTTATCTGAAAATCTTCATAAGAAGAATCGAAGGAGGCCTGTTGGATTTCGATATCTCTTGCGGAAAAGGTCTGCTGCAAATCCTCGATACAATCGTTAATGTCATCTTCGCTGCCCTGGAGAAGCAGTTCGACTTTGCCGTCGGTGGTATTTCGCACAAAGCCGGTCAGGTCGTAACGGCGGGCGACGTTAAGAGCGGTGAAACGAAAGCCAACGCCCTGAACGCGGCCGCTGAAAAAAATATGTTTTGCGATATCTGCCATTGCTATTTTCCTGATGATAAGTATAATACCAGTTGTCTCTTTTGGCAATCACTCAAAATTGCCAATCTTATGGGGAAAATAAAGCCATAAATAATATAGCCTTAACCTATTTAAAATTATTACAAAGTGGTTATAATATAGCATTAAATTATTAAAATTTGTAAAAGATTATGAAAATACCTGGAATACCGACAAGACGTGAAGAGCAGATTTACCAGCTTACGACACTGGTGGCCGGAGGTTTTGCGCTCGGAGAGGTGCTGGATAAGCTTTCGCGTGCGGCAGTTGAGATAACCAGTGCTTCGGCCTGCTCGATAAGACTTTTAGACGATGAAACCGGTGAACTGAAGATGCGCAGCACTTTCGGGTTGAGCGATGAATACAGGAATAAAGGGCCTGTTACGAAAGACGACCCCGTTATAAAAGCGGCATTTGCCGGCGAAGCGGTAATCATTGACGATATGCGGGACGACTCGCGGGTAAGATATAAAGAAGCATCGAAAAGAGAAGGCATTATAAGTCAGCTTACAGTCGCGATGCAGTTCAAGAATACCTCGGTCGGAGTGCTGAGGCTTTACAGGCCGCGAATCGGCGGGTTTACCGAAGACGATATCGCGCTGGCAAGGTCGGTTGCCTCGCAGTGCGCGGTGGCTATTACAAACGCCAAATATTACGCAAAAGCAATCCAGGGCGAGCAAGTCGCCCAGCAGGTCCGGCTGGCCAGCATTATTCAAAGAAGAATGATACCGGAAACCGCGCCTAAAATGCCGGGACTGGAAATCGCTGCGTCATACAAGCCGTGCTTCGGAGTCGGCGGAGACCTGTACGATTTTATCAAACTCGATGCGGACAATCTTGCCATTGCGATAGCGGATGTAATCGGCAAAGGTATTCCGGCTGCGCTTACGATGAGCTCGTTCAGAGGTATGATAAGAGCTTACGCTGACGGTGGGCACAAGAGACATACGATGGTGGAAATTATTCGAAAGCTTAATAATTCCGCCTGCGACGAATGCAGGGACGGAGAGTTTATTACGTTTTTCTACGCGATTATCAACATAAAAGAGCCGAGCATAACATACTGCAACTGCGGACATGAGCCGGGGCTGCTGTGGCGGGGCGATAAAATCCGCGAACTGAAAAAAGGCGGACTTGTCCTTGGCGTAACAAAAGAAACCGGCTATGAAATTGAGACAGTTGAACTGAAAAATAACGACAGGTTGCTGTTTTATACTGACGGGCTGATTGACGCTGTTAATTTCGACGGCAAAACCTGGGGCATAAGCAACCTGTATAAGACGTTTAAACAGTGCGCGAAAGGTTCTGCTCGCGAAATAGTAAACGATATTCTTGCATTACGAAGAAGGTTTATAGGTCTTGCGCGTCAGACGGACGACACAAGCATTGTAGCAGTCAAAGTCTCGGACAAGCATGGCTAAACTTGTAATAACCATTGACGGTCCTGCCGGCAGCGGGAAAAGCTCAACAGCAAAACTTCTTGCCGCAAGGATTGGAGCAGCGTTTCTCGATACCGGCGCGATGTATCGGGCGGCTACTCTTGTCGCGATGCGGAATCGCTGCGACCTTAATGATATAAAACAGCTTGAGAAAATCATCGACGAGACCATTTTCGAATTCGGAATGAAAAGCGACCAAATGGCCGTAAAAATAAACGGCAGCGACGTTACAGAAGAAATCCGCGACCCGCAGGTAACAGCAAATGTTCATTTCATCGCGTCTGCACCGACTCTGCGGGAGAAATTAGTGCGGATGCAGAGAGAAATTGCAGCCGAATATGAAAAAATCGTAACGGAAGGCAGAGACCAGGGAACAGTCGCCTTTCCGGACGCCGAATTTAAAATTTTTCTCACAGCCGACAGCGCCCAGCGCGCAAAAAGACGTGCCAAAGAACTGGCCCAAAACGGCCATAAGGTCGATATAAACAAACTACAGGAAGAAATCGAAAAACGTGACCGGCAGGATTCGACAAGAAAAATCGCGCCGCTTATCCCGGCGGCAGACGCTAAATTAGTGGATACTACCAGCCTTACGCTTGAGCAGGTCGTCGATAAAATTCTTGGACTGATAAAAAAATGAAAATTATTAAATTCATTCAATATATCTGGTATTTTATCTGTGGCTGGCCGTGCAGGTTCTTTTGCCTGCTGTTTTTCGGAATACGGTTCTACGGCATTGAAAACATCCCCAAAAAGGGCGGATTCATACTGCTCTGCAATCATCAGTGTTTTCTGGACCCGATGTTTGTTGTTGTTCCTGTAAATAGGATATGCGTCTTTGCCGCAAGAGATAGTCTTGTTAAGTCCCCGCTTTTTGGATGGGTATTTCGTGTGTATAGCTGTATCCCAATAAAAAGGAACCACGCCGACATCGGCGCGATGAGGGAATGTATAGAAAAATTGAAAAGAGGTTGTGGTTTAGTCCTTTTTCCCGAAGGAACGAGAACTGCCGATGGCAAAATTGCCCGGTTCAAGCCCGGTTTTACTCTTTTGGCTAAAAGAGCCGGAGTGCCGATTATTCCGGTAGTTATCGATGGAGCATTCGAATGCTGGCCGAGGACAAAAAATCTTTTTTCGCGCGGCGAAGTTTCTATTCAATATGGCCAACGAATAAATCCGCAGGAAATCGCCGCCGAATCGGACAGGGAATTTATGTCCGACCTCACAGGAAAATTGCGTCAAATGCAGACTGAACTTCGCAAAAAAGTCGGCAGAAAACCCTTTGACTATCAAAATGACCAAAATCCATCTCAAGTCGCGCATCAAACTATATCCCCAATACCAGCAGACATCCCAACAGGCAATAAAATAACCATCAAACAAATTAAAAGAGAAATTAATTATGTCTGGTATGCCTTATGGCGGGCAGCATGCAGGGCATTCTGCAGAGTACTTTTTAAGCCAAAGGCTTATAACCTTCAGTACGTACCGGAAAAAGGCGGATTTCTGCTGCTGAGCAACCATCAAAGTTTTCTTGACCCGATGATTAACGCCAATCCTTTAAGGCGTCAGTGCTGCTTTGCCGCCAGAAGTACTCTTTTTAAAATACCTGTTTTTGGCAGACTTGTTCACTCATTTAATGCCATACCGATAAAAAGGGGAGAGGCCGACCTTACTGCAATGAGGATGTTTTTGGAAAAACTCAAAGATGGTTACGGTCTTGTCCTGTATCCTGAAGGCACGCGGACCCGGGACGGCAGAATCGCCGAGATAAAACCCGGCTTCGGGTTGCTGGCGAGAAAAGCGAATGTCCCTATCATACCGTCCGTTATTGATGGTGCGTATGAGTGCTGGCCGAAACAAAAAAAATTATTTTCGTCCGGAGAAATATATGTAACTTACGGCCAACCTATCCCGGCCCAAAAAGTCGCAGAACTTGGTGACAGAGAATTCGCTAAGTACCTTACCAAAATTCTCAGGGATATGCAGGCGGAACTCAGGTTGCGGGTCGGCAGAAAACCTTTTGATTATCAGGATATTGAAAAATGAATCCCGCACCTTCCCTCTATTCAATTTTCTTCAAACTTATTAAAATCCTATTTTCCAATTGGATATGCGTTCCTCCAAAAAAAATCGTTGAATATTCGGAAGGTGCGGGATGAAAGTAATAGTCGCAAAAAGCAGCGGGTTTTGTCCGGGAGTTAGAAACGCCATAACAATGGCGGAAGAAACTCTTGCCGGCGAAAAAAAGGTCTATAGCCTCGGTGAAATCATCCATAATAAAGACGTGGTCAAAAAACTTTCCGCGGCGGGACTGAAAAGCATCGAAAAAATCGGGAAAATTAAATCAGGCACAGTAATTATCCGCTCGCACGGCGCGACTGCGGAACAAATAAAACAAATCAGGCAAAAAGGATTCAAAATCGTTGATGCTACCTGTGTGCTTGTAAAACGAGTTCAAAAAATCGCAAAACTGCTTCACCGACAGGGCTACAAAGTGGCAATGATTGGAGATAAAGGTCATCCTGAAGTGCGTGCGGTACTCGGTTATGCGCCTGATATTGCGGTTATCGGCGACAGGAAAGATATTTCTAAGCTTAGGAAGTACAGAAAGTTAGGGATAATATGCCAGACTACTCAAAGCCCCGAGCATTTCGCGGAAATGATAGCCGCTATCGCACAAACCCATTTTTCAGAGCTGAAAGTGATTAATACTCTGTGCAAAGAGGCTGTTAAAAGACAAAGTTGCGCCATTCAATTATGCAAAAGAGTAAATATTATGTTCATTTTAGGGGGGTTGCACAGCGCTAACACCAGGAAACTGGCGGAGTTATGTAAAAAATACAATAAAAAAACCTTTCATTTGCAAAATTGGAAAGAACTTGATAAAAATATCCTTTTCGGTAATAATGTTGCCGGTATCACGGCGGGTGCATCTACGCCGCAATGGATTATAGATGACTTTGTGAAAAATCTGCGGAGGTTCGACAGCAAGAAAAAGTAAAAACATGGCCGATTGAAGTAAAGGATTTGATACGCATTGGCTACGTAAGGTCAATGTGTTTTTGTATCAATAAAATGTTTGGCTGCTGCGTTTAAAGCGGATGTGGAGGACGCAGCGACCAATTAATGTACTCCACGAAAAAAAGGAAGGTTTAAGTTTTATGGTAGATAGAAATATAATCAGGAAATTAGGTTTTACACCAGAGGGGCTTGAAGGCCAGGTAAATGAATTGTTTAGCGTAGAGGATAACAAACTTTTATCTGAAGCGCTCGAAAAGAAAGTTGACGCATTAACACCCGGCACGATACTCAAGGGCAGAATCATTCAGCAGATAGGCAATGATGTGATTTTTGAAATCGGTCTCAAGAGCGAAGGCGTCGTGGACGTTTCCGAATTTGACGACCCGGATGAAATCCAGACGGGCAGAGAAATCGATGTGCTGCTCGAAGAGGTCGATTCAGGCGGACTCATAATTCTAAGCAAGAGAAAAGCCGACCGAATCAAGGGCTGGGAACAAATCATCAACACCAAGAAGGAAGGCGACATTGTTACCGGCAGGGTCATTCGAAGAATAAAAGGCGGCCTGCTTGTCGATATAGGCGTTCCGGTCTTTTTGCCCGCGTCACAGGTTGACATCAGAAAGCCTGGCGACATCAGCAGATTCATCGGTCAGGAAGTTACCTGCGAAGTTCTCAAGATTGATACCGAAAGCAAGAATATCGTTATATCGAGAAGAAAAATTATCGAGCAGCAGCGCTCGGCAGGTAAAGAAAAACTGCTGTCGGAAATCGAAGTCGGCCAGCGAAGGAAAGGTATCGTTAAGAACATCGCCGATTTCGGAGTTTTTGTTGACCTCGGCGGGCTTGACGGCCTTTTACATATTTCAGATTTGAGCTGGGGCAGAGTATCGCATCCATCTGAAGTCGTTCATCTCGACCAGGAAATTGAATGTGTAGTTATCGGCGTCGATAAGCAAAATGAAAAAGTTTCATTAGGCCTTAAACAGAAATCGCCAAGTCCATGGGAAAATATTGAAACCCGTTATCCAATCGGCGCAAAGGTAAAAGGCGCAGTAGTCAATGTAATGAACTACGGCATTTTCGTAAGGCTTGAAGAAGGCGTCGAAGGACTTGTGCACATCAGCGAGATGAGCTGGACGAAAAAAATCAGTCATCCCGGCGACCTGTATAAACTCAGCGACCAGATTGAAGTTATGGTTCTGGAAGTCAACAGGGAAAAACAGGAAATATCGCTCGGTGTCAAGCAGCTCGAATCCAACCCCTGGGCAGTTGCTTCGCAAAAGTATCCTCCGGGCACAATCGTTACGGTAAGAGTAACCAGTTTGACGAACTACGGCGCTTTTGTAGAAATTGAGCCGGGTATCGACGGGCTGATTCACATCTCGGATATTAGCTGGACAAAGAAATACAACCATCCGGGCGAAGCTTTGCAGAAAGAACAGCAGATTAAATGTCTTGTCCTCGAAGTCGATGAGGAAAAACAAAGAATATCGCTTGGCATAAAGCAGCTCACTGAAGACTCCTGGGCACACGCGATTCCGGAAAAATATCTGCCGGGCCAGATTGTTAAGGGAGTCGTAACAAAGATAACCAACTTCGGCGTTTTCGTAGAACTCGAACCGGACCTCGAAGGACTGCTTCATATATCAGAAATAGCAGACCACAAAATCGACAATCCTGTGGATGTCGTAAAACCGCAGCAGGAAGTTGAGGTAAAAATCCTCAGAGTTGACAGCGATTCGAGAAAAATCGGTCTTTCAATGCGAAGAGTCAAATGGGCAGAAGAAGACCAGAAGCACACTGCCGCTGCCGAAAAGACCCAGTCGTCGTCTGAGCCGGCTGCCGGTCAGCAGACCCGAAGGGGTGGCCTTGAAGGCGATGGTCTTATGATTCCTACAGCAGACGAAACAAGCGAGCCGAAAACAGAAACGGCCCAGGACAACGCTGAAAAAACAGAATAAGTAAATAATTTTCCAGGTTTTCAAAGGCCGTCCCGATTATTCGGGACGGCCTTTTTGTTTGTTAACAGCATCCCTATTTTAGACGATATTTAAAACAGAAAAGAAAACTGTATACAGAGTCCGATAAAAGGAATGAATATATGATTTTTGATACAACGATAAAAGATTACCTGACCGAAATCGACGATTCGCCGCTTCTAAGCTGGAAAGAGGAATGCGAATTGGCAGGACTAATAATTGAAAGTGACGACCCCGAAGCACGTGACCATCTTGTCAGGAGCAACCTTAGATTAGTGGTCAGCATCGCAAAAAGATTTGCCAC
>Ga0187886_1000263_pt1 | contig 68777 bp, 73 predicted proteins | sample June2016WEW_20_1_FD_133001 | JGI IMG/M metagenome (GOLD analysis project Ga0187886, IMG submission 133001) | Peatland microbial communities from SPRUCE experiment site at the Marcell Experimental Forest, Minnesota, USA - June2016WEW_20_150 | ecosystem: Environmental > Terrestrial > Soil >... | reverse complement strand
TCATTTTCTCAGGTGGAATCAGGTCCGTCTTTCGGCTTATCCGCTCAAGCCCTATCCTGGCTATTGGGCTTGCCTCCGGTGTTCGAGACGCCACTACAAGCTCGATTTCACTACCGAACTTTTTCACTACCCGGATCGTGTTGGAGACATCCAAGTCCTTCTCCATAGTCTCCTTGAATGCCTCCTCCATGATCACAGTCCCCTCAAAGCTCTTCATAACTTGGCGGAGATTGACGCTTCCAAAATCCGCCCATTTGGTTATGGCCCCAAATCTCTTTGCTACGTGGACCAACCGGCGCTTGAACAAGCCGGTCTTCTTCGATGCATCATAGACAAGTGTTTGAATATCCCTCTTCGCAAGTCCACGAAGAGTCTGCGCAACTTTTTCCCCATTAGCAGATCCAGACGTTTGAACAACGATTCTGTATGCGTCTTGCTGGACCCCCATCGTAGTCCCGATTTCCTCTGACAAAACATGCCCGACCAAGCGCGCCAGCGTCCTATTGACCAACAATCCGAAGTGAGCGTTGATAATGACGAAATCTTCCCAGTCCTCTATTACTACGCACCTATCTGTTGGAACCTGAAGGCCTAGCGAGATTTGTTCGAACGTTTCGCTCAACGAGCGGTCTATCGTTTCAGAATCGGCTGGATAATTCTTGCAGAGCTCTTGAACAAGCTCGGAACCGCTTCTGCTCGCTCGTATGCCTTCTTCTATTCGCCGCCTTATTGCGCCGACTTCTTGGCCTATTTCGAATGGGACCGGGATTTCTTCACCCACCCAACTTGGAATTGAGCCGGTCGGGTCTCGAATGGCTTTGACGTAAATTTTGTCTCCACGTATGCTCATCATTCTCCAAGGCGAACCGCGGACGATGAATTTCCGTCCCGGCTCGCCGTACTCGGCCACGAATGCTTCGTCGAGAACCCCGACAGCTTCATCGTTTCCCTGGTCGATAATCAGGTACTGTTTTTCGTCGGGTATCATGGAAAGCTTGCCAAAATAGTATGTGAAAAGCGCGTTCAGCCTTCGCGGCCTTAGTATTACATTGTCCTGCGCCGAATACCAGGCCAGCCTTGGAAATCGGGAGTGCATGTAATTGATTACGCCAATCAGGTCTTCCTCCGTTAAGTGTTCGTAAGGGGAGGCCTTTGTGAAAATGTCCATAACCTCGTTGACATACCATCTTCCTTTCTGTATCAGCAGGCCTACTAACTGATGGGCTAGGACATCCAATGGTTTGTATGGAATTGTAACTGGTTCAAGGCGTTCCTCCAGAGCACGGCGAGCGATTACCATCGCTTCCAACGTGTCATCTGAGTCTGAGGCAACAATTATTCCGTCCGCGATCCTCCCAATCCTATGACCGCTCCTACCCACACGCTGGATCAGCCTGGTGACCTGGCGCGGGCTCATGTATTGGATAACGAAGTCGACACTGCCGACATCAATCCCAAGCTCCAAAGATGACGTGGCGACGAGCCCTCGGAGCTGGCCGTCCTTCAGCCCCCTCTCAGCACTAATTCGGGACGGTTTTGCAAGTGAACCGTGGTGAATTGAGACGGGGAAGTCAACGTCCCAGACTTTCATTCGGCTAGTGAGAATCTCCGCAATTGATCTCGTGTTAGTGAAGAGGATAACGGACCGATGAGACTCTATCAGTTCTCTCATGAGCCTCAAGCGTGCCGCGACATCAGGGTGGGTATACAGTCGAGAAGCCAACACCATGTCCCTTCCCTCAGGTTTTGGACAGGTAACTTCGAGGTGAATCTCTCTCCCGACTGGAACATGGACAATAGTAACTTCTCTGCCAACTCCGACCAGAAATCGAGCAACTTTCTCAGGAGTTCCTATAGTGGCCGAAAGGCCGATTACCTGAAAATCGTGCATAGCTGCCCATCGTAGCCGCTCTAACGCTAGGGCGAGTTGACTTCCTCGCTTGCTCTCAGCTAACTCATGAACCTCATCAACTATTACGAAGTTCACCGCTTGCAAATGGCGTTTCATGACACGCCCGGTCAAGATCGCTTGGAGCGTTTCGGGTGTTATGATCAGCATATCTGGAGGGTTCTTTGCCTGGAATGTTCTTTCCTTGACTTCCGTATCCCCATGCCGAACCGCAATCCTCAGATCAAGTTTCTTCCCCCACCATTCGAATCGTTCCAGCATGTCACGGTTCAATGCCCGTAGAGGGGTAATGTAGAGTATCTTGATTCCTCGATCTTCCCCACGATCTGTAATGTACCTACTCAGAACAGGTAGGACCGCTGCCTCTGTTTTTCCTGAAGCGGTTGGCGATATCAGCAGAACATTCTTGCCGGCTAAGATCTCTGGAATCGCTCTTAGCTGAGGGTCTGTGGGAGAAGTGAAGCCCCGATCTACAATGGCATCGCGAATGGGTTTTGCGAGTTCATCGAAGACGTTTGGCTGTTGAAGGACCATTGCGAACGCGACGCCTGAGCAACCTAACCTGCCGGGTGTAAAAAGCACAGCGATGTTTTCTATAGTCTAACAAGACCTCAAACGCTTGAAGTCGCTGCAGGCCGGTCTGCTCGAATGCAAAACGTACGACAAAACGTCTGCCAATGTTGAGCGTTGAATCGCTCAGCCATAACTAAGATGGAGCACCTAAACCCATGCTGTGGGCAAAAGGGGTCCGCCTTCCGGGAAAACGGACCCTCTTTCAAAGTTTAAGGGTGAAACTTCCGTTTTAGCACACGTGAAAGTGCGAAACCAGCGTGAGAAGGATGACGCTTCGGCAACCAATCGTCGTAGTACTCGGTCACGTCGACCATGGCAAAACAACCCTACTGGACAAGCTGCGGGGCACTACGGTTGCGAAACGAGAAGCGGGCCAAATAACGCAAATGATTGGCGCCAGCTTACTGCCGAGCAAAACAATCGAAGAGATCTGCGGCCCGTTGTTGCAGCAGTTTCATTTCGAACTCAAGGTCCCTGGGCTGCTCTTCATCGACACCCCTGGCCATGAGACTTTTTCAAACCTCCGGCGAAGGGGCGGTTCTGCTGCGGACATTGCGATTCTTGTAGTGGACTTGACCAAGGGAGTCGAACCTCAAACCGTAGAATCGTTAAACATTCTGAAAAGCCGAAAGACACCGTTCATAGTGGCAGCGAACAAGATCGATGCGATAAAAGGCTGGAAGTCTGCTCCTGAATTATCTTTCCTAACTTCCCTCAAGACTCAGTTCCCCGAAATTCAGACCGAAATTGACAACCGAATATACACCCTTATGGGGACACTGTCAAGGCTCGGTTTTCGCGCGGAAAGGTTTGACAGGATCTCGGATTTCACCCAGAATGTAGCGATTGTCCCAGTGAGCGCAAAGACCGGTGAAGGCATACCGGAACTACTCGCAATACTAACAGGCTTGACTCAGGCATACTTATCGAGTGAGCTCCAAGTTACTTCTGGACCAGCAAGAGGCACCGTCCTCGAAGTAAGAGATGAGCCTGGCCTCGGGACAACGATCAACGCAATCATATTTGACGGGTCTTTGAAGGTCGATGATACGATAGTGTTAGGCGGCCGAGAGCACCCGATCATCACTGAAGTTCGGGCGATTTTGGTTCCCAAGCCCTTAGATGAAATCAGGGATCCACGAGACCGGTTCTCAAGTGTGAAGAGGGTTACGGCTGCGTCGGGTGTAAAGGTCGCGGCGCCTAACTTAGAAACCGCGCTCGCTGGTTCTCCACTTTATGCTGTCGTGAAGGGAAAAAATGCGAAGGAGTATGTCCGGATCGTTGAAGATGAGGTTGAAAAGCTTCGAATCAAGGCGGAAAGGTCGGGTATCATACTGAAGACCGACACACTAGGTTCGCTTGAAGCCGTTACAGAATCTCTCTCGCGGCACGATGTCCCAATTCGGCTAGCCGACATAGGGGACGTTTCAAGAAGGGATGTTGTTGAGGCGGAAGCTGCCGGTCAGGAGGACAGGCTCGTGGCAGTGGTGCTGGCCTTCAATGTGAAGATATTACCAGATGCGGAACAAGAAGCCAAGGCTGCAGGGATACCAATCTTTCAATCCGACATAATTTATCATATGATTGAAGATTACCTGAGATGGAGCGAGGAGCAACGGACGGCGGGAGTAAAGGCCGAGCTGGACCTCCTTGTGCGACCCTGTAAAGCGAAAGTCTTGACTGGAATGATTTTCAGAAGAAGTAAACCCGCGATAGTGGGCGTCGAGGTACTGACTGGCAGGCTGAAGCCGAAAATTCACATGATTACATCATCAGGTAGGAAGCTGGGGGAACTGCAGCGAATACAAGATCAGGGAAAGGATATTCAGGAAGCCGTATCCGGCGTGCAGGTTGCTGTCTCAATAGAGGACGGCGTTGTTGGACGTAATGTTTCCGAAGGCGATACACTCTACGCTGATGTTCCAGAGAGACATTTGAAAACCCTGATGACCAAGTTCCCCGCCGAACTCGGGGAAAGCGACCAAGAGACCATTAAGGAACTGATCCAGATCAAAAGAAAGGAAAATCCTGTGTGGGCCTTCTAAACTACTTTAGCAGGAATAGGCTCTCAGTCGGTTTCGAATATCTTGCGATTTCGTTTGTCTGGAAGAAAATGGCCATCTCACGTTTGGCGCTCTCCAACGAGTCGGCGGCATGAATGGCATTTGGGGTCATTGAAATGGCGAAGTCACCTCTGACGGTGCCGGGCGCAGCATTTAGGGGATTCGTAGCTCCCACCAAACCCCGGACGACGCTGACCGCATTGGGTCCTTCCCAAACCATGGCGAACACTGGCCCTGACGTCACGTGGGACACAAGTTCTTGGAAGAACGGTTTCCCCTTATGCACTTCGTATAGCTTCTGCGCTTGTTCGGAAGACATTTGAATGAGCTTGGCGCCGAGCAGAACTAATCCCTTTTTTTCGAAACGAGAAACGATTTCGCCGATGAGGCCTCGCATAACGCTCTCAGGTTTAAGAAATGAGAAGGTTTGCTCAGTCTGCAAGGGTCCTTACCTTACTTGCCTCGTTCCTTCTTACCGTGGTAAACGGTCCACTTTAGCTTCCTAGGATCTCTTCCGTAGACCATGAGGCTCTTCCTGCACTTTGAGGAGCAGAAGTACAGAATCGAGCCGTCATTCTTAACGAACATTATTCCAGTGGCTTGCGGAAAGTCTTTTCCGCAAAATGAACAGGTGAATGTTCTGGGCAAGTCGCAGACGCGTCTCCCTACCTGATCTTCTTAGCTTCTCTCTCAGTTTCGCGGAGCATTAGGACGTCGCCTGTTCTGATGGGCCCTTTGATATTCCGCGTGATAACTCGGCCTTTGTCTCGGCCTTCTAGGATTCGGACGCGCACCTGGATCACTTCCCCGGTTACGCCGGTTCTTCCGATGATTTGGGTGACTTCGGCTGGCGTGATTGCTTCTTCAGCGCGTTCCTTCGCTGTACTCATGCCTGACCTTTGGCTCCGCCCTTTCTGATTTGCTGGGTTGCGTCTGTCACTTCCTTCAGAGCCTTAGAAGCTTCGCCGCCATCGAGGACCGAAACCGCGGCACAGCCAACGTCAATACCAGCAGCTCGGCCCAGGTCAAGTTTACTTGGCACAAAAAGGAATGGTATCTTCCTTTCATCGCATAGTATCGGTAAGTGCGCAACAACTTGAGGGGGGTCAACATCCTCCGCTATCAGGACTAGCTTTGCAACGGCGCGTTCAATGGCCTTGGTACTTTCATTGGTTCCCTTTCTGACTTTTCCCGAATCCTTAGCCACTTGCACAACTTGGAGTGCTTTATCGGCCAATTCCTTTGGGATTTCGAACTTAACGTAGAACGATTTTGGCATTCGCTTCACCGCACATTTGCCAAGCGTAAACACTTGTGAGCCTTTTATGAAGGTTTCTGCGCAAAATGACGCGCCAACAGTCCATATTGGCCCGGAAAGGCTGTAGAGCGTAAACAGCGTTCCCGGTCCAATATCGTTACTCGCGGCTGTCAAACTTGAATAGGCACTTTAGCGCTCACAGTCTGAGAACCTTCGTCGCGTTGCCGGACAATGATTGACGATGATCTCCACGAGCGATCTGCTCCACATAATAAGTGAGATTCACCAATACTCGATGCTTCTTGTCGAGCTCAGGGACGCGACGACTTTTGGAATACTGCACTCCGCCGGTGATAGGATGACTTACTTCATGTTTCAAGGAAAACTCGGCCGGGGGGAGAGGGACAAGCTGGTGGAAATGATTTACTCTGGCGCAATGCCCCAGTCAGTGAAGCCGCTGGCATTGGAGGAGTTTCTGCGCGGGATCGAAGGCAAAAAGGCTAAGCACATTTGGCTTGAAGCGGGCGGTGCAGAACGGCGTGAGCATGGGTTCATGAGCATCTCGGAATTGAAAGCGTTCTTACGGGGACACATGCCCCAGTAGGAAATTCTGGCAACGTTAATAAACGGCACTTAAGGCGTAGTATCGCTCCGCGCTTTCAGACAGGTCAATGTCATGGCAAAGTTTAAACTGATTATTTCTGACCCAACTACTGGCAAGTCTGCCGCAAGCGAAATAGAAGGGTCTAGGGCACAAGCACTCATCGGTCGCTCCCTGGGCGAAACAATAGATGGATCAGCCTTAGGGCTCGGTTCGAGCAAAATGCTCATTTCCGGAGGATGCGACAAGAATGGCATTCCAATGAGACCCGACGTGCATGGTGCGGTAAAGAAGCACATCGTTCTCACCGGTGGGCCGGGATTCAGACAGACCCGGCACGGCGAAAGAAGAAGAAAGCTAGTGCGCGGTCGGACAATAACAGAGGAAACCTACCAGATCAACTTCACTCTAAGAAAACAAGCGGCTGGAGAGGAACCGAAGCGACCTGCCGAAACCAAACCCCCAACCGAAACAGTCAAACCAGCCGCCCCGAAGCTCGCAGAGAAACCGCATGCAAAAAAGGCAGGAAAGAAGGCAGTTAAGAAAAAGTGAGAGGCGTAGATGATTGGATTTCAAAGTTAGGCAAGACACGTATAACCCTCTCCTGAAGCGAAAGGAAGTTCGCGTAGAAGTCGACCATGACGCGGCCGGTACTCCTTCAAGGATTGACTTGAGGAAAGCTATCGCGACTAAATTCAATACTAAACCGGAGAACGTCTACGTTCTTGACATTGAAACGAAAACTGGCACACAGAGCGCCTTATGCGCGGTAGAGGTTTACGATGACCCGCAGAGCGCCCAACGGACGGTCCCAAAGTACGTTCAAGTTCGTAACCTTCCGCCAGAGGAACGAAAGAAAGTAAGAGAACAGGAAGCCAAGAAAGAGGAAGCAAAGCCCAAGGCCGAGAAACCGAAAGCGGAAAAGGCAAAACCGGAAACGCCGAAGGAAGAACCCAAAGAGGTCAAGGAAGAGAAGCCCAAACCGGAAGCAAAAGCGGAAGCGCCTAAGAAGGCCAAAGGGAGCGAAGCGAAGTGAGCGACAAAGCGAGCGAGAAAGTGAGCGAGAAAAAGGAACCGAAGAGCAGACTCAACACCCTTTACGAGGTTGACTCTGAGAAGGGAACCATCAAACTCAAGAATCGAAAGTGCCCGCGGTGTGGCAACATTATGGCGTTTCACAAGAGCCCCGTCGAACGTTGGACATGTGGCTCATGTAGCTTTACCGACTTTGTGAAGGTTACTAAGTAAGATCAGTTTCTCTTCTGCATTTGCTCGACGAATTTGCTGACTTGTTTCTTACTTTGAGCGGAGACCCTGACGAGAACGATTCCCTCGCCCGGCTGTCCATAGACCACAATGGACTTTTCCGGCGAAGACAAGACAGCGGGGAGTGCCAGTAAGTCCTCTTCGCCATCCACGTTCACAATACTGTTCCCTCTCCGTACAGCTTCCTCGATAACTTTCCACGCCCCCGACTCGATTGTTCCGGCCGAGTTTTGTGTTCGGAAAGTGTTCTCTGCTGTGTAGTTGAATTGTACAGCCTCCTGCCGCTTCTCCATACGATCGATAATGATTACGTCTGGTTTCATTCCTGTTTGGATGGCATTTCGAGATATAGTGTCACCGACCAGAATCAGCCGCACCGGTTTCTCTTTTGCCACAATCTCCATCAGTTTGCAGTTGCACTCAGTGGGCCCCCCGGAGATCAGCTCTCCAAGTGGTCGTTTGAGTAACCCCCTCTGGGCCTCGGTCAAGACTAGAGTTGCCACGTAGAAAACACTTGTCAGCTTCTACTGCGCAAGATGTCAGCGGACCCTTATAGCATACCGGCCGGCCGCTTTGATCTCCATCCTCTTTGCGACCTCAGAGGTGGAAGGATCTATGATGACAACTAGACCGGTCCAGTCGTCACTGAGGTTGGTCGACTTGCAGTTGGGGCATACTGGTCCATTACTGATGAACCTGCAGTTCTTGCAGGCCTTATCACTCAAGCAGCCTTCTCCTCATGTACAACCTTCGTTCGCTTGATGTCAGCCTCTATCCAATCTAGTTTCCCGAGGAAGGGTTGACGCATCGTGATACCTATCTTGCCTCCCGCGCCTCCGCGGGGGAAGCTAACGGCAATAATCCGACCCCGAACCATGTCACCCTTGCCCAGTTTTCTTTGAGTCTCTTTACCGACGAGCACGCCGTGCTTCTCGTCGAAGGAAATGTAATCGTCCATAATTTGCGAAACATGCAGCAACGCATCCTCGGGGCCGATTCTGACGAATGCGCCGAAATCGGTTACCTCTACGACTTCGCCTTCCACAACCTCATGCATCTCTGGGTAGAAGGAAAGGAGTTTGAAGTTGACCTTATGGTAGGTAGAACCATCACCCGGAAGTATTTTTCCAACCGGGTCAACATCTACATCAACGACGAGGATTACGTAGCCGAGTTCTTCATCCACGCTGTTCTCGTACTTCAGCTTGATCTGTTCCTTGGCCGCTTTATCGATGGGGTGGCCAAAGCTCTTTGGGGGAATTCTGACTATATCTTCAACGGTGACTAATCGAAACATTTGACTTACCTCAACACAACCGTAAATTTCTTTTACATATAGGCAGGCTCTATTCCGTCGACTTCTAGTTTTGATTTGTCTCTCAGGTACACGACCGGGATGTTAATATCTCTTAGCCTCTTCTTGAGGGCGATGTCGGTTGTCGCAACGACCGCTCTTAGTTTTTGCGATGCCTTAACTATTGCATCATCAACCGTCTCACCCGGATCAAGAGTGACCTCTACAACACGGCACCGTGACGCAAGCTGAAGCGCTAAGGAAGCTTCAGCGGCTCCCTCACCCCCTCTTGAAGAGATACCCGTCAGCTCACTCTTAACAGCTGAAGGGACAATGAAATCTACTTTCTTCTGAAGAAGAAATTCAATTTCCTGGAAGACATCGAGATTGAATTGGAACGGTATCATAAGGAAATTCGAATCTAGAATAACCTTTACGGGCATTTCTATGCCCTCAGCGTTCCAAAACCAATGAGTCGCCAGCTATCAGCTATTCTGCGGCTTATGGCGACTTTCGCCCCGCCCTCGGCGCAGACGGGTTTCTTGAGAGCAACGTCCGCTACGTTTTCGCGGGCAGAAGTGACGAGGCCCGATGTCACAGTGGTTGCTACGTTCAACACCAACGCTTCATTTGTTCGTATCTTGTCCACTGGCACAGCCTGTTCCGTTCCAACGACTTTCTCGAAGAGCTTGACGTCAAGCGTAATACTTCCCAATGTGGGTGGTAGTGTGTCGATTTTTCCAGCCACGCTTCCGACGAGGCCGTCTGATTTCGTAAGAGACGGGTCTAGGTCGGTACCTATTCCAACCAAGCCGCCGCTCTTTGCCTCCTGTACCGGGCCTCTGCTAACGTTGAGACTCCTAACTGTAGTCACTAAGCGTTCGTACCTACTCTTTCCGCCTTCCTGCACAAGGATTCCAGGTCTAATTTCGACCTGATCTCCGACCCTGAAGGCGCCTTGGATTATTGAGCCTCCGATCACCCCCCCAACCAAGTCATCCGTTTCAGTCCCCGGTTTGTTCACCTCAAAAGACCTCAGCACGTATGCGCGCGCTGGCGCGGTAAGGTTGCGCTTAGGTGTCGGTATCCGGTCCTCAATCTCCTTCAACATAACATCGATGTTCGTTCCATGTTGGGCTGAGATTGGTATGATTGGTGCTTCTTCAGCGATCGTTCCTTTCACGAATGCCCTAATTTCTTTGTGGTTCTCTATTGCCCTTTCCTTTGTAACAACGTCGATCTTGTTCTGGACGAATATCAGGTTCTTGATCCCCACACTCTCGGCTGCCAGGAGGTGCTCCCTATCCTGTGCTTGGGGGCACTTTGCATTGCTAGCTAACACGAAGAGTGCCCCATCCATCAACGATGAGCCCGAAAGCATTGTGACCATTAGGCTGTGGTGGCCGGGACAATCAACGAAGCTCACGGCCCGAACGAACTTGGTTTCGCTGCCACAGTTCGGGCACTTGGTCCGCGTCGTGTAATTGCTTGGGGCACGACATTTCGGGCATTTGTAGATGAATGCGTCAGCGTACCCTATCTTGATTGTAATTCCTCTACGGAGTTCTTCCGAATGCCGGGCGGTCCACACACCGGTCAGGGCTTGCACAAGCGTACTCTTGCCATTATCAACATGCCCGAGAGTCCCGATGTTGACCTCGGGCTGAACCACGAGTTCATCGCCCTTCTTCTCCGACTTGAGAATCGCTTGTGCCATGCCGAGAATCATCCATTTTGCAGATTGGAACCTTCCGTTCAATATATGTGTGAGGGTAAAATCAAATCCAACCCTCGAAGAAACTCTGGCAAACTCATACCACGACCAACTTCGAAAAACTGCTCACTCAACTGCTCAGCGCACCGCAGCCCTGCGGAGTTCGAGTTGCGAGGACGTGCCTCATCATAAGATTAATTAGATGTCAAGAAGCTTCGTCTGCCAAGACGGCGAGGAATATGGGTGAACGCGTTTGCGAAGGAACCCGGGCTCTTGCGCTTAACTGATCACGAACTATTACAGCCGTTAGAACTTATCCGATATCATTGGGGGAGGTCGCTTTGGGTTTGAGGATTTATAATACTAGAACGCGGTCGGTCGAGGAATTCAAGCCAGCGCGAGGCAACCGAGTTTACATGTTCGTATGCGGGCCTACGGTATACGACCACAGCCACATCGGCCATGCAAGAACCTACTTGGCCTACGATATTATTGCAAGGTATCTAAGGGCTAGAGGCTTCAGCCTCTTCTACTTGATGAACGTAACAGACATCGATGATAAGATCATAGCGAGAGCCAACGAATCGGGCGAAGACCCCCTGCGTTTAGCAGATCGGTTTACGAAAGAGTTCATGCGCGACATGGAAGCGCTTGGAATAACCAGCGTTAACCTATACGCCAAGGCATCGGAGCACGTCCCTGAAATAGTCGCGCAGATTGCGACGCTTATCGAAAAGGGATTTGCATACCAAGTGGAAGGGGATGTTTACTATGATGTCGCGAAGTTCCCTCGTTACGGAGAGCTTTCCGGGCAAAAGATTGAGCAGCTAGTGATGCATAGGATCGATCCAGATGCTAGAAAGAGGAACGTAGTGGACTTCGCCCTATGGAAGAGTCAGAAACCTGGTGAGCCTTCATGGGAAAGCCCCTGGGGCAAGGGAAGGCCTGGTTGGCATATTGAAGATACGGCAATAACAACCACCTATTTCGGCCCCACCTACGACCTGCACGGAGGCGGACTCGATTTGGTCTTCCCACACCATGAGGCGGAGATTGCTCAGGCTGAGGCGGCGACGGGTGTCCAGCCGCTCGTGCGATTCTGGGTGCATGGAGGGTTACTCATGACGCGCGGCGAACGTATGGGGCATTCAATGGGCAATTTCATAACCATAGAGGAAACCCTTCGCAAGTATGACGCTGAAGCCCTTCGGCTCTACTATGGTATGAGGCACTACCGCAGCCAATTGGAGTTCGACGAATCTGATATCACTCAAGCAGAACAAGTTCTCGACAGATTGCGCGCGGTATACAGTCAATTCAAGGCCTTAGCAGAGACCATGAAACCGGGCGGCGAACGGGACGCAGAAGTAGAGAGGTTGTCGTCTGAAGCAACACAGCGCTTTATGGAGGCAATGGATGAGGATTTCAATACACCACGCGCCTTGGCAGCAGTTATAGCCTATGCCAAAGACGTCGAGCCATACGCTTCACGGCTAATCGGTCGCGACTCTATCGAATTAGTAATCAAGACCTTCGACTACTTTGGCAGTGTATTCGGCATACTGCGCCCAACGAATGCCTCGCAAGACAAGCAGTTCGACGGTCTCCTGAAGCTGTTCCTCAAAATGCGGGAGGACGCAAGAAAGAATGGCGACTGGGCAAGTGCCGATTCCATTCGGGAGAGCCTCGCGAACTTAGGAATCGGCCTCGAAGATACGCCAGCCGGGATGCGTTGGTATCGTGCGTCAACGAGATCGATGGCAAAATCAAGTTGAGAGTTTGTAGCCTATCTTCCTTAGGAATTCCTTCCGCTCGTGCACGTCCCTTTCTGTCTCAATTCCTTTAGACGCGTAACCATCCACGACCCCTAGGATACCTCGTCCCTGTTCTGTTTCGGCAAGGATTACCTGAAATGGGTTAGCTGTGGCCAAGAAAATGTTGCACACTTCCGGAACCGCCTTCACCTTATCAAGGACGTTTAACGGGTACGCATTTCTCATGAAGATTATGAAACTGTGACCTGCAGATAAGGCGAAGGCACTTTTCGACGCCAAATCCTTCAGTTCAGAATCGTTACCGTCAACTCGAACTAAGCACGGCCCGCTCGATTCGCAAAACGCCAGGCCGAATTTTATGGTTGGAACTGCGTTGACGAGGGCCTCGTACAGGTCTTCAACGGTCTTGATGAAGTGGCTCTGCCCCAATATTACGTTGCATCCATCGGGGACCTTTACGTCGACAATTTTGGTGTTCAATCTTCAGCCATTCCCTACAGGATCTCCAGTTCCTTCTCAACCTGCACCAAGTTCTCGTATCCTTTCTGTGTTATCTTCACGGTGTCTTCAATCCTGACGCCCCCATACTTGGGCAGGTAGACACCCGGTTCAACAGTCACAACCCCGTTCGCCTTCAACAGGTCTTTACTCAATAGACCGAGGCCTGGCCGCTCACCTATTGTCAGGCCAACTCCGTGCCCGAGAGAGTGATTGAACCCTGAGAACAGGGCCTTGGCTTTACCCTCGTAAACCTCCCGCACGGTTCTGTAGCCGGCCCGTTCTATTACATCACAAGCCGCCACCATCGCCTCCTCTCCCTTCAACCCAGCCTTCACAAAGTCCAGTGAGGTAGCCTGTGCTTCGTACACAGTTTCATAGAGGCGCTTAGCTTTGGCATCCGCCCTGCCGACGACATAGGTTCGTGTGAGGTCGAACCAGTATCCGGTCTCCGCTTGCGGAAATATGTCGAAAACGATCAACCGGCCTTTCCTTATCTCGTCCGAATCGACCCCACTGTTGTGGGGATCAGCGCCAGATGGCCCTATCGCGAAAATCGTACCTTCTGGCGCAGTCAAACCCTTCTTCGCGATCTTGGTTGCGATTATTGATTTGACCAATCCGATTGTGGCTCGTTTCTTACTGATCTGGAAATGTCCGCGTGTCCTCTTCATGTTCCTCAAAACATCGACGACTTCACCGACGACTTCTGCCGTTTTTGTTCCAACACTTCGCATTTCATCCAACTCCCTCTTGTCCTTGGTCTCCCGCGCGGCTTCGAGAATAGTCGGCGACTGACCACCGACAATTTTAACGCCGAGCGCCCTCAACCGGTTCGCCAAATAAATTCCAGAAGCGAGGTCACTTCTGCCGAACAGTCCGACCTTCCCGGATGCACCTTCTCGTCTGAGGACGGTGGAAATTAGGAGAGGCATAGCTTCGTCTCTTCGGCGATATTTCTTTACAAGTTTCTCGAAACCCCAGTCGGTGTAAGTCTGAATTCTATGAACGCGTCCAAGCTTCCTAGCACTGCCAAGATCGATGTTGCCCACGAGTAACAGGGGCTTGTTTCCTTCTCGTTTGAAGTAGATTCCGCCCCGGGCGAGGTTCCCGCCCACGGCATAGATCAAATCAGGGTTGGCGAGGGTTGTGTCCCCAATAACTACGATTGCGTTAACATCCCGTTTCCGCATCTCCGCGTCCAAATCCTGAATCATAGGCGACCACCTGGTTTAGTTGGTTCGCTGTTAATCAGTGCTATTATCGGTTTTTCCAGGTGCATGTGAGCGTTCAAGTTGCATTAGAGAGTCAGAGACGTTCAGTGAAGCAACCAGCAGTCTGAGGTAGGAACTCATAATGGCTCGAAGTGCCGCCGAATCGTTCGCCTCGAATCGAAGGCTCAATTTCCTCCCGCGGATGACAATTTTTGCGGTGGCTCTCTCACCGGCGGGATGCCTTAGTTCAGGGCCCAGGCCTTGGGCAATGGCGTCCATCTGTTGCCTTGTACGAAAAACCACGCCGACAGTAGCGCGGGCCTTAGTCAGTCGATATCTACCCAAGTTGCGTTGTAGATTAAGCAGCTTTGTCCTCGGCGGGACCCGCCTCGGTTCCCTTCGCCGCCTCTTCGCGTTTCTTTGTCTCAGCCTTTCTTCGCCTTCTCTTAGCTGTCTTAGCTTTGGCCTCGGCTTCCCTTACCTTTGCTTTCTCGGCCTTGAGTTCGGCGTCAAGGCTGGACGCGACTCCCGCGCGTGCCGCTCTTTCGGCAACTTGGCCTAGTTTTGTGATTGGGGTATATGCGCCACCAGCAAATTCGAAACCGCAGCGGCCGCAAAGCCAAATTCCGATGGACATACGTTTTACGGCCGACAAATGGCATTGGGGGCATTCATGCGCGGCTCTTAATGTGGTTACGATGGTTGAGTATCTCTTCCTAGCCACCGTCCCATAGCGGGCTCCGAAGCTACCCGACGGACCGACCTTGTACGTTCTTCCCACATTAGTTCACTTTTGATAGAATCCTTTGGCGGAGGTCCCGGGATTTGTTTATGGCAGTTGAAACAATTTGCTTGACCTCTTCGGGAGTGAAGACTCCGAGGCCTCCTTTTTGCATGGCGCAGATTCGATCGTCTTTGCCGGTTGTGACGGTTAACCTGCTGGTTGTCACCTGCTCTTCCTCGAGGCAAGGGTCGAGGACGATTGAGCCATCGATTTTTGCTGAGGTGATTGGAACTGGATAGTCGAGCATGGGTAGTGGTATCATCTTGTCCTTGAACTCAAGTTCGCCGTCTTTGACTTCGAATTCACGCATCTTGGCGTTAATCAGGGCTCCTAGGGCCGCCATCCCCGCTGCGTCGATTAGGTTGCCGTCGTGGTCGAGGGTGTAAATGTCCACGAAGACCACGAATACTTTCTTGCCGGGCACGACGCAGAGCTTCTTCAAGTCTATGGCTTTGGACTCTCTTATGCCCCGGTCAACTACTCTGGCCAGTTCGATTGAATCTTCGTCAGGCGGCCCGGCCTCAAAGGTTGGCGAGGCCATGGGTACGAATTCCGAGTTGACGGTCAAAATTCCTTCGTTAGGCGTGTCTTCGAACGGGGTCCCTGGTTGTATCTTCACCCCAGCTAGGACTTTGGTTTTCCCGAGGTAAACGTACGCCGATCCGTTTGCTTTCTCAACCGTGCCCATCATTATCGTTAGTGGCCTGTAATCCAGCGGGCCTCGTTCGTCGAGCCGCTTTCCCTTTGTTATTAGGTCATGGACAGTCTTCTGCTCCAGTTTGGCTACAGGGGAAAGTTGATGCGTTGCTGACATTAAGCGTGAACCTCCGCTACTTCCTCCGCCTCTGTTTCGTCTCTCACGACATGGTATTTCTGGCGCAGTGCCTCCCTTTGCATGTCGTAGATTTGTCGGCACGCATTGGTGCTCAAATCTAGAGCTTGTTTGAATTCTTCCTCGGTCAAAGAACCGTCCATTTGCAGGAGACCGATAACGTTTGATTTTGGCATGTATGCTACAGGCAGGTCTGCGTCTCCTTGCTTATCTTCAATGTCCGAGAGGTCCAAAACCACTTTGCCATCTATCTTCCCAGCGGCACAAGCTGCAACCAGCTCGCGCATCGGAATTCCTGCATCTGCCAAAGCGAGCGAGGCCGCGGTTATTCCAGCGCACCTTGTTCCGGCGTCAGCTTGCAACACTTCGATGAATAGGTCTATCGTTGCCCTCGGGAAATACTCTGACATTATTGCGGGCTCAAGCGATTCCCTGATCATTTTCGAAAGCTCCAACTCTCGCCTAGAGGGGGCTGGTGATTTCCGCTCGTCAGTTGAAAATGGGGCCATGTGGTATCGGCATCTGACCACAGCCCGGTCTGCAAGGGCTATGTGTTTCGGGTGGGCTTCTCTCGGACCGTACACTGCTGCGAGTATTTTGTTTTTCCCGTGCTCGATATATGCGGATCCATCTGCTTTGTCTAGAATTCCAACCTCCAACTTTAGTGGGCGGAGTTCATCAAGGCGTCGGCCGTCCACACGAAGGCCGTTCTTATCGATTAGGCGAACTTGTTCGTGTCTACCCAACTGTTTTTCCCTTCATTCTTTCCACAATCATTGCTTTTACGCGATCGGTAAGGCCAGTCGTATGTGCCTCGCGTTCAATCATGTAAATTGCTTCTACTGCGGTTCTTTCGTTATCTGGGTTTCTTCCAGTTACCAAGATAACGCCGTTTTGGCCTGGAATGATATCGGTCTGAGTCTCATTCTTCAACATTGTTATCATTGAACCCTTCTTCCCGATGATTCGCGGTATCTTTGCGTGCGTTATTCGAGCCACGTGTCCCGAGGTCATCTTGCCGAGCCCTCTTCCTCTCGTGGTCAGGAGTGGATCTCGCGTTCGGTCGAAGGCTATGACTTGTGCGATCATGAGGTCGCCGACTCCGTAGATGTGCCCTAAATCACGGCGCACAGAATCCCGGTCGTGCTGTAGCGGAGTCTCCGAGGCGGGCAACATCGCCGGGTAAGGCGCACCGATGTCAACCTGCCAACCGGACATTCCGATATCAGTTACACGCCCGACCACAATATCGTCGAGGCGTGGAATGTACGCCCCTTTGATTGGGACTACGATAAGCTTGTTTCCAATGACCTCTGCCAACCCTACCCGTGCAGAGAAGACCTTCGAACCCTCACGGTATGTGTTTTCCCCAGCAAAAAAAGGGCCTTCGGCCAGCAGTTCACCCGGGCCTACCAATTGCTTATTTTCTGCGTGTATCGTCATCCGTTCCAACTCAAACTTGTAAGCGAATTCGAGCAGAAACAAGGAGACTGCTACATATAGGTTGTTGATTTCCCGGTACGAACCTAAACCACAGGCCTAAGCGCTGCGCATGAGTAGCGCATGTTGAGAGTTGGATTGAGTTTTGGGAATAATTCGGCGTTGCCTTCATACCAGGAATCAACAACTTCCTTAGCCTACGCCTGGATGACGAACTCTAGACCAAGCTCCTCTACGACGGCTCGTCCTTGAGAGCAGGGTCCCCATGGCCAAGGATACGAAAATGGTGAAACCTAAGCCAATATTGAATTCTGGCACGGGTGTACCACCTGCTGCTCCTACTGCAATTGTCACGTTGCTGACGGTTTGATAATCGAGCAAAAACGCCCCGCTCGTTCCGCCAGCACGTATCACATACACGTAGACCTGCAGAGGCCATGTTCCGTTAACTGATGGGGTTATTGCGGAATCCTCTGCGGTTACTGTGAAGTTGTTTGCGTTGTAACCGATGGGTGTGCTGTTGCGTGCGATGGAGTTAGACGCCGGGTCTACCAGGTCAACTCTCAGTGAATAATAGTCCATCCCAGTCGAAGCACATGAGCCACTCACGGTTGTACCGACCGTGATTGGCTGGTTGGGGTCAGCTTGGTGCGGGTAGGCGTACGATACGTTCGTAACATGGCAGCGTGCGGCTGCTACTCCCGAGACGGTCATCAATAGAAATAACAATGCCAACACGAGCATGAGGCCTGAACAAGCTTTGCTGCTTGAATTCAAGAGAACTGCCTTCATCGAGCCTTACGAGAGTTTCTAGCTATATGCATTCTCCGATATTTTGACAGCTACACAATTCAGCGAGATTTCAACCCCTGACAAAACCCGCCTTCACTTAGGTTTCGAGTATAGACTAATGTAGGCCAAGTCAGTCAGGTGTACATAGCAGGGCGATACTTGTGGCAAAAGTCCTGATAATGGTACTGCTACTAGTCTCATCAATTAGCCCCCTGTTGACATCTCAGCTGCTGCCTTACCAAACCGCTTCAACGGAGACCAACACAATATTCGTCACGTCAACGGGCAGCGAATTTTCGCAGGCTGTTGTGACCTCCACGATGACTCAGCCCCTGCGTTTTGTTGGAGCGCCAGCCACCTACAATTATCAGGCGAATTCATTCTTGCTTGACCAGGCGAAGGTGAAAGTTCACGGTCACGTCCTCAACTTAGCTAAGAACAGTCCGCATCTAGAAATTGACGTATACACTTGCCTCTACTATGAGTACTTCGTGTATGACGCTGTGGCGTCACAACAAGTGTTCCTTCACTTTGACGCTCCGCAAATAATCTCCTTTTACATAATGAGCCCCCGGCAGCTGGACTATGTCGATAGCTATGCCTGCAATAATGGGTCGTGGCCTGCACCGGTTCGCACAGTCGCATCTTCATCAGACTTGAACTGGACCGCGCCGCAGAGTGGGCAGTATGCTTTCGTTTTTGCGGGTAGAGAAGTCTACCCTGTCCGCTTCACCGCTTACACTTTGAATACGGCGATTCAAAGCACAACCCAGACCTATGCAACGACCACTACATTCGCTATTCAGAACATTGAGACGACCATGCTGGCTCAAAGCAGTAGTGTTAGCTCTGCGCCATCATCCGAGGGCCTTGTCCTCACCGTGGCAGCAGTGGCAGCAGTGTTGATTCTCGGCCTCGTAGCCATCATGATCCGGCGAAGAAGCGCGAGGGTCAAACCTCTCTGAACGCGTGAACCGTTCGCTGAAAGTTACGATTGCCGGTGCTTTTTCGCACAATTGTTTCTTGCGCTACGTAGCTTTCGTTTCGACACCTAGGCTCTACTTTAGCACCTTCGATTGGATGGTGCCCTGCGTAATCTTACCGAGCCGCTCGATAAACGGGCCGTATACTCCGGCAGGCATTTCGACAACGGCGACTAGTGCGCCGTCGGCTTGCCATTGTTCTTTGGAGATCGTTCCGTAGCCCTTGAGAGCCCCATAACCTTTGGGCGCAAATTCGGCAAGTATTTTGACCGCAACCCGCATCTGCTCCATTTTGATAGGTAACAGAGTGCGAAGTTCCTCAATGATATCCTTAGCCTGTTCATCTGCACTCTTGAAAGGGTCGACTGAATACTTGACCTGAGCCAATGCTTGTTCGATTCTTATTGGCGGGTGCGGCGTTCCTGTTCGTGGGTCTATGCAATTCCTGCTGATGAAAGCAACTATCTGCTTGCGCTTATCTTCAACCAATTGTCGCCTTTGGTCCGTTGTGAGTTGGAGCTCACCATGTTTCATTATCTCTTCGGCGATCTTTACCGGATCTATTGTGCCGAAGGCTTTCTCAAGTTTCTCGGCGGATGCCCGCGTTCCTTTTCCGGCGTCGCTGTAGATTTCTTCTATGACGAGAAATTGCGATAGGCCGACGGGCTTGCCCATTTTGTAGTCTAAAGCTGGTTCAGGCTTTACTAGGATTTCGAATTTTTCCCCGCTTTTTGAAATTCGAGCCGTAGTGAATGTTTCACTCATCGGCTAGCGGCCTTTTTCGAGGAATCCAGCCGTTTGATATGTTTCTCTACTTCTTCCGGCGGCATTTTAGCAAACTTCTTGGTCGCTGCAGGTACAGTAGCGATGCGAAGTTTCTGCGCGTCCAACTTGTCTTCCAGGACTTTGCTCATGCACTTGATAGCAAGGAGGATCGCATCATCAAGGCTCATTGTATCCTTGTATTCCGCTTCGAGGATTTCGTTTGCGGCATCTCCCCCGGCGCCGATCGCCAGAGCTTTGAAAGCAAAGAATGCCCCACTGGGGTCGGTCCAGAAAAGTCGGCTTCCTTTCCGGTCTAACCCTCCGAAAAGCATTGAAAGACCGAATGGGCGGACACCTGCATGTTGTGTGTAGAGTTGCTTTATCTCGCCAATTCGCCTCGTCAGGACTTCGATATCGATTGGTTCGTCGTACAGTAAACGGTTCGATTGGGCGTAAACTCTTGCTTGATCGACTAGGATATGTGCGTCGCAATTCAAACCCGCTACCGCAGCGCCCACGTGCTCGTCGATTTGGAAGATCTTCCACATGAAGTTCGGATCCTGTAGCTTGGAGGTGGGCCTTTCCTCTGCGGCTAGGACGATCCCTTCAGGGCAGACGACGCCAAGAACCGTCGCGCCCCGCTTGACGGTTTCAGATGCATACTCGACTTGAAACAGTCGCCCGTCAGGCGAAAATACAGTGATTGCGCGGTCGTAAGCGCCTGGAACAGCAAACATTGACAAATCAATTCACCTAAAGCGAAATTTGGCCCTTTCAGTAAGTTTCTCCAATAAAACCCTTGAGGTACAGCACACTGACTACTAAATCTGTGACTGGATGACCAATCACTAGGTCACGGAACGGCAAACGCATAGGCTGTAATCGTTTGCGTGCATCGTTTCATGTGGGGTCCGCCCGTCGCTGAGGTCGTCATATCTTCAGCAAAAAGATCTGACTGGGACTGGCTTCTTCATCCCCGGACTCAAAGCATGTTGCCCGAAAGAAAAAGTTACCTTGGCCTTCTTTTTCCAAGAGCCTTTATCGTTCCAGAAACGCCAACAACTAAGGGCGTGATAGGGGTTCCGGCGGCTTCGGAAATCAGGGTAACCGCGGCTTGAAGCTCGCCTGCCGCGCCGGCTCTGCAGGCCACAATAGCGCGTGATCCTACTCCGTCAAAACGTACAACCTTAGGGTCAATTCTGCACAGGCCAATCTCGCCGAAGTTCCTCCGAACTGAATCAATAACAGCACTTCCAAACTGGTCCCGTGATACAGGTTGGTCCGAAACAACTTTGACTAGGATGTAACGCTTTGCCATTATCGTTAATGCACCTTGGGTAAGACGACACGCACTCCTTCTTCTACGAATTGCGGTGAACGATGGGCTAAGTTGCGTTTGATGATCGAAAGGGGTGTTGAGGATACGCCAGCAAGGGCCTGCATTTCGGATAGACCCATCGCGGAGGCGAGGGCACAGATTTGAAGCGGGCTCCTAACTAGCTCTGGATGGTTACATCCACTCGATAGGGCTACTCTGACCTTGTGCTCTCGAGCAATTGTACACTGTTTCATGATTGCAGAGAGCACTTCACCTCTCGATTCCTTAAGGAGCGTGGAGACTAGGTTGAATTCGATGGCCCCTCGAAGAAGGTTGGCGAGTGGATGGGTGAATCTGACAGCTCTGTTCGTATGGTCAAAGTAAATGACGTCGACTCGTCTATCCCTGCAAGCGACGGTTGCAACGCGAGAGTTAACGCACTTCACTGCGACAACATCGTATGAATTCCTGAACCGTCGCAGCAACCGAAGCAGGTCCATTCTCGAAGTTGAAGTCAAGTCTATTCGGAGCGCAGTCTCAAGTCCAGCCTCATGGAAGACATTCCTTAGTAGGGTAATCCTCTCACGCAGCAAGCCAGTAGGAATCGTTAATCCTACAGCAGAGTAACCAGCGATTCTTATCAGCTCAGCCATTCGCCTACATGACCTTTCGTCCTCCACTCGGGGAATTACGTGCAGGTCTACGTACTTCGCCAGACTACTCAGCTCCCAAGATTGTCTTCATGAGTTCCGTGGCTTCGCCGCTTAGGCGATTGAACTTCAACCGGACACGAATTGGATCCGCTTCCCCGAGCTCGACGACTCCGCCGAACGCCTTTTGCTTATCAATTCTGACGTAAAGGTTGCCTTCCATATCCGAGTGGAGAGCGAGGTCTCTCTCGATCCGCAGTTTCTCGCTCTTTGTCAGATGACGGAAGAAGCTGGTTGTGAATTCTTCAACCTCTGCAGGCTTTGTAAGCCTTGCCTCAAAAGTGGTGATAGGGTTCCTGTAGTGCCCTTCCAGGTACCTTCTCGTGAAGAGTTGCCGCCCCTTCAAGGATTCAGGCAGAATTTTTGTAAGCGCGGCCTGAACCTTCTCGAGATCGTCCGTCGCGTGGGCGATTGCGCTGATCTCAACGGACTGGACGGCATGTGAATTCAACTTGAACACCGGACTCTTGTTCGCACTTATTTGCCACATGGTTGAATAAAAGGCGGGGCTCCAGCTACGTCAGATTTCAAGTATAAACTGGTGGTTGCGGTCAGACGCGACTTGGATATGGGGAAGGGTAAGATTGCTGTACAGGTTGGCCACGCGGCCATCACGGTTGCTGAGGAGACGCGCAGGCAACATCCGGACTGGTGGAGGGAATGGTTCCACGAAGGGCAGGCGAAGGTTGTAGTCAAGGTGAATTCTGAAAGCGACCTGCTCGAACTTAAGAGGAGTGCGGAGGAATTAGGTTTGGCTTCAGCGATAATCCACGATAGCGGCCTCACTCAAGTGGAGCCAGGCACTCCCACGTGCGTAGGTATCGGTCCGGCACCCGCAGAGCTTGTTGACAAGATAACGGGCGAACTTCCATTGCTCTAGTCGTCAGCCCGTTATGAGCCTAGAACCCACTACATTTTGTCCTAACGCAGCCTTGCGAAGCCTATCATCCTTGGTCAAGTTCACAAAGTAAACAGGTATGCGATGCCGCGCTGCTGCCAGAGACTCTCCTATTTTCCCCGCCATTCCCCCAGTCACGTCCGGCGTGGTTCCCGAGGTCACTTTTGAAACTAGGCGAGCGGCCGAGGCTTGCGTAAGGGAGTCGATAAGCTGAGCCTTTGAATTACGGTTCGGGTCGAAGTTGAATACTCCGTCAACGTCAACGGCGTAGACCAACCTCTTCGCCTTGAGCCTTACTGCGATGAATGCAGCGATCTGGTCACCAGAGAGTACCGAGAAGCCATTGCTAAGATCCGGCACTATGTCACCCCCTGTGATTGGAACGCAGCCTAAACGCAACCAGTTCGTTAATGGCTTTAGTTCCGCTGAAACGATTCTTCCTTTCTTCGTGGTGACGAAATCGGACGTAAGAAACGGGATGACGGGAACTCTATGCTCTAGGAAAATTTCGTTGAGTAGGCCTTCCCACTCCAACAGCTTGAACTTTGTCAAACTCAGCCCTTTGAGTTGCTTGGGACTCCTCAGGCCGCGTTGGAGGCCGTATTTTCTAACTGGAATGTGGCCATAGCTTCCCGCCCCGTGTACTAAGACAACTGAGCAATGTTTTCGAATTTCTGCAACTTGTTTGGCGGCCGTATGGATTGCGGGGATTCGCGGAGTGTAGATTCTTCTCTTATCGGTGAGGGCAGAGCCCCCTAGCTTTATGACAACTAACGGCTTATCCAATGTAACCGCCTCACACAAAGGCGGAAGAGTGAGTCTCGAACGTAGAGACCATTAGCGCTTCGACGCTGATCCTACGCAATTGCGGAGGATGGATTGTGTGGGTCACGCAATATCGTTTCAAACCAGTGGTGCATCCCGTCTTCCCAAACGTAGTACGAGTTTAGGACTCGAAGGTTTGGGAACTTCTTCTTTGCTTTCTGCTCGGCAATATTCTTCAAGCTCATAGCTCGCGTGTACTTCGTTACGCCGAGGGCTTTCTGCCTACGACCTGCCCTAGGGCGCGGCTTGCGGGCTCCTCCCTTCCTTATGCGAACGCGAACGACCACGTACCCCTGCTTAGCCTTGTAGCCAAGAGCCCTTGCTCGTTCAGGCCTTGTAGGGTACTCAACCCTGTGAACAGTTGGTTCCCTTCTCCATTTTATGGCGACTTGCCGGAGATACTGTTGTAGGTCCGTTTTGTCTCGCTGATTCCACGTCTGAATCAAGTACTTGTACATGCCCATGGGATATTTCGACCGTAACCAATTATTGTGAAGCTTTAAGACAAAAGGTGTTTTTCTCTGAGCTTCCGGCAGTTTGACAGCCGCGCTGCTATTTAAGTGACTTGCAACCTAGGAAAGGAAGTTGAGGAATGAAATCAACCGACGAATCATTAAGGAAAGCATACCTACCCGCACAACTTGCACTGAAGTACCATCCGTTTTACCGCGGGAAAATTGAGATTGTTCCAAAGTGCCCCATTCGCTCATTTGACGACTTCGCGATTTGGTACACGCCCGGTGTTGCCGAAGCTTGTGAGGCAATAAAGGCTAGGCCTGAGGCAGTTTACGAGAACACGAACAAGTGGAATACCATAGCCATAGTGACCGATGGCTCTAGGATCCTCGGCCTAGGTGACATCGGGCCAGAAGCAGGGCTCCCCGTCATGGAGGGGAAGGCCTTGCTGTACAAGTATCTCGGCGGCATAGATGCTTTCCCTATCTGCCTCGGAACCAAGAAGACCGAAGAAATAGTTGCGGCTGTGAAATGGATTCAACCCTCGTTTGGAGGGATTAACCTGGAAGACATCGCTCAACCCAAGTGTTTCGAAGTGCTCGATGCTCTTCAAGGGCAGCTCGACATCCCCGTGTGGCATGATGACCAACAGGGAACCGCCACCGTGGTTCTCGCGGGCTTCGTCAATGCGCTCAAAGTTGTTGGAAAGAAACTGTCCGAGGTTAAAGTGTCAATGATTGGGGCAGGTGCTGCAAACGTCGCGCTCGCTCGTCTTTTGGTCTCGGCTGGAGCGAAACCAGGTAACCTCGTACTCGTCGATAGTAAGGGCATACTTCACCGCAATAGAAAGGACCTCGAACACGCCTCGCCAAAGAAATGGAAACTCTCCCAAACCACTAACGCGGAGGGGAGGGAGGGAGGCGTCAACGTCGCCATGGCTGGAACGGATGCCTGTATCGCGCTATCCACCCCAGGTCCAGGAGTTTTGACAAAGGAACAGGTTTCCAAAATGAGTGACGATGCCATCGTCTTCGCTTGCGCCAACCCGATTCCGGAAATATGGCCTTGGGAAGCGGAGGAAGGAGGTGCAGCAGTTGTCGCAACTGGGCGTTCCGATTTTCCCAACCAACTCAACAATTCACTTGGCTTCCCCGGAATATTCCGAGGGACCATCGACATTCGGGCAAAGACGATCAGTGATGAAATGTGCCTGGCAGCGGCGTTCGAACTGGCCAAAGTCGCAGAAGAGCGTGGCCTATCGGCGAAGAACATTATTCCTACGATGGATGATTGGGAAGTCTTTCCGCGTGAAGCCACAGCAGTTGCTGAGAAGGCGATTGAGCAAGGTGTTGCGAGATTGAAGCGGACGCATGACGAATTGTATACGAGCGCTAGGTCGATCATTAAGCGTGCGCGCGAGCAGACGCGGTATATGATGAGGGGCGGGTTCATCCAAGAGTTTCCAACCTGAGTGGCGGTAGAACGTTCCAGTTCTGGACTTGGGGAGCTAGCCTTTAATCCCGTATTCTACTGGCAAGAATTTCACGGTGTCTTAGACTATGCCTAATCGAACCATCGCGGTGATCGGTGGAACAGGCGATCAAGGTTTCGGATTGGTTCTCCGGTGGGCTAAGGCCGGAGAAACAATCATCATAGGGTCCAGGCAGCAGCAAAAAGCCGAGGACGCCGCCAAGAAGGCTCGAGATATCCTCGGAGGCAACCCCCCAGTTTCAGGCATGGAAAATCCGAAGGCTGCAGCCGCAGCGGACATAATCGTCATGTCGGTCCCCTTCGCAGCCCACGTGGATATGATTAAGTCGGTTCATGATAGCATCAAACCAGACGACGTATTCGTGGACGTCGTGGTTCCCCTCTCCACAGCCGTAGGAGGGGGCGCGTCTACAGCGCTCGGAGTGTGGGAAGGTTCAGCCGCGCAACAGGCGGTTAGGCTTCTTCCGCCGCACACTAAGATCGCGTCCGCATTCCACAACGTGGTCGCGGAGTCACTTCAAGACATTAGCAGGGATATAGATTCGGATGTGATAGTCTGCGGCGATTCCCTCGAGGTAAGAAATGTCGTCATGGATCTTGCTAGAAAGATACCCGGCGTTAAGCCCATTGATGGGGGTCGCTTAGAGAATTCGAGAATAGTTGAACAGATCACAGCACTTCTCATCGGCATAAACATGCGTTATAAAGTCAAAGGCGCAGGGATCCGGATCACAGGTCTCCCCTCGGGTAGCTAACCCCGCCGTAGGAAATTCGCATTTGCCTCGCATCGTCGGTGTCGTTGGAAAACCGAACGTTGGAAAAAGCACATTCTTCAGTGCGGCTACGCTAGCACATGTCCCGATCGCTAACTATCCTTTCACAACGATAAAGCCCAACATTGGGATGGGATACGTCAGGACGCCCTGTGTGCACCCTGAGTTCAATGTTACCGACTCGCCCGGCAACTCCACGTGTGTCAACTCGATACGCCTAGTGCCAGTTGAACTCGTTGACTGCGCCGGGCTAGTTCCAGGCGCTTGGCAAGGCCGAGGTCTAGGAAACCAGTTTCTCGACGAAATTCGTCAGGCGGATGCACTCATCCATATTGTGGACGCTTCTGGCGGAACCGATTCTGAAGGAAAACCGTGCGACCCGGGGACCCACGACCCTAAGGAAGATGTGCGTTTTCTAGAACATGAACTGGACATGTGGCTTCTCCAGATTGTCAAGAAAGAATGGGACCGAGCCGTGAGGCAGGTCGAAGGGGCCAAAGGTGACCTTCTTCCAATATTAGAAGAGAAGCTGAGCGGGCTCGGGATTCGGAAGGACCACTTGTTTTCAGCTAAGGCTAAGACCAAACTTAATTTTGAGAAACCCAGCGCCTGGTCCGATGAGAACCTGCTTGGCCTGATTACGGAACTTCGTAAGACTTCGAAGCCCCTGCTGATCGCAGCCAACAAAATGGACGTCCCCCCCGCTGAAAAGAACCTGGAAGCGTTGAGAGCAATGGGCTACATGGTAGTTCCATGCTGTGCCGAAGCTGAACTTGCCCTGAGAAGAGCTGCTGAGAAGGGAATCGTCTCCTACGTTCCAGGTGACGGTAATTTCGGAATAAGCGACAAGAGCAAGCTCTCAACCGAACAGGTTGACGCCCTTACGAGAATAAAGGAACAAGTCCTCATACCGTTGGGGTCGACGGGAGTTCAGGAGGCGTTGAACTTAGCTTTCTTCAAACTTCTCCAGATGGTGACAGTGTATCCGGTCGAAGACCCCGAGAAGCTTACTGACCATAAGGGGAGGGTTCTCCCCGACGCATACCTCGTTCCATACGGAACGACAGCGAAACAATTCGCCGGGGTGATTCATTCTGACTTGGCGGAAGGATTCCTTTACGCAACTGAAGTCAGGTCGAAGATGCGAGTGGCGGATGACTATGTTTTGAAAGATAGAGACGTTATCTCGATTACAAGCACGAAGAGACACGCCTAGCCCACTAGAATTACCTTCGCTTCGCCGCAGGCTTTTTCACGAGTGATTGCCTCGCGAATACGACCTGCCCCGATTTGATATCTTCCAGGATGACGGTACCAGGGCCGATGTGCGCGCCTGAACCGATTCTGGTTCCCGGCATGATGTTTGCGTTTATTCCCGTCTGAACTGCATCACCCATTATGACGCCGAGCTTCTTCCTGCCCGTGCTCTGCATTCGGCCCTTTACCTCCACGCTGATCACTCTTTCGTCCAAGCGTATGTTTGCCGTTATTGTTCCGGCAGCGATGTTGCAGTTTTCACCGATTATGCTGTCGCCTAAGTAGGAGAGGTGTGGGACATTTGTTCCGTTCATGATTATGCTGTTCTTCACTTCGCAGGATGCCCCCACGAAGACGTTGTCTCCAATGCTCGTGGAGGGGCGGATTCTCGCGTTGGGCCCGACTCTGCTCTCTTTGCCTATGTATACCGGCCCCTCAACGTAGCTGCCCGATTTGATTGAGGCGCTCTCCTCGAGCCATACAGGGCCTTTCAACACCGCCCCTTGTTCAACGATTCCATTCACACGGTGGGGTAAGTTTGCGAGGGCCCTCTCGTTGGCTTCGAGGAGATCCCAAGGCCTGCCGATATCCATCCAGTCTTCCCGCGCGATGACCGCGCTCCTTACCTCTTTTCCTTCGTCGATCAAGTGTTGAAGGGAACTGGTCAGTTCGTACTCTGCTCGCTTTGACTTCGTAGTTTTCTCTATGGCTTCGAAAACTTCCCGGTCTAGGATGTAGATGCCTGAGTTTACCCAGCCCTCTGATCTGCGTGAATTCGAAGGCTTCTCGCGTATTGCGGCAACCCTTTCCCCATGAAGGGTAACGACCCCAAATTCGGCGGGATTCTCTACGCGCACGATCCCCATGACCTTGGAAGATTCTTGCGATTTCTCGACGACTGCTTGGATGGCTGATGGGCTTACCCAAAGGTCCCCGTATATTGCGAGGAAGGGGTCATCTCCCACAGCATCATGGGTGATCTTAATCGCGGAAGCTGTTCCTGTCCAACGTGGCTGGTTTATGTACTCGATGCTGAGGCCGTAGCTGGCCCCGTCGCCCAGTGCAGACGCGACCTGCTCACCCATGTAACCGACCACGACGATGGCTTCCCTCACGGAATTATCAGCGAGTGCTTGAAGAAGATACGAGATGATCGGTTTTCCGGCAACCGGAAGTAGGTGTTTCGGCTTGGTGGCTGCGAGTGGCCACATCCGAGTTCCTTCCCCCGCAGCTAGAACAACTGCCTTCACATTCCGCCACCCAACCACTCGTTAACGTTGGCCCTTAGCGCTTTAAATTAGCATATATGGCAAAGATAGGGTAAAAGCCGTGTGCAGATTATGGTTTTTGACGTTGTTTCCTTCATTGCGGGAGTAGCTGCAGGCGCGTTGACGGCTGGGTTGGCCGGTTTCCTGCATGGGCTCGAGAGGATGGCCGACGTTCAGGAGCGGTTACGCCTTGCAACGGAAAAAGCTGACCAGCTGAAGAGTAGGTTTTCCACACCTGGCGCGGATGATTCCAGCGATAGCGTCAAAGTGGATGAGCTGCAACGCGAGCTCGACGAAATACATGAAGAGATTAAACGCATGTACAAGAGAACGACGCGCTAGGCTGCGACAGCGGACTGTGCTGCTTTGGCCTGCTCCATGACCTGGGCTGGAGTTGCAATCACTCCTGCAGGAATCGAGACAAGCCTGGATTTTCTGACGCCCACATGCCTCAACGGTGCGATTTTCTTCGCGAGATTGTAAACGTCGGACCCCAACTTACCTAGCACGAACTCTTGTGATAGCTGGTCGTAGTTCAGGTTGGCTGCTTTATCTTCAACAATCTGCTGCATTATCTGACGAACCCCGTGCTCTTGAGACGCCTTGATCCTGTCGCGGGTGAACGCCACGATCGAAACCCTGGAAGAGTACTGATCCCTCGTAGTTGCGGTGAAGATGCCGTCCATTCTGGTGCTGCCCCGCCTGACGAGGCTGCGTAGATAATCGGACGCGTATTCGTGTGACTTAAGAATCGTACTTGCCCTGTGGTCTTGCGCGTTAACGACCAAGAAGTATAGTTTAATCGATTGGTGGGCGAAGTCATTCGTTATGTCATAAAGTGTAGTTTCCACAACCCGCCCTATTATCGCGGAGGGGACCTCGCAGGGTATGCTCGCCACGATATTTTCTCCGAAATATGGTGGGCTGTATACGTCGTACCATTCCTTCAACCTCCACTTGTCCCTGACTTTTCTCGTGGCCTTAGACAACGGTATCCCACCTTAACCTCGGAATTCAGCAACGTACCGGTTGGGCGGTATTTAAATTGTTCAGAGCAAAATTCCAGCAGGCTTCATAGAGGCTGTCGTGAAGCCGAGAGTTTCATCAGAGAAGATTCAGCGGCACGGATGCACCGGAAAATATCTTGCACGGTTGCCTGCAGCGTCTCAATTCGCTCGCAGTGCCTTACGCGCACTCTCAACGTCTTTCCGCTCACGCTGGCGTAAACCCGCATCCGGCGACCGGGTAGTTTGTTGTCAGGCAAGATTCCTTTCATGACGCTCTTCGCGAAAATTGCGGAAGGGTAGCGGAGGGAAATTTCAGCTTCCAACATTCGCTTTCATCTGGTCAAGAAGGGCGTGGTCAAGGTCCTGGAGGAATTGGGTGGGGTCGTCGACTTTTATGTGGGCCCCCGCTGCGACATTGTGGCCTCCCCCAAAACCAGAGTACTTCTTCGCCGTTATGGTGAGTGCGGAACCCAAGTTTACACCCATCTTCAGAAGTTTGGGTGGCGCCCGGGCCGAGAGCTTGATCCCGCCGTCCTTGGCTTTGGTTAAGACGATTATTGCGTTATCGGATGAGAGGTTGCCCGCCGAGGAGAGAATTGAAGAGAATGCTCCGGTCATGCTCTCTTGAATTTGGTTCTCGCCGCGAATGACCCATATTGCTTTGAATTTCTGAATTGCGTCAGGTGATTTTGTTAGCCATTCCATGTAACTTGCAAGCGTCTTTCTGTAGACTGCCGCGACCTCATTTGCCTCTTCTAGGGCAGTTTTCCTATCACCCATGCCCACGCTGACTCCTATGGATGGGTTGCCTGTGCGGCCGCAGGCGTTCAATAAGGCTGAGAACTCTCTCGCGTCCCTCGTCGGGCCGCCGGGGGGCTCATTTACCAATGTGTAAACTGACCCGACCATGTCGAGAACGACGCTTGATTGAAAACCTATGGAGGATAAGTAACCCATTATGGCGTTGACTAGTGTCTGTTTTTCATCCTGCTTAAGGTCAGCTATAGTTCTGAATCTGTCCCCCTCCTTCAGCTTGATTCCGGCGTTCGAGAGGAGTGTTAGGCAGTTGTCTTCGCGGCCGCTCAGGTTCGGCATGTAGGGAGTTGTGGTGAATGCCAATGACCTATGAATCGGCCGTGTTTCTCTTCCGTAAACCACAAGGTCCGTGTCTACCTTCACGCTTCCAGATGAAATGCCGTCCTCAACCAGTATCTCGTTCAACCCCATTAACGACCTTTTTTCGTTCTTATCTTGCATGTCGCCGAGTGCCCCAACGATTGCCAGCGCGCTCAAGTCCTTGTTGGTCTCAGAAAGTGCGCGAGTCACAAGGTAAGTGACACCCGCGGCGCTAACCATAGTAGCCCCGTCTATTCCGAACTCATGTGGGTTTAGTTGGGTGATTCTGCTGGGTGCCTCGGCGCTTGGTGGGTGGTGGTCAAGTATGAGAGTTGCCTTTGCTTCGAGGTGGGAATTCAAGAGGTCCAAGTAGCCGCTTCCAATGTCCGTGAAGATTGCGATGTCAGGTTTTGTCTTTGAGATGTCGTCCACATAATCCTCGCGTAATTCCTCGACTATTCGAATTGTGAATCTGGCATTGGCACGTGCGAGGGCTGCGCCCATTATTCCTGCGCATGACAAGCCGTCTGCGTCGTGGTGGGATACGACCACGAAAAATGACTCGGATTGGAGATGCTCTTTGATTACGTTTGAAACTGCTTTTGCGCGTTCGATGAAAGCCTCACGGTTACCTTCCGAAGGCATTAGGCCACTGACGCTACAACGTGTTTGTATTGCCACTCAGGTCGAAGTTGCCCCTTGGCCCGGTAGTACTTAACTAAGCGGTGAATCTTCGATTCAACCATAGCTAGGGAACGTTTGTTGACGTAATCCTTCCGGTTCTTCTCTAGGTGGCGCCTAAGGTGGTCTGCTTTCTTTAGAAGCGCGCTCAAATCTTCGGGGAGCGCCCCGGCTTGCTTCGCCGCTTGCAGCAGCTCCTGCACATTCTTCCCCGTAAGTGATTTGACTAATGGGACGGCGTAGCGATCACGCATGAGCATTCCTATGGTGCTGGGGGAATTACCTTCCCGGGATAGTTTGAGAACTAGTGCTTCTACTTCTTCGGGCGTATACTTGCACCATGTTGGTGCTTTCTTGCTTATGGGGCGGGTTGACCCTGACTTTCCCCGCTTACTAGTGTAAAGCCTTGCCAACGAATTACGTGCTCCAAACTTGAAATTGTTACCTTCTCCTCGGCCCTCGATTATTTAACTTGTCGCGACCGTCATGGCGTGAGAGTTCGCATTTTCCCTGGAGGTTAAATTACACTTCCATTCGAGCGTTCAACGTACTCCGGGGTTGAGGTAGAGTAATTACCCGGTCCGGCAGGTGACTTGCTCATGCCTCGCATTGCCCCCTCCCTGCTCTTCGCTCTCGTACTTCTAGCGGTAGCGGTTCTCAGCTTGGGATCGCTAGCTTATCCACTCGTAACCGTGCCCATTCTAAGAACCGATACCCTAGCCAACACCACAGCAAGCAACTACGTTTACTGGAGTACGGTCTCCTCAACAAGCGCTGGCTGGGTTCCATACTCGACATCCACAGGATTGTCCATAGTCTACAATTATTCCTGCGACCCAGCCTCAATGGCATGTTACCCAACCCAAACCTATTCCATCACCCAAACACTCTCGACCTTTGAAGCACATACGCAGATTTCCCAAGTTACGCTGACAACTCAGTCCGTCGCAACCGGGCAGGTCGAGGTGACGCACACGGACTTTGGAATGACCCCAGCGTACGCAGCTTCCGGATTGAGTGATTCATTGTTCTTCTCGCTCGCTGCAATAGTCATGCTCGTCCTCGTCCTTGTCGTAATGGTAACGTTCGTCAAGACGCGCGGCACTACGGAGCCACCTCAAGTCAAACCGAGACGCGAAAGCTTCTGCATTAACTGTGGTGCAAAGCTACGTCCGGGTTCACGGTTCTGCGGTGAGTGTGGATCAAAGCAAACCTAAACGATCTCGGCAACCCCAAGTTAGTGTGACCACTCTAGCCCGAGAGCCTTTTCTGTTCGGCCTTGAACCATCTCAAGAAACTTGCAAAAGCCATGGCACGGTGTGAGAGGGCGTTCTTCTCTTCAGTGACCATCTCAGCGAATGTGCGCCCGTCTCCTTTCCGGGGGATGAAGATCGGGTCGAAACCGAAGCCGTGAGTTCCCCTAGCCTTTCTGCTTACGTGCCCTTCCACCACGCCTGTAAAACACCAGGGGCGCGTCCTAGGGGTGCAAAAAGCCACTGCTGCTCGGAAGGATGCCCTTCTGTTCTTTGCGTTCTTCATGAGTCTTAGAATTCCGCTCGTCCCCAGAGTTTTGAAGACGTATGATGAGTATGGGCCGGGAAACCCGCCTAACGATTTCAGGAAGAAGCCAGCATCCTCCGCCACCACTGGGCACTTCTTTGACCGCGCTGCCCACATCGCTGCGAAGGAAGCAATGACTTCTAAATCGTTTGATTGAATCTCCAGCTTCTCTACATGCAACTGCTTCAGCCTAATTCCAAAACGTGAAGCGACCTGGGTGGCTTCAATGAACTTTCCCCGGTTGGTTGTTGCGAAATAGACAGTCTTGCTAGCCCCTCTCAAAGTATCTGCCCCGCTTCTCAATCTCACGCATCTTCTGGAAAGTCTCCCTCGCTCTCCTCTTGCCGATAGTCTTTGCGTACCCCTTCAGGAAGGAATTGAAGAGGGTAGCGTGGAACGAGTAGTGAGTACTCTTCATCGCCCGGTTCAGAAGGAGCAGGTCTACGCCCATATCTTCTATCTCGTTCGAGAAATCACCCAACCCGAAATCGATCATGAACAGCTTTCCGTCCTCGGATAGTACGTTCGAAATAGTCATGTCCCCATGAACAAACCCTCCCTCATGCATTACTGCGACTATGTTGCCTAGCGAGTTACAGCGCTCACGGCGTTTTGACATCGAGAGCTTGTACAACTCCTCTTTCAGTGTGGGGCCCCTCACATAGTCCATAATCAACGTCGTCGATTCGGGGTCAATATGCCGAATTGTGGGAACCGGAACTCCCAGCTTCCTTACTTCGTGCATCATAGTCGCTTCGTGGGCTGTCCTCATCCGGCGTATTGATTCATCGAGTTCGGATACCCTGTACGGTTTCGGGATACGGCTCTTTCTGACTACCAGTTCCCCTTGCCAGTCTTGGAGGTAGATTTCGGCTTCGGCGCCCTTGTAGATGAGTCTAGCTTGCGCTGTTTCTCCAGGGGATATCAACATCTTCCAACCTCCATTTCGGCCTCACGAGCGCCGCGTGCGCGGAAGTGGCCAAACCAGCCTGAAGCGCCAGCATTGCGGTCCACGCGATTTGCGCACCACAATCGCCCGTATAAGCGGAATCGACAACATAGCAGACAGCGTCATGAAGCCCAGCGACGGCCTCAAGTTTCTCTTTCAAGGTTTTATTGGCTGCCACACCTCCCGTTAGGAGGATTTCCTTCTTGCCCGTGTAGGCCAAGCTACGTTCAACGGCTTCTGCCAGCATCGAGCAGGAGACCTCTTGCATCGAGTAGCAGACATCCTCCAAACCTGCGCCGGACCTAAACTTCGCAAGGGAAGCCGTCAGCAGCCCGGAGTATGAGACGTCATTGCCCTTGACTACATACGGGAGCGTTAGGAAATGTGATGACTTTCCTGCTAGTTTCTCGATCTGCGGGCCCGCCGGCGATGGCAGGTCAATCTCTCTCGCGAACATGTCGTATAAGTTTCCAATAGTAATGTCCTCAGTCTCCCCGAATATTCTCCACCTCCCCCCGGAAAAAGCCGCGATTGCTGTGTGACCCCCAGAAACGAGTACCACCAATGGATCTTTGGCGCCCGTTGTGAGAATCCCAATCTCGATGTGACCAATGGCGTGGTTCACCGGTACCAACGGAATATCAAAGAAAGCCGATATGGACCGGGCAACCGTCGCCCCCACCCTGAGGCATGGGCCGAGCCCGGGCCCTAGAGAGACGCCGACGCCGTCTAATTCCGAAGGTTTGACGCTACCCGCTCTTTTCAACGAATCCGAGATGACGCCAGCGGCAACTTCACTGTGATGCTCAGCCGCCTCACGCGGATGTATCCCCTTCCCGGGAGCAGAGGCGTAAACGTCTCGTGAATCAGATAGAATCCGCCCAGTGTCAGTTACAACGCTTGCACCAAAAGTATGCGCGGTGGACTCTATTCCCAGGCAGTACAAAGCAATCGCAGCCAAGGATTGTGAACACAGCCAGAAAAGGGTCTCGAAATGGTTAGTTAACTTAAAATAAGCTATAGCATCGTGAGTCGCGTTGATGGTGTCGCCGGTGAAAGGTGACCGAGAAATCGAACAGTAAGCTTCTGAAGCATACTTACTGGCATTGTTATCGATCAATGCGGCGAAATCATCCAGGAATTCTCGTAGGACCCGACAAGCAGAGGTTACGGTAATGAGCAAGCACGTTGGCGAACTGCCAAAACAATACGACCCCAAAGTTGTTGAAAGCGAAGTAAAGACTCTCTGGGAAGAAAACCAAACATACGAAGCAGTAAAGAAGGCAAAATCCAGAAATCCAAAGTTCTACTTCCTAGATGGCCCTCCTTTCCCTAGTTCGGACCAACCCCACATAGGAACCTCTTGGGGCAAGGTTCTGAAGGACACTGTAATTCGCTACAAGCGTTCGCGCGGGTTCAATGTCAGGGATCAACCGGGCTATGACTGCCATGGCCTGCCCGTTGAGCTCGCGATAGAGCAGAAGTTTGGCGTCAAAACTAAGAAGGAAATAGAAAGCTTCGGACTCGAACGGTTCATCACGGAATGCAAACGATTCTCAGAAACGAACTCGGCGGCACTGACCAGGGCTTTCCAGGATCTGGGCATCTGGATGGATTGGGACCGGCCCTACATGACGCATCAGGATTCCTATGTTGAAAGCGGCTGGTGGGGTTTCAAGCAAGCGGCGTCGAAGGGACTCCTTGAGCACGGCCAGAGAGTCGTACATTGGTGCCCTCAGGATGAAACGGTCCTCTCGGATTACGAGGTTGCCCTAGAGTACAAGATAGTTCGTGACCCCTCGATCTACGTGAAGTTCCCTGTGGAAGGCAAGCAAGACGAATTCGTACTGATCTGGACGACAACGCCTTGGACGCTACCATCAAACGTGGCCGTCATGGTGAACCCAGATTTCGAGTACGCAAGAGTTAGATCGGGACGGGAGACGTTCATACTCGCAAAGGAACGAATAGAAGAGGTTGCAAAGGCCTCAGGCCAAACCATGCAGCTTCTAGAAAGTTTCCCTGGAGCGAAACTTGACGGTTTGGTTTATCGCTCCCCTCTGGAAAGCTTGGTTCCCGCTCAACGCAACTTGAAAAATGCTCACCGAGTTGTTCTAAGCAAGGAGTACGTGGTCCTTGGGGAAGGGACTGGATGCGTTCACTCCGCACCAGGTCATGGAGAACAAGACTACGAAGTGGGCGTACGCTACGGCTTACCCGTCCTAATGCTGGTCGACGACCAAGGAAAGTTAACGCCTGAAGCTGGAAAGTACTCAGGGAAACCAGTGAGAGATGCAAACCCTGAGGTAATTGATGATCTGAAATCCCTTGGAATGCTTCTCCACGCGGAAGAAATAGAACACCGAAGCCCCGCTTGTTGGCGCTGCAAAACGCCACTCATAATCCGCGCGACAGACCAATGGCTCATCCGAATCGCACAGATGAAAGACGCTTTCATCAAAGAGGTCGACTCTACACTATGGATCCCTGAGTGGGCTGGAGCCGTCCAGTTCAAGAATTGGCTTGAGGCATTGAGAGACTGGGTGATCTCACGCCAGAGGTTCTGGGGCACCCCGCTTCCAGTGTGGGTATGCGCCTCCTGTGGAAAACGGAAAGTAATCGGCTCAAAACAAGAGCTCCTCGAGAATGCGACCTCACCGACGGACCTGCCCACCCTGCACGTGCCCTGGGTCGACAAAGTAAAGTTCAGATGCGACTGCGGAGCCGACATGACCCGCGTACCCGATGTTATGGACGTTTGGTTCGACTCGGGTGGCGCATCGCTGGCATGCCTAGGATACCCGAACAACCCGTCCAATACCAAATACTGGTGGCCTGCCGACTTCATCGTAGAGGGACGCGACCAAGTAACGCTGTGGTTCTTTGCTCTCCTGAAAAGCGGAATGGTGACGATGGGCAAGGTACCGTACAAGACTGTCCTAATGCACGGCTTCGCACTTGATTCCGAAGGGCGTGAAATGCACAAGTCAGGAGGCAACTACGTTACGGCCAATGAGGTTACAGAGAAGTTCGGCCGAGACTCATTCCGCTACTATGTTCTCCAGACCACGTTATGGGAAGACCTCCGATTCTCATGGGACGCTGTCAAACAATACAGCGGTGACTTGAGCACATTCTGGAACACCTACGTCTTCGCGAGCACATACATGAGCCTAGACAAGTTCTCACCAAGAATGTCTTTGAAGCAACTAACGCGCAGCCTGCGCCCTGAGGACCGGTGGCTCCTAAGCCGAATGCACCGGACAATCAAAGAAGCAACCACGTTAATGGAGGAATACAAGATCCATGAAGCAGTTCGAAAACTCAAAACCTTCCTAGTGGAGGACCTAAGCCACACATACGTCAGGTTCATCAGGCGCCGAACATGGGTTGAGAAACAAACACGAGACAAACTGGCAGCATACACAACCCTCTACACTGCCCTCAAAGCCGCCCTCATAATGCTAACCCCAATAACGCCTTTCCTAACTGAATCAATCTACCAACACATGTTCAGGAACGCTGAACCAAAACTCCCGCAGACCGTACACTTGCTTGACTGGCCACAATTCGACGAGAAGTGGATCAGCGATTCCCTTGAGGAAGAGATGAATGCAACCAAAGATGTGGTTTCTACGGTCGCCGTAGCCCGTATGCAAAAGGCGATGAAACAAAGGCAACCTGTCCCACGCATAGTTGTGGCAACCGACTCCAAACGGGTGCGAAAGGCCCTGAAGACCTACTCAACCCTCGTTCTAGACCAAGCAAACACAAGAACCCTGACTTCAACCGACAGGGCTGCAAGTTCGAAATACGAAGAGCCCGCACGTTTCGCTAAAGCCGAATTCGCTGACGGCGCAGTATACGTTGACCTGAAACTTACGAAGAGTGAACTGGCCGAAGGATTAGCCCGAGACGCTGTAAGGCGCATGCAGCAAATGCGAAAGGAAATGGACCTCAAGGTGGACTCCTACGTGAACGCCTACATCCTCGCACCGTCAGCAAACGCCGCGAATCTACTCAAAGGTAAGCGGAGTTACATCGCCGGGGAAGTTCGGGCAAAACAACTCACAATTACTACGAAAAGAGAACAAACAAAGGTTCCCTACTACACTAAGGCGTGGCAGATTGGGTCAGAGACGTATGAGTTCGGCCTATTCGAGAAAACAAGATTAGGCGGAAAAAGCACGGCGAAGCAATAGATTACGGGTATCTTACAACGGAACTTCGATAAACAGACGCTCAAGCAGCTCTTTGTACCTATTTCTAATCGTAACCTCAGTCACATTCGCTATCTCAGCTATCTCACGTTGAGTCTTCCGTTCGTTTGTGAGGACCGTAGCGATGTATGTGGCTGCGGCAGCGATACCCGTCGGCCCCCTGCCGCTGGTCAACTTCATCTCCTTCGCAATCTCTAGGATGCGAATAGCAATCGCCTCCGCCTTTCCAGAAATAACCAGTTTGTTACTGAACCTTGCAGCGTAATTCCTGCTCGTAGACGGGGGCACGAACGCTTCAAGTTCTCGCACCATGAACCTGTAGCTCCTACCGACGTCTTTCTTGTTGAGACTCGAGCATGATGCTATCTCGTCAAGTGTTCGCGGAACTCCGCATTGCCGGCAACTCATGTAGATGGCAGCCGCGGTTACATTATGGATTGACCTTCCCCGAATGAGGCGTTTCTTAATTGCCCGGCGGTAGATGACTGAAGCCGTTTCTAGAATATTCTTCGGAAGGTTCAACGCAGAAGAGAGCTTGGTAAGTTCAGCCAAAGCAACCGCAAGGTTTCTCTCAGTAGCATCCGACACCCGCACCCTGCTCTGCCATTTGCGAAGCTTGTAAAGATCCAGCCTTTGGGCGGCGGTTGCCCGTTTCCCAAGAACACGCCTATCACGCCAATCGATTACAGTCGAGAGCCCTTTGTCATGAATGGTATACGTTAGAGGAGAGCCGACACGGCTACGTTTGGCCTTTTGGTCGTCGTCAAACGCGCGCCATTCAGGCCTCGTGTCAGCAATCTTTTCGTCAATCACGAACCCGCAAGCCATACAAACAATTTCAGCGGCTTCGTAGTCACGCATCAGTTTAGGGCCGCCGCACTCAGGGCATACCCGCACCTTTTGAGTGGGATGTAGCGCTTCGCCTACTTCACCATCAGTTTCTTCAGACACTTTCTCATCTACCCTAATCCAAGGAGTAAGCAATCCGCCCTACATACTTGGCAGGCGAAGGACCCGAGGGTCTGATCGAGATGTAAGGGGAGGATATGGGTCCGAATAGGTCTTGGACTTTTCCTATCTCCTTGAGTTTGCTATCACAAGCTCGGGTGCCCAATTTGACGAAGCGGGCTTCGTCGCATTTCACTATGAGGCTACGGCTGCTCGAAAGATGAAGAATTTTGCCGAGCCTGCGCAAACTTTCTACGTCACTCCCGCCGTCGTTGATTTGTGAGGTTACTATCATATTTAAACGTACGCCGCAGTTTTTTCGTTCAACATAATTTGTCTTTACTCTATTGTGAACAAATGCAGCGCGGAATGTATTTTTCGGAATTTCGAAATCGCATGAACTCATGGAGAATAAGAAGCGTCCATGGAGAAGGGTCCCAAAATCCCTGAACGTTTTTTACGCAGCAGAAGGCAACCATGCTTTCAAACGGTAGCTCGGCTCAGATGATAAAAGGCGTAGTGCTCACAAATTTCATGTCCTACGAAAACTCATACGTCCCGTTAGAGCCCGGGCTGAACCTCATTTGTGGCCCGAACGGAGCCGGAAAATCCTCCATCCTCCTTGCGGTTTCCGTAGTTCTGGGCCAAGCTTACACCGAACGGTCCAAGCGGTTGAGCGATCTTGTAAAGTGGGGACACGACGAAGCCCGAGTCACACTAATCCTCGACAATACAGGCGAGAGACGCCCATTCCCCCGCTTCCACACAGACCTCGTCACCATCACGCGAGTAATCAAGAGCACAGGCACGTACTACTACCTCCTCCAGAACAAGCCAGCGCCTAAATCAGCAATCACCGACGCCTTTCTTTCCCTCGGCTTGAACCCCGACAACATACTAGTCATCATGCACCAGTTCATGGTCGGCCGCTTCGCCGCCGTAACCGCCCAAGACAAGTTGAAGATGCTTGAGGAAGCCGTTGGCTTCGAATCATATAGAGAAGAAGTCATTGATGCCAGACAGCGCCTCGAAAGTGTCGCAAGCGAAGAGCAATCCCTCGCCCAGGTTCTTGAATCCACTAAGGAGACTCATGATTATTGGAAGCGTGAGTACGAGCGCTACTTGCAGAAACAGCAACTGGAAACGAAACTGGAAACCCTCAAGAGGGAACTCTTGTGGACCCGGATCCAGAGGAAGAAGGAAGCATTAACTCACATCGAAGCCAGAATTGAATCGAAGACGCGAGCTTTACAATCGATTGAGAACAAAATCCAGGAGCTCGCGGAGTCGAAGAAGAAACGCCAGTCAAAGTTTGACGAATTAAACCTTGGACGAATGGAACTCGAAGATTCACGGGTTGACCTCGTGAAGCAACTCACAACACATGAACTGAACATCGAATGGACTACAAACCTCCTCCAGAACTTCCAATCCCTTGAGGCCGAGCAAGAGGCACAGCCGCCTAAACCTGCCTTACAATCACTCGACAAGATGAAGAACTCTTGGCGGGAGACGGCTGAGGAGTCGCAGGGCAAGCTGGCGAGAGTGAAGGAGAAAATGTCCTCGCTCAACGAAAAACTAGCTGACACTAGCGGCCGCCTCGAAGATGCGCTCACAAGGCTCATCGACACGAACGTGGAGTATGAGGTTTCAGGGTTCAAGAGGAAACTCCTCACAGAGGAAGTAGCAGACCTCCAAGCCCAAGTTCGTCTCGCCAAAGAGGAGTTGGACCCGATGGTTGCCGCGGCTGAGAAGACTGGAGCCGGCGTGGAATCGCCGAGAAAGAACCTTGAGATAATGCTGGAAATCGGTGCCGTCGAAGAGCAGATGAGGCCGTTGTCAACGCTCTCGGCAGATGTCGAGAAGATGTACTCGTCCTACGCGAAGGTCTACGAAGAGCTGAAGCAGAAGGCCGACCAAGTTGCGCGGAACCGCCAGGAGGTTCTAACGGAGCTTGATAAGCGCCTCTCCCGATGGCGGGACGTGCTCTCATCCTTCCTAGAACAATTGACCGGCCGCTATAACGAAATCCTAGGAACCGTTGGCGCTACCGGTTCTATTCGGCTCGTATCCTCCAGAGATATTGAGAAATGTGGGGTGGAAATAATGGTTGGGTTTAAGGGAAACAAACCCACCGCCCTCGACGCCTTCACGCAAAGTGGCGGAGAGCGCAGCATAGCAATGATGGCCTTCCTGCTAGGGCTCCAACAACACATCACCTCCCCATTCAGGGCGATCGACGAGTTTGACGTTCACATGGACCCTAAGAACCGTGAACTCGTCACGCAGTTGATCATGTCAAGCTCCGGGGCCATGACTGGAGGGCAGTATGTGGCCATAACGCCAGGGCAGGTCAATGTCACCGATAACAGCCACGTGATCGTAGTCCAGAACATAGCCGGCACATCGGTAGTTAGCGAGCTGAAGTAACCATGACTGAGAAACCCAAAGGAAAGCGCATGCTCGCATCTGGCAGAAAGGAGCTTGAGGAGATCATTGAGACCTGCGAAGCGATTTCAGAGAGGAGGTTCAACCCCTTCTTCATGGATGTTAAACTGGGAGTGGAAACTCTTCGAGAGTATTTCCCACATTGGGAGAGCTTCGACGACCACTGCCTCGACGCGCACACCCTCAACAGACTCTCAGAGGTAGTCCGCCTCCAGAATACCCAGCTCAAATTCCAATCCAGCGCACTCTACGCCGAACCCGAATTCATCACGCGGAAAGTTGAGCGAATGAGCGAAAAACGGCTCGCCGAAGTGTTTCTCCAAAGTTGGCACCCCCTCGCAGAATTAGAACAGCTAACCAACGAAGCCGTCACCCTATCCCTCGACTACTGGAACTTGCTGTTGCCTATCTCGGAGAGGTGGAAACGGAGGGACTACTTGGGCGGCAAGAAACCTGAAACCGCCGACTCTTCAACGCTGTCCGGTTTGGGGATCCATGGGGAAGAGTTCGGAAAAGTGCTCATATCATTATGGGAAGAACTCCGAGCCCAGTACACTGATCAGAAGCCAATTGACTATTGGAAGTTCGTTCATGCACAGTCATACCACGAAACGGTCCAGAGGGCTTACTTCGTAAGCTTCCTCGTAACCTACGGCTACGCCAAACTCCAAACTGAAGGCGAACAGCTGATGCTGGTCCCGATGGATGAGCCTTCGAAGAAGGCAATTCAAGGCGGTGTGAGTTTTCCGATACCGATTCCACAAGGAGCTTGAGAAAGTTGGCAACCACGGAAGCCACTGAGGCAAAATCTGCTGATACCACTGGAACGACACAGGCGCAGACAGAACCTAAGAGTTTCTACTCAGACAAACTGAAGCGTGCAGTTCACCTACTTCTATTCCGGCGCGGCAAAATGCCCGGGGCTAAGGACTGGGAGCTGAAGGAGAAGTTGGGGAAGAATTACGAACAGGTCCTTGGACAGTTGAACCAACTATTATCCGAACTGGATTTGGAAATTAAGAAAGTGAAAGAGACTCCGACAGGTGAGATTACACCTGAAGGCGCTCCATTCGAAGAGGCTAGGTACCAGGTCATTCTGAAAGGGACCCTGGGCCTTAAGGAAGCAAAGATGATCGGTTGGCGAATCGACAACTTAGCAGCCCTGAGCGCATCCCTTGCATATTTGGTCTCCAAGCAAGGCAAGGCCCCACGCGAAGACCTCGAGAAACTGCTCGCCCATAAGTTCGGCCGCTGGAAAGCCGCAACGCTTGTCGACATATTTCTCCGAACCGGATACCTTGACGAAGATGATGCAGGTGTGATGGGGCTAGGTTGGAGAACGAATTCGGAAGTTGACCTCCGAGCCCTGATGACTAAGATGGCTGAGGCGAAGCTCTAACTCGCTTCTGATTCCGACTTGGTTACCTGCGCGAGAAAATCCTTTGGATACTTCTTCCTAGAGACGAAGCTCTTCACGTTTCCACTCTTAATGTGGGAGGATAATTGTAAGAGCTGCTCGCGTTGTGCGTAATGGTCGTGGACCTTACTCCTCCCCAAAACTGTAAGCACCTGCCCTAAGTAGAAGGTGGGCAGCTGCTGTTTGCTGCACATAGGGCACGTGCAGTGCAGGGTTGGGCCGTACTGTTCGGTCCACTCTTTTCGTTTGAAGACACCCCAGTTCGTGGAATCGAATCTGTTGATCTTGTCCTTCGTGAGTGGAACGGGCGGGGGCGGCACAACCCACCTATTGAAACTGTCTACGCCGAAGAGTGGAAGCATCATACCCTCCGAGCAGCGAAGCATGCTTCGAGCGAAGCGAATTTTCGGCGGAACCTGGAACACATGAACCCAGAGGCTCGGATCCTTCTTCTTCGCCTCCTCTAAAGAGCGGAGAGCTTGGTAGTAGAAGCCTCCTCTCATATCGAACCCGACCAGCTTTGTACCCCTCTTCAAAACCTGCCCTAGAATCTTATCGAAGTCCTGTTTCGTTTCAGTAGGCGTCAAGACTGGCATGAGTGGCTTGTCCAAGCCCCTGTTATCCAGCCACCGTTCAGCGAACCGATACAGGGTGAAGAAATCTTTCGGAGAAACGCCTGGGCTCTGCTGAACGGTAACTACGTCCATATCAGCGAAATATTGGAGGTCGAGAACCGTTCGTAAGTCACTTGATTCTACGATGGCGGCTTCGCCCTTCAGTACGAGAAAGAGCATGCTCAACGCGTCTTCGTGACTTGTTTCTCGTGCAAGCCGCCTTGCGAACTCTTTGAGGAACTCTTCCTCTTTCAGTATACGCTTCAGTGTCTCGGGGTAAATCAGTTTTCCCGCGATCACGATTTCGGTCGGGAAGTCTTGCTTCAACCCGACCAACTTGGTTGCATTCAGTTCTGTTGTGGTTGCGAATTTGTTTGGGACAGGAACCTTTGCGTTCGCGTAAGTCAGAGATCCACTAATGGCTCCTGTCTCATCGTCTATCTCAATATTCTTCTTGACTAAGTCAGGCATTCGACGATCTCCTAGGCGAAGGGCACCGCCCGGTATTCTTTGCTGCTGAGATTAAAGGAGAAGGATTTGCATCGGCTCTGGCTATTCTTTGATGGTTATTTCGACGATTAGTTTTTCCGGATGTGATGAGATGCTCATGGATTGGATTGAGTAATCGTCTTGCATCTTGAGTATTCTATTTATGATTCTCACTTTGTCGCATGGTAGCGGCTGAATCTTGACGTCCTCGGTGTCGGTGAGGCATGTGGGGCAGACCCAGTTACTCCTCTTGATCAACGTCCCGATCTGTTCCTCGTTCTCCTGGTACCTGACCTTGTGGCAAACTTGGTCAGTGAACGTGTTGCACTTTGAACAGAAGCGCTTCTCCACTATCTGTATGTGTCTGCCGCTGCTCGTTATCATCTCAAAATCAAAAGGTAGGAGGGTGGCCTTTGGATTTAGCTTGGAGAGCTGAGGAAAAGTGTTACAAAGTCTGAAATGCTTAATTAGCTGCCGTCTAATGGCTACGCGAATTCGCGCGAGTTCTGAAGGCAAAAGTTTTGGGCGAAGAAGTAGAGCTACCACCGCAAGTCCAAGAGCAATTGGTTCGTCTCCAACAACTTCAACAAACGCTCCAGTCCGTTGCAGCGCAAAAACAGCAGCTGGAGATGGAATTGAACGAAACTGACAAAGCCATAGCTGAGCTTGAAAAGTCCACTGACGAAACACCGGTCTACAAAAGCGTGGGCAGCATTCTTGTCAAGTCGAACAGACAGAACCTGCTAACTGAACTTAAGGAACGTAAGGAGCTTCTGACGACGCGGGTCACGGTCCTCGGAAAACAAGAGGAACGGACTAGGGAGCGGTTAAAGGAAGCCCAAGAAAAGCTTCAAGAACGACTTCAGGGACCAAAGCCGTCCTCTCAGCAGTAGAGCCGCTACGCAAGTCGCACGCCCGTGCAGAGTGTAATCACAATGAGCATTGAGTTCAAGAGAATACCCACGTCTGAGGAGGTTGAAGCGATGTGCGAGGCAGCTCAGGACGCTGCGCGAAAGCATTTGTTGTCTAAGATCTCGTTGAAGCAAGTAAGCGACCTGGACGTCACGATTGAGGCTGTGGGCGATAAGCCGCTTGTCGTGTCTGTTGATGTGGCGATTGAACTAGAAAGTGGCGACCAGGATTTGAAGCCTCTCGTAGACGAGGCCACTGACGCGGCGTTCTCCGCGGCGGAAGCGAAAGCTAGGGAGCTTAACCTTTGCGAGGATACACCCGCCTAATCAAGCTCCTCCGGAAAGCAAAAACGGTTCTAGTTATAGGCCATCAAAACTCCGACCCCGACGCTGTTTGCGCCGCGTTCGCATTCGTCGCTCTCGTTAAGCGCGTTAACAGAAAGGTTAAGGTTACCTTCGTTTCTCCCGCGGGCGTAAGCAAACTGTCGAAACAAATTCTGCAGACCATTCCGCTGGAGGTAACGGAACGCCCCGAAATATCGGGGATGGACCTGCTCGTTACGATTGACACGAATACTCTTCAGCAGCTGGGCGAACTTCGGGAGCCGGTTCTCCAATCCGCCAAACCCTTGGTGATGATAGACCACCACGCACCCCATCCTGAAAACCAAAAAACGGCAACATTCGTCATTTGCGACGAACACGCAACTTCAACTTGCGAAATGATTCTCGACATGTACAAGCAGTCACATCTGGTCCCGAGCCGAGCTGTTTGCCAGGCGCTCCTGGTCGGGTTGCTTGTGGAGACAGGGTATTTGTCGATTGCCACGCGCCGAACTTTCGAATCCGCATATGCCTTGGTTCGGTCAGGTGCCGACCCTGAGGAAGCAAGGGAGATTACGCGTGCCACGATGGATGATTCCGAAAGGATTGCCCGGATCAAATCGGCCCAAAGAGTCAGAACAGAACGCGCCGGAAAATGGGTGGTTGCGTTATCGGAAGTGGGGTCTTATCATGCCTCAGCCGCTAGAGCCCTGGTCGCGCTTGGGGCGCATTTGGCCATTGTTGCTGGAAAGAGAAACGATGAGTTGACCGTTAGTTTCCGCGCAACTCGAGAATTCGTATCTGAAACGGGCATGCATCTCGGAACGAACCTCGCAAACCCGTTGGGCGCGAGAATGAACGGCATGGGTGGGGGGCATGCGACCGCGGCAGGCGCAAACGTAGCGGGTACCGTAAATGATGCGCTTAGAATTTCGCTAGGATTGATTCGGGAATTTTTCTCGCGTCCCCCAAAAGCTAATACGACGACAACCGGTAATGCGCAGGCTTCACCTCAAACTAGCGTAATTACGCAAAAATGAGATGAAGCGTAGGGGCCTAATCCGTTGCCGGCAATCGAAGCCAAGAAGCTCTCGTTCACTTACGCGGGCGCCGAGAAGCCGTCAATGGAAGATATCAACTTCTCAGTTGAGAAAGGCGAATTCGTAATTCTGACCGGACCAAGCGGCTGCGGTAAGACAACTCTCTGCAGATGCCTGAACGCATTAATCCCGAATTTTTACTCAGGCGAATTGACAGGCGAGCTGATAGTCGACGGAATAAATGTTGATGGGCGGTCTACGGCGGAGTTAGCAACGCATGTTGGGTTCGTCTTCCAAAACCCTGAAAACCAGCTTTTCTCGCTTTCCGTGGAGAGAGATGTCGCATTCGGGTTGGAGAACCTTGGCGTACCTAAGGAAGAGGCCATTGAAAGGGTCCGTTGGGCGATGGAGGCAACAGGTATCCTTGACCTGCGCAACAAGGCACCATACGAGCTTTCAGGGGGCCAACAACAACGCGCGGCCATCGCAGGCGTCCTAGCCATGCGCCCCAGCGTTCTTGTTCTCGACGAGCCCACTTCCTTTCTTGACCCCAAATCGGCAGAGGAAATCGTCGAAATCATAGCTAAACTGAACCACGAACTCCAATTGACCACCCTTCTCGTGGAACACAGGCTTGATGTGGTCTCGAGGTATGCAAACAGAGTTATCGTGATGGATAACGGAAAAATAGCGTTGGACGGGCCCCCTCGGGAAGTCTACAATGACCAAGCACGACTAATTGGCATTGGACTCCCCAAAGTCACGATGCTCTTTCACCTTCTCCGAATAGACGGATTCGGGGTGACAAATCCAATCACAGTTGAAGAAGCAGCCGCCGATCTTAGGAGGCTATTGGCCCAGTGATCTCAATCGAGAACGTCAGCTTCCACTACACGGGCGGACCTGACGTTCTGAAGAACGTTAACCTGGAAATCAAAGATGGCGAGTTCGTTGCAATAATGGGAGAGAACGGCGCGGGAAAGACCACGCTGGTGAAGATGTTCAATGGCCTCCTAAAGCCCACAGAAGGTGCTGTCCTCGTTGATGGCGTTAACACACGGGAAAAATCGGTCGCGCAGCTTTCAAGGGATGTAGGCCTCATATTTCAGAACCCCGACCACCAGTTGTTCGCTGAGACCGTGGCAGAGGAGTTGGCCTTCTCGCTCAGAAATTTCGGGTTCAAGGAGGGCACTATCCAAAGAAGGGTCACCAGTTTGCTTACCACTTTGGATTTGAACCGGTACGAAAAGTCCTCACCGTTTGTTCTCAGCGGCGGAGAAAGGAAACGCGTTGCGCTCGCCGCGGTTCTTGCCTGGGATCCAAAACACGTGGTGATGGACGAACCGACTATCGGCCAAGATTACTTGCAGAAGGACCATCTACGAAACTTCATAGTTCAGATCACATCCCAAGGAAAGGCCGTAGTCATAGTAACTCATGACGTGGAGTTTGTGGCGGAATGCAGACCTCGAGTAGTTTTGCTATCCCGGGGAAAAATCATTGCAGACGGACCGGCAGCCGAGATTCTGACGAACCCTCAGGCGGTCAAGCAAGCATCTCTTGTTATGCCACAAATTGCATCCTTGATGAACGACCTAAAGGACCTCAACCCTCCACCTAACATCATCGACGCATATGCTGCCAAGGGATTTTTCTCGGGGAAACTCAAGGCAAAGGTGGAGGCGCGAGCGCCAACCCAAAGGCGGTGAAGGCAAGTTGTCCCTAAGGTTTGTTGAGGGTTTCAAATTCACCAGAATGGACAGCCCGATTCATAGGCTTGACCCGAGGTCGAAGTTCATTCTAACACTCGGCTTCTTTGTTTCGTCCCTGATGTTCACGAACATCATTGTGCTGTTAGTGATTTTCTTGGCGCAGGTTCCCGGAATCATCTTGGCCAAGAGCCCAGGCCGGTGGCTTCGCTCGCTGAGGGGTGGGCTGTTTCTGTTCGTCTTCATATTCGTGATGAACGTGATCTTTGGAACGCCTTTAGTTACTTCGTTGGCTTTCGCTATACGGTTCCTCGCGATAATGTCTGCCTTCTCATTCTTCTTCATGACGACATCGGCGGACGACCTTGGCCTCGCCCTCGAACAGATACACGTCCCCTATTCAATCTCGTTCACTTTCACGACCGCCGTGCGATTGGTGCCCACGATGGCGGTGGACGCCCAAACTGTTGTTGACGCTCAACGTTCCAGAGGGTTGGAGCTTGACAAGGGAAACTTCATGAAACGCATTCGAAACTACATCCCAATCCTCATTCCTCTGATAATCTCAGCCATAAGAAGGAGCGTAGAACTTGCGGAAGCCTTGGAGTCTCGAGCCTTCGGTGCGACTGAGAAAAGAACCGCAATAGTGACTCTCAGGATGCGGGTTGCCGATTATCTCGTCATCCTCGCAACGTTCGTTGGGGTGGGGCTGGCGCTGTACGTGTACTTCAAGGTCCCCCTGCCGAATCTAGTGATTCCCATTCAAATACCACGACTTTTCTAAGCCGCAACCCAATCTTCATGGGTTGGGTCAAAAATGCCATTCGCTAGGATCGTAGTCGACAGTCGGGAAGCCGCCTCGGGGATTCCGGAAATCTTGCGTAAGCGGGGATTGTACGTTCAGCTGAAGACACTTGACGTTGGAGATTACATAGTATCGTCGTTTGCAGTTGAGAGGAAGACAGTGCACGACTTCATAACCTCCCTGTATAGGGGGAGACTGTTTGAACAGGCACAACGCATCTCCCGCTCATACGAGAATTACTTGCTCATCGTGGAGGGGGATAGCCAGGAGGTTTTGGCAGACCTTCGGAATCCCAGAGTCTACTGGGGAACGCTGCTAGCCTTAGCCATGACATTTGATTTCAAAGTGTTCTTCACATTGGATCAAGAGCAAACCGCCGACGTCCTAGAAGTGCTTGTCACAAAATTCCGCGGAAAGGCGGGGGGCGTACCTTTACTCGTTAAGAAGCCCCGGATGGAAACAACCAAAGACTGGCAATTATCGATCTTAGGAACCCTTCCAACAATTGGCCCAAAGATGGCCGAACAGCTGCTCGAATCCTTCGGCTCAGTTCGCAGTGTCTTTCGTGCCTCGCGTTCCGAGTTAGCTGTCAAGGGTGGTATTGGATACGCGAGAGCTGCAAAAATCCATGAATTGTTAGATGCGACATATGGCCAGAGTTCTGCGAAGCAAGCAAAGCTCGCCTGAAGAGTGCAGAACCGCACCAGGGATTCAAAATTGAGCGAGAATCTCCGCGCGGATGCTGGTTGGTTCTCCGACACGAACCAGCGAGCAGAACAGTATGCTCAGATGCGCTTGAGGCACGAATTATGGGCCCAGAAGGGCTTCCGCGGGCGGAGCCGGGTGAAGTTTGTTTTCGCGTTGAACTTTCTGAAGCTGTACTATCTGTTTAGTGCGCCCGTCGTCACAATCGTGGCCCGCAGCGACTACTTGATGTCCCTGGCGCGGATGCTGAACGCTCCGACGAAGCAGGTGGTTCGGAAGATACTTGGCTGAAGTTACTGCCAGGAAGAGAGATACTTGGTTTGCTCTGCGCTCCGGCTATCGATTTTAAACCCGTGGCTATCAAGCCACAGATTCGCAACTTCCTTGTCGATCTCAAGTGGCATTCTGTAGACCTTTGCCTGCAGCTTACCCTTGTTCTTGATTAGATACTCAGCCGCGAGTGCTTGGTCTGCAAAGCTCATGTCCATAACCTCGGCTGGATGACCGTCTGCCGCAGCCAAATTCACCAAACGTCCTTCCGCAAGTAGATAGAGCCGTCTACCATCCTTCATCTTGAACTCTTCCACATTCTGTCTTGCGACCCGTACCGCGCTAGCAGCGGCGCGCAGTTCCTTGACCTCAATTTCGACATCAAAGTGTCCGGAGTTCGCCATGATTGCGCCGTCTTTCATCTCATCGAAGTGCTGTTTGGTTATGATTGATTTCACGCCCGTAGCGGTGATGAACATGCCCCCAATCTTGGCGGCCTCCGCCATTGGCATTACTCGGTACCCTTCCATCGCCGCCTCTAACGCCCTGACGGGGTCGACTTCGGTGACGACGACATTTGCGCCGAGGCCTTTCGCTCTTAAGGCGATGCCACGTCCCACCCAACCGTAGCCAGCTACGACGACTACCTTTCCGGCGATGAGCATGTTAGTGGCCCGCATCACGCCTTCTAGAGCAGATTGGCCTGTTCCATATTGGCTGTCAAACAGGTACTTTGTGTAAGCGTCGTTTACCGCTATTACAGGGTACTTGAGTAAACCATCCTTCTCCAATGCGTTGTAGCGGTGGACGCCTGTCGTGGTTTCTTCGCATGCTCCAATCACATGCCCTAGAAGCTCCTTCTTGTTTGTATGAACTGCCACCGAAAGCTCAGCGCCATCATCGATTATTAATTGCGGCTTGTGGCTGAGAACTTGAAACAGGTTTTCGCGGTGTTCGTTGGGCGTTACACCATGCCACGCGTACACGTTCACACCCGAGTTCGCCAGAGCTGCCGCAACATCATCCTGCGTTGATAGTGGGTTGCTACCAGTTATCGCTACGGAGGCCCCACCAGCCTGCATTGTTTGCCCTAGGACAGCGGTTTTCATTTCTAGGTGCATGCACATCGCCATGGACAACCCTTGAAACGGCTTTTCCCTCTCCAACCGCGTACGGATTCTTTCAAGCACGGGCATATGCACACGTGCCCATTCAATTTTCAACTGACCCTGAGGGGCCAAGGACGGATCTTTGACTTTGCTCAATAGCAAATCATCCCGATACCAGAGCGTACCTTGCGTTCGTGGAATGTGGCCGCGTAGGTTAAAACAGTTCATATGGCGTCCGAGTGTGACGAGCTGGAAAGGAAGCTGTTACGTCTGCGGTTGAGGGTTAAGAATCGGCAGTGTTCGCTTTGGTGCTACTTTTCGGCTGATGAATGCTGTGGGATGACTGTGCAGTTCTCGTCGGATTGGCTTGGCAAACAAGTGATGCCGATTTAGGCGCTTAATTCGTTGTTGATTTAAGCCACCGCGCGAGCTTAAATTCCGGGTCTGTGAAAAATTGGTTCGTCAATCGTGCGGCTGATTATGCCGCGATGAGTGAATGGTAATGTCAAAGAGTGAAGACACTTCCCGGTCTGGAATAGCTTGCGATTCAAAGGGATTGATCACCTCGTACGGTATCGGGGCTCAACAGCTTTTTGGCTGGACCACGGATGAGGTCGTAGGCAAGCAGAGCGTAGTGATCTTTCACGAGCCTCACGCGGTTCAGGCGCTCGTCCCTCGGCTCTTGAAAACAGCCGCAGAGACAGGGAAGTTTGAGGAAGAGGTGACGCTAGTAAGAAAAGATGGAAGCAAGTTCAGAGGGTTGCTGACCGTTCGACCCCTGAGGAATGAGAACGAGATTACTGGCTACATGGGCGTCACGAAACACATCAAGGATATGTAAGGGACGACATAAGTCGAAAATCGGGCTGTTTATACTTTCAACCGTAAAGGAAACACCACCCTGGAGAGGTAGCTTTTGAGCAACTTAGTTTCGATTACTCGAGCGAATTTCCTGCCGTTAACCGTCGTTATAGTATTCGCCGGCCTAGCAGCCGCATTCTATTCGCACCGGGTCTTCCTTCCCATCGACGCTGCCCTCGTTATGGTGGGAGCTTTGCTGACGCACGCGTCGGTGAACGCTTTCAACAATTACTTCGACTACCGGTCCAAGATCGACGCAAAAACCGCCAAGACACCTTTCAGCGGCGGGGTTGACGTACTTGTCAAGGGAATGATGAAACCTTCGGAAGCACTCACGGTTAGTCTATTTTGCTTAACCTGTGCCGCCCTGATTGGAATCTACTTCTTAGCACGCTTGTTCAATGTACTTCTACCGCTAGTCGTCTACGGAGCGATCATAATCGTCCTCTATACACCAGTCATTTCGCGAGTCCATGCTCTAAGCGAGATCGTGGCTGGCTCCGGCTTTGGTTTAATGGGCTTGGGAGTGTACGCAACGCAGACGGGCGTGATCGACGCGACTGGAATTGCCATCCTGATCCCAATCACAATTCTCGTCGCTCTACTCCTATTTCTTAACGAGTTCCCAGACGCCGAAGTTGACAAAGTTGGCGGTAGGCGTCATACTGTAATACTAGTGGGGAAAAGAGGCTCGGCTTGGCTCTACGTGGCAGGCCAGGCAGCAACTTACGCATCAATTATTCTCGCTGTGGCTATCGGCGCAGCGCCGCTCCCAGTGCTCCTCTCGCTCCTCAGCCTACCCATAGCATACAAAGCCAGCCGAATCACTTTGAAGAACTACAACCGAACATCCAACTTGGTCCCAGCGCTAGGTTCAAACGTGCTATTCATTCTGTTAACAATCGCTCTGATGGCGTGCGGCTTTGGGGTAGCCTCGTTCGTTTAACGCGCGACTTTTAACTCAACCAACTCAATCTTACACGCGTACCGGCCATGCCATCGCTGCTGATCAAGAATTGCGACTGGATTGTCACACAAGACAAGAAACGGGAGGTGTTGCGGGACGCATCCATCCTCATCCAAGATGGAGAGATCAAGCAAATCGGGAAGAACCTCAGAAGCCCTGCTGACTCAGAAGTCGATGGACACGAAAAAATCGCCCTTCCCGGCCTCATTAACGCTCACACTCACCTCTCGATGACCATGTTTCGGGGCTATGCGGATGACATGCTGCTGCAGGATTGGTTGCAGAAGAAGATTTGGCCCCTCGAAGCCAAGCTGACAGGCGAAGCCTGCTACTACGGCGCCCTGTTGGGCTCAGCTGAAATGATTCAATCCGGAACGACAAGTTTCGTGGACATGTATTTCTTTATGGAAGACGTGGCCAAAGCTGTGACCGAATCAGGCCTGCGCGGCTTCCTTTCTTACGGCATCATAGACCTATTCGACCCTGAGAAAGCGCGAATGGAACAGGAGAAGAGTAGGAAATTCTTCGATTACATCAAGGGCCTTGGCAATTCAAGAATACGCTTCGCCCTGGGCCCACACGCACCATACACATGCTCCGCCGAGACCCTGCTCTGGGCGAAGGAATTTGCCGAGAAGAATGATGTGATCAACCACGTTCACGTGGCTGAAACACGCAAAGAGCAAGCAGACTCCCAGCAGCAGCATGGTTTGCGGGTCGTCGAATACTTGGACAAGATTGGAGCGCTGTCCAAGAAGATGCTCGCAGCCCACTGTGTTTGGCTCACAAAGAGTGAGGTTGCTCTTCTGGCCAAGGCAGGTGTTGCAGTCGCGCACTGCCCAGTTTCAAACATGAAGCTTGCGAGCGGCGGAGTCGCCCCCCTACCGGAGATGTTCGAAGCGGGCGTCTCCGTCGGGTTAGGGACCGATGGCGCAGCGAGCAACAACAGCCTGGACATGTTTGAAACTATGAAGGTCTGCGCTCTGCTGCACAAGGCGCATAGGTGGGACCCTACGGTTCTGAACGCCCAGACGGTGCTTGACCTAGCGACGATTCAAGGAGCTAAGGCCTTGGGAGTTGAACGCGAAATCGGAAGCCTCGAACCGGGAAAGAGAGCGGACATCATCTTAGTTGACGCAAAGTCGCCTAACATGAACCCGGTCTACGGCAAGGAAACGGTTGTCTCTGACCTAGTCTACTCGGCCTCTTCCGCCAACGTTGACACTACGATCGTGGATGGGCAAGTCCTAATGGAGAATCGACAGTTCAAAACAATTGATGTAGGGCAAATTGTTGCTAGGACGCGTGAGCTGGCAACAGAGTTCACGCATGGTTGAGGGCGTCCCACACCCTAGTTACCGAGGGCCTAGCTGAATTTCTTCTATCTCCAAGTACCCCGAATCGTCACGCCAACGCGGCGTGGACCGAACAACGGTAAGAGGCACTTTGAACATGGGTGCGGCTAGGACGAAGGTTTCAGCTTCGCCCCCTTCGAATGCCACATTAAGGCCGTACTTTTTCCGGAGGGCGACTAGTCTAGGCAAGTCCGAGGCGTCGAGTTTCTTACCCAGCCACTCCTTGTTAAGGCCGAGCGCGTTGCACGCCGTTACCATGATCTGAAAGCCGGATTCTATCTGCTCCCTAACTAGTTGTTCTTGGTTCTTGTGCCACAGGGGGGCAATACTCTTGAGCCCGAGCTTCTCGCACACGTTGTCGATTCGAGTTCTCTGATACTCGCTTGCGACCGCGCCTGAAACCACCGTGTCGATGCCTAATGATTTCTTGAGTTGCTCAAGGCCGAATGCAAGATCGGTCAATTCCCGTTCTTTTTCACCACGGGTCTTAACGGTTAGTTGTGGTAGGCCCATGGCTTGGGCCTGCAGCTTGGTCCAAGTTAGGCCGGGAAAGTGAAACATCCAAGATTCTTGAGATTCTGGAATGACGGTGAGCAGGCTCTCCACGTCCCAGCCCTGCATTTGGACGCACCATAGTGCGAAGGCGCTGTCTTTGCCGCCGCTGAAGAGAACTGCGACCTTCAATCTGTACTACACCTTGAAGTCACGGCTACCACACATTAGAACTCTGCGGGAGCTTTGAACCTGAACTGGTCTTGGTAGAGCTTTGAGAGCCTTTGCAGTGTGTCCGCGTCCCCAACCTGTTTATCATCCCTGAACCGAGCGATTCTCGCAAAGCGAAGGGCAAACCCGGATTTGTAGTGTGGGCTATGTTGAATCTCGTTGAAGGCTACTTCAACGACAATCGACGGCTTCACATATACGGTGTAATCTGTTTCCTTGGTCTTCAACTCTAGCAATCTCTTTGTGATTTCAACGAATTCTTGGTCGGTGAGGCCTTTGAAGGTCTTCCCGACCACTAGAAATTCTCCCGACGCTTCATCTCGCACGGCGAGATGGTAATTGCTCAGCCAACCTCGCCTCCTCCCGGAACCCCAATCCGCAGCCACGATAACGACATCTAAAGTTTCCGCGGGCTTGATCTTGAACCACTTCTTCCCTCGTACACCGGGCGTATAGTTACTCTTGAGGCCCTTCGCCATCAACCCCTCGTGCCCTGCTTCTATTGATGCCTGCATCAGCTTCTGCGCCTCGACGAGGTCTCCGGTGACGACCCTGGTGGCGAGAAGTTGGTCGTCGACTATGCTGCGGAGCGTTTTCCACCTTTTTTCGTAGGGGATATCGATCATCAGGTTTCCGTCGAGATAGATGACGTCGAATAGGAAGAGTTTGAGCGGAATTTCCTTCAGCATAGCGTCAACATCATGTACTCTCCTAAATCGCCTCATCAAATCCTGAAATGGAAGGGGCTTCTGATTCTGGCCGATTGCAACCACTTCGCCCTCTATTAGAAATTCCTCACTACGAACGCGTTTCCTTGCGAGCTCGACTATGTCCGGCAGACTTAATGTGACGTCGGTTAGCCTTCTGCTGAAAATTCTGAGTGTGCCGTCCTTTCTGTGGATTTGGATGCGCGCCCCGTCGTATTTGAATTCGAAGGCACTTGTCCCCCTGTGTTCTTCGAAGACCTCCTCAAGATCCTGCGCCATTTCCGCCAGCATCGGCTTGATGGGAACGAACAGGGTCACGCCTACATTCTTGATTGCCTCTGGGCCCTTTGTGAGCGCTAATTCAGCAACTTGGGCCAGGTTCCCTGTGAGCATGTTAGCCCTACGAACTAGCTCAGGGTTGATGGATGCGGTTTGGGCTATCGCATCTAGGACGACGCCCTCCACGGCGCCTATGCGCATCTCTCCGAAGATGATCCGGATCAAATACTCGGCGTCGGCTCTGGGAAGCCGGCTGAGTAATGTGTCTACAAGCGTCTCCTTTCTCTGTCGCGAACCCGATCCACTTGCGGTCGCTATCTTCTCGAAGGTTCTGTAAACCTCAAGGATTGTAACAGGTTTTGCGACCAAGGCGGATTGGCCGCTTCCGCGCTTAATCTTCCAAAGCGTTTGTCCCCCGATATCGAGCACCCGCTCATCGGATTCGGGAAAAGGCCGACCAACGAGGAAAGAAACGGCGGGTGTGATTTCTTCACGGCTTAGGGATTTGAGGAAGTTCACTAGATTGACTACTTTCTCCGTCCTTTTCGTAGTAGACTCTAGCGCCTTGCAGACTTCTGTAAACCGGCTAAAGGAGGTCTCTGGCGGCAACTAGGCTCCTTCCTGATTACTTCCTAGCCAGCTTTGGAGGGTTGAGCGGTCTCGGGCGTAGAATGCGCGCATTCGTTCAATTGCGAGGTTGACCCTATCTGGGGAGAACCCACGCTCTTCGCAAAGGAATTTCCTGAGGCCAGCTGCGTCCATGCCTTTGAATCGAATCTCGTAGTCGTCCCTTACGTCGGGGTGGAGGAAGATTGTGCGTAGCGCTTGAATGTTGTCAGGAAGCTGAGTTTTGAATCGGTCCGGCAGTTTCTCAAGACCTCCATATTCCTTGATGAGTTTCAGGGCTGTTTTGGGTCCGACCCCCCGAACTCCTTGGTTAAAGTCAGTCCCTACTAGGATGGCTAGGTCGATCAGTTGCTCCCGAGTTATTCCTAGCGCCGTCAAGAGTTGGTTAAGTTCAATCAGTTCAGGTATGAGCGGGCGGGCGATTCCTTTGCTCGGCAAGAATTCCTGCCCAGATATCGTTACATACCGAACGAGGCGTGGAGACCCAAAAAGCACGGAATCATAGTCCCGACTATTTGCGGCCCAGACATCACCCTTGGACGCCATGTAGGCAGCCTGAGCCTCACCCTCTTGTGGGGCTTGAACGTAAGGGACGCCAAGCAGCCCGAGCAGTTTCCTAGCATCCTCTTGCATCGGTTGCGTCAGCGAGTTCATCCTTACCGCTTTCGACCAAGCCGATGAGTAGTCGCCGCGTTGGACAGCAGCTTCCCACTCCTTCCGCGCCTTTTCCCTGTACTGGCGCCGTGCTTCCAGGGTCCGCATCTTCATCGCAGGTGGCTTCCCATCAAAAACGAACACGGGGCGTATCCCATAATCTGCCATCAAACGCGTCGTGCGAAGAAGTAATCCAACCAAGTGCGAAGTAACGTTGCCCTTCGAGTCGGTGAATGGTCTTCCGTCCCGCATACGGATTAGAGCGAGGAATTGGTAGAGCATATTGTTGGCGTCAACGGCGAGGCTTCGACCCTTCAGGTCATCCAACCTCAGCTGCCGCTTTACAACGAGCGGGGAGAGGTTGAAACCCATAGACCAACTACCTCGACTTCTCGGATTCCATATCCAGCTTCGAAATTAACCATACTCAATCGACTACGACCAATGCCTATGATGGCTTGTAGTGAGAAAGTGGTGATATTACAAACGGCATTCATTGACAGTAATGCTTTAATGACATCGAGTTATGTTGCCTTCTCGATTTCGGAGCAGAGTTGAGAAAAAATGCCCCGTTACAAATCTACGACGGAAATACAGAGGATCATAGCTAACAAGGAACAAATCCGAATGACGTAGGCTAGTTCTGCGTCCGGAAGATATGGGTATAATCGCCCACGTCGACCACGGCAAGACGACGATGAGCGACTCCCTCCTTGCAGCTGCTGGTCTTCTGTCACCAGGCATGGCTGGTACAGCACTAGCCCTAGACTACATGGAAGAAGAGCAAAAGCGGCAGATGACCATCAAGGCCGCGAACGTGAGCCTACTCCACGAAAGGAATGGAACACCCTACGTCATCAACCTAATTGACACACCAGGCCACGTTGACTTCTCAGGAAGAGTGACTCGCTCGCTTAGGGCGATTGACGGGGCAGTGGTAGTTGTGGATTCTGTTGAGGAGATTATGGTTCAGACGGAGACGGTTACGAGGCAGGCGCTTGAGGAACGTGTGCGGCCTTTGCTGTACATTAACAAGATTGACCGCCTCATCAAGGAATTGAGACTGTCCCCCGAGCAGATTCAAGAGAGAATCGGGCGCATAATCACCGAGTTCAACCGCCTCATCGAACTCTATGCGGAACCTGAGTACCGTGAGAACTGGAAGGTAAGTTTCGCATCGAACACTGTGGCAATGGGTTCAGCTAAGGACAGGTGGGGCTTCAATGCCGAGATTGCGAAGGAGAAGAATGTCAAATTCTCCGATGTCGTCGACGCCTACCTGAACGAAAAGGTAAGCGAACTAAGAGAGCGGGCCTCGCTTGACGATGCCATCCTCAACATGGCCGTGGAGCATTTGCCCCCGCCACATGTGGCGCAGAAGTATCGGATTCCGAAGATTTGGAAGGGGGACATAGACAGCGAAGTCGGCAAAGCTATGATGAATTGTGACGACAACGGTCCCGTGGTCATGGCGATTACGAACATTGTGGTTGACCCGCAGGCAGGAGTAGTTGCCAGTGGAAGATTATTCTCAGGAACAATCACGGAAGGATCAACCTTCCACCTACTTGGCGCGAGGGTGGACCAAAGGGTCCAGCAAGTATGCATATTCATGGGACCCTACCGCGAAATCGTGGGGACAATAAGCGCTGGCAACATCCCCGCCCTCCTAGGGCTCGATGCAGCAAAGGCTGGAGAAACACTGTCGACGATAAAGGACATAGCACCCTTCGAAGCCGTCCATTACGTTACTGAACCTGTAGTTACGATGGCAGTCGAACCGAAATACAGCAGGGACCTTCCTAAGCTCGTGGAGCTACTCCGCAGGCTTAGTCTCGAAGACCCGAACCTCGTGACGAAGATCAACGAAGAAACCGGCGAGTACCTCATAGCGGGAATGGGCACACTGCACTTGGAAATAGCTAACACGCTGATAACGAAAACCGGGTTGGAAATCGTAACCTCCAAACCGATCGTAATCTACCGCGAAAGCATCAGAGGCACCGCAGGTCCTGTGGAAGGCAAATCTCCAAACAAACACAACAAGATCTACCTCTCCGTCGAGCCTCTACCTGACAAGATCATCAGCATGCTCAAAGAGGGCAAGATTGGAGAATACCAAGACAAACATGAAATGGCAAAGATACTTCGAGAAGAAGGATGGCCTCCTGACGAAGCCCGTGGGGTTTGGAGCGTTGACGAGGGGAGCAACATGCTTGTGGAGGTGACGAAAGGAGCCCAGTACGTCCAAGAGGTTAAGGAAATGGTTATTGCAGGTTACAAGTGGGGACTGAAGGAAGGTCCACTCGCGTATGAGCAAATACGAGGCGTGAAGGTGAAGGTTACGGACATTTCACTCCATGAAGACCCCGTCCACAGAGGCCCAGCTCAGATCATGCCAATGAGTAGAAGGGCGTTCTTCGTCGCATTCCTCAGCGCAAACCCAGTTCTGCTGGAACCAGTCCAGAGAATTACGGTGAAGGTACCCCCAGAGCTCCTTGGAGCCGCAACAAGTGTAATTTCGCAGAAACGTGGGAAAATCGTTTCAGTAGACCAGCGCGGGCACCTCGTCTACGTGGTTGGAGAATTACCCACAGCTGAGTCCTTTGACCTCTCAGAGGTTATGCGGGGCGCTTCTCAAGGGCGGGCATTCTGGGGGTTGGAGTTCGCCCACTGGGCGCCTGTACCGCAATCGTTGATCAACCAGGTCATCGCGGGTATACGCGAACGCAAGGGTCTACCGCCCGAACCGCAAAAGGCAGAAGACTTCATGGAAGCGTAGACCACACTCCCCTCCTTCAGCAATCATTATAACGCGTTTCCATGCCACAATATCTTCGGCAATGCCACGCCCAATTGAAACCTTTCTTTCTCTTCCCCGCGTGCGCCTCATTGATAGGGTCCCGATTCTAGAGACCGAGAAATATGTGAGACGCTTCATGGGACGACTAGGTTACCGGCCGAAACTCGTTAAGCAGGCAATGCAAGTCTCCGAAGGTTCGGCCAAGCAATTCTCCGCGGACGATGAAGGACTCTGCACATTGCTTGGGGAGCTTGATTCAGCCGAGTACGTGGTCACAAAGCGATCGAAGAGAATGATGGGGGAGATGTTGAGCGGCATCTGCGCGGACGGATTCATCTTCAAAGGGTTCGAGGGTGAGATTGACTCTCTGTGTAAAATCTCGCCACCCCTCCGACAAGTTTCGAAACTCGCCGACGGACTGGCCGACAAGGCAAAGGAAGAAACCATCGATGTTGCCAGGGCACTCCTACTCGACCTTCCCACACATGCCACTGACTTGCGACTACAAGCCCACCAGGGAATAGTGGGTGCCTAGCCTGATCAGGTTGCAAGGAATGCACCCATGCAGCACGTGATGTTCGAAGGGGGCACACCTGCATCTGCCCTATCCTGGATGCTTGAACGAGGAATAATCCTGAGAAAGAGTACGAAGGACCCTGAAACCTTCATACCCGTACAAGGGTACATTCTCTCCGACGAAATGCGTGAAGAAATCGGAAACAACCTTGTGAAGCTGTTCAAGAAGGCAGCTAAAGGAACTCGCCTGAAGGATGTGACTATTGGCGACGCATTCGTTACTGCAACCATGGCAGCTGTGCTAGCCAATGCGGAGGCTTCGCTTAGTCAGGAAGAGTTGACTATGTGCACGAACATCATTCTGAAACTCTTACCCTTCGACAAGCTGGAAGCGGCCGGCGTAACCAGCAAGACTCTTCGGCGCCTGTCGAGGGATAGCGCTTTGCTGAGGAAGCTAAGAGAAACATGTAGTGCCAGTGCGGAATGCGGCATTTGGTAATCCACGCTTCTATTTCTTCCGCCGGAGTCGGGAGATTTTTATTGTGAGCTCGAGCTTCCTCGATTTGCGGCCGTCGTGGCTGGACTCTGAGTGCGTGAGCATGGACTGCTCCATTAGGCCGTGGTCCAGTTCCCAACCTGGAGAGGTTGGAAGGACAACCTGGTCTATGACGGGGGCTTCCCAAGCCTCAAAGTTGCATAATAGCAACGGGGAAACCCGGGTCCGAATCCCGGCGGCCGCACCACTTCCACCACCACAAAAAACTGCCGAAACTTACGGTTCAATTTCCGTTGCCCGCACCATTAGACCCACACACACGAGCCTCTACGAATCCCTACGACTCGGGTTAACCCCACTTTCCGGTCTTCCAGTACTTCTCAATCTTTAGGAGTTCGCCTTTTTGTACCTCGTCAAATCGCACCCTCTCTCCCTCTGACTCCCATTTTGACAATACTCTGATCGAATTCGCCACAAAATCCTCAAAGTACTTTTGAAATCTGGGTCGCTTCTTTCTCTCATTTTCAATTATCGGTCTTAGAATCCTATAGTGGGTAATCGCTGAGCCACCTAGGAAGGAAATGAAAGTGTCTCGGTTGACATAACCTTCCTTTACAAGAAGGCCTAGCAAATCAAAGAAGAAGCTGATCCGCCTTGCAGCGTCTCTATATTTTGGCGGTAGTCCGGCAAAATCCATCTTTCGGTTCTTCTTTAGCAATCCTGTTATTCTGTTTGCAAGCTTGAAGGATACAACGTTGCGATCCGTCCAGAAATCGACAGTATATTGCCGCATTAGCTCAACTGTAGCCTGCAAATGAATAGTTTGTTTCAGCTGACGGGATTGGTATATGGCGACTACTGCCGCCAACAGAGCGGCAAGAGCTGCTAGTCCTGCGAAGACAGTCTCTTCGTTCATGGAACAGATTACTCGAATGGAAAGCAATAAAAAATGATGCATTGTGGGTCATGCAGCCATCAGCAAGAAACAGTGGGATCTGGTTCCTTGAATCTGTGGCGATGGTGGATCTATTGGTGCGCACACATACTAAAAATGATGTCGGTCACTGAATGGCATCTATCAACTTCGTATCTCTCTGACTTTTGTGATAGCTCTTAGGCCCACCCAGAATGAAATCGCTCCCAGAACCAATCCAACAATTACTCCTATCCAACCAATTATGAACAATCCCAAGAACGAGGAAATCACGGTAATGATTATCGAAAGAATCAGCGCAGTTGTGTTCTTCTCGTAGAATTCACGTACAGATTGCAACCTTGCCGTTGCAGATATTTGCACAGATCCAGGTACGGCGGCGCTGATTATATGGTTCCCGCACTGTGGGCATGGTTGCCCCATTTGCCAATCTGGACCGATTGAATATCCACACCTCGCGCAGAAACGCCGTCCAGTAGCAGTCATTCCCTCACTTCTCGGCGAGAAATCAAATCATTGCATGGATCTTGCATGGTTCAAGCAACCATGCGATATACTGGGTTCAATTTGTAGGGTTCGCACCATTAAAGGCACACACTATCGATACGATTCAAGCACACTAACTCTATGTTCTAATTCTCCAACCGCCTCTTGGGAATCACCTGAATAATGTTCATCCTTGCGCCCTATCCTGTCCTTCATGTTCTTGACCTGACGACGCAACTCATCGAGCCTCATGGAGATTATTCGTCCGCATCGCGAACTTGGGTCTCATGGTGCACACAAAAGGAGTTGGATGTCCGGACATCATGGTATGATTGTCTGTGGGATTTGTCCAGTCTTGATGTAAATAACCAATACTATTGCTATGTAAATGACCACGGTGAGTAATGAACCGGATTTCGAAACTAGCTCCCACATAGATGCGATCTTATCATGATACGACGGAGCCAATCCCACGCCAAACTTTGTTGTTTCATCCGCCTCAGAAATTAGAATCCGCAGGGTCTCAATCAAATCACTGGAATGAGTCTCACCAAGTCCTTTTCTAGTGCTAACCACCAGGATTGCATTTGCGATTTTTTCCACAAGGTCAGAAACTGACTTTCCTCTCAATAGTTTGGCATTGATACCAAACCTCAACCTTCGGGAAGAGACATCAATATCTGCCCCTTCCAACACTTTAGCTACGCCATCAATTCCTCGATACAACCAGCTCAAGGAGTCACTGTAATTCGACGAGGCTAGTGCCTGCATGAGGCAGAGGTAAGTCTGTCCATCTTCGCGGAGAAAATCAGTGTATGCAACCAGGTTCTTGCTAAAGGTGGAAACCACGAAAACAATAATCCAGACTCTTATCAGATCAGGAGACAGCAGTTCAGCCAATTTACTTAACCACGCAACTATCAACCATGCACTCGTAATCAGGAGGAGCACAAGGGCAATTTGATCCACCCATAGAACAAACGTCCTAATCCTAAACAATCGGGAGAACCGAGCGCGAGTTACGAACGATTTTACGAATCTGTTCCGAAAGCAAAAAACAATCGCTGTCACCACCACAACTGCAAGAATTACGGCTGCAATCCCATTCACAGTCAACAATGGCCCAATTGGTCCAATGGTTACGAAAATCAACAAAACAAGCAAAAAAGTCGCCATGGAACTCAAAACTATCCCCTGCGCTACGCAGAGCACAATTTCCCGATAGGTCCAAAGAAAGAGCTGGTTTTCCGAAACCTTCGGTGTCTCTGGAGTTGAAGTTGATGCAACCCTGCTTCTTGGCGACATAACCAGTCGGTGCCTCGGTAGTCTTTGCTGCTATTGGTAAACGAAATCCGATAGTCTAGACCCGTTTGTACGAGTTAAGACTTTTCTAACATGACAAGAGCATTGGCCCTGGTTAGGCACCGAAAAGCGTCTGTAAACTACCCTGAAATTCACCCCGACCCTTTCGAAGAGCTTGTTCCAGCCACTGAAACCAGCACTGAAACGCGCCCGATTCAAGCTAACCCGCCTACAATCGTCACCCAACAGGAACTGTAGACGCCAAGCTAACTTCGCAGAACTGGAGGAGTAATCTCAGCGAACACATGGAAACCTTTGCGTGTAGAATCACGAAGCGCAACATGCAATAACAAGTACCTGCTCACTACTAAGTTGTTCTGGAAAAATAATCGGCCTGAGTGTTGAGGTCGTGACACTGTTTGAGAATCGTTGTCATTTCTGACGTTCACTTGGGATATCACGACTCCGATGCGGCGGCGTTCTCCCAATTTTTGGACGCTCAACTCAGTGACAGACCTGACCAAGTAATTCTCCTAGGCGATATCTTCGATTTCTGGCGCAGATCCGACGCTGATCTTCTCTTAGAGAATCAAGGCGTCGTGGAGAAGCTGTTTCAACTTCCGATAGTCTTCGTTCGCGGAAATCATGACTTTTCAATGGCAAAGCTGTTTCATAGGTATCCACAACTGTCTGTTTTCAATGTCGAAACCAAGGTGACGCTTCGGAATCAGAAGTCCACTTTCTATCTTTGTCATGGATATGAGCTGGAGGTTTTTACTTCGATGGAGACTATAGGCATAGATGCGTACGAAGCTTTCGCTGAAGCTATGTGCCATGCTGGGGAAACGGGCGGCGCAGCTGCGAGCTTCCTCTGGTCGATCTACGAGAAACTGTCAAGGGGCTATCTTACGGACAAACGTGAGCTTCTGAAGGCGGTCGGTGATACTCCTGCAGAAGCTAGGACAACTTTGCAGAAGGTTGACGCTTTCGCCAAGTCTGCGGTACGATCTATTCCTTTGGGGCTCAAACCGAGTGATGTGCTGATCTTTGGGCATACGCACCGACCATTCATCAACGGGCGAACCGTGAACACGGGTTCGTGGATAGTGGACGAAAATAAGCAAGAGCACACATATGCCGAGATAACGGACAATGCCTTTAACCTAAGAACGTGGCCGGTTTCACGTACCCAACGTAAGGCTGTGTACGCTCCTCAGCAGGTAACCCTACCAAAGCAGCTGCCTTCTAGAGCTATCGACGAGATATTGATCAGGTTCTAATTTGATCTTTGCGCGCCTAGATTTCTCTGAACCCGCCCCTACGCTTGAGAGGATAGATAGTCGAGCATTGAGACAAGCGATTCTAAATCTAACGCAAACCGAAGCGAGTGAATGCGGGATCGGAAAGAGCACGCTTCACTATCTCCGGAAGCGAGCGCGCAATAGGGGATCTTTCAATGCTTACTCAAAGATCCGTCGCGCATTCAAGGTGGAGAATACTAGGTCCTGAATATGTGCCGCAAGGTACTTTCAGCGCTAAGACTGACAATTACGCGACATTTTCTCTGGATTGTTGTCATGGTTTCGTTTGCGGTCGCTATTTTCCTATCCGGCATTCTCAGTCTTACGCTCAATGAATTGTTGAATCTCAAGGTAGTTGGAACGATCTTTGCAGGCGACTCGCTAATTGACGCAACCCTGGCGTCACTCGCTACTATAATTGCGATCTATTTCTCCATCTCGATTCTAGCCGTGCAAAATGCGGCCAGCAACTATACCGCCAGTATTCTCGAATACTACAAGAAAGATGCGAAAAGTTGGATGACCTATCTATTTCTGATGATGGGCCTCTCCCTTAGTGCTTTCATGTTAAATCAAGAAGCAAGCCTCGTCATTCTCGCTTCGGGGCAAATTATCTCGCTACTAAACGTCAGTACGGTGCTACTAATTGCGTCCTTCTTTGTTTTGGCATTGCAATTTGTGCACATCTGTGATCTTGTTAATCCAAGGACATTGATCTCGAACGCGAGAAGCGCGAGTATACGTGACATCAGGAAGGCGCCTTCTAAAGTGACATCCATCCAAGACCGAACTAAGATGTTAGGATTTGAGAAACTCTTGCCACGTGAATTCTTCCAGCAATTTGTGTTTCACCAGAACGAAGGTACGGTGCTGAGGGTAAGTCATGAGAAACTCCTACAAATCATCGATATTGTGTACAAATGTGCTATGAAGCGAGAAACGGAAACGTATCTGGCGGGGTTTTCAGCCATCGCCGATATAGCAGAGAGCTATGTATCGATAAGAGAGACTGATCCAAGCCCAGATGACAAGTTCCTCAACGAGATCTATGACAAACTGCTCAGCGTGTCGAAGATTGCGTTCGACAACAAAGACACCCAGCTGTTGCAGGAGACAATAAGGACGCTTGAGAAAGTGGGAATTTCGACAGCGGAGATTAAACCGCTTTCAAGGATTAGCGGCTCGAACCAGTCAACTAAACTCGCAATATGGCATGTCCACGATCTTGGCGAACAAGCGATTCGCGGGGGTCTCTGGGATGGTGCAGCACAGGCAGTCCTGTCAATCCGAAACATTGGTATCCAGGCAATAAAGCAAACCGGAGACGAATCGCTAGCATCCAACAGGATACTCCCCTTGGGAAAGGGAGCAATAGCAGGTCGTGAATGGCATCTTACTAATATCTCGATTAGCGCCCTGAGCGAACTTCTGTTTCAATCAGTACTGGCGAAGACGTCCATATACGCAGATCCTACAAACATTATGGAAGCGATTGAGCAACTGGGTATATTGGCTCTGGACAAAGGACTAAACGAGTTTGCGTTAATTTCTCTCTTTACTCCCGTCTCTCAGACTTCTCTGGGAAGGACTGTGTACGCTGCTCTCAAAGTGAAAAACGAAGAATATCCCATAATCGAGACAGCAGCCAGAGAAGGATACGTTAAGGAAGTTGTGTCGCGACTGCTGGAATGCATTCATAAAATCGGTTTGGCGGCCTCAAAGAACAACTCGCCCGTTGTCTTGCATAATATCTTTGATTGTGTTGCTGGAATCATGGATCTTCTGTTCAAAGAGAAATTCACAACCGCCAAGGATGGGTTTCGAGAAGAACTATTGGAAGCCATCGGCACGGTAAGCAGTTCGTACATTATCCGTTCTGGAGATATTCATCCATGGTTCGTGTGGGGAGGAGAAGATGTGCTGACCGAGCTTGCCTTCGCAGCCCTAAGTCAAGGACAGGATGAGATATCGACAGCTTGCGAGAAGTCAGTCCTAGGCATTGCAAATACGTTAATCGAAATTGACAAGCACGGATATGATTCGCCAAGGCTAGCGAGTAGAATCGCGGTGATCGGCGTCTTTGCCCTGCACAAGTCAAACAAAGGTGTCGCACAAGAATGCGCCAACGATTTGGCGGGATTCGACAAGAAATACATGAAGCGTTCGCCTAGTCCCCGCCCCATGCTACATATCAAGACAATGCATGAGGATTACGAGAAGTCAAAGGAGGATTGGAGACGCGACCAAAAGTGGGAAGAGGCTTTCTGCCAAGTAACAGAGGACGAGCTCAAGAGTTTCGAGGATCTGTTTAGGAAGGCTGGGCAGTAACTTCGATAGACTCCCGCGCTGGTATCTCATAGTACAGACATCTCAATTATTTGTATGGCCTTATGGTGCGAGCAACCAAATTTGGATTTGAGCCGCCGTCGTTCGTCGTCAGAAAAGTGTGTGCGCGCACCATTAGACCCACACACACAAAGTCAAACGGACGACGGTTCAATTTTCGCTGCCCGCACCGTTAGGGGCACACACACGAAATTCTCTGTCTTCTTTCGGTCAAAGGTATCTATCCTTGGGAGGATGCTAGGCCCTTAGCGATGATTTGGCCATGCGGCTTGAACAGACTGATCAGAAGTTCGTGTAGGCCAAGGTCGACGAGCCTACGAGCGTTGTAGATACAGAATCCTGACAGTGGAAGATTGAAAGTTCGACCCAGCTCGTTTTCATATCGAAGAAGGTCAGATGGGGAAACATACTCAGGGTGGTATTCTGCGAGTGTGATGGTTCGCGTTCCTTTGAATCCGAGCTCACGATCTCCCTGTGAGAGAGTCGTAGCAGTTTGAAAGGCTTTCGCGCTGCTCAGGCGACCCTTATCCACGATGCAGTCGGAGATAAGCAGGCATCCCAAGCGTCTGTCTTTTTCCAATGACTCAATGTCGACACCCGCACTTCGCAGAAAGCCCACGTATACTTCGTGATTCGGAACTAGCAGGTGAACCGCTTCATCTTTTCCAAGTCTCCCTTGCAGGTACGATTTGAAAACCTGAGCTGCTTCCTGTTCTCTATCGTAACAGAAATCGCATGCGAACCCAATGGGAGACGTGCAACATATTTGAGAACTTCAGGTGAGACTCCTGACGTCCCATTTTGAGTCGTTTCTCCTCCTGAGTTCTAAGATGGCATTCAATCAGTCGTGGGGTCGATGGGATATGAACCCACGACATGGTGGGACCTATCGTCTGAGTCGGCAGCATAGACCTTTCCTTTGGGTCCGACGATTTCAGCCATCGCTGCTGTGAAGTAGCCAGGACCTGATCCTAGATCTGCTACCGTGTTACCATTACCGCCGCGCGGCGCAGATACGCAAGTACCGTTTGTGCCAACGACGGGTAAACCGGTCTACTGTAGAGAGTGCTACCAGAAGCACCGAAGATACTAGGCGAACATCCTAGGACCAGTAATGACGGGAAATCTCAGTTTTTTGTCAAACGTTTTCGTGTGCGTGGGTCTTATAGTGCGGGCAGAGGAAGCTAAATTCTGGGACAATTCTTCTTGTGTAAAGGGAAGATTTCTGAACTGTTCGTTTCGAAACCACACTTATCGCACACAAATCGTTGTCCTTCCTTTTCGAACCTAGACATCATGGTTAAACAACGCCATCAGTTATTCAAACATACACTAATACCT
>Ga0187886_1000262_pt1 | contig 69019 bp, 56 predicted proteins | sample June2016WEW_20_1_FD_133001 | JGI IMG/M metagenome (GOLD analysis project Ga0187886, IMG submission 133001) | Peatland microbial communities from SPRUCE experiment site at the Marcell Experimental Forest, Minnesota, USA - June2016WEW_20_150 | ecosystem: Environmental > Terrestrial > Soil >... | reverse complement strand
CCTTGGAATTCAGGTCCTCGGTGAAGGTCTTGTCGATCTCCTCGAAGAGCAGGAAGCCCTGCTTCCGCCCCTTGGAGATGAGATTGGAGATTTCGTCCTTGTGGACCTTGATGTCAGGAGACAGGCTGCGCACCTCTTTCGACGGGGTATCGGTTTTGACGCACTCTCATGAGAATTCTTCCCTTCCTAGGTCAGCGACAGGATCTGCTTGGTGATGTCCTGCTTCTGGTAGAAGAGGGCTAAAACCTGCCTTTGATTAATGTACCACCTCTGACGTAAGGTTTTCAAGCTTGGGGTTGGTGCCCCATATCTCACAAAGTTGCCCAGGAGCTATGTGCTTCAGGATATAAACGGAAGTAGAATATTATTGGAGGTCTACAATGGGCGTCATGAAAAACAAGAAGAAGCTGTTTAGGGCTCCTGACTTCCGTAGACCTCGGATAACATGAAGAACTATGAGCGCCTGGGCCGGGTTTATGACCTCGGCTGGGGTGATTTCGCCCGGCAATATCTGAACCTGATCAACTGGCTGCTCCGTGAACAAGGCATCCGCCAGGCCCGGATTCTGGATATTGCCTGCGGGACGCGCATCCTGGCCATCGCCCTGGCCAAAAGAGGACATCATGTTCACGGCGTCGATGTCTCGCCGAGGATGATTGCCGTCGCCGAGTCAAAATCGGCCGGGATGGCGAATATCTCTTTTGAGGTCCAGGATATGAAGAGGTTTAGGGCCATCGGCTCCTATGACCTCGTGACATGCACGTTCGACGCCCTGAATTATGTCCTTAGAGAGGACACCCTGAAAGGTCTGTTCGACCGTGTCGCCTCGGCGCTTGGGAGATCCGGCCTGTTCGTTTTTGACTCCAATGCGACTCACCATTTCGTCAGCCGGGAGGACGGCTCGCTGAGTCAGACGCTGCGTGGGCTGTCATTCGTCTAGCGCTGGCGTTACGATCCGGCCAGGGCGGCGGCGACAATAACCTTCAGGTTTGCCGACGGAGCGACCGAAATCCATCGGCAACGCCCGTATGATCTGCCGGAACTCCGTCGGCTTCTTGCCGCCGCGGGTCTTCGTGTCGTCCATGCCTGGTCCGGGTTCGATAGAAATCCGTTCACGGCCAAGAGCGACAGATTCTTCTGCGTTGCCCAGAAAGCCGGGTAGTTGAATTTATCGACCCGGGTTCGATCCCGTTTTTACATCCTTGACCCGTGAGGCCGGGCAGGAACCGGGCGCTCCCCAGGCAAACTCGGGACGCTTATGCGGATATTGGCCTCATTGGGATAGACGCCGGAAGACCGCAAGATTCTCCGTTTGACAAGATATCGTATGCTGGCATAACCTTATAAGGGGTAAATAAAATAATGGCCGCATTAGAAAGTGAATTTGATTTCTTCTTGAAACACCAGAAAGAGCTGGTCGATAAATATCGCGGGAAATACATCGTCATAAAGAACAAGAAAATCCTGGGTGCATATTCTGACATTTCTTCGGCAATTTCCGAGACGTCAAAGACAGAAGAACCGGGGACTTTTTTAGTTCAAAAATGTGAACCCGGGAAAGCAGTCTTCACCCAGTTTTTCCATTCCCGCGTTAAAGTCGCATGACTCCGTTTAATATCAAATCATTTAAGGTCGAGGCGAGCGGAATCGCCAATGTTTTAATCAGCAAAGTCCATATTTCTCCGCCAAGACAATCTGCTCCAAACGCAGAGCTTGAACTTGGACCTGACTGCAAAGAATTCGAAGCAATTTGGGATACCGGCGCGTCGGGAACAGTCATAACTGAAAAAGTCCTAAAGGAGTGTGGGTTAAAACCGACCGGAGTTGTCGAGGTGCATACGGCCAAGGGCAAAATGAAAAGCGATACTTATTTTGTGGACGTATGGCTTCCCAATCATGTTACTGTTTCTAATGCAACTGTTACGTTGGGAGAACTAACTGACAACAAAGATGTGCTTATTGGGATGAACATCATAAACGCAGGGGATTTTGCCGTTTCGAACTTCCAAGGCAAAACCGTTTTTACTTTTCGTTTTCCTTCTGTCGAGCGCATAGATTTTGTAGCAAAGCCGTTCAAGGTTAGGCCAGCGCTTAGTTTCCCGAAGAGAAGGAAGAGATAGCCCGGCAACACTTTATCTGCAAGGTCTACATCCTATCTACAGCCGGAGGCACTTTTGTGAGCCGAAAGTGCCTGTAGAAACACAGACGTGCCGGCAGAAGGCCCCTCTCGCGCCCTCCAGCGCATTTTCTGCCCTTCCTTCAGCACCTGTGCCCAGGTCTGAACCCTCTGAAGGCTTCTAAGGACCAAGAATAACCGTGGCCGCCGGCCCGGATCACTGGAAAAAACAAAATCCATCTCGACCGCCGCTTCATCCACCCCAGGCCGGAGCGGAAAGAGGACTAAGCCGGCCGGGACCGCCGGACGAAAAGCCCCGCTGCTCAGGCGGGGCTTTTTTATGTATATTTTCAGTTAAATTTAAGGGGGGGCAGGTCATCCCCTCGCAGAGAAGGACAAAGTCCCGTCCTGGAAGAAAAACAAATCTCTCGACGTGGACCGGAGAAGGATGTATGATTCTCTGTGGAAGAAGAAAGCAATGCCGGACAAGTCCCTGACTAATGAGGAATGGGTTTTGAAGCAGCGCCGCCTTCTCTACGAAGCGCCGGGTCTGCTGGAAAACCGGACACCCGAAAAACGCCTGGAGAACCGGGAACTTGTGATGTTGGACGTTATATGCTGTCTCGCAGGGCGGAATGATGCTCTGACGCGATCTCCTATAGCCACGAAACACATGGATGCACTGCTCGCTCCTTTTTTCGTCTATTGGCAGCACATAAACGATATACTGCCAGGTCCTCCTGAGGGCAAAAAGAAATAGCGCTCGTCCGATAAATCCATTGTGGGGGTGGTGAGATGAGTATCCATAAAGTAGGAGTGTAAGGAAAACTGGGTAAACCCCTTGAACGAGTAAAATGAGTCAAGGAGGTTCCATTCGCTCTTGACCGAGAAGAACTGAAAAAGCTCCTCTCCTAGCTTCTTCTTATTATACCTGGACCGATTTTAGGGGGGCAGGTCAGTTCGATCTCCGCGTTTTTGCTCCGGCAATCTTCATCCTGAGGGCCAAAACGGCTCGAGGTAAATCAAATATGAGTTAGCGGCCTTACACTCTGAGGCCTTGACAAATCGCAACCTCGGCTTGATATTGATGCCAGGCACCAGGCATGGAAGACTCACCACGCCAAGAAAGAACGCTCCTTTGAGGGGTAATATTTTTTCTGGCGTGTGAAACATGATTAAGGAGGGATTTCATGATTCTGAAGACACTCGATTCGGCGTCTGGTCGCAGGCAATTCCTCCTGAATGTTCTGCCGGCAGGGACGCTCCTCTGCCTAGGGGGCGGCCATTTATTGGCCATAACAAACGGGCAGGATAAGCCAAAGCCCGCCGAAAAGAAACACAAGTTTCTGGAAGATTCGGGGATGTCGATGCAGGAAGTTTTCGAATTTGCTTATAAAGACTACTACATTCCTCTGCTCAGGAGTCTTGCCCCTTATTTCAAAAACGGCGATTTCATAGAAATCCTGAAACGGGCCGCAGACGATCAGGCAGCGAAGTCAGGGCAAGCCGAGGCAAAGACGCTCTCAAAGAATGACTTCGCGACCTTTAAGGCTATGATTACTAAACCTCCCGAAGGCTTTGAGAAGCAGGTATTAACGGTGAGCACTGTCGAAGTCACGGACAGGGCCATAGAAAGCAAAGTCACGGAATGCCTCTGGGCGAAGACTTTCCGCAAAGCCAATGCGTCGGATATCGGCTATGCTAGGATTTGTTACCCAGATTTTGCCTCCGCCCGGGCTTACAGCCCCAAGCTCAAGCTGATCCGCACCAAGACTCTGATGCAGGGCGATGATTGCTGCAATCACCGCTGGGTTTGGGAAGGATAGCCAGTTGCTCTTCCGCGTCCTTCGGCTATAATAGGGGCCCAAAGATGCTTTTGAGCAATCTTTGCACAATTTTCCGGCCAGCCCCTCCCCCGCTCAAGGGGAGGGTCAGGTAACTCATGCAGGATCAATCAATTGAGTAGCAACGGGAGGGTCAAGGTCCCGGTGGGCCTTCCGGTCTTCAAAAACGATCCCGGCGGAAATTGGCATCGGTGGATTCTCCCCTGTTGGACTGCATCCGGCTTCTTTTTCTTGCATTTACCGATCTTGATGGTTTGATCACGTTTAGGCTAGACTGAGCTATTTTGAGCAAGAGTTTGTACAATCTCTGCTCAATTTTTTGAGGGTACGCAGGTCACTATCTCTGCGAGGTCAACATCCGTTCAGCATCCCGCGCTAGCCAGGGGTCAGCCCCGGGCCTGGATCTAGTCTTCTTGACACAAGCAAAATGAGGGCCTATTATCATTTTAAAAGAGCCGAAAATGGCTTAAAACCAAGATGTTAGCAGGCTAAAAATAATCCAAAAATTTCCTCTTACACGTGGCATCATCGTGAGACCAACTAATTTGGAGGGTGATACATTATGATAGATGTTAAATTAAAATACCAAGCATCATTATTTCTAGATGCCAAGGATATTACTCCAAATACAGAGACTGTGCTTACTCTTTTGGGGCAACTCAAGGAACATGGTTTCATTTCTGGCACATTTCAAGAGATTATGCCTCCAATCCTTCATCCTCAACCGCGGTTGCGATTGATGAGTCAAAACGAAGAATGGAATATAGGTATTGCTTCTCAGAAGATCGATATAGAAAAAATACCTATTGATCTAAAAGGTGATAACCTTGGAGAACTTGATGTTTATTGTTCAGAAGCCATGTCCTTTTTCGCAAAAATATACGAAAAATATCCGAAAAAAGCTCACCGGCTTGCTCTTGTAACAACCTACTTATTGGGCGAAATGCCTGAGCATAAACTTTCTGATATCAATGAAATTCTGTTTAATCAACCTTCGTTTTATAAAGAGAACCCTCCGTTTGATTGGGATTGGAAATCAACAGCACGAATTGAAAAGCAGTTCGCCAAATTAAATGAACCTCTTAATATTGCATGCATCCTGCAACGCAGAAAAGGTGATTTTCAAGTAAAGGACCAATCCATGTCGTTTGACAGAATTCTCATGACATTGGATATAAACACCGTATCTACTACCTCCGAATGCAGGTTTGAGTTTCCCCACGTTAAGGCTTTCTATGATATGGCCCAAGTGATGCACTCTGATTTGTTAAGATCTATCGCGGAGTTCATTAGTGTTTAAGTTTATTAGAGACCTATTAAAACGGGCTAAAAAAGAAGGCCCCGTTAAGGAAAGCCAGGCAACTACTGATTCCCAGCCAGCAGTGCCAACTTCAGGCAGTTCTATAGATTTCTTGGAGAATATCTACTCTGATGTCCCAGGACACGTTGCCGTTGTGTCATATCCTATTACGGCACCCGATATTATTAGTTCCCTTCGGAGGCCATTAGATGAATTGGGTGGAATTTCTCCCGCCAATACAGAATATGTTGGATATCCAAGTTACATTGGACAACAAGCTATTTGGCCAAGTATTTTAGCTGAGTCTACTGTCAATTGGTGGAATACTGTACCAAACGCAATATCTGTCAAAAGCCCTATTTGGCCAAGTATCTTAGCTGAATCTAGTATTGATTGGTGGAGTAACGCACCTAACATAGTATCTCTCAAAAGCCCTTTTTTATATGGGAATTACGAGAGTATTGTTCCTTCAGTAATAGAACAGATTAGTCTATATGAAAACAAATTTGAGAATTATAAGAAAGAATTTATCAATGAACTTCTTTATTTATTTGAAACAGAAATATTTGAATATGGTGTCGATAATAAAGCAGATACGTTTGTAGCAGAATGGCTAACTACGAACCCCAGTTTGACCAAAGAATGGTTAAATTCGCTTTACAATGACTATTTTTCTAACGCGTCAGTGTTGACAAAAATCCTGAGAATAATTTGCCGAATTGAATATCAGGTGATATCTCCTCAAGGGCCTACAATGGCTGCACTAGTTCTGAATCACAAAAACGCCGAAGTCCAAGAAGCGGCCATTAGGGCATTTGAGAGTTGGGGTTCATTAGAAAGCCTCAAGTATTTATCAATACTCAGATCAGAGCTTAAGTTCGCAGACAAATGGGTTAGAGATTATGTTGATGAAGTTATTTTTTACTTAAAAGAGGATTTAAATGTCGCTCCTTCTCCGGAAGATTGACATTGGGAAATGGAGACAAAGAGAATTTATCGACAATGATGAAATATCAGCAGATGCAATTACCCTCTGCCTAAAAACATCTGGCAATACCATATCAGTTTGGAAAATTGAATCCGAAGATTATATTGATGAGGCGGTTCTTGCGTTTATTTCAAGAGCAGACCATCTTGAAGCAGCTTTCTTCGTTTTGTTAAGTGAAGAACACCTAAATAATAATAAAATAAGCATTGAACAGCGTGATGATGAAACGCCCTATAAGGCACAAATTAAGAACCACATGGTTTTAACCCAGTTGTCATATAAGACGCTTGGAGTCATTGCTCACTACATACTAAATGAGGTAAAGAACGATAAGATAAAGAGCTATGCTGAAGGACGTTTAAAAAGGATGTTTGCCAAGGCAATATCGAGTGGAAAAATCGATATGGCAGATCTTAAGGATGATATTAAAAAGAAGATACTGAGATTTAACGAGAATCAACGCCAAACTTGAAATAGAGTTAGGTCTGACTATAAAGAGATTTGTGGGACTGCTACTATAAAATATCCCCGAAGATCTCTTCCATCTTCCTGCTCGTAACCTTGAACTGGACCTGCACAAAGCAGCGCTCGGAGACGAGCTCACCCGCTTATGCCTGAGTCACGTCTTCCTGCGGGGCGGCTAGAGGTAGATGTACCGGTCGGATTTCCCCCCTCGAGGGAGGGGTACTAAGGGAGGCCGGTGGGGGCTAGTGGCCAACCCCCGTTTGTGAGCGGGACGGCGTGACGCCGGAATAAGGCCTTACCCATAACAGAAGCAGGCAAGCCCTGAAATTCTTACGTGCGAGATCTTCTCCAGAGCCGTGACCTTCCCTGCCCTCCCCTTCTGTGGCCTACTCCCCGACGGCATGCTGAAACCACCCCTCCCCACCCTTCTCCTGCTCCTCCCGGCCACTCCCCTCCTGGCCGGTGAGACCTACACTGGCAGGTGTGTCGGCGTCCATGACGGCGACACCATCTCTGTGCTGAAAGCCAGCAGGGCTGTGAAGATTCGGCTGGAAGGCATCGACTGCCCCGAGCTGGGCCAGGACTTTGGCACCAGGGCCAAGCAGTTCACCTCAACACTTGTTTTCGCCAAGGACGTGCAGGTCAAGGAGTACTACGCGGACAGGTATGGCCGGATGGTTGCCAGGATCTACGTTGAGGGCAGAGATTCGTCCCTGGAGCTTTTAAGGGCAGGGCTAGCGTGGCACTTCAAGAAGTACTCATCAGATCCTGTGCTAGCAGAGGCCGAGGTGGAGGCAAGGAAGGCGAATCCAATATTGTTATACATGAATCGGGTATGTCATACAGAATGCCTTCAACAAGGCCCTTCTCATCCCCAATTATATTCGCATAGCCTTCTTTGGGATTCCTTTTCGCCAGTTTATTGAATTCAAGTCTGAAGCCACTTAGGTTTGCTCGTACCCTTTCAGACACTTCTATCTTCCTTTCGCTCATCCTGGCCGAGTTCATGTTGGAACCATAGGCAAAATATTTCATGAATCACCCTTACTATCACTCATACGTATCGTTAATTGATAATAAGCCATTCAGCCGTTGAAAAGAAGTTTTATGCAGGCGCGTCCGCCAATTATTCCGAGCCGAAGTGCATAAATCGTCCCCTCCTTAACGGCCTTGTCAAGTGTCTTCTAGACCGTTGCCTAAGCTGCCAGTGGGCTTGAAAACTTAGCATTTTGGGACGTTGAGTCCTGAGGACGGCCGAAAGAAGATATTCCGTCCGACATCCAGCATAGACTCGTAACCTTGCTGCGGAGGCTGGAAAAAAGCGATTACCAATTCCCCGGTGGGCATCCGGGGGGCCTATGTCGACGGATTATGTCTGCCTAAGAGAGCTGAAATGGTCGCCATAATTTCAGGTAATCAGCCCTGAACCTCTCGAATTCTTCTATCAACGGATCGATTTCTCGTTCTGAGTTAGTTTTCTTACTGACAGCTTTAAGGAATTTAAGGGCGAGGAGAATCAAAAACGCTACTACGCGATACTTACCACTATGGTCAGGGTCAACACGCTCCATTAGGTAGTTGCCATGAAGTTGCTCCGACAGTTCAGAATATGATTTATACAAGAAATATCTCGGAATAATAGGAATGTCCTTCTCTTCATAATACTTAGAGAGTATCTCGCGAACGCCTGGAAATCTGTATGAGTCGACAATCTTTTTAATGTCTTTATTAAACCCCCTTCCCCAAAGTTTGGCTTGCACATATTTTTGAATTATTTCGATTGGAGGCATCTCAGCGCCAATAGACTTTAAGATTTGATAATCTATCGCAACCGTACCTCTCACGGACGGGTCTTTGATAAAATCAAGACCTGATAAGCCGACTAGATATAGGTCTTGCCATATGATCTTTTTAGCAGCTTCATCGTCAGTAAAATTTGTGATGAACAGAACGCGAGAGTATATTTCTATGAGTCCTCGAAAGAGCGATTCAAGTATATCAATATTGATATCTTCATACTTCATGCATGCCAGGAAGAACTCAATTCGTTGCTCAAAGAATAATGTCGAAAAGCTAAGATGGTTGAATAATTTGACGCGTTTCCATGAGTCGGACTGGCCGGCCACTTCGATACTCCCGATAGTGCGCAGGTCCCCCCGAACCTTTTGGCACTCCTTCTGACACTTATCTAGAAAGGATGTTGCAGTCTCAAAAGAGAGAAGTACGGTCCCCATTAAGCTTCACTCAGGTTTCAGTATAACGCGAGTAGATTTCTTAATAAAGAATTGACTGCTCGGTGTCAATTCAGGCAAACCCAACAATCTTTTTCCATTACCGACGAGACCTCTAACCCAAGGTCGTCCCTGGTCCCCGGCCAAATCCTGATAATAATTGATTAACTTAGGGCCGCGCCGGACGGGCCCTAAACCGTTGTTTTTCCTGGAGAATAAGGGGGAATTGAATGGCGTGTCTTAATATACAAACTTCTAACCCACCTTAAGCACAATAGCCTGGAACGGCAGATCGAGCTGCTTCAACAGACTCAGGGCCGAGTCTTCCCTGCTGAGATATGATAGGGAAGACGACAATGACCCGTGTAGGACTCGAACCTACAACCCGCGGATTAAGAGTCCATTGCTCCGTCTCAGATAGGCTTCTCCTCGTGCGGCACCGGTGTGCCAATATAGGTTGAAAACCGCTGAGATTACGGCTAGAGGATTGAAAGACAAAAAAGGGTGGTGGTCGGTCTTTAGGAATAATTTACAGTTTTTTAACATCTTCTTAACAACTTTCCGCACCAGGAGAGCGATATTGGGAGCCGAGACAAGGAGATCGTTGGGGAGGTCATCCATGAAAGCTCGGGCGAAAAGTCTTCGTGGTACGGCCCTCGCATCGATTCTCGTTCTCAGTGTCCTAACATTCAAAGGTTACGGCGCCAACTTCATGATTGGATGCGGCTTCGGGTGAGGCTCCATGCTTGAAAACCTCACTTTAGAGGTGGTAAATTGAGCGGGGGCAGGTCACTCCCGTCCGATTTTACGATCACATCGTTGCGGCTGTTCAGTCGCTTGCCTTCGTATCTTTCCGCAAGAGCGGTGATCGTCCTGTCGGACTCCGTTCTCGAGATTCTTCTGTTCCCGTGCTCGCAGGCGACCAAGCGCCCCTGCCTGTCCAAGGTCAGCCCGTTGGAGTTGCCGCTCGGCGAGCGGAACTTTACGATCCCACCGTCGGAGATCCATCGGTAAATAGTGTCGGCCGGAATGTCGCTGAAAAGAAGCGCGCCGTCTTTCCACAGGGGCCCTCGGTAAACCCCAATTCCTTCCCGATCTGCTGCAACCTATCTGGATTAACGATCGAGGAGATTCCGCTTTGATCCATTCCAACTGGGGCCGCTCTAATCAAGATCATTGCACAAACTGCTAATATCATTTCTCATCCTCCTTTTTATTGCGAACCGGCCGCTTAGCTCCGTGCCTATCCTTGGGAATAATCGGGCAGCCGGAGCTTCGAGGATCGAAGAACACGTTATGGGTCTCGTCGACCCGGTTCTGGAAGCAAATATTAACAGAGCCTTGGGGCCCCCCTTGAAACCAGTGTTCTTTCATAGGGGGGATAGTGAAATGCCGACCGATGGTGAGAGCAATTTCTTGTCGGGCGGTATAATGCGGAGTTTTGCCGGAGGGAATATGTATCCGGGGATTGGATGGTTCGCCTTCGATGTAGACGTTCGTAGAGCCATAGAGGACACGCAGGGTTTCTTCCTTGCCCGGTTCCTGATCGTAAGCGGGGTGCAGGTGCTGTGGAAGAGTTTGGCCGGGCAGCAGGACCAATATCGTGACCCGCAACTGTGGGCTGCGCAAGATATCAATAAAGGCAAATCCTTCCTCGAAGAGATGTCCGAGGCCAAAATCGTCGATCTGAAGCTCCTGCCATTCCTCTTCGGTCAACGGAAAGCCGGATTTCCGGATCAGGTCCGCAGCCTGTCGCTTAGCTTCATTCACATGGACATCATCTGTCATTGAGGTCTTCTTTCATCTAAGGATTGCCTTGATCGATTGGGCCATAGTTTCAAGAATCAGGCAGCAGGAGGCGGCGCCGGCGTCCACGATACCGCGGGAACGCTCCCCAAGCCGGCTGGCTCGTCCCACTTTGGCCATCATCTCCTTTGTCGCATCTCGGCCTTGGACAGCGGCGGAGATCATAGCATCCAGACAACCCACGAACGTTTTGCCATCGATGCAGGCCGACCGGTATGCTTCTTCCGCAGGGACAAGAACGTCCACCAGCGTTTTATCTCCGACTTTAGCCTGGCTGATCTTCCCTATCGCATCCCTACAAGATGAAAGCATGTTGCCGAAAACGGCCGCATTGATCGTCTCCGCATTCCTGCAGGCCGCGGCCATGCCTTTGAAGAAAAAGCCGTAAAGAGGCCCCATCGCCCCGCCGATTTTGGTCATCAGGGTCATGGACAGCATGTCCAGGCCCCGCGACAGATTCCCCGGGGAGGCGGCGAACCGCTCCGAAAAGATCATGAATCCCTTGTTCATATTAATCCCGTGGTCGCCGTCGCCGATGGCGCCGTCGATATCCGAAAGGGACTGTTTGTGGTCCCGGATGGCCTTGACCAGGGCCGGGAGGATCCGGCCTCCGTCCGAGTTGCGGAATCCCGTCATGAACGCATCCGCTCTCATTGGCAGAATCCCGCAGATTCGGCCGCATAATCTACGCACTGTCTGAGGCTCTCGTCAACTTTCATGATCTTCAGCGTCACGCCGGCCATTTCCAGCGAGGTGAAATAATTGCCGATATAGGGACGATAGACAGCGATCTTCTTGCCGTCCAGGATCCTGGCCACTTCGTTGAAGAAGATGTACAGTTCCATCAGCGGCGTCGAACCCAGCCCCGAAACCAGCACGACGACCTCATCCCCGGCCTGGAAGGGCAGGTCCGGCAGGATGATGTCGGTCATCCGCTCCGCCATCCTCGCGGCTGGCTCGATCTCGACGACGCTAAGTCCCGGTTCGCCATGATGGCCGATGCCGACCTCCATCTTTCCCGGCTCGATAAGGAAGTTGGGGTGTCCGACCTCCGGGATCGTGCAGGGGCTCAGGCCGATCCCCATGCTGCGCGTATTGTCGATGGCTTTCTGGGCCTCAGCGACGACCTCGTCGAGATCGGCCCTCATCGCCGCCTTTGCGCCACCAACTTTCCACATCAGGATCTCGCCGGCGACGCCGCGCCGTTTATCGCGCTCTTCCTTGGAGGCCGACGGCACATCGTCGTTGGCGACGACCGTCTTGACCGAAAGGCCGCATTCCTGGGCCATCTCGATTGCCAGCCTGACGTTCATATTGTCGCCGGCGTAGTTCCCATACAGACAAGCCACCCCTTTCCCGCCGTCGGCCTCCTTGAAAGCGTCATAGAACGTCTGGGCCGGAGGGGAGGAGAAGATCTCCCCGACGGCGACGGCATCGATCATGTTGCGGCCAATGTAGCCGATAAAAGCGGGTTTATGGCCGGAACCGCCGCCGGTGACGACGCCGACCTTGTTTACGATCGGCGATCCCGAGAATTTCAGGACGCGCGGGTTGGCCGTGCGGGCGACTCGGTCCGGATGTGCCTTGATAAAACCTTCGAGCATCTCATCGACAACGGCTTGCGGGTTGTTGATGATCTTTTGCATGGCACACTCCTGATTATTTATGGAACGACCGTCGTTCCAGTTCCCGGAGCCGGTCCACCTTCGGGGCAGACCCCCCGCCTTGGAATTCCGAATTCACGAAGGCGTCCACGATCATCTTCGCCAGTTCGGGGCCAATGACGCGAGCCCCCATCGTCAGGATCTGGGCATCGTTGCTTTTCCTGAGCCGCTCGGCTGAATAGACGTCATGGCAGACCCCTGCGTAGACGCCTTCGATCTTGTTGGCGATCATCGCCATCCCCAGCCCCGTGCCGCAGATCAGGATGCCTAGATCGAATTTCCTTCGCTGTATCTCCAGGGCCAGGTTGTACCCGATCTCCGGGTAGGAGGCCTTCTTTCGGCCCAGATAGTCCAGGTCCGCGATCGACACGCCGCGCTTCGTGAGGTGCTCGACGATGATCCGTTTCAATTCTATCGCCGCGTCATCCGCGTCAATGGCCACGTTGATCTTCGGCAAAACCATGGCGTTTCGACTCTCCTTGACTAGAGTCTAAAAATGAACTTTTCGACGAACTTCCATGTCTCCAGGAAATTGCCGGCGCGGAGTAGCTTCCTGAATCTCGCGCGATCCAAAGACAGCAGCCGATCCCAGATCTTCTGGGTCATTCGGATATTGGCTTTAAACGTCCCGACGATATCCCAGCGGGTGGGCGAGGTGTCCGAGGTCAGAAAGCCCTTGTACTTGAATTCCTGAAGATAGAACAGAAACTCCGCGTATTCGAGGAAATTGTGGGAGGCAACCATATAATCCCAATCCCACCTGCCGTTGTTGTCGTTGATATGGATGTAATAGGGATAGCGACTATTGGCCAGAATCGAGACGATCTCGGCGGGGTTCTCCTGGCCGTATTTCGAATGACCATAGTCTATCGTGACCCCCATTTGCCCGATCCCGATGTCATTGAGAAGGCACAGAGTCTTAGCCGCGGTATCCACAAAGCAGTGTCCCCGGATTTCGCTCGGCTTATACTCGATAAAAAGCGGGATCTCCTTTTTGTAGTCTCCCGCCTCTCCGAGCGTCTCCACCAGGTATTTCCACATTTGGGCATAGTCGCATTGGAAAGCAAATTCGTATCCGTCGCCGAGGGGACAGCAGGTGACCTTGTCGGCGCCCACGATCTGGGAAAAGTCCTTGGCGTCTTTGATGAATTGAACGGCTTTTTTCCGGACCGCGGCATCCCGGGAGGACAGTCCGCCGTTGCGGAATTCCGGCTCGGCCTTGACATTAACATTGACGGCGGCGACTGCGAGCCCGTACTTCTTCAACAGCGGCGTCAGTGATTTCCCGTCCTTGACTTCGTAGGGGAAAACCACTTCGACGCCGGACATCCCCTTCATTTTCGAGGCCAGGGCCATTTTCTGTTCAAGAGTGAGGTCGGCGTTGTACTCTTGAAAACGGTCTTTGGTCTTCCCGACAAAAGAGGTGATCAGGCCATATCGGACGTCCTTGGTCATGGCATCGCTGCTCCTTGGGATAAAAGATACTTCAAGCCATTCCTATACTCGTCGAAAACCCGTTCGGGCGGACAGCCGATCTCGATATCGAGACTACCGGTGTATCCAGCCGCCCGCAGGTTCTTAAGAAGCGGCTTCCATTCGATACTCCCCTTACCGGGAGAGAGCTTGCCGTTCTCGTTGCCGTTATTGTCGCCCAGATGAGTGCCATAGATGCGTCCCCGCAATTCAAACGGCAGAAGAGGCAAGATCTCCCCGCTCGCCCGGGCGTTTCCGGTGTCGAAATTGATCCCCAGATGATCCGAACCGACCTCGTCACACAGCTCGATGAACCGCCGAACGCCGCCGATAATCGAAAACGGCAGGATCTCGAGCGCCAAGAACATCCCGGCGCCGGCGACAACCTTCAGGCAATTATGGATCTTCTCCGTACGCCGTTTCATCAGATCCCCGAACCAGGCTTCGTCCATTCCGGAGTAACGCCCCCAATCGACTTTTATCGGCAGCATGGGGACCGTTAGCGTCGCGCAGCCTTCGAAAACCTTGGCGCATTCCACCGCCTGTCTGAGTTCTTCGAGGCCTGCCCGGGAAGCTATCATTTCGGGGGTCGAAAAGAACTCTTCCATGTAATGGGCCACGAACTGGGTCGGCGTCAGGCCGGCTTCCCTGGCCGCTTGAGCCACCTCCCGTGCGCCGCCATCCATCCAGTCCGGAAGGGTCTCCTTTCTCGCGATCTCCGGCTGAAACGCCGAAAAGCCGAGCGCCCGGACATGGGGCAGCGCCGCGCAGAAAGACGGCACGGAAAAATCCGGCCCGTACAGGCTGGCGACGAACGCCGGACTCACGCCAAAGGTGTTCGTTCCCTTGTCCATTAATATTCCTCGAGGGCATTCTCGGGTTTCATCATCATCCAGGCCAGGGCCGCAAGGACCTCAAGTCCGGCCGCAAGAAAGAAATAGGCATGAACGGAACCTGTCCAGTCCTTCAAATAAGCATAGGCCAGCCCCGTGATGAAAGAGCCCAGATTGCCGGCCATGTTCATCGTCGCGGAAACCGTTCCGGCGTGCTTATGGCCCACATCAACGCAGAATGACCAGGAGGAGCTGAGCGTCATGTCCGCGCCCAGAAGCGCCAGGGTCAAGAACAGGACGGCGGAAAGCACCGTTTCCATGCGCAGGAACATCATGACACCGAATGCGGCCAGGAGAAAGCCGATGACGGCCGGCAGTCGCCGCGACAATCCCCACTTTCCCTGTTTATAAAGATGATCGACCACGGCCCCGGAAATCCAGTTGCCCGCCGCCCCCCCCCGCCCAGCAAGGGTATCGCCGTCCACAGTCCGGCCTGCAGCGATCCCAGCTGAAAACGGGTCCTGATGTCGGTAAACGCCCAGCCGAGACAGAAAAAGAAGGTAAAATTGCTGGCGAAATATTGGAACATGACGAGCCACATGTTTTTAGAGCTCAGCAGGGTTCCCATGGACAGGCGGTCTTTCTGGCCGGGCGTGGGCTGTTGGCAGTTTTGCAGGATATATGAGGTCTCTTCCGCAGTGATGGAACGATGCTGAGGCGGGTCGTCCCGGAACCAGAGATACAAGACAACAGCCCAAGTCAAGCCGATGGAAGCCTGAAGGAAGAAGGTCTGCCGCCATCCTATCCCTGATTATGACAAGAGCCACCAACGGCAGGGCGATGGCCGCCCCAAGACGGCCGCCGGAAAAATTGATGCCGTTAACGATCCCCCGTTCCTTCATCGGGATCCAGGAATACGACACCCGGGCGATTCCCGGAAACGCTCCGGCCTCTCCCAGCCCGAAAAAGAATCGGCAGACCGCCAAGGAGGCGAGATTCCAGGCCACTCCGGTGAGGGCGGTGAACGTCGCCCAGGCCGCAACCACCCTGGAAAGAATCCGGCGCGGACCGAAGCGGTCGGCCAACGCCCCGGCGGGGACCTGAAACAAGGCATACCCCAGAGCGAAGGCCGACAGGACCCAGCCGAACTGCTTGTCGGTAAGATTCAGGTCGCCGGTGATCCCCTCCTTAGCGACGGAAATGGAGCTCCTGTCGATATAGAGAATGATCGACAGAAGAAAAGTGGCAATCACCAGCCGGAAGCGTACTGGAAGCCGGCGCCGCTTCATTGATACCCCCGGTCGGCCGGTATCCCATCAAAATTCGCCCGAACCCGGTTTTCCATTCCCTCCCCGCTGGGGACCGATCTCATAGCTTCCGCCTTGTCAAGGTACGCACGGAATGCGTCCGCGCGCGCCGCTCCCCCGGCATCATTCAAGCCTGGTATGTCCCTTTCAATTGGTCTCCCGGCTAATCCTTCTGACATGAGAACATTTCGATGGATTCCAAATGCCCCCCTCCGCGGTTAGGACTGCCCGAGGCCACATAAATCCTGTCCTGGAAAACGATAGCCTGGGTCCCGTGGCGGCCTTGTTGCAGCGGGGCCAACAGGGTCCAGGTCTCCGTCCGCGGATCAAAGGCACGGGTCGCATTGAGGGCATCTCTCGCGGTCTCCCCGCCGAAATAGATGATCCGCCCGGCCAGATAAACCGTGCCAGCGGCCGCCGAACCCACAGGCAGGTTCGCTTGGGGGCCCAGGGTGGTCCATGTCCCCTTCTTGAAATCATAGCAGTCCATCTCGAGGTTGACCGCGCCGAAAAAGGCGTCGAAGGTGGGTTCATGGTAACTGGTGTTGCGGCCTCCAATGCAGAAGAACTTGTCGTCTACGACGATCGCAAAGAAGTGGTCGCGGATATGGGGGGCATCCTGAAGGCTCCGCCACGTGTCCGTTGCCGGATCATACTCATCGAACCAGGCCACGGTCCCGCTGGTATGTCCATTGATGATCCCGCCCGCGAGATAGATTTTTCCATTGTAAATCGCGGTGCCCGCCGACCCGCGGCTTCGGGCTTGGGGGATCGTCGCCCCTTCGGTCCAAAGGTCCTTCTTGGGGTCGTAGATCTGAATCCGCGGCAAGGCTGTCTCGGTCGGATAATTGCCGGTCATGGCTCCGAGCATATAGACCTTCTGATCCAGAATGACCGGCTGGAAATGATGAATCAAAGGGGTCGTCACGTTCATCTTCTTCCAGACGAGCGTCTCCGGATCGAACTGGTCGATCTTCAGGGACTCGCGTCCCCCGATCAGATAGAACTTGCCCTCGACATCCACGAACGCGGTCTCGTGACGGCCCGTCGGGCTACCGGTGCAGTTCAAGGTGGTCCATCGGCAGTTCGGATCTAATTTTGGGCCACAGGCTGGGGAACCGGCGCTATCCTTGGCCAAGAATCCGCAGAGACAGGGGACTATCAGCATCATGAGAAGTCCGGCCAGACAGGCCTCGCAGAAAATGTTCATTTTGCATCTCCTTTTTTTTCATCTTTGTCATCGACGGGAGGCCGATCCCCAGGAGCCTCGGGATCGTAGCCCGTGATCTGGGAAATCAAGCGGAAGAACCCGACCTCGCGCTCGGAGCCGATCCCCCGGTCTACGGGCACGGACTGGAACCCGTCCTCGAATCCCTCGCCGCGCATCCGGAAGTCGAAGTACCCCCAGGAGGCATGCTCGCTGAGCGCGGCGATACAGTTGTTCATCGGCTTATCGAAGTTAAAATGGTCCTCCTCGTTGAAAAGGGCGGGTTTGGCCGCATGGCCCGGGACGGACCGCGTCTGCCGGACCATTCCGCGGATCCGATCCGGGTCGCTGACGCCGTTGTCGTGAATGAGCAGGAAATTTGCGGCCCGGACCACCTCCTCGCCGGGGGGGATATCTCCGCCATCGTAAAAAGTGCTCACGAGCAGTCGCCGGCCGTCGCGCGTGGTGCCTTTGACGCGCGCGATAAGCTCGTGGACACGGTTCGGCCGGAGGATCGCGTAGTTATAATTCGGGTTGGTTTCGTTGGCGATCTCCACGAGCGCGTTCCGCCAGCCGCCATCTAGAAGCAAATTCGTGGCGTCATCGACCGCGCGGACAACGGCGGCCTCGTCCAAGAGGCGCTCATCCTGGCCGAAGTAGAAGTAGCCGACGATGGGGGCCATGCCCAGCTCATCGGCGAAATCCAGGATAGCTCGGAGGCGTTCGAAGTAGGCCGGGCGCAAACGGCCGCCGGGTTCGAAGGCGCTATTGATCCAGGGCTGACCTTTGGAATAGCCCTCGAGGGAAGCGCCCTTTAGGTTGATAGTGAAGGACAACGGCCTATGACACCGCCACTTGGGCATGGCCGCAAGGAACTCCCGGGTATTACGCGCGGGATCCCATCGTCCGGTATCCGGGTAAGCCCACCGGGCCGCGGTCTGCGGATCCAGGTCGTCATACACACCTTGGACCATGCGGGAGTTCATCAACAACCCCTCGATCCGATGGCCGTGCCAGGCGAGGCCAGCATAGGTGGGCCGACCGTTGATGAGGAAATCGTCCCCTCGAATGCTTACCGTCGTGCAGCGTAAGGGCACAATAGACGTCCCAGCCACAACGAGAAGCGACAACAGCAAAGGAAGGAGAGCCAAATAGAACAATCTCACCTTCAGACCTCCAAGGATTTGGGGGAGGCATCCCGCAACTGGAGCGTGGCGGATCCGGCTCAGTTCACGGCGGACCTGACGCATAATTTATCTTTAATCCAAGGTTTCTTCCGGGTTTTTTCCGAGACCGGCGTTCTACCGGTCGATCCTCCACCAGAACTCCCAGTTGAGCATGAGCCAATCATCCTTGCGATCAAGGAGCATGCCCAGCAGCTTACCTTCGCCGCAGATCCCATCCCATTTCCCGGTTCCCGCATAGAAACGGAAGGTGCCAGGCCCCTCGGCATACCACCATGAGTAGATCATCTAGGTCGAATCTCCATCGGGGTCCGTTATTTCACAAAGGGCGACCTCGCCGACGGCCTTGTCGTCCGGGCCCTTTACCGTAGTTCCGCGGGCAAAGAAGGTCGCCTGGTGCCACGGGCTATCGGGGCTCCCGCTGACCATCACGCCCTTTCGGCTGTACGCCACCAGGGTCATCCGGATTTCATGGTTTTCGTGCTCTCCGTGAATGATGGCCAGCGAAAACATAACCCGTATCCGTCCCTTCCTTGGCATGGCCCAGGGTGACGAGCCCCAGGCAGAACATGATCATGGGCAGAATCCCGACAAAAATCCTCTTCTTCATTGATGTCCTCCCCTTAATATTTGCCTGGTAAACATTATGCTTTTTATATATTGTCTGCAATATAATGAATGAAATATTACAACCCCGGGCGATTGTCAAGAGCGATTTGCCTAGGACTTAACCCATTTTTTCCAGGAGTCGAACAGGAGCCGCTTGATTCCCTTCGAGAGGGCATAAAGACGAAAGCCGGGATTCCAAATACGCGCAAGGCCGCTCGGATCACGTAAAGTCGTCGCGGTTATTTCCGCCGTTGCAGTAGAGGTCTTATGAACGTCAACTAATATTCCCGTTTGACGACAAATTTTTTTCCCCGATTCGGTGAAGCATATTTATTTGAGCCCCAAAAGCCGATTTTTGACCGCACGGCCAAAAATCGGCTTCGCCATTTGCCCTGCGAGGGACGATCGCGATTCCGTCCATTTCAAACCACGGCCTCCGACGCGGGCGCCAATGCCGCCCGCGTCCCAAAATAAACTTCATACAGCGTCCGGCAGTCCGGCGTCTCATGCGATCGTTCGTTTTTGTAAAACTCGAAATAGTCGGAAAGGTGTATCCTCAAAGGCAATGCAAAATCATTTTTAAAAAAAAGGACCTTGACGGGAGGCGGACATAGTTGTTACTTATCGGGTTCGGCTCTGGATTCCCTGGACGACACCTTCAATGAGCGTGAAGACCGAGTTCAAGCCGACTCTTTCCGTATCTTTTGCCGCCGGATAAGACGCTATTCCAAAGGCAGCCGCCTTAGAGTATCCGAATATGACTTTGAGAGCGGCCGCGAGTTCCTTAGCTCTCGGCCCCTTGGGCACGGGCAGATCTGCTCCGGGAATATCGGAAGGCTCGAGCACGTCGAGGTCGACATGAACATAAATACGATCGGCAAGGCTGGAAAGCCTTTCCATCTGTTTCGATATGGCGGGGGAGAGAGTTTTAATATCCTCAGTCCCAATCTGCTCAATCTGGCTCCTCTCGATGAGTTCTTGTTCCAGAGGATCGGTATCCCTCACGGCGACCATTGTGACATATCGTGTTGGAAGCGCGGGATCAAGACCGCAGGTTTTCCTGAGTCTTTCCAGGCCGAGTCCGCAGCAAATGGCCACAGGCATTCCACCCAGCATTCCACTCAGCGTTGTCTCGGGAGTATTGAAATCGCCGTGGGCGTCGATCCAAACGAGCCCCACCCTTAACGGCCTCGGGTTGGGGCCGGAATGCTGGATGCCGGCAAGCATTCCTATGAGTCCGTTACAGTTTTGAAGGAGCCCGAGAGGAAAAGTCCCTTTCCTTATCTGAGCCGAAACAGCTTCGGCGAGGTGTTTTGAAGCGAGGCCAAAACGGTGCTGGGTTCCATACTGTCTTTCCTCATCGGCCGTGAGCTTGGCGGTGAATAACTCTGTAACCCTGCCACCCAGGCGTTCGAGAAGCTTCGCAAGACCTCCCCGCTCGATGGCATTGGGCGAGTCCTGATTTTCAGGGAGACCCCACTGACCGGTTTGGAGAAGCTTATCGATGCCGATATCAACAGACACCAGCTTAGCCGATTCCGAATTCCCGGATGCTTCAGAAGCATTCCCGCTCATCTTAGGAACTCCTCCTCTCAGAAAGCCGTCGGAGGCAAGAACCAGCAGTGAAACAAGGGCAGGCGCCAGGATCAATTTATGCCCCTTCATGATTGTTTTCTCCTTGGATCACGATTTTTGTCATGATGACGTCTCAACGAATGATCAGATGTTTTTTTCAGCGGAGCTACTACGCATCTCCTCATTTTCCTCTTATTATACGTTTTTTATTATACATCGATTCACCCCATTTTTGAAATATTTACATAACTCATTTTAGACAGTTGCGAGGCCATTTTGAAAATCCGTTATTGCATAATCAACAAATTGCGGCCGAAAAAATGCGATATTTCACGGAAATGTATTGCCGAATTAGTTTCCGGAACATCTTGACATAGGTCTTTTTTCCCCGGGAGTTTGATGTGGTTTTTTTTGGATACGACCAGTATCTGTGTCCACCGGGCCAAAGAGACGGACTGGCGGCCGATCCTCCATCATCGCGACGACACGTCGATCGGGCACATCATTGCCGAGTTCCTAGCGCTTCGGTTAGAGCTCGACCTGCAAAAACGACTGATGAATCGCAGTCTGGACGTGGCCTGGCCGACGCTAATGGGAGAGCTGGGCCGGGTTCAAGCAGTCCGAGTGAAGGCCGACGGACAATCTTTTGTTTTACGGACGGATCTTGAAGGTACGGCCCATCAAGCGTTCCAGGCGACCGACGCTCGGCCGCCGTCATCGGTGACAATGACGAGTTGAGATGAGAGACCGCAGTGCCAAAGTCTTTTTGCGCGCTTGTAACTCGTTCATTTACATGAAGATCGAAAAACAAACTATCGAAAATGAGTCAAAAGCATGAAACGATCGTTGTTCGTCACGGGCAGAAGCACAGAGCGGCATAAGGCGGGGGCCGCCCCTGCCGAGCTAGGACAAAGAGGGCCCCTGGTTTACGGAAATAACTCCCGAGTTTGATGCCGGAGCGGCGGCCACCCGAACAGGTTTTCGGCGGCCTCTAGACCGCAGGCTTGTTATTATAAACCTGTTTTTCCAGCCATTTGAGGGAAATCCTGATATGGCGGCGCATGAGCCTTTCCGCCTGATCCCCGTCACGCTTTTGGATGGCCTTGATGATAGCTATATGCTCAGCATAGGTTTTTTTAGGCGGGCGAACCAGACCTTCTTGAGAGGTCAACTGATAGCTTAAAGTGATGAAATTGAATGAGTCGAGGAGGTCGGTGATCATCCCCGCTTCCCCGGCGGAAATCAGATAATTGTGAAATTCGCGATCTTCCCGGGCATAGCGCTTGACGTCCCCGAGCAGGTCCTTTCCTTGAAATTCGGCAAAGAACCGCCCGACTCGTTTCAGTTGTTCATCTGTCCCCTGGATAGCCGTGCGACGTGCTGTCAGTCCTTCCAGGACTTCTCGGATTTCGAAAATCTGGATCATTTCTAGTTGGGTGAAGAGTCGGACGAAATAACCTCGCCGGGAAACCGCCAAGATCAGTTTTTCGTGTTCAAGTCGTTTCAAGGCATTGACCAGCGGCGTTCGACTGATGCCCAGTTCCTTAGCCAGGTTGTCTTGGAGGATCTTCATTCCGGGCGCGAGCTTGCGGCTGATGATCATCTCTTTGACGGCTTGATAGACGTGGTAATCAAGGTTGTGATGAACATTGCCTAGGATAGCCATGTTTACCTCATGTATTGCACTCAGTATATTGAATTTAACAAAACCAATATAAAATAACCATCTATGGGCGATTTTGTCAAGTCTAAGACTGAAAGACAAGGTTTACACTTAAGGCTTTGTTGGATAGGCTTAGCGCATTCAGGGAAGGAGAAGTCTTATGGTAAACCACGATCCCACCAGGAACCAAAAATGGCGACTGGGCGTCCTCAGGCATTTCGAGGAGGTAACCCACAATGTATCCAAAACCTGTAGGTACTTCGGAATCAATCGAAACGCCTATTATAAATGGCGGCGAAGATACATTGCGCTTGGGGAAGAAGGCCTCTTAGACCGTTCCCGTCGCCCGCTCCATATCCCCAGGGCAACGAATACCGGCATACTGGCGGAAATCATCTATCTGAGGCAGAACTACCATTTTGGACCCTGGAAAATCATGGTCTATCTCGAACGCTACCACGATATCCACATCAGTAACTCCGGCATCTGGCGTATCCTTAAAAAGCTCCAGATGAGCAGGCTTCCGGTCAACCAGCGTTATAAAAGACACCAAGAGCGTTGGAAGAGATACGAGAAGCCAATGCCTGGGCATCGGATCCAAGATACCCGTAAGCGATATTATCAATACACGGCCATCGACGATTGCACGCGCCTTCGGGTCTTGAAGATCTATGAAAAGAACAATCAAAAAACGGCGATTTAGTTCATTGATTATGCGCTATCCCGGCTACCGTTTAGGGCGGAGGTGATCCAAACCGACAATGGCGCCGAGTTTCAAGGGCAGTTCCACTGGCATGTGCTGGATAAGGAGATAAATCACGTATATATACTACCTCGGCGACCGCGGCTAAACGGGAAGGTAGAACGGAGCCATCGGAGCGACGAGGAAGAGTTTTATCGGATACTCAAGGGGGTCGTTATAGACGATACAAAGCTGTTTAATGAAAAACTCAAGGAATGGGAGGACTTCTACAACTACCAGCAGCGACCCCATGCCGCGCTTGCTGGAATGACCCCTTATGAACGCTTCCGGGAAAAAGCAGGGCTTCAGGTGTAATCGATCATGGTCAGACCCACAGGGAGAGAGCCAAAAAAGCATGATTATAAATAGTCCATGTTCTTCTTGGCTACCATGAGCACGACCTGGTCGAAGACATGGGAGGACGGAGGCTTCGCTACCATAACCGTCATCTTGGGGTGGTCAATGATGCGATCGACAGCCCCGCAGTCGTTGATGAAAGCGACGACCTTCATGGTGCCCCACACTCAGGGCAGATCATGGGGTCCACCTTATAGACTTTCCGAATCATCTCGGCCCAGCCCTTGGAAGGGATGCGCCGGACATCATTCTCGACCATCCAGACGGCCAAGAGAACAAGGCTCGCCTTATCAAATTATTTAATCCGGATCAACACGACGTCATCCGGGGGAATGGTTAACTCCTCGCCCTCTCCGGTCAGGTTCCCCGCCATAAGTCGGGCCGCCTCTTTTCCGAGAATCTCGGCCGAGGCGATTGACGTTAAAGAATTCGGCAGCTTTTGAAGATCGATTCGGCAGCGAACCTTCTTGGGATTGGAATCGAGATTGGCCAACAGAATATAAGCCTCTCCCATTTTGCTGTAGACCGCCGTCAGGCAATCCCGGTCGTCGAGCCTAACAGCTTTGTTGCGCCAATCCTCGAATTTGTACTGCTCGATATCCCCAAGCGGCTTGAGGATCTTGTAGAGGGCCATCGCCTCATTGCTCGCGGGCCAGGGCGCCACCGACGTCATCAACGTGGTGATCGCGTGCAACTGGCGCAGCCGCACCGGAGCATTCTCGTCGATGGTCCCGTATCCGATCACGGCGCGGGGACGGGCGCCGGCGAAATCCCATTCCAACGGCAGCTCGTCGGGCCGCGGCATGGACACCGAAATCGTTCCATAGGTGAATTCCATGCCCACCACGTAGTTCGCGAAGTTCTCCGTGGTGAACATCGGCACAAGAGTGTTGTGCAAGATCATGACCCCTTCCGGGCCGATCCGCTTCCGGGTCCATTCCATGAGCTGGACCAGTTCGTCAATGTCCCAGTGGCCGGTGGGAGAAAGGGCAAGGGCGCCCAGACCCTCCGACCCGTCCACCGAATTCGAGTTCCTTCCCATATGCAACGGATTGTTGCAATACAAACCGATGTTCCAGTCGTAGTACACGCCGTCGAACTTGTGATTCTTGAGCACTCGGTCCACGGTGAATTTGAAGTAATCGAACCAGCCCGACTTCAGGCACATGTGGGCACCGTAGAAGTAATTTGGCCTCAAGTTGCCTTGGTCGTCGGGCTTGCGGCCCCACTCCTGCGATTTCTCCCAGAATACCGCGCTGCTGGGGTGGAACTCGTGATTGGAGAAGTACGGAGCGGTCTTCATGCCGTATTTGTGGATCAGGTCAATGACCCCGTCCATCTTCTTCATCTCCTCGGGTGGATAGGGTGGGTAGCTCCCATCACGCCAGAAAAGGCCATCCCCTATTTCGTCGCCGTCGTTATGCAGGTGCATCGTCACGATGCCGTTCTCGGCGTTTTGTTTGATCTGTTCCTCGGACACCCAGTTGCCCCCGTTGGCCCGGTAAGACATGTTGAGCCAGGGCTTGTTGGCATGCCCCTCAAGAATGGGAAAGCCGATATAGTAATCGAACGACCACTTTCCCTTGAGCGTCGCCGATCCGCCCAGACGGAGCGGATACACCAAAACCGCGACGCCGAGGGGGTTGGCGCTTGTCCGCAGCTCGCAGAACCCAGTCCCCGGCCGGCCGGTCGCCTGATAGTCCCACTGGGAAAGGTCGTCGGATATGAACCATTCGATCCCCTCGACCCCGTGGTTGGCCAGCACGAAGTAACGCGGCACGTAGCGAGTCTGATAGGGCAGGTCAAAATGCGTGCCCGCCCGGATTTTCCCCCATTGGCTGATCGGACCGTTCCAGCTGAACAGGTTCGTCCCCGGTTCCTCGAAAACGGAGGGCCGGAAGCCGTAGTCAGCCAAGCTCGGGTCAACCACCGTCGAGAGGACACACAGATTGCGGAGCATGACGGGATCCTTCTGGACGGAAACTTCCTTGTGAATACGGATATAGCCCCACCGATAGGTATAGATCGTTTTGACGGCAATGCCGCAGGAATTGCCATTCGTGTCCAGGAGCAGGCTTTCCACAGTCACAATGACGGACTTGCCGTCCTTGGATTGAACAACCGACGGGGAGGCGTTGTTCAGGTCGCTGAACGTGTCCTGAATCCGAGGCTCGCCCGACCCTGCCAAATCTGTGGGCGGGGCCGCATCCATTTTCAAACGGACGGTCGTCTCCAGCGGCTTGAGGATTAGATTCGGCGCCTTGCCGTAGGTCAAACTGATTTTCTCGATAGCTCCACCCTTCTTCAGGTCATGTTGGATAGTATAATACGGCGTGGAGAGGATGAGTTTTCCAGCAGTGTCATCACGGCGAACGGAATAATCCTGGGGCCACCAACCCCTCGCCGCCGGCTTCGGCTGGGCTGGAAGCCGATCAACTAGAATCAGAGTCAATAAGGCGAGTCCAACCCTGAAGAGAACAGACGCCTTTCTCAAGAACCGTTGTTTTCCTGACATGACAAACCTCCCTTTGACAAAAATCGGGAAAGGGGGGAGCCTCACGGGCGCCGCCCTCCCACCATTCGTTTTCTTGCCTGCCGCGAAGCCTCCCTCCCGTGCTTTTTCTTCTTTAAACGAGCTTTTAAATCGGAGTTCTTCATCGTCACAGGCTAAATGCTTCCGCCAATTTATTTCAGACGAATAACGACGGCGTTATCCGCAGGAATCGTGATATTTTCTCCACCTCCCGTAAGCTTCCTCACGTCAAGGCGGGCAGGCCCGCTGCCGGAGATGATTTCAGCGGAGGAACTGGAAGATGCAAGCACAACAAAGTCTTTGAGCCCGACGCGGCAAACGACCGTCTTTGGTTCGGCATTGAAGCTCCCAAGAATGATATAGGTCTCGTCAGGCCAACTATAGCCAGCTGACGCGCAATCGAACCCGTCGATCTTCACGGCGCGTTCCTCCAGTCCTCGAACTTATACCGCTTGAGATCTCCCAAGGGCTTTAACAGTTTGAAGAGGGCCACGGCTTCTGGGGAGGCACGCCACGGGGCCACAGACGTCATCAATCCCGGGAACTCCATATGTTGACCCCATCGATGCGGTGCCCGGGAGTCGATGACGCCGTCCGAAATCGCCGCCCGGGAGCGAGCTCCGACGAGATTCCACTCCAAGGAAAGCTCCCAAAGTTTCGGGAATGATTCCGATTCCCCAGAGACGCCGTTCGAAGTCTTACCCATGTGAAGAGGATTAATTACAGTAAAGGGCCAGGCTCCAATCGTAATAGACACAGTCGAACTTGGGATTCTTGAGGACTCTGTCAATGTACAATTTAAGATAGTCCAGCCAACCGGACTTCAGGCACATATAATAGCCGTACTCCCAGGTCGATGGTGCTGTCAAGCATTTTGAGTAAATTCTGCTAGAGGACTTTTTGGAAAAATGGGCTCTTCTTCCTTTCATAAGAATGTCGCTTTCAACCCTAATAATGGAAAAGTGCCTTATCTTTCACCGCTATCCAATTTCACACATAAAATATTAAACGACCTTGATCAGCAGTTTAAATCGATACCGCGGTTTCCATACGATGTGATACGTGTCCCGGCAGGCACAGTGGGCTTGCTTCCTTATCTCCATGTCCTGGTTTTATCATATCTGATCGAAGACTTAGGTCCGCTCTTCAGCTACGGGTTTACGTCCGCAGGTTTACTGCGGCACGAGAAATAATGCATAAAAATCCATTTAAGATACCAAATTGTCCATTGAAATTCCCAATGGCTGTCTATAAAATGCAAAGAGAATAATGTATTTTGTATGTAATACAAGTGTTTGAAGGAAATAATTGTTTTATTATTTCTTTGTGAATGGATGGAAAAAGGGAATTTATGAACCCCCTGAAAATCATCCGTTTTTCATCCTCAGAGGAGACGGCCCAAAAAAAAAGCTGGGTTTTTGTCTTGTCGCCGTTTTAGCGTTTTTTGGGGCCATCGGTCTTTCCGCCCAAGAAGCGACCGTCAAAGAGGAAAAACAGGTTATTAAAACCTATCCCTTTTCGGGCGGTGATCCTACACCGATCATGACCCGATCGAGCATGTGGGGGGGAGGGAGTAAACTTTATCCCTATTATTTCTTTGACGAAATGAGCCTTTCCGGAAAGGACCAGACGTGGAATATTGTCCGGCTGGAAAATCCGTATATCCAGGTCGATGTCCTCCCTGCGGAGGGCGGCAAACTCATCGGGGCCACGGAAAAAAGCACAAATAATAATTTTATTTATGTGAATCATGTGCGGAAATATCGGCAAATCGGGTTACGAGGGCCATGGACTTCGGGCGGAATTGAGTTCAACTTCGGCATCACTGGACATCAAGCGACGACGGCTACGCCCGTAGATTACCTGACGTGCAAGAATCCCGACGGCAGTGCTAGTTGTGTCATCGGGATCATGGATCTTCCGTCACGGACCCACTGGAGCGTGACAATCACGGTCCCGAAGGACAAAGCTTATTTTGAAACACGCTCTCTTTTCTACAATCCGACACCTCTCGACCAGGCATATTATGTCTGGATGAACGCCGCGAACAAAGCCAGCGATGACCTAGAATTCATCTTTCCGGGAACACAGTTTATAGGGCATGATTACGCCGCTCAGAAACGGCCATGGCCGCTTTACGAGAACGGGCGGGATCTTTCGTATTACAAGAACCATGACTTTGACGGTGGGCCCGACAGTCTATTCATTTTCGGCAAGCTTGAGGATTTCGCCGGCGGTTATTGGCATAATTCCCAGTTTGGCTTCGGTCATTGGGCTTTGTACGAGGATATGCCCGGACACAAATTCTTCCGTTGGTCGCTCTCGCCATCCGGAGCCATTTGGACGGATCTTCTTACGGACACGGACGGTCCATATTTCGAGCCACAAATGGGACGTCTTTTCGATCAAGAAGACCATGAATTCCTGACTCCCTATTCGGCCGACCGCTGGCGCGAAATTTGGTTCCCTTATAAAAAGATCGGTCCCATGGTCAAAGCGTCGCCCATTGGAGCCTTGAATGTTAGAAACGAGGGAATGTCTCTGTTCGTAGGATTCTGCGCCCTTCAGGATCTCGATGAAGACATTGTCGTTTCGGCCAAAGGGAAAGAAATTTATCGGGAGCGGCTCCGGATGAAGCCGATGGAAGTTTTTGAGAAAACACTTTCGGCCGCCGTGGATATAGGGACGCTGCTGGTGACCGTCGGCCCGACCTTGACTTATTCCGATGATCCTAAAGCGAATGTCGTGGATCGGCCCATTAATTTCCGCGTTTATGATGAAACGACTCCTGAGGGACTTTACCTTTCGGGCGAGCGCAGCCAGAAAGAGCGGAATTATGATGAGGCTTTAAAAAAATATATGACCTGCCTTGAGCGGGATCCTTCCCATCTGCGAGCTCTGACGCACATCGCAGAGATCTATTGCTGGAGAGGGGAATATAGCGTGGGACTGCTGTTTGTCCGTAAGGCGTTGGACCTTTCCATGTATGACGCCGACGCGAACTATATTTACGGTGTAATCTCCCGGAAAATGGGAAAATTCATTGATGCGAAAGAGACGCTCGGCTGGGCGGCCAGGTCGATGAAATACCGTTCAGCCGCTTATTGTCAGTTGGCGGAGATTTATATTATGGAAGGCCGTCTCGATCTCGCCCAGGAATATGCCAAGAGATCTCTGGAGTACAACGTCAACAACGTAAAAACCTATCAGATCCAGGCCACTATTTTCCGGGCTTTGGGGCAAGCCGATCAAGCCCGAAAAACGTTGAACATGCTGCTCGACCTTGATCCGTTGAATCATCTGGCCCGTTTTGAACTATATCTTCTTGAACCGAATCCGGATAACTTAGCGAATTTCAAAGTGTTGATCAGGAACGAGATGCCTTATGAAACCTTTCAGGAGCTAGCGATCTCTTATGTAAATTTGCAGCGTGAGGACGACGCGCTTAAGCTCCTGGACGTTGCTCCCGAATACCCGACTCTTGCCTATTGGCACGCTTATCTTTTGAGAGAAAAGGACCCTCAGAAGAGTCGCGAATGGTTGACGAAAGCCTCCGGTTTATCCCCCTATCTCGTATTTCCGTTCCGAGAAGAGGACATCCCTATGTTCAAATGGGTCAAGGGCGTCCTCCCCGACGACTGGAAGGCTCCATATTACTTGGGATTGATTTACTGGGGAAAATCGCGGAATGACGAGGCCCGCGCAGAGTTCGACGTCTGCGGCGACAAACCCGACTTTGCTCCCTTCTTTGGGGCCCGCGGCTATCTTCAGAAAGGCATTGATGATAAGAAATCTATTCTGGATTTCGAGAAAGCCCTGGCTAAAAACGCCAAGGATTGGAGGAACTGGCACCATGCCATTACGGCCTTTAATGAACGCGGCCTGTTCGAGAAGGCGCTTCCTCTAGCTAAAAAAGCCGCCGTCCTTTTCCCGAAGGAATCTGTCGTCATCGTCGACCTGGCCAGAACATTCATGAACGAAGGGCTTTATAAGGACAGCTCCGATGTCCTCCAGAAAGCGACGATCCTTCCTTTTGAAGGTCAAAGCGACGTCCATACTCTCTTCATAAGGGGATTAGTTTGTCAGGCGCTCCAGAGCATGAAGCAAGGCCGCTACCCTCAGGCCATTAAACCTCTGGAGGAATCGAAAACTTACCCGGAACGGCTGGGAACGGGAATGCCCTACAATCCCGATTACCGTGTGCAGGATGCCCTCCTGCTTTTATGTTGCAAGAATATGAAGGACCTCAGTGGGGCAGACGCTGCCCGGAAGCGCATCTTAGATTTTGCTCCCTGGGCAACCCAAAACATATTGGCGTTCTCAGAGCAGCAAATCGATGAATGGTCTCGAACCTCCTTGTCAACAGGAGACGAACGCAAGGCGCTTGAGGACCTGTCGTTGCTCATCCGGGGAAGAAGAGAGGAGAGGCAATAATCTCGAAAGACGGTGCGTCTTGGAGGAAGGTTTGAAGCGAAGGCTATCTCAACATCATTTTATCTATCCAGAGGAGGTGGGATCGAAGAAAATGCAAAAAAATCAGCCAACAGCCGGGTCAAGCCAGCTATTCATAGCTGAGGACCCAATGGAGGAGGCCCTCCGCCGAGCTGCCGGAGGGAACAAACGAATTCCTAAGGGAGGAGAATGTATGAATAAGTTTATTAAAGCTCTCTTCTTATCAGTATTGGGCATCGTCTTCCTAACGGCTTCTCTGGGCGCCCAAGCCCCGACGAGTAAGCTCCAGGGCACCGTGACCGATGGAGACGGCAATGCCCTTCCCGGCGTTTCGGTCGAGGGCACCAGCCCGAAGCTCATCAGCAAGGCCACCGCGGTGACGGACGCGAACGGCGCGTATCGTCTTTTGTCTTTGATCCCCGGCGTCTACAAGGTCAACTTCACGCTCCAGGGCTTCAAGTCTGTCTCCCGCAAGGACATCGTGCTACATATCGAGGAAACCCTTAAGCTCGACATTAAAATGGAGATCGGCACCCTCAACGAGCAAATCACGGTTGTCGGCCATGCGCCCCTGATCGATGTCAAAAGCACGGTCAAGGGAATGACCATGACCAAGGAAACCTTCCAGATCCTGCCGAAGGGCCGGAACTTCGACACTCTGGTCACCGTGGTTGCCGGCGTCAATAACGAATCGCTGCTCAGCGGGATTTCCGTCGACGGCGCGTCCGGCGCGGAGAACATGTTCTACATCGACGGCATGGACGTCACCAGCATGAGGTACGGGACACGCAGCCAGAGCGCGGCCTTCGAGTTCGTCGATGAGATCCAAATCAAGGCCAGTGGTTACGAAGCCGAATTCGGCGGCGCCTTGGGCGGCGTCGTTAACGTCATCACCCGCCAGGGCGGGAACGAGTACCACGGCGAGGTCCTCGGCTATTACAGCGGTTCCAGCCTGAACGGCAAGGAGCGGGACACCCTGCGACTGAACCCCTTTAACGACACCATAGCCGAATACGTCAATTATCAGGACCTTTATGGGAAGGACAAGACGAACCAGATCGAGACCGGGTTCAGCCTCGGCGGCTACATCCTCAAGGATAGGTTGTGGTTCTTCGGCTCTTTCCTGCCCGTGTTCTCGCCCATCAAAAGACACGTGGAATACCTGACGACACCCGTCGTCACGGGCGATTACAAGCAAACGAACGAGGCTTGGAACTTCCAGGCCAAACTCACGGCCCAGCCCTTCAGTTTCATGCGCGTGGGCGTGTCCTACGTCAACAACTTCTCCAAGTACAAGGGCGACTTGCCGCCCCGCGACGGGACGGGAAGCCCGGATAACCCATGGGCGAACTTCGGCTGGAGCTATCCCAACTGGACGGCCACCGGGACCATGGATATGACCTTCGGCGGCAATTTCATGGTCAACGTCAGAGGCGGCGCGTTTTCCATCAATACAACCAACCCGCTGCAGGCGCCGGACTCGCCCCGCTGGATGATAGGTGGAGACGGCACGGCATTTTACCCCGAGATCCCCGCGCAGTATCAGAGGCCTATTGGCTATGAAAACAGGGGCCGGGTCTACCTGACGAAGGTCCAGCAGCGCTCCAGGTCCTACCTCGCAAGCGACTTCACTTATTTTCTCAACCTGGGCGGTGAGCACGCCTGGAAAGCCGGCGTGAGGTGGGAACGCAAGCAGGAAAACGTCGACAGCAGCGTCAATTTCCCGGAAGTTACTTTGAACTGGAACCGTCCCTGCATCCAGTTGGGGACCAACTATGGCGAGGGAGAATACGGCTATTATGTGGTCCACGGGAACGACGCGACCGGGCCCTTCGGCAGCTTTTACAACGTCTCCATGAACAGCTATTCGATCTACCTGCAGGATAGTTGGACGATCGCCAAAAGGTTCACCCTGAACCTCGGCGTCCGGTCGGAATATGAATACATCCCTTCGTACTCCGCTGATCCCTCCGTGAAGAACATCCGGCCGATCACGTTCGATTTCAAGGACAAGATCGCCCCCAGGGCCGGCTTCATTTGGGACGTGAAGGGCGACGCCAGCCTGAAGGTTTTCGGAAATTACGGCCTGTACATGGACACCTTCAAGCTCTACATGGCCGCCGACGCGTACGGCGGCTTCAAGAATAAAGCCGCCTATTATACGCTGGATAGTTACGAATGGGATCAAATCGGCATCAACAATAACTATCCCGGCACCCTCCTGGCCGTCATCGGTTCCCTCCAATGGAATGAGTTCGATAGCACAGACCCGAGCCTCAAGCCGATGAGCCAGGAGGAATTCACCCTGGGCGCCGATAAGATGATCATGGAGAATGTCTCCGCCTCGATCCGCGGCGTCTACAAGCACCTGCGCTACGCGATCGAGGACGTCGGCGTCATCGTTCCCGGCCTTGGCGAAATTTACTACACCACGAATCCTGGCTACGGGTTTTCCAGGCTGACTACTAACGGCGGAAAATTCGATCCGACGTATCCGGAAACGCCCAAAGCCAAGCGCGATTACTACGCCATTAACTTCACCCTGGACAAGAGACTCTCCAAGAATTGGCTGGCCAGCTTCTCCTACACCTGGAGCCGCCTGGTGGGCAACTACTCCGGCTTGGCCAGTTCCGACGAAGAAGGTCGTCTCGCGCCCTACGTCGAAAGGAACTTCGACCTCTGGAACATTTCCCGCGACTACAACCTCAATGAGCTTAAGGGAACCCTGCCCACCGACCGAACCCACTTCTTCAAGCTCTACGGCGCTTACATATTCCCGTTCCATCTGACCGTGGGCGCGGTCTTCAACGCTTACAGCGGCATCCCCGTCTCCGAGGTCTGGAACTATCTCGGCGCGGATTGTTATCCCTACAACAGAGGCTACATCAAGGACGACAGCGGGAACCTCGTGAAGAAACGGACCCCCTTCCTCTTTTTCGGCAACCTCTATGCCGCGTACGACCTGAAAATGGGCAGGAACACGCTACAATTCAATGTCAACGTCGACAACATGTTCAACATCAAGACGGCTACCAGGATCTATTCTTCGCGCTATCTCTATGGCCTGGACGTCACGGAAACCCAGGCGCTTGCCAAGAGCTGGACACCCGAAGGAGCCGGCGCTGTCAACAACGCCCAGTGGCTGAAGCAGTACGGTTTCTACGCACCGATTTCCGCCCGGTTCGGAGTCAAGTTCATCTTCTAGTTCGAGCTCACAAGATCAACGCTCAAACCCGCCTCCCCAAACGGGGAGGCGGGTTTTTTTCTGCCTCCCGTCCGCTTGACTGTTCTCCCCTAAATTAGGTATATTGTCCTCGCATGGCGAGCCGGAAAAAGCGCAGGAAGAGGAAATCAAAGAACCCGGAACTCTTTTCTCAAGCCGCATCCGCCCCTAAAATGGGTGCCGACCCCGTCCCGAAGCCGCGAAACCATTTTAGGCTTCTTGTTTTCGCCGCTTTATTCGTTGTGATCGCAGGGTTCATCGTCGTTTTTCGTTCCATCCGACACCCGGCCGCCGTGAAAAAGGACCCCGGCCTCAACGTCCTGATCATCACGCTGGACACCACCAGAGCCGACCGCCTTGGATGCTATGGTTATCCTAAAGCCAGCACGCCCAGCCTGGACGCCCTGGCCGCCGGCGGCGTCCGCTTCGAGAACGCGACCTGTCAGGTCCCGTTGACCGGGCCCTCCCACTGCTCCCTGTTCACCGGGGCCTATCCTTTTGTCCATCAGGTCCATAACAATGGAAGCTACATCCTCCCGCCTGAGATCCAGACCCTCGCCGACACGCTGAAGGCCTCGGGAAGGGCCACGGCCGCGTTCGTGAGCTCCTTCAGCGTCGATTCACGCTTCGGCCTGGGCCGAGGGTTCGACATCTACGACGACGATTTCGCCGCCGGACAGCCTTTCAAGTCTCTGAACGCGCAACGCCGGGCCGACGAGGTCTACGCCCCCTTTGCCCGATGGCTGAATGAACACAAGGCGGACCGGTTCTTCGCCTGGGTCCATTTTTTCGATCCGCATTTCCCCTACGATCCGCCTTCACCCTACAAGGAGAGGTTCGCCTCCGATCCCTACGACGGCGAGATCGCCTTCATGGATGAACACGTGGGGAAGATCGTCGGCAAGCTCAGGGATAACGGTATTCTCCAGCGGACATTGATCATCATCGCCGGGGACCACGGAGAAGCGTTCGGCGAAAAAGAAGAAAAAGGACACGGCGTCTTCCTCTATGAACAGACGATGAGAGTCCCCCTCATCTTCTATGCCGAAAACCGCCTCCCCCGCGGCCGGGTCGTCGGAAGCCGGGTAAGGCTCATCGACATCCCGGCTTCCGTGCTGGACATGCTCGGCCTGCCGGGCCTTAAGGACTCCCAGGGAACGAGCCTGCTCCCCTACATCCAGGGAAAGAGGAAGGACGACCAAAGCTCCTACATCGAAACGTATTATCCCCGGGAGAATTACGGCTGGTCGGAGCTCGTGGGCCTCCTGCGGGGGGAATGGAAATACATCCGGGCACCCCGCGAGGAACTCTACGACCTCAAGCAGGACCCGAAGGAAGAAAAGAACCTGGCCGGGGCCAGACCTGACATCGTCCGCGACATGGGCGCCGGCCTGGACAAGCTCGTCCGAGAATACCCGTCACCTTCAAGGGCCGAAAAAAAGACCTTGACCGGCGAAGAGTCCGAGCGTCTCCGCTCCCTGGGTTATGTGGCCACGGCTGACGGTCTGTCCGGCAAGACCCTCCCCGACCCCAAGGACCAGACGGATGAACTCCGGCTCATTAGGCAGGCTGAGGAAACCGAGGCCGCCGGGGACCTTCTCGAAGCCGCCGCCGCCCGCCAACGGATCCTCGCCATGCGGCCTGAGGTAGCTTCAAGCTACGTCAACCTGGCGTACGTCCAGGCGCGGATGATGAAATTCGATGATGTCGTTCAGACCCTCGAACAGGGACTTGCCCGGGTCCCGGATTCCGAAGTCCTTCTCCTGCGCCTGGGCAACACTTTCATGGTCACAGGCCGGGTAAGAAAGGCTCTGGAAGCTTTCGCCCGGGTATTGAAGACCAATCCCCGAAGTTTTGATGCCCTCCTGGCCTCGGCGTTGATGCTGGACGCCATCGGCCAGAAGACGGATGCTCTGGCCTATTATCGGAACGCTCTCCAAATCGAACCGGAGAACCGCTATGGGCGGACGGGTTACGCCCAAAGCCTCTCGGCAACGGGACGGCTCGGGGACGCGATCCAGATCTACGAAGATCTCATCCGTGACCATCCGGACGACCCTGCGGTCCTTCAGGACCTCGGGATCACCTATTCTTATGCGGGGAACCTGTCCCGGTCCATCGAATGCCTCGAGAAAGCGATCAGCCTCCGGCCCACGCCCGTGGCCTACTTCAACCTGGCCAGGGCCATGGTCAAACAAGGGAAGATCGGGGACGCCGTGCGCTATCTCAAGCTCTACCTCGAAAACCCAGAGGGCGAGAGCGAGCAGACCGTCGCCCAGGCCAGGGCCGAGCTCCAAAAGCTGGAACAATACGCCGGCCGCTGAAAACCTCACATCAGAGGTAGGGCATTGATCCGGGGCAGACCAAATCCGCTCGATTATGGATCGCTATCATCTCGGGGAATTTTCCTCATAAGATGGGCTTTTTTTTCAGAGGACGGAACTGACCTCAGAGCAGGTTAACACCTTGAATCGGCTGAAAATAAGCCATTTGCCATCCGTCGATAGCGTCCGGATAAGTACATAAAACCAAAGGCGCACACCAAATTTTCAAATTTGCTATAAACTCTTGATATTATTGGAGAAGAAAACTATCGCTTACCTATGACTGTCGAACCCGAACGAAATTTACTTGGGGGGACGTTTCTATATTTTTTATAGATCCTCGAAAAATAGAAAGGATCGACATATCCAATCTTCTCCGCCACCTCTGCTATTAAAAGATGCGGTGACGTCCGGAAATATTCCTCAGCCTTATCGAACCGCCTGTTCAGAAGTGCTTCCTTGAAACTCATATTCAGTTTCGTGCGGAATAAATGGGAGACAGCCGAATGGCTGCGGCTGACAAACAAAGCCACATCATCGAGTTGAATAGCCTGATCGATGTGGGCGTCGATATACGATAGGATCTTATTCAAGACAAAGTCTCCCTTGGCACTGATCATTTGTTGGGAGACAATATAATGGACTAGAAAGGAGAACAATCCTATGATGTGCGTTTCCTTGTCTTTGGAATAATAAGGGAGCCGCATATAGGCAGCCATGAGCTCGGAGGAATTCGGATATCTCCGAACCCATTCTTTCATCACGTCCTTGGGGATGTTGGCGTTTTGCCGGTATTGTCCGAATCCGACATAGCCTATTAAGTGCCCGCCATTGGTGATGGGCGTCACGACGTCTTTGAGACCTGCATGACATAAATAGTGAACGGTCCCGCTTTGCGTTTTTGCCATATCCCGACCTTTTCGATCAATCTCCACGCAGGCCTCCCTCCTGCCCAACCTAGTTTGGATGAGATGGCAATAACGGGAATTTTGCCGATCAAGACCGACCTTGATGACCTTCCCTTCCAGTGAATAGAACAGAATCCTCGTATTGAAGATGGAGCTGAAATAATCAAAGATCGTCTGGACTTCTTTTGTAAAGATAAGCTCGAGGCTATGCTCCATTAGCAGACTCTATTTTCTATCTTATCAGATATCCCTTGATGACAGAAGTGGCGCCCCCGTTCAAACCGTGCGTGCGATTTTCGCGCACACAGCTTTCCGATGGCCTTTTATGTCGCTACTTTACGCCGCCTCAGGATACTCGACGGTCCCGGGCAGTCGATAAAGCCCGAGCGCATCGAAAAAGTCGTAAGTCCAGGCTACCGCCTCTAGAGCCTGCATAAAGCGGCCTTTCCGCCGGATCTGGAACCGCTTTAGCCGCCACCGTCCATGTGGAAAAACTTCTTCGCCGCGTTTCCCGTACGGAAGTGGTTGCCCCATCCGGGCAAAACCGGGTTTATGTGCTGTATATCGGCATCCAAAACATGATTTCCCCTGCAAGCCGCCTGTCTGCGGATCTCCTGAAAGGTTATGGTGCTAAAGCGTTCAGCCTTCGGGTGGCCAAGTGTCCGTCGGCTGGACAGACAACGCCGAAAATCCCACCGACTTCCGAGCTGGAGCGTGATAAAGCACGGGATCAGCATTTTCCGGGGGAATCCACGTGGCGCACCGAGAGCCGTGCTGCTGAAAATGGCATTCATCCTCGAACCACAAGTTAACGTCCTCTCTTCAGGCAAGTTTTCAGAGTTTTTTATAGGTCGCCTTCGCCTCGGGATCGGCCATGGCGATTAAGGACCACGGTTTCCTCCAACGAGATCCGCATCCGTGATTTCCAAACGACGCATGACGGCCTCTTTATAAAGTCCATCATGCCAGATGCCAGAATAAATCCTTATGCGCAATTATTAATGACGGTTTATATAATGACACAAAAATCAGATATTCGGTCAACTCGTCAAATGATTTGACACGGACCCACAATTCCGGAAATAGCGGACAGGCTGTCCTTCGCTCAATAAGACTCGGTTCGCCCATTAGCCGGTCAGCTTAGGGGGCGTCCGAGCTATCTAAAGAAAGATGTTGACAATCGGGTTCATAATGCAATATTTTGAATGCGTGTTAGGTATCAAGAATTCATTCATAGTGTCCTGCGAGGGGCCTTTCAGCGGATTTATATCCGAATCAAAATCAGCGGACAAGATATTTCGCGGTTTCTCTTCCCCGTTTCAGCGCGGATTGGAAAACCCTTATTCCAATTATTCCATGGAGAAAAACCCATGCCAAAGAAACGCACGATTCTGATCCTGACCCTGATCGCATGTTGTTACGGCGTCGCTTGGAAGACAGAAGGCGATGCTCAAGAAGCTCAGGGAAGAAGCTATACAGACAAAGGTTTTGTATGGCTTAAGGAATATCCCATTTTCTTCCGTGAACGGCATGCAATTCCGGGCGGGCTAGCTTGGGACCGGCATTCCTACTTTGGACATTACGTGTGGGAAAACCCGGACAGCCCATTTTATGACAGGCATTATGTTGGCATGACGGTGGTCCTGTTCAAGCCGGCGTACCCCGGAGAGAATATGAATCGTGGCAATATCATTTATCAATATTCCATTTCCCAAGGAAACAACTGCGATTTCGGCCAAAACTGGGTCCATGGCGAATTCGTCCCTCCGGGCAAGACGATGCAGTGGATCATAGCGGCGACGGGAAAGAATGCCGGTGTCAAGGCTGAGGGGATATGGCATTGGGACTGGCCCCAAAACCGCAATTGGGTTCCGCCCCCGACGCCGAAGGGCTTCGATTACCCGAACGCGGAGGAGTTTTACTATGAACTCCCGGACCCTAAGGCTGGGCCTGTACCCGAAGATAGCATGTCTCCCGTTTATTGGATCGAAGCTCCGCCCTTCGGGCTCGGAACGCCCGCCGAACGCGCCGGCAAAATACCCAAGCCCGCCACGGTCGCGCCCGCCCACAGCAAGAGGATAGATGAAAAGGGATATGTTCTGGTGAAAGAACTCCCCGATCTGAACCAGCGGCAAGCCTTCCCAGGTGCGGCCGGGTTCGAGCAGGTCACTTTCACCGGCGTTTACAAATCCATGAACCCGGACAGCCCGTTGCAGGACAGACCGCTCTCGGGTATGATCTTGACCCTCTTCAAACCGAACAGACCGCTTGACAAAAAGGACCCATCCAACATCGTTTGTCAATATGTGAGTGTCCAGACGGGAGAGAAGGAAGGTGACCAAATCTGGCTCTGGGGCCAGTTCATCCCCCCTCAAAAGCCGGTGTATACGCTCAAAGTTGCAACGGGGAAATTCGAGGGCCTCATGGGCGAGGGGACGTGGTATTTTCTCTGGCCCAAAGGCTGGAAAAAGCCCCAGGAGCCTACTGGCTACGACTACGCAGTCGCTCATGAATTCATCCTTGATTTTCCGATTAAGTGAGACAGAGGGAGACGCCGAAGAACATCGGCTTTGACGCGGCCTGCCAGACCGAACCCATCGGTAGTGCTAGGAAAGGGATGATTCACTCTTCTGAAACCGAAGTTGGAGACGATGTCGGCGGAATCGGGATATACTGCCTGACGGTGGCCAAGGCGGCCGACGCTGACCGCTTGATCGCCGTCGACGTTAGCGATCGCGCGCTCTCCTTGGCCAAACAGATGAACGCTGCGCACACGATCAATTCGTCGCAAGGCGACGTTCACGCGGCCATTCGTGACAGCCTCCCAAGGGGGCTGAACGTTATCGTCGATGCCGCCGGCCTCAATTCCGCCGTCAATCTGATGCTGAGCCTGACATCTTTTGTGCCCTTGATTTACCATCCCTCACGATGTTAGGTTATTCAAGCGAATATTCCTGGGTGCTTCCGCCTTGTAACAATGCTTTCCCCGATTAATTAAAAAGGAGCACGAAAAATGAAAATTATAAAAAATACAAGTCGGATTTTGATGATGGTACTCTTGCCGTTTTCTGTATTCCGGCAGTGCTTCCCGTGCACTTCCATATTGGTGACCAAGGGCGCGTCCGCAGATGGATCAGTCATCATTACCTATTCCTGCGACGGAGAATTTCTTGCTCGGCTGCAACTCTATCCGGCCGCAGACTTCGGACCGGGCAAAAAAATTGAAATCATGGGATTCGGGGGCAAGCGCGGCGAGATTCCTCAGGTTGCCCATACCTACAGAGTCATCGGCCTCATGAATGAATTCCAAGTGGCCATCGGGGAAACGACCTTTGACGGCCGCCTGGACCTGGTGAACCCGGACGGCCTGCTTTCTTATGATGATTTGATGGTCATTTCGCTGCAGCGGGCCAAGACAGCCCGAGAGGCCATCAAAGTCATGACGGAGTTGGCTGACGAATACGGCTACGCCAGCACGGGGGAATCCTTTTCCATCGGCGACAAGAAAGAAGCCTGGATTCTGGAAATGATCGGAACAGGGAACGGAGGACAGGGCGTCGTTTGGGTGGCGCAGAGAGTCCCGGACGGCATGATCTGTGCTCATGCCAACATGTCACGTATCGGGGAATTTCCGCTGAACGACCATGAAAATTGCCTTTATTCGAAAAATGTCATCTCCTTTGCCGTGGACAAAGGCTTTTACAACCCAAAGAATGGACCTTTTAATTTTTCACTGGCCTACAATCCCCCAAGCGAGGAGCAGGTCAAATACTCCTGCCGGCGGGTCTGGAGTATTTTCCGTCGAGCTGCGCCGTCGTCGAATCTTTCCCCCGACTTCAGCTCCTCGTTCAAAAACGCTAAGCCCTATCCGCTCTGGATCAAGCCGGACAGCAAGCTTTCTGTTCGGGATGTCATGGCCCTGCATCGGGATCATTATGAGGGAACCGTCTTTGACATGACCAAGGATCTCACCGCCGGACCTTTCGGAGCGCCGGACCGCTGGCGACCCATCACCTGGGATGTAGACGGAAATGGGTATTCGTGGGAGCGGCCGATTTCGACCCAGCAGGTTGCGTTCATTTTCGCCTCTCAAGCAAGGTCCGCCGTTCCGGACTCCGTGGGCGGGGTCTTCTGGTATGGAATGGATAACCCCTTCACCAATTTCTTTGTTCCTCTCTACACCACCATTACGGAATTACCCGAGGCCTACACCAAGGGTTCCATCCAATCCTTCAGCCGGGATTCCGCCTGGTGGACGTTCAATTTTGTCGCAAATTACGCTAACTTGCGATACAACGACATGATTCTTGATATTCAGAAAGTCCAGAAGGAAATCGAGGATTTGGAATTCAGCCTTCAACCGATCCTCGAACAAAATGCGTTGAACCTGCTGAGCACCCATCCGCAGATGATTCCGGCTTTCCTAACGCAGTACTGCGTATCCAACGCCCAGATGAACCTGGATCGATGGTGGAAGCTGGCCGAGTTTCTTATAACCAAGTATAATGACGGCTATGTTCAAGATGAGAAAGGGGATCCCCGGGAGGTCGGCTATCCCGAAAAATGGCTGAGAGTTGAACTGAAGAAGAATCCCGAAAAATTCATTCTCAAGGATAAGCGACGTGGGGAAAAAGAGCTCTACTAGCCCGCCCGGCGTATTTTTTGAAAAGGCTTTAGATCAGGTCTTCAGTTATGTGGCTGTCCCGAGTTTTCTGCCAATGAATAGGCAAGGGTTCTCCCCCAGCAGAAGGAAGCGGCATGCGTTGCTTTGGCCACCGCTTCAGGAACCGGGCAGTCTCTTCAGGCGTTCGGAGCTGGCGAGCCAAGGGCGAACTGGATTTAAACCTTATCTGATCTCTGAGGCAAGAACCTTAAGGCTATATTTTGTCGGGCGATGATAACAGGGGCATGGAGATGAAAATGAGATTGAAAAAGATCTTACTTGTTCTTTGGTCCGTACTATCAGTCCTTATCCCCTTGCGGCAGGGACTCGCTCAAACGATCGTCAACCCCGACATCAGCTTTATCGGCGATATGAGGCTCACCGGACTTCATTATGCCCCTCCCGCTGTGGGCGAGAATAAGATGCTTTTTGATTTTCACGAGCTGGAGATCACCGCCGGAAGTCATCTGAACCCCTACGTTCGCGCGGATGTGACCTTGGGGATTACTCAAAGCGGGATCGACATTGAAGAGGCCTATGCCGCACTTCTCCGCGGATTCCCTTTGAATCTGCTGATCAAGGCCGGCCAATACCGGGTGGATTTCGGGGAGCTCAATACTCAACATACACATCAATGGCCTTGGGTCGAAAGGCCTTTGATATTTAAGCGCTTCTTCGGCGAAGAGGGACTGGATGCCGTCGGGGTAAACATCTCGAGCCTGGTCAGTCTCGGAGACAACGCCCTCACGCTTTCTGGAAATGTTTTCACCGGCGGTTCTTATTGAGGAGATTCCAAGGGCCGAACCCTCGATAATCTAGCCGAGAACGCCAGGATCTCTGTTTTCGCGCCTTTGACAGGACCTCATCCCTAACAGGGTATTGACAATTACTCCGGTCCCATTTATCTTATATAAGGCATCAAGAGCGGCCACCGGATGAGTGGCCCGGCAACCTGGGACGGACACCCAAGGTGCCACTCGCGTCGAGCGAGGATGCGGCCGGAGGGCAACAAAATGTCCATTTTTTATTTCCGTCCTTCATCCTCCCGAAGCCAGGTCGCGCAGGCGCTGTCTTGCGCAGGCCGCGACCGACGGTCCGGGCCAGGCCCCATTTGTCCGTCCCCAGAATCTCGATCAACGGAGGACGTTCATGTGTGACACAAGAGGCCAGGTGTATCTCGAGAAGGTTCCGGGAAAGGAGAAGGAGGCGCGATGGTCCGACGTCCCCTATCTCATCCGCATCCCGGGCCGGCCCGAACTCTCGCTCTTCCCTGACATGTTGACTTGGTACGTCGGCGACCATTCGGTGGAAAAGCCGATCGTCCGGAGCGTCAGCTACTTTCCCTGGCCCCTCAGCCTGCGCCGGCGGCCGGACGGCGCCACGCTCGAGATGGATTACCAGTCCATTCACGACCCCAGGTGCTGGATTTCCTTCAAGGCGGCCATGGATCGCTCCAGCTGGCGGGCCGATAAGTTCTTTCAAGGTGAAAACGTCGGGACGACCATCGGGAAGCCGGGGAGCACCTTCATTATGAATCTCGCGCTCCTTCCTATCAACCAGGGGGAAAAACACGTTGCGCGCGATTGGCCGGCTGAAGAGATAGCGGCCACTTATCGGCGCATGGTTAAAGCGCCTTGCGCGCGCAGGGATCCAAGCCCCGAGCCGGACTTCCCGTCGATGTGCCTGAGCCTCCTCGAGTATGCACATAGATACTTCAACCTCAGCCGCGAACGGGCGGCTTGGATGCTCATCGAGATCCTCCGATGCGAGGTGGCGTTCGAGACCCCCGGCTCCAGGCCTAGTTAAGGTCAACCGCCGCTGAGGATAGAGTGTGCGCGTGATAAGCATATCATCCTATATCACTTCCGGGGAGTCCCGGGATTCTACCCCCCCCTCGTAATCTATCTTTCTAAAGTTCTTCGGTTGAAAACGCCTGCGTTTGCTCCGAGCTTAATCCCCGGAGTACAAGCTGGACGCGCGAGTCTGGGGTCAAATTGATAACTTCTGTGTGGATGACTTCAGGTAACTGATATCTAAAATATCACTTGACTTCTTCGACTCTTCGACGTATTATTTAAGTGCATTAGGAGAGGTCCTCTAATGTAGGGCCCGGCAACCTGGGACGAACACCCAAGGTGCCAACTCGCTGACGGCGAGGATGCGGTCGCTGAAAAGGGCGACAACGAAGTGTTCGAGCGCGTTGACCCGCTCTCCTGATGTAGGAGAAGCGGGTTTTTTGTTGCCCGCCTATATTCGTCCCGCATCCGAATCCCACGCTCCCGCCGCTGTCTCCGGTGCCGCAGGAGGTCTGTCATGGCGATTGGTTCCATTCGTTGAGGGAGGGCGGACAATGACAACCCAGGGCGGTTATCCCGCGGACGAGAAGTGCCAGGTAGAAGGCTGCATGAACGTGGCGACGTGCGGCACCCCGCTCCCCGGCGGCGGATGGGAATGGGTCTGCCGCGCCCATTACCGGCGGCCGGGCCGGCCCTTTCTCCTGAAGCTCGTCGGGGAGGGAAAAATTTCGACGGAAAGCGAAGAGCCCCAGAAGGACGCCTGCCAGACCAGGATCCCCATCCCCGACACGGAAACCTGCAGGGCCCTTCGCCTGCCGCACTTCGACGGCTTCCCGTATCTCGCCACCTATGTCGTCCCGACCTTCTATCACGTCATTCTCCTGCCGTCGGGCCTCGATCCGGAGGAGATGACGAGGATCGCCGTGCATCAGGCGACGTTCAACCGCCTGCAAACGTGCCTTGTCCTCGGCGAAGAGTCTTGCGTCTATTTCGGGAAGAACGGCTCCCAGGCTTCATCCGATTGCGTGCCCGGGTGCTCGAACTGGGTCACGGACAGGCTGCTCCCCGGGCCGATCCTCGTCGAAGACGAGGAATTGAAGGGGAGAAAGGAACGGCTCCGCGCTTTCATCAAGGCCGCGACGCGCACCGGCTATCTCTTTGGCGATTTGACGAAAGGCGGAAGGCCGGCGACGGAGGAAGAGAAGGTGAGGCTCGCCGGCTTCTCGGCCCGCGCGATCCCGAAGGGCCTAACCCATTGCGGGGTGTGCGGCGGGTGGAGGGGCGAGTGTCTCGACCCCAAGACCGACGTTTTCAAGGACAAGGTGATGAAGGTCTACTGCCGCTGCCAGAACGACAACCTGTGCGCCCGCTGCGGCCGGCCGCTCTATGAGTACAAGCTCAACGCCAATTTTTACGGGGAGGACGGCCATATCTGGCACGTCCCGGGCTTCTGCGGCCTCCAGCATCGCTGCGCGGACATTCAGAAGCTGAATATTGGGACACGGGGGAGCTGAGAGGAGAACGCCAATGGGAGAAATCCACTTCAGGGCCGATAGGCTCTTTTCCTGGGACCTGGGAATTGAGTGTTCGCGCAAGAAGCATATCATCCCAACGCATCGCCCGGGAGTCCCGGGATCCTACGCCCCCCCCTATCCAAACGGGGGAAGTCGAGAGTCAACGTCGACACAGGAGGCACGAATGAAAGCTCATATCACAAGAGCTATGGGCTATGTCAGGGTCTCTACAGAAGAACAAGCCCGGGAAGGGGTATCCATCGAGGCCCAGGAAGAGAGGATCAGGGCACTGGCGACGGCCAAGGGCTGGAGCCTGGGCAACATCATCAGAGACGCCGGCTATTCAGGAAAGAACCTCAATCGGCCCGGCGCTAAGGCCCTCCTGGACATCTGTCTAAGGGCCGGTACAGACGTCGTGATCGTCTACAAGGTCGACCGGATCACCAGGAAACAGAAGGATTTGTGGTATCTCCTCGAGGAGGTCTTCGAGGCAAACGGGGTCGGCTTTGTGTCCGTCACCGAGGCGTTCGACACTACCACAGCCGCCGGGAAGGCCTTTCTGGGCGTGATCGGCATCTTTGCCCAGCTGGAAAGAGATCTTGTCTCTGAGCGCACGCGAGAGGCCCTAGGCCAAAAGAAGCGCAGGGGCCAGTGGATTGGCCGCAGGCCCACGGGGTTCAGGATCAACGAAGGGGGCAGGCTCGAGGAAGACGCCGACGCATTGAAGATGATCGCCCGGGCCAAGAGGTTGCGCAGGGAAGGCGCCAGCTTTGGAGACATTTCCAGGTCACTTGGGGCCTCAAAAACTACAATCTACAGGCTTGTAAACGTCAACCTCAGGTGTCTCAAGGCTAGGTATAGCAATGAGTTATGAGGAGAAAGTGTTCCATAAAGGTCCGTTATTGGAACGCGCTGCAAGCATGCATGCCGCTTTAAGGAGATCCTATCTAGTTGATTAATAAAATGTTACGAAACAAGCCGCGAAGCACTTCTAACCAGGAAGACTTTGGTTTTCCCCATATAAACACGGCAAAAGCCCAAGGATTCATCAAGACTGGTTTGGTGTTCGCTTGGGCATATATCAAACACTGTCCCAAAGGAGGTTAACATGCTCTAGTAAATTTAAAAATCCTAGGGATCAACCAGTACGAGGCACACTCTAAGTGTGCGCAATCTGGGAAGAGCCTGGGGATAAGTCTGGCAATTTATTCTGGGCAGATCAAACACTGCCCGAGAGGAGGATCTATGCATGATCCATAAAAACTAAGGACGGAGCTTGTCATCAGCTAGTTGGCTCGAGGAGGGTACACGTGCGCCTGAATTATGTGCAAACCCTCTCGGCCGGCTCGGATTGGCAAACGACTTTAAGAAAGGATATTAACTATGTTTACTACTGTAATTTTCGACGAACCCGCCTGCATGGCTGTCATCGACAGCCTCATTACCGAGCGGGTTCAACAGTCCTATGACAGATTCGGAGAAGGGCTACTTCCAGAGCCTTTCGTTGACAGGTGGCCCGTCTGGATGTGGGCCGGTCAGGTTCTCATTAATCCTGAACGCCCCCGGCATTCCTTTCAGGATGGCCACCGCGTCAGACTGATTGAGTACCTGAAGATTAAACTCATGCCGAGTAAGTTCATCACTACCACGAATCCTAGGCAAAGCATGGAGTCATACTTAGGCCCTCATGCTGCTATACGGCTGCCTCTGCCCCAGGTAATCCGGAGGAGCAATCGGATGGCCCACGAGGTCCAGACGACCAGCAGCGAGAATGGTGGCGACGATGACTGACCAACAAAAGACAGCTAAGCCGTCCGACTTCTCCCCCGCCCCCCTATCCGAGTCCCTCCTCGATTTTCTTGATCGGCCGATAAGGCCACGCGACATCTTCATGAAGTACTGGCTCGAGAAGGAGGGGCTGACGTTCCTCGCCGGCGAACATAAGACCGGCAAGTCGATCCTGGCCATGAACATAGCCATCAGCCTGGCGCTGGGACGAGAATTCTTGGGCTTTGAGATTCGGACTCCCAGGAAGGTCCTGCTCGTCCAACAAGAGATCTCCGACCCCCTTATGAAGGATAGGATCGACAAGATGATCAAGTCCTGCCCACGAGATCTGCTGGCCAACCTGGTCATCCCGATAAGGCAAGACCAGGCATGGAAACTCAGCAGACCACATGACCGTGAAATCATGGGCGAGATTGTGCGAGATCACAAGATCGACCTGATAATTTTTGATCCCCTCATGACTTTCCACGACAAGCAAGAAAATGACAACGCTGTTATGTCCGGGATCCTCGGATACTTCGCCGACCTCATAAAGAAGTACGGTGTTGGAATTCTCGTGATCCACCACTTCGGGAAACCCTCCCAGGTAGAAAGGCAAGGCAGTTACAAGATGCGGGGGGCCAGCGTGCTGGGCGACAGGCCCGATGCGATCATCATCTCGACCCGGCTACCCGAAAAGTACAGGCAGACTCCGTTTTCACAGCCGTTTGAGAACTACGCCCAGCTGAGCTTCACCCTCAGGAGCGATGAGGAGCCAGAAAGCATTGTCATTGAGAGGGACAGCGAAACTCTCTGGTACAGCCGGTACGAGCTACCGGGATACCTCGGCAAGAAGATCCCCCCGACAATTGTGGCCGACGTTGTGAAAATGCATGGTGGCTCTCTCCCTCAAGGTGAGGTGCAGACGATCCTGGAAAAGATCGCCAGCCATCGGATTGCATTCAACGCCATCAAGGAAGCCAAGGCCTTGGGCCTTGTCATAGCCCAACAGCTCCCCGGAAAAGGAAGCCCCCTCGTGCTTATGTTACCTGAGATTTATGAGGCCCAGGGGGCTATGTGCAAGGGGGTAGCATAAATGACCTACCTTGCTGATTCTGTTGAAGTTGTTTTGTTACACCGGGGGGTGGAACAAATGAGATTTATGATACCCCTGGGTGTAATAAATGAACGCCTTGAAAATAAAGAAGTTACTCTATTTGTTACACCTACTTCACAAGTATCAGAGGCACCTTTCTTTTTCCAAGCCATTCCTCGTCCTGTACTCACAATTCACATTGTATTGACGCACCAAACTACTTACTCACTAGCACCAAGCTCCAACGACGCCGGCTCCCGAGGGGGAGCCGGCGCGCCACAGCCTGCTCCTTCACAGTCGGCAATTTGCTTTTCCAGGCAACCCGGTCATTACGTCCAGGGAGGTGACTTACCAGTCAATAAAAACGTACGGGCGGGCCTCACGGCCCTCCCCCTCCTTATGCCTGGAGTACGTGAGTCGGGATCCCACAGGACGACTCAATGTCGGCACAGGGAGGCCAGCCATGAGTAGCCAGTGCCTCCTGACAGTGAAACAGCTCAGTGAGCAGCTGGGGTGTAGCATTTGCACGGTGTATCGGATGGCCAAGCACGAGATCCCAAGTATCAGGCTCAGGGGCCGTGATATTAGGTTCAAACAGACGGACGTAGACCATTGGCTGGAGAGGAAGAAAGCTAGTCCTTTTCTGGATCCTCTGGTTATGCCGTCACTGGGTGTTGATCTATCCCTGGACAATTATGATAAACTTTACCTGAAAGGAGGTAAGAATATGAAGTCGAAGGGACGAAGATGGACATACCCCTTCGGCTCAGTCTATGTCAGACCATCAAGATCGGGTAAGGAACGCTGGTACATCTACTACCGAGCCGAAAGCCGGCAGTACGTGCGGGAGGCCGTGAAAGGCGCCACAAGCCGGGCCGAAGCGCTGAAGGTTCTCCAGCAGAAGGTCACTGAAATCTTCCGGGATTCCACCGGGATGAAAAAGCCCAAGGCCAGGATCACATTCAGCGAGCTCGCCAAAACCTACCTGGCCAACACGACACAGCTCAAGGATTGGCGGAACAACAAGTACAGACTGGACCTCAGCCTGCTTCCCTTCTTCGGCAAGCTCTACCTGGATGAGATTACCCCCAGGCACATCGAGGAGTACCGGGCCGAGAGGCTCAAGAAGGTCAAGCCCATCACCACGAACCGGGAGCTGGCTCTTCTCAAGGGCATGTTCACCAAGGCCATCGACTACGGCTACGTGACGGCGAACCCGGTGAAGAAGGTGAAGATGATCCCCGAAGGCGACTGCGCAAGGGAACGGATCCTCACGCAAGAGGAGGAAGAGCGGCTCATGGCAGAAGCGGTTCCCCACTTAAGACCGTTCCTTGTCATTGCGCTCAACAGCGGCATGCGCCGAGGGGAGATTCTGAAGCTCGCGTGGTCGGAGATCGACTTCCGTAACCGCCTGGTGCATGTTATCAAGACCAAGCGGAACAAGAACCGACTGATTCCGATGAACAACATCCTGTACAGAACGCTTCAGGAGCTAAGGTCTGAGGCCAATGGTTCCGAGAGGGTCTATCCGTTAAAGCATGTCCAAGGCGCCTTCGAGACGGCCCGGACGAAGGCAGGCCTCAGCGGGCTACGGCTTCATGACCTCCGCCACACCTTCGCTACGCGTCTCATCCAATCGGGTGTCGATGTCTTCACGGTGCAGAAGCTTCTCGGCCACAGCACGATCACGATGACCATGCGGTACGTGCACTCGTTTGAGGCCCAAATGCGTGATGCGGTGGCCCAACTCGACAAAAAGTTTGCTCAATCTCTGCTCAATTCTCAACCTGGCCTCTCCCCCACTTCGGGGGAGAGGCAGGTATCTCAAGCAGGATCAGTGAATTAACCATGAACGGGAGGGTCAAGGTCCCGGTGGGCCTTCCGGACTTCAAATCCGGTATGGGGCTATCAACGTCCCGGGTGGGTTCGACTCCCACACCTTCCCGCCACTCCCTCTGATAAAGCGCAATATCAGCGACTTAACAGATCTATCCGCGGTCCCGGCTGCTCGTTTCGGAGCTTATGCGGTTTTATGCGATTTTAAGCCATTTTCTGATGTGGGATGGGACGTCAAAAACACGCCAGTTGGTTTCGACCAGGGAAGAGGCCGGGGAAGGCAGGGCAAAAAAAGCCCCCTTCCCCCCGGTGGGGGGAGGGGCTTTGAGCTTCTGCTTCTGCGAGGGATCAGCTCAGAACTGGAACCGGACGCCTAACCGCATGACAAGGGGGTTCAGGATCTCGTAGGCCTGGTAGTTGTGGGCATAGGGCGAGAAGCTTGTCGTCCCGTCCGTGTAGATGTAGTACGTGCCTTCCCTCATGTCGTACCGTCTGTTGATGGTGGCGGCGTTGGTCACGTTGAAGGCGTCGGCCATGAGGTAGATGCGGCCGGTATCGCCGAGCTTGATCATCTTCTCGAGGCGCAGGTTCAGCTGGTAGAAGGTGGGGAGCTTCGTCGTCCCGAAGATATCTAGATAGGCCTGGCGGTAAGGCTTGACTTGGGTCAGCGGGTTGGGCCACGTGTAGTCGACGATGTACATATAGTGAGGGATAGGATGGCCGGCGCGGGCGTTAAAGGTGAAGGAGATGTCGAAGCCCAGGGGCAGTTGGTAGAGGCCCTCGAGCTTGAGCAACCAGGGGGAGAAGATGTACGCGTCGACAATCTTCCCCGAGCTCAGCCCCATGGCCGGAGCAAAGAGTTGGTCCTGCAGAGCCCAGAGATTCGTCGCGTCTATATAGCCGTTGCCGTAATGATACTTCTGGCCCTGGTAGGACACGGAGCCGTCCAGCATCCACTTGTTGGACAGCCGCTTGTTGAAGCTGAGGTCAATGCCCCAGTATGTTTCGTAGTCGGTATTGAGCGTGTGGTAGGAGTACGGGGTGCCGGTATACGTGGGATCCAGCATGTAGACCGTGTGTCCGGGGCCGGCGCCCAGGCTGACGGTATGCGTACCACTATCATCCGTGTAAGTGATCGTCGACGGGATCGTGGCGGCGGAGTCGGGAAGGCTAGCGTCCGGGCCCAGGATCACATTCTGGCCATCGATACTGTAGTTACCGTACGGGCCATCGGCGTAATAGGCGGGATCCCAGCTGAAGTGGTTGTACTTTCTATAGGTGGCGTTCAGGCTGACGCTGAAGTCGGGCAGGAGCTCGTGATCGATCGTGAACAGCAGCTCCCAAGTCCGGGAGGAACCGGCCTTCGGATCCACCGTATAAGCCGAAGGCCCGGCCGTCGAGGAATTGGGGGTAAAGCCCCACCATTGGTTGAACTGGGTGTTGTCACGGTAAACCGGATTCACCGCGCCGTCGACGATCAAGGGGATGGGGGCATAGGTCGTTGGGTCGTTGCCGTAGAGCTCGTTGGCTTGGGCCTTACCGTCGCCGTTAGCATCCCGCCACCAGAAGTACATCTGGGCGCCGCCTCCAAAGTATGGTGGGGCGCCATAGGGGTTGAAGAGGTAGTTCGAAGAACTCGTGCCCATGAAGTCGCCGTACATGGAAGCGCTCAGCTTGAGGATGGTCTTGCCGGTGCCGAAGAGATCATAGGTGATCCCGAGGCGGGGAGACAAGACATTCCAACGGTAGTTGGGCTTGATGTTGGGGACTAGAGTGCCGGGAAAGAAGGCGGCGAGGGCCGACTTGACATCCGAGTCGAAATACTGCGCCCAGACCGGGTTGTTATCGACCGTCGTGTAATTGCTGGAGTTGATCGACGGCATCTGGCGGTCGTAGCGAATGCCCAGGAGGAAGTTGAACCGGCCGGTCGTGACGGTGTCCTGCAGGAAGGCCGACAGCTGCTTGACGCTAAAATCAAGGTTGGACGCGGCGGCGAGCATCCACTGTGTCATGCCGGGGGTGAAACCCGGATTGCCCGAGGAGGAGTCGGGGGCAAGGTCCCACCACATGTCGGGATAATTCAGATTATACATCTTCAGGAGCTGCCCGGGGGCCGTGGAGTCCGAGGTCACGCGGCGGGTCGAATACTCGACGCCCAGCTTGATTTCGTGGCTGACGCCGAACAGTTTGTCGTTGTAGTACTGGGTGTGAAAATCATAGTCATACATCGGCCGCGTGGTGATATAGTACCCATACTCGTAGTTGACGTCATTGGTCACATCCCATTGCCACAGATTTTCCAGGTTAGGGTCATTGTGGGGGATCAGCTGGAACGAGGGGTTCGAGTAGGCGAATTTGGCGGACAGCAGGAGGTCGCTCCCGACCATCTGCTCGTCCTGCAACTTGACGATGGGCGAACCCCAGTGACCGGGCTGGCCCTGGTCGTACCCCTCCGGGTATGACGGGCCCGCGCTCCGCCCCATGAACGTCTTGCCGCCCGCAGTCCACAGGAACTCGAACCGGTTCGAGGAGATGAGCTGCAGGTTCACCTTAAAGTTATAGTTTGTGAGGAGCGGCTTCTGAAGGGTGCCAAAGGCATTGACCGCGTTGATATCCTGGACGCCGTAAGACCCCCACAGCCAGGCCCTGTCCTTGACCACCGGGCCGCCCAGGTTGAAGCCGTAGTCCTTGATCTGGTTGATCTTGTTGGTGCCCGTAAGGCCTAGAGCCCGCAGAGCAGGGGTCAGATTGCTCGCCTGGAAGGCGCTGTCGGTCAGGTAGAAACGGCCGCCGAAAGTGACCTTGTTGCCGCCGCGGCGGGTGACCATGTTCAAAGCGACGCCGCCCGTCTGGATGGTGACATCCGCGCCGCCGGTGACGATGTTCATTTCCTCGAACGCGTCGAAGTCCCAGTAACCCGGGGACGAGAGGCTGGCCGGGTCGGTGACGACGATGCCGTCAACCGCCCAGACATTGTTGTTGCCGCCGGTCGAATCGCCTTTGGCATAAAAGCCGGCCTGCTGGCCGGATTCGCTGCCGCCGACGTTATCGCGGTCCATCTGGATCGAGGGCGCGAACATCATGACATTCCAGGGGTCTCTGGCCGTCGGCAGGGATTGCAAAGTCTCCTGGTTGACGTTCTTGCCGACCGAAGTCTTCCTGGCGTCGACCGTCGGTGTGACGGCGACGACCGTCACTTCCTCTTCCAGCTTGCCCTGCTCCAGTGTCATGTCGATCTTGGATTGCGTTCCCAAGGTGACAATGATACCGGTCTTTTCCTGCTTCTTGAATCCCTGGAGCTCCGCCGTCAGGGCATATTTGTTGCTCGGCTCCAAAGAGATGAACCTGAAAATGCCCTGTTCGTCGGTGACGACGATGAAAGGGGCGCCAAACGGGGACCTCAGAGTCACGGAGACGCCCGGAAGAGGCGCGCCCTGCGTATCGGTGATATGCCCCCAGATGGTGCCGGTCCTCACCTGAGCCGCAAGGGATGCGGAAAGAAGCAAGACAGGAAGTACGATAATGCTCTTTTTCACATTTCCTCCCTAGGCGAAGATTGCCCACTTGACCCTGGAGTGGCTGGCCACTCCTGCCATTCCCCTCCATGCGGGCCGGAAATAGAAATAATTCTCACCTCCCTTCACGGCTTCAAATAGAGCAACATTCGTGCCATATAAACTGAGGCATGCCGATGAGTAGAACGTTGCTGAATATAAGTTGGGCCTTATCCAGTTTCTTGGCTTTTGCTCTTAGCCGGTCGGGGTCCGTGCCTTCATAAGTATCTGATGTTTCGTACGACCTTTCCTACGGATGGGCTATAGTCAGGTAGATGTGGACTTCCGCCGCAATGGAGGGAAATTCAATTAATCGGACTTATCCAAAATTCCGAAGGAAAACGGCCCATCTTTCCCGAACTGATGTTTGGGACCTCATCCCTAAAAAATGGACCAAATCAGGGGGTAGGTTCAGAGATTTTCAAGCTCACATTATGTCTGGACCATTTTTAGGGGATGAGGTCCGGTCCTCCTGGCCACTCCCCTCCTGGCCGCCGAAACCTACACCGGCAAGGGCATCGGCGTCACCGACGGCGACACGATCTCCGTGATGAAGTCCGACAGAGCAGTCAAGATCAGGTTGGAAGGTATAGATTGCCCGGAACTGGGTCAGGATTTTGGGACAAGGGCCAAGCAGTTCACATCTGGCATGGTGTTTGGGATGGAGGCTGCTCTCTCTACTTGGAAGCCGGCAAAATCGTAAAGGAAAGTACGGCGGGCAACGCAAACGGGCTACCAGACGTTATTGGAGGTTTAGGTCAAAAATACATTTCTAGAGGATGACCTAACAGATGGAACTTGACAATAAGCCATATTGGATTATTCTTGAGTGTCAGGAATCCATTTATTTAAAAGAGGTCGTATGAAGAGCGCATTGAAGTTGCTGATATTAGTCTTTTCATTTTTGGCGCTGCTTTCAGCCTGCGGAGGCGGCACCGGAGCATCGCCGAATTCCTCACCGGTGCCAACCTGGATGTCCGGCAGTAATACCAAAAATCAGGCGGGTACCTACGGCACCCAAGGCACAGCCGCTTCGTCAAACGTCCCCGGGGCAAGGTCCGGGGCCGTGTCCTGGAGCGATTCCAGCGGCAACCTCTGGCTCTTCGGGGGATATGGCCGTGATTCGGCCGGCAATCTCGGCTATCTCAATGATCTATGGAAGTATGACCCGACAGCCCTTGAATGGACCTGGGTATCAGGCAGTAATATAATGAATCAGATGGGCGTCTACGGTAACCAGGGCGCAGCCGCTCCGTCAAACGTCCCCGGGGCAAGACAGCATGCTGTATCCTGGCTCGATTCCAGCGGCAGACTCTGGCTATTCGGAGGGACTGGTTTAGATTCGGCTGCCACGATTGGGCGTCTCAATGACCTGTGGAAGTATGACCCGACGACTCTTGAATGGACTTGGGTATCGGGCAGTGATAGCTTTGGTCAGAAGGGCACTTACGGCACCCAGGGCGTAGCCGCCCCGTCAAACGTCCCCGGGGCAAGGTCCGGGGCCGTATCCTGGCTCGATTCCAGCGGCAGACTCTGGCTATTCGGAGGATTGGGCTACGATTCTGCTGCCTATAATGGCGATCTCAATGACCTGTGGGACTATGACCCCACAACCCTCGAATGGACCTGGGTATCAGGCAGTAGTGCCATAGATCAGTCCGGCACCTATGGAACAAAGGGCACAGCCGCTTCGTCAAACGTCCCCGGGGCAAGAGATGCGGCTATATCCTGGATCGATTCCAGCGGCAAACTCTGGCTCTTCGGAGGATCGGGAAATGACTCGGCTGGCACTGTCGGCCGTCTCAATGACCTGTGGAAGTATGACCCGACAGCCTTGGAATGGACCTGGGTATCAGGCAGCAATACGATCAATCAGGCGGGCACCTACGGTACCCAGGGCACAGCCGCTTCGTCAAACGTCCCCGGGGCAAGAGATACGGCTGTATCCTGGATCGATTCCAGCGGAAAGCTCTGGCTCTTCGGGGGATATGGGAATGATTCGGCCGGCAGTATCGGCTATCTCAATGACCTGTGGAAGTATGACCCGGCAGCCCTTGAATGGACCTGGGTATCCGGCGGTGATACCGTAAATAAAACCGGCACCTACGGAACAAAGGGCGCGGCCGCTTCGTCGAACATCCCCGGGGCAAGAGCGAGTGCCATACCCTGGCTCGACTCCGGCGGCAAGCTCTGGCTCTTCGGGGGAGAGGGTATAGATTCGGCTGGCGCATACGGCTATCTCAACGACCTGTGGCAGTTCACCCGCTAAATAGCTACGGGCACTCTCAATAATCGTCACGAAGCGGCCCCGGCCGGGAGGACCCGCACCTCGGATGTCGCTCACCTCTCCGCCGGCGGCAGGGCGTTCCAATTGAGGAGGGCGTTCCAGAGGAACCGGAAGTCCGAGCGGTTGAGGTCCCTGTGGATCGGCTCGAAGTTGTAGGCGATGACCCGGCCCTTCCCCGCCGGAAGGTCGAGGATCGCGGGCCGGCCCTCCAGATCGTCTTCCCCCTTCAACGCGCCGGCGACGAGCATCTTGACTTCGTCCTTCTTGGCCTGCTCTTTCGCGTCTTTCGGCTTTCCGGCTTCAGGTCCAGGCTCTTCGCGATCCTCCGCCCGCAGCTTCGTGCCCCACTGAAGAACGACGCCGCGCCGGCCGGCGACGGCGATATCGTAAACGGGAAGCCCCGTACGGAAGGCGGACACGATCTCTGGATAACCGTAGGCCAGCGGATGGTCGGGCCGCACGAACTTCACCCTGAGCTCCGAGCCCGGAGTGAAGAAGGCGCCGGATTTCCGGTAGACATCCCGGACGAGCCCCCCGTCGAGGGCCAGGGTCGAGCCGTTTCCGAGAGTGATGAGCAGCCCTCCGTCGGCGAGATACTTCTCGAGGTTGGCCATGCCGGCCCAGCCGATCCCGCCCGTGATATCCTCCGAGGCATCGGGAACCCCGTGGCTGGGAAATTCCTTGGTCTTCGTGTAGGCCATCGGCCCGTACTTCTTGTCGATCCCCTGGATCTGGTCCTTGAGATCAAGATAGTTGTGGCCGAAAATGACGACGTCGTAGCGCTCGCGGAGGCGGCCGGCCCGGATATCGTCGTCGCGGATATAAGAATACGGGATCTTCTCCCGGTCGAGCACGTAGCGGACCCAACCGGTTGCCTCGGTGTCCGCCCAGGTGTGCCAGACGGCGAGGCGCGGCAGCTTCGACTCGTGGCGACCGACATCCGGGACGGCGGTCGCGCCCTCGAAGTCCACGGCCAGCTCGGCCGCGGCCCGCTTCAGGGCCTCCGCCAATCCCATCTGGTCGGAGATGATCCAGGAGCCGGCCGGATAATCCGCGCCTCCTGATTTGAACATTCTTTCGGCGACCTCGACCTTGAAGGCCGCGAGGCGGCTCCGGAGCGCGAGGAGCGCCTCCTGCCCCGTATCTTTCAGCAGGTAGACCGGCCCGGCGCCGTTCACCTTTCCCTGAATCTCAAAGCCGGCCTGAAGCGTCGTGACCGGCACGTCCTTGATCCTGGCGTCATCGATCCGCTTGGCTTCGATGCCGTAATGGACGGGCAGCGACCAGGACACGTCGTCATAGGGCTCATAGGGAGTGTCGGGCGGGAACTCCTGGGGCAGGAGCAGGTCCACGGCGTAGTTCCGGTAGGGCTGGTCGAGCTTCACGACATAGGTCCCGGCGGCGAATTCCCCCTCATCGACTTTGAAGGCCGCGGCCGCCCGCGAGATCTCGATCCCGTGCCACATCAGGAGCTTGACCAGCTCGGCCACGCGCCGGCGGTCGCCCTGGTCCTCACGGATGGCGAAGGCGAAGGGAGCGCCCTTCACCCCCTTCTGCCAGGAGTTATATCCCTTGCGGTAGAAGTTGCGGAGCATCTCCTTGGCATTCTTGGCGGTGTAGTCGAGGATGGCCAGGCAACCGGTTTCCATGTAGTTCGTGTTGTCCCTAAGGGACCAGACGAATTTTCGCGGCGGGGGCAACGGCCGGTACCATTCCCGGCTCGTGACGGGGCGCCCGACGTAGCGCTCCTCGTTCGACCGGAGGACGCGCTCCATGGTCTCGGCAGAGGCATTCCCGTACGTCTCGTAGCCGCGGCCCATGCTGTTGTGGTTGACAGCGAAGGAGTCGAGGTAATGATGAGTCCAGCCCTCGCCGAACCCCCAGGTCCAGACACCCGGCATGCCCATGGAGGTCATGGTCCCAATCTCGGCGAAGGCCATCTCAAAGAACTCGTCGATGAGGATCGCGTCAAGGTTGTTATTGTACGGGCCTGTGCCGTTCCAGGTGTGGAGGAGCGGGATGGACTCGTGGAGGTCGTGGATGACGGTCGGGTGGAAGTCGAAGAACATCCGGGTCACGGCGCGCGTCAGCTCGAGGGCCTGCTGGTGTGTGTCGCGGTTGTTGTCGTGGAAAACGTAATGGCCCCAGTAGGGCGGAGAAACCGGCGGCAGGCGGTCGAAATCCGTCTTCCCCTTGAGGTAGCGGTAGAACCAATCCACCATCTTGTCGCGGCCGTCCGGTTCGGATTCCGGGTTAATGAGGACGATGACGTTGCTCCGGATCCTTTGGATCATCGGCTGGTCGGATACGGCCAGGCGATAGGCGAGCTCCATGACCATTTCCGGGCTGCCTGTCTCCGTCGAATGGAGGCCGGCGTTGAAATAGTATATGGGGCGGGCAGAGACGATGAGGGCCTCGGCCGCCTCGGGGGTTGTCTTTCGAGGGTCGGCCAAGGCTGCGGTCGCGGCTTTCAGCTTATCGAGGCTGCGGATTCCTTCCTCATCGGCGACGACGGCGAGGAGGATGTCCCTCCCCTCTTCGCTCCGGCCGATGGTCTGAACGCGGACGCGCGGCGACGCCTCGGCCAGCTTGCGGAAGTAGCCGTAGATCTTGGCGGTGTTCGAGAGCTCCCCCGCGGCCCCGATGACATGGCCGAGATATTTGGTCGGCGAGGGCACAGTATCCGACGCCGGCACGTAGGCGACCCAGGGGTTGCCGAAGCGGGCCTCTGTCGTGAGCTTGGCGATCGCCTCGACCGACCCCGGTTCGGGAGTGTCCGGGGCGTATGGATTTTTTTCCTGAGCGGCCGCGGAGACGATGAACGCGGCGCAGAGAAAGGGCAAAAAGAGCCGTGGACGCCGGGAAGAATTTTTCATTGTTTGACTTCCTGTTTTGATAAAGAGCTTCGGGGCGCTCCGAGGACCGGATTCTTATCCTGATCGTATCCCGACCCCGCCGGGCAAGCGCCTTTCCAGTCGCGCATGGAGGGAGCATATCGTCTCCGCTTGAAAAAAGTCAAGCTGAGGGGCCTCGGGGACTCCTTCACGAAGTCCGGCTTCCTTGACTTGAACGAGCGGCCGAGGATAGCATCATGGCGATATCGAGGTGGAGTGAGGGCATGGATATGAAAAAGCGCTTCCTCGTGACGTTCACCCTGACGTTTTGCGCTGCGGCGGCCGCTTGCGGCTCCCGCCCGTCCGACCCGCTGGCCCGGGGATTCGCAGCCCCTCCTGGCGAAGCCCGGCCGTGGGTCTACTGGATGTGGATGGACGGCAACCTGAGCCGCGAGGGCATCACCGCGGACCTCGAAGCGATGAAAAGCGCCGGCATCGGGGGCGCCATCATCTGCGAGGTGAACGTCGGCGTTCCGCGGGGTTCGGTCGAGTTCATGAGCCCGGAGTGGCGGCGGTTCTTCAAGCATGTCGTCATCGAAGCGGAGCGGCTGGGCCTCGAGATCACGCTCAACGCCGGGGCCCGGCTGGACGGGAAGCGGCGGACCGTGGGTTAAGCCGGAGCAGTCGATGCAGCACATCGTCGCGAGCGCCACGGAGGTCAGGGGGCCGGGACGTTTCGACATCGTCCTGCCGCTCCCTAAGCGCCGGCCGACTTTTTTCGGAGACGGCGCCCTCCCGCCGGACCAGGAAAAGGCGAAAAACGATTTTTACCGTGATGTGGCCGTCCTGGCCTTCCCGACGCCTCGGGGCGGCGGCACGATCACGGACATCGATGAGAAAGCCCTCTATGTCCGGGCGCCCTATTCGTCCCAGCGCGGCGTGAAACCGTTCCTGCCCTCCCCGGCGGACTATCCTTCCGTGCCGCGGACCGCGGCCATCGATCCCTGGCGCATCGTCGACCTCTCCGCGCATCTCGGGACGGGCGGTCGCCTCGCGTGGGTCGTCCCGGAAGGACGCTGGACGATCCTCCGCTTCGGCCGGACCAGCACGGGCGCGAACACCCGGCCCGCGCCTGTCCCGGGGCTCGGCCTCGAGTGCGACAAGCTCGATCGGGCGGCGCTCGACGCGCATTACGACGCTTTCGTCGGGACTCTTCTGCGGGAGATCGGACAGCACAAAACGGCTGGCGGCGCCGGTTGGACCTTCCTCCACATCGACAGCTGGGAAATGAGCTCCCAAAACTGGACCGGAGCTTTTCGCGAGGAGTTCCGACGCCGCCGCGGCTATGACCCGCTCCCCTATCTCCCCGCATTGACGGGCCGGGTCGTCGATAGCCTCGAGATCTCGGAGCGCTTCCTCTGGGACCTTCGCTTCACGGCCCAGGAGCTCGTCGTCGAGAATCACGCCGCCCATCTCAAGGAGCTCGGGCGGCGCGACGGCTTCGGGCTGTCCATGGAGCCCTACGACATGACCCCGTGCGCGGATATGACCCTCGGCGCCGTCGCCGACGTGCCGCAGGGCGAGTTCTGGCTCTACGGGTTCAACACGGCCCACAGCGTCGTCGAAGCCGCAAGCATCGCGCACACCTGCGGCCGGCGGGTCGTGGGTGCCGAGGCCTTCACGTCGAGCGACGCCGAGCGCTGGCAGGCCCACCCGGCCTCGATGAAGGCGCTCGGCGACTGGGCCTTCGCGGCCGGCGTCAACCGCATCGTCTTCCATCGCTTTCAGCACCAGGCCGGGCTCGACCTCCGGCCGGGTATGACCATGGGTCCGTACGGCGTGCATTGGGAACGGACCCAGACATGGTGGGACATGGCCCCCGCTTACCATACCTACCTGGCCCGCTGTCAATACATGCTGCGGCAGGGGCTGCCCGTGGCGGATGTCTGCTATCTCGGCGCCGAGGGCGCCCCGCAGGTCTTCCGGGCACCGGCTTCGGCGCTCCGCGGCAGCCCGCCGGACCGGCCCGGTTGGAACTTCGACGCCTGCGCCCCAGAGACGCTCGTCGCGGCCATGTCCGTCCGGGACGGCCACCTCGTCCTTCCGGACGGCATGAGCTATCGCCTGCTCGTCCTTCCGGAACGCGAGACGATGACCCCGGGCCTCCTCCGGAAGGTCAGGGACTTGGCCGCGGCCGGGGCCACGATCGTCGGGCCGCCGCCGCGGAAATCGCCCGGTCTCGTTGGGTTTCCCGTCTGCGACGCCGAGGTGAAGGCGCTGGCCGGCGAGCTCTGGGGGAATTGTGATGGTGTTCGCATGACCGAACATGTCATAGGCAAAGGCCGGGTCATCTGGGACCGCCGATCTCCGGCAGGGGCGAAAAACGGCTCCGAGCCGGATCCGGGCACGGGGCGGGCCGGCATCTGGAATGTCGGCGCCCCGCCGCTTTCGGAACCCGAACAGTACGGCGACTACGCCATCGTCGCCCGCATCCTCTCCGAGGCAAATGTGCCGCGGGATTTCGAGTCGGACGCGGCCCTGCGCTACACCCATCGGCGGGACGGCGACGAGGACATCTACTTCGTCGCGAACGCCGAGGACCGAGCCCTGGCCGCGGAATGCATCTTCCGCGTGGACGGCAAGCGGCCCGAGCTCTGGGACGCGGTGACCGGCGAGATCCGGGACCTCCCGGAGTTCACGGAATCGGGTGGCCGGACCGTCTTGCCGGTAAGTTTCGAGCCGCATCAATCCTTTTTCATCGTCTTCCGGAAGCCTGCGGGCGGAGCGAAGCCCTCGGGAGGGGCGAAGGCCTTGGCGCTGGCGGGGCGGCCGGTCAGGAATTTCGGCCGCGTCGAGGAAACCGGGAAGCTCGAGGGACCGTGGGAAGTCACGTTCGACCCGAAATGGGGCGGGCCGGAAAGGATCACGTTCGAGGGTCTCGAGGACTGGAGCCTCCGCCCCGAAGAGGGGATCAAGTACTACTCTGGCCTGGCGACCTATCGGAAGGCCTTCGACCTGCCCGGGGCGCCGGGCCGGGGCGCCTCCCCGCGCCTCTGGCTCGACCTCGGCACCGTGAAAAATATCGCCCGGGTGCGGCTCAACGGCAAGGAGCTCGGGGTCGTCTGGTGCGCTCCTTGGCGCGTGGAAATCACCGGGACGGTGAAGCAAAAGGGAAACCGGCTGGAGATCACCGTCGCCAACCTCTGGCCCAACCGCCTTATCGGGGACGAAAAGCTCCCGCCCGACTGCGACTACGGGCCGGGCGGGAATCTCCTCCGCTGGCCGGAGTGGCTCAAGAAGGGGCAGCCGCGGCCTTCAGCCGGTCGCTTCACCTTTACGACTTGGAGACACTTCAGCAAGGACTCGCCCCTTCTCCCCTCCGGACTCCTGGGCCCTGTGACCATCCGGGCAGATAAGCTATAATCGAAGCCGATGGATGACTTTGGGCAATCCTTCGTGCACAATTTCTATTTGACGGAGGAGTATGCCCGTTTTTGCTCGAAGATCGCGAATATCCCCCTAAAGAAAAGAACCGTTGACGGCCAGGTCATTTATACCCTTAAAAACAAGAACGTCGCGATCAGCAATTACCCCGGCGATCTTTGCCGGGAATTCAAGAGGCAGAAAATCACCCATCTCCGCGTCACGCCCGAGTTCAACGATCTGGCTCCCCGCCCTTCCCTCATGGAATACTCCATTTTCCATAAGACCACCTACGAAGAAGCTTTCAAAAAATACCGGACGTCCTTCTTCCACGGCTTGAGGGAAGGCAAGAAATTCCCCCATCAGATCCGGATTGTTCGCCGGCCCGACGGCCAGCTCGTCGGCGATATCTATCGCATTTACACGGATCAGATGAAACGTCACAATTCCTACCATTTCCCCTTGTCTTTCTTTGAGACTTTCCTGGCCAGCCCTTCGGCCCTGTTGTTCCTGATCGAATATCAGCAGCAGGTCGTCGCCTACTTCTGCTGCTTCCAACACCACGACAATATCTACGCTTCCATTGGGGGCGGCAACCCCCGTTACTTTTCCCACAAGAGCTCCAACAAGCTCTATGACGAGCTCATCCGCTACGCCTGCCAGAACGCCCTCACCATCCATTTGGGCATCGGAGAACATGCCGCCGGCTACCAGAAGTTCAAGCGGAACGCCGGGTTGAGCTGTTATCGGGTCGAAAGGTTTCCCGATGATGATAACGTGCTCAGGCTGTCGATCCCATTCTTGAAGTTCCGGCTGACGGGAAAGGTCCTCGACGCAGCCTCGTCCCTTTTCCCTCACCTCGTTACCTACATCTCGATGCCGTTCACGTAAACCGATGAAACGCGTTTTTTCGTCCCCGGTCCTCAGAATAGCTTTCGGTTTCGTCCTGGCCGCCGTCTGCCTGTACTGGGTCTTCCACGGTACGGACTGGAAGACGCTGGCCGGGAATCTGAAGGCTATCGACCCGGCCTGGGCCTCACTCGGGATCTTGCTCGTGGCGCTGAGCTTCGTCTGCCACGGCCTCCGGTGGCACCTCCTTCTCAAGCCTCTGGGAGCCATCCGGGTCCTCCGCGCTGCCCAGGCTGTCTATTGCGGAATTTTCTTAGACGAGCTCGTGCCGATGGGGTTCGGAGAAATCACCCGGGCCTACATCGTATCGGTTTGGATGGGAAAGCCATTCGTGTCCATCATCCCCTCCATGGCCATGGAGCGCCTGCTCGAAGCGGCCTGGCTCGCGATCGGCATCGGCGCGACCGCCCTGGCCGTGCCGCTGCCAAGGGACCTCAATCGGGCGGTGGGCATCTTCGGCCTGATCGTCTTGGTGCTCGCCGGGCTCGTCCTGTTCATCACGACCAGGAAAAAGAAGGGCGGGGAAAATGACAGCCCACGAAGGATGCTCCAGGGAAGGCTCGCCCGCCAGCTCAGGTCACTCCTCGGGCGCTTGGGAGACGGGTTCCGGTCCATCGGATTCTCGCGTGATCTTGGCGCGGCATTCATGATCTCGTTCTTCGTCTTCGCCCTGCGGGCCGCGGCCCTGTGGTGTTTCATGAGGGCCTACGGGCTCTACCTCCCGTTCTGGATGGGGGCCGCGACGTTCGTCATCATCCTTTTCGGCACGGCCCTTCCCCTGACTCCGGCCAGCATCGGGACGAACCAGTTCTTCTGTGTCGTCGGCTTGTCGCTTTTCGGCGTCGGGAAGACCGCCGCGGCGGGTTTCTCCATGGTCGGCTACATTCTCATGCTGTTCCCCACGCTGGCCATCGGCGCTTTCGCCCTGGCCAGGAGCGGGATCACGATTTCCGTTCTCAAGGAAAAGGTCCGCCGCCTGAAGGTGGACAAGGCGCGGAACTGACCTTCTCTCGATGCCGCCGGGGCTTCAGACGGCCCAGGGTTTCCGGTGAGGATAATCGATCAGGCCGTTGGCCGCGTCGTCGCCGACGAACTTCTCGGCCGCGGGGTCCCAGATGAGCTTGCGTCCGACCTTCATGGCGATGTGAGCCATCGCGCAGATCGAGTTCGAGCGGTGGCCCACCTCGACGGGCGCCGCGGGGTCCTTCCGGCTGCGCATGCATTCGAGGAAGTCCTTCATGTGATTGCCGCTTTGGTAGAGCTTGACCTCGCCCTGTCCGGGCTTCCAGTGGAGGATCTCGGGGTCCGAAGCATTGATCTCTCCCCTCTGGACGAAGATCCAGCCATGGTCGCCCTCGAAGCGGACGCCGGGAGGGTCCCCAGTCTCCAGGGTCATGTGGACGCCGTTCGCATACGTCGCTTCGGCGTGGAATTTCGTATGGACGTTGAAAGCTCCCCGGTCGGGGAATTCGGCCGTGGCTTCGATCGAGACCGGGCCGGTTTCGTCCGTGCCATTTCCCCATTGGGCGATGTCCACCATGTGGGAGCCCCAGTTGGCGACCATCCCCCGGCAGTAGGGCTCCATCTGCATCCATCCGGGCCGGCCGTAGCTCAGCTGGGGATGGACGCGGTCCTCAAAATAGGGTGCCGGGGGGGTCGGGCCGAGCCAGAACTCATAGTCGAGGTTCCGCGGGACGGGCGTCGGCTGGGCGTTGCCGGTGCCCTGGTCTTCCGGGAGCCAGACCCGGGTCGTCTGGAGCTTGCCGATCCGCCCGTTCCGGACGATCTCGCAGGCCATGAGGAAGTGGATGGAGGAACGCTGCTGGGAGCCGACCTGGAGGACCCTCGTATTCTTGCGCACCACGGTGACAAGAGAACGCCCCTCGGCGATGGTGGAGGTCATCGGCTTTTCGAGGTAGATATCCTTTCCGGCCCTGGCCGCGGCAACGCCGATGACCGCGTGCCAGAAATCCGGACTGACGATGAGGACGCCGTCGATGTCCTTCCGGGCCAGGAGCTCGCGAAAATCATGATAAGCGGCGATCCCCTTGGAGGCACCCGTGCCCAGTTCCTTCGCGTAGATCTTTTCGGCCAGCCACTGGGCGTTGTCCAGGCGGTGGGAATCGATGTCGCAGACGGCGACGACGCGGGCCCCGGCCTCGAGGCCGCGGTAGATGAGCTCCTGCATGTCGGCTTGGCCCTGGCGGCCGACGCCGATGCAGCCGAGGAGCAGATCATCGCTGGGCGGGGTCGGGCGGCCGAACACTGACGAGGGAACGATCGCGGGCGCCACGGCCATCGCGGCTGTCGAAACCGCGGCCGTTCTCAGGAAATCCCTGCGGCTGATTCCATTCCCCGTCTTGGCGTGGGTCATTAACTTTCCCCTTCCCGCGATCGAGGGTCGGCGGGACGCTCAGGATCCGGACAAAAACTACCACGCGGAAAACGCCGTTGTCAACGGAAGGTCCCCTCTTACGCCTCTACGTCTGTCATCGCATCGCCGGTCAAACGACTGAAGAATTTGATCAAAATGAGAAGAATTGCCGCCTATCGTTCAGGCTTTTTCGCGGCGACCCCGAATTTCTGGATGCGGCTGGCCGATTTTTCGACGATGATAACGTCACCCTTGTCATTAACTGCCACGCCGGCCGGGTTGGACATCTGGGCGCCGGAAGGCCTGGTCCCGCCCCAATTGGAGGAAACCAGCTTGCCGTCCGGAGTGAACTTCTGGATCCGGTTGTTTCCAGTATCGGCCACATAGACATAGCCGTTTTCATCAATGCAAAGCCCAAAAGGTTGGTTCAACTCGCCGTCATCCGAGCCTTGTTTTCCGAACTCGGCGATGTACGCGCCGTCAGGGGTGAATTTCTGGACCCTGGAATTCCCGCTATCGACGACATAAATTTCGCCACTGAGACTTACAGCGACGCCGGTCGGAGAATAGAAATCCCCCTGCCCGGAGCCTTTCTTCCCCCAAAACTTTTTAAAAACCCCGACAGGTGAATACTTGACGACGCGGTGGTTCCTCGTGTCGGCTACATAGACATCGTTGTTCCTGTCAATGGCGATGCCCGTCGGAGCGTCGAGCTCGCCGTTCCTCGCGCCTCGTCGCCCCCATTTGAAGATCTCCCGGCCGTTCCTGTCGAATTTCACCACCCGGGAGCTTCCGAAGTCCGTGACGTAAATGTTATCCTGACTGTCGAAGGCGATGCCGGCCGGCAGGTCCAGCTTCCGGATCGTCAAGCCGGGGTCGCTCCAGATCTGGATCCCGAATTCCGGAGTGAACTTGCGAACCTTGAAATCGCTCTCGTCGGCGATATAGATGCTCCCAGACTTGTCCACCGCCACGGCCTTGGGGAGCCTGAGGAACTTGCCGTCCGGCCCGCCCAATTTCCTGAGCTGAACATAATTCTTGACCGTCATGATGGCTGATACCTGGAGAGGCCCCGATCCTTCAACGACCTGGCAGGGCCCTTCCCAGTCCGCGTAGTTTTCAAGCGTCAGCTTGAGCCTGTGCTCGGCATATCGGACGTAGGACAGCTCGCATTCGGTGGTCCTGCCGGTATCCTGGCCGTCGAGGGACACGCTGGCGCCCGGGGGGGTCGAGCTGACTTTGATCGTCCGGCCGACACTCTGCAGGGAGTAGCTTTTCTCCGAGGCCGTTTCGGTCAGGAAGACGGAGTCTTTGACCGTCCCGTACCCTTCTTTTTCGATCTCCAGGGTGAGTTTTGGATTCTTTGTCTGGTAGACATAAGGAGAGCTGCCGACGACCTTGCCGTCGATTCTGACGGTCGCTTCCTTGGGTTCGGTCGAGATCGTGTACGTATATTCGACGACCAGGCCCTTGTACTGCTTTTCGGCGTTATCGAGGAGGCTGCTGATGGCCGGCTCGGAGATATACCGGGTTATCGATTTGGCGAAAACATAATCTACCTCGAACATGTTCCGGAACTCACGGATGGCCCCGGAACTGTCTCCCAGCCTCGCTTCCGCGACCCCGAGCAAACAATAGATGTCGCAGGCGGTCTGCTTCTGTTTCTGACGATCCTCGAGGCTGAAGACCTTGGCGATGAGAGGCCGGAGATTCTCTGCGGCCTGGGCCAAGTCTTTTTCCTGGTTGATCAACTCCTTGTTTTCCTCGATCCTATTGTCGAGTTGCGCGCCGATTTCCTCCTGGGTTTTGCCCCTATCCGCGGGATTAGCGGCCGTCGCAGCCTCGTTTTCGCTGACTTCCTCGACGACCTCCTTATGGATGAAACCCGTTATTTTGACCCCGTTTTGTTCCAGGGTCACCTTATAGAATTCCCCTTGTCGGCCCTCGGAATCCAGGAACCTGTTGAGGGCCACGTTAGCCAGCTTTTGACTGCCCATACTCGGAGCCACCCGAATGGCTGAATTATCAACCGTGACTTTCAGCTTGGCCCCGGCCGCGGGAGCGGGCCGAAAGAAGACGATCAGGAGGAGCACGACAGCTGAGGAGACCCCGATGATTTGACCCTTTTTTACCGGCATCCCCATTTCCTCCTTCCGTCGGCTCGTCGACAGTATCAACGAATATTGACGATCTTCCAGGCGCCGGCTACTTTTTTCAATTCCCAGGTTCTCTGCCCCTCAAAGACCATTTTCTTCTTCCCATCCCTCCGATCCTTGCCGTATATCCTCTGAGAGAACCTGAGGGTCACGTTCGAGCGGTCGGCAAAAGCGAATGACTTATCATCGTCGATGCGCGACGTGATCCCGTCGTAGCCGTTGAACCATTCTTTGTATTTACGCCGGGCCTCAGAGACCAGGGCCGGCGAATCGAAATGGCTGAGCACGGTGGGGAGGTCGTTGTTTTCCTCCGCCACGCGGTGCTGCTCGAGAATATCTCGGATGTCTTGTCTTGACAGGGCGGTATCCGCTTGGAACAGGTATTTCCGGGCGGCCCCGTTGTTACTGTCCAGTTTCAGGACCTTCTCCATGGCCTCGACGCAGGCCGGGAGATCGCCGTTGTTGTAGCTGGCGATCCCCGTCTCCAGGATGGAGGCCACTTGTCCATTGATCCGCTCGGACCTGGCGCCTTCCCTGGCTTTATCCAGATAATCCCGGGCCACAGGATCCGTCGGGTCCTCGGATAGCATTTTCTCGGCCAGCCGGACCGTTCCTTCATAGTCCTCACGCTCCAGACCCTCCTTGAGCTTGGCCACCTTTTCTTCGGCCGGGGATACCGCGGGTCCCTGAGACGGGCCCGCCGCACGGGTGGCTGGGGTTTTCTCTCCATCTTTCGACGTCTGAAGACCGGCGGCTGCCGTCACGGACCCTCCGCCTCTCCCCCTCGAGAGGATCAGATAGCCGACTACAGCCAGGAGGACAAAGACGGCCAGCCCCCCAGCCAGGGCGAGAGGCTTTGTTTTCCTGGCGGGCGCCTTCTCGGGCTCTGTCGTCCCGGATCCGTACGCCCGGGTCGCCTCGGCGAAATTCTCGGGGTCGGCGAGAGCTTCGACGAGCTCCCGGCCGCTCTGGTAGCGGTCATCGGGGCTCTTGGCCAGCGCCTTCTTGATCACGGCCTCATAGCCCCGCGGCAGGCTGTGGTTGATCTCCGTAACCTGCGGCGGCTCTTCGTTAACGATCTTGTAGACGATCGTGGAGAGGTTGTCTCCCGCGAACGGCTTTTTCCCGGTCAGGAGCTCGTAGAGGATGACTCCCAGGGCGAACAGGTCTGCCCGGTGATCCACGGGGTTTCCCAGGACCTGCTCCGGCGACATGTAGCTGAGCGTCCCGATGGTCTTCCCCGGCCCGGTCATCGTGGACGTTTCGATGCGGGCCACCCCGAAGTCGGCCAGGAACGGCCTCCCGCTCTTGTCGAGCAGGATGTTGGCGGGCTTGATATCGCGATGGATGATCCCGTTCCGGTGGGCGAAATCTAAGGCCGCGGCGACCGGCCTGAGCAGGTCGATGACCTCCTGAGGCGAGAACCTTTTTCCCGAATCGATCAGCTCCTGGAGGCTCTTCCCGTCCACGTACTGCATGATGATGAAGGTCAGATCGCTCTCCCGGATGACGTCGTAGATGGTGATGATATTGGGATGGTTGAGGCGGCCCGCGGCCTTGGCTTCCCGGACGAACCGGGCCAGCATCTCTTCTTTCTCCTCGCCTTCGGTCAACGCGTCGAAGCGGATGGTCTTGACGGCCACCTCCCGCTCGATGTCCGGGTCCAGGCCCTTGTAGACGATTCCCATCCCCCCTCTCCCGAGGGTCCCGAGGATCTTGTATTTCCCTATTTTTTCTGCGGGAGGCCGTTGGTAGGCCGGCAGGTTGCGCAAGGAAGACGACCTCTTCCCCTTCATAACCCTGGTCCTTTCACACTGATAGGTGATTAAAAAATATAAGAGAGGGCCTTTATTGTCAAGAAGAATGTCAAGGGCTCTTCCCCGGGCTGTTGCGGCAACGTGATAATTTCCGCTTTGGGCAACGTGAATATTTCCGCTTTTTTGGGCTAAGGTACTCCTCCGGACAGGAGGAGGGCCGGCCCCGTGCGAGAGGAACTGATCACGTTG